>Ga0066464_1000741_pt1 | contig 10918 bp, 9 predicted proteins | sample LakWasMe94_HOW11_2_FD_59583 | JGI IMG/M metagenome (GOLD analysis project Ga0066464, IMG submission 59583) | Freshwater sediment methanotrophic microbial communities from Lake Washington under simulated oxygen tension - Sediment Metagenome 94_HOW11 | ecosystem: Environmental > Aquatic >...
TCCAAGCTCACGCGACCGGCGGGTGATTTACCCAGCGTCTGACGCTCGGCCGCCCCCTCGATGCCGTGGGCAACGGCGTTGCGAACCAATTGAACCATCGCATTCTGCACACTGTCGAGCACCTCGCCGTCGATACGGAGCTCGCCCCCGTTGGCTTCAAAGACCACCTGTTTACCCATGCTGTGCGCTGCGTCCCGTGCTGTGCGCTCCAATGCATGGAAGATGCTAGCCGTTGGAACCAGGCGCAGCCTTTCCGCCGCATCACGGGCTTGGCGCAATTCGCGGTCTATGCGCTCCACGCTGGCCGCCACAGCGCGTTCGGTCGAGCCGGCCAGATCGAGCACCTCACTAAACAGCGCGCGTACCTGGCCGCTGGGCGACTCCAGTCTTTCGCCCAATTGCACCGTCAGGTCTCGCAAGCGCGCCATGGCGTTGGCGGTGGCCCGCATTCCCGCCAATTCGCTGCCAATCTCACCCACACCCTCTAGCAATACGTCAACCTCCACCGTATCTGCACGGGCCATGCGAGCGGGCGCGTCGTGCGTTGGCGTTGCGGGTGCAAGCGCCGCCGCGTCACCGTCCGAAGGAACACCCAACTGTGTCAGTTTCAGGTTGATGGCATCCAAGGCCCCAAGAATGCTATCGACCCGCTCACGCGGCACTGCCAGAGCGGCGTCGCGGTGCGGAGCCAAGACGTCTTCCACACCGTGGATGAGGTCTGCGATCTCGGATTGTTTAACGACACGTGCCGCGCCCTTGAGCGTGTGGGCAAGGCGCAGCAAACGCAGCACCAGGTCGCCACCCGAGTTCTCTTTTTCGAGGTCGAGCACACCCTTCGCGAGCTGGTCCACCAGTTCGCGAGCCTCAATACGAAAGTAGCGGTAAGGGTCCTTCGCCATGTAGGGGGGCGCTTATGCGGTGTTCGGTTGAATCAAGCGCCGCAAGTCCATCGACAGGCCCGCTAGCTGCGACGCGGTTTGGAGTGTTTGGGACGAGCTTGTTTCAGACTCCTGGGTCGCTTGCGCCACATCCGTGACGGCAAGGCGCACTTGTTCTGCAGCGGTGGCTTGCTGCTTGGTTGACAGTTCTATTTCGCGGGCTGCGTCGGTCGTGGTTCCAACCAGACCGGCAATCTGTTTGAATGCCGCGGCAATATCGGTGAACTGGCGGGCTCCGGCGTCCACGGCTTTTGCGCCGCTCTCGGTAGCCATCACCGTGGTGTTCACCGCCCCACGCACGTCTTCTATCTGGCTGCGGATGCCCTTGGTCGAGTTGGCTACGCGGTCAGCCAGCTTGCGGATCTCTTCCGCGACCACTGAAAAGCGCTTTCCGGCCTCGCCCGCGCCACTCGCTTCAATGGTGGCGTTGATGGCCAGAATATTGGTTTGCTCCGCGAGTTCGGATACAACATCCAGCACCGCGCCTATTTCCTGTGACTTGCGGCCTAGGTCCAGCATGTGGTTGACAACGAGGTCGATTTGGCGTCGGATACCCGCAATGGCGTCCTGGCCCTTGTCGACGGTGCCTTCTCCACTGCGTGCCGAGTTGGCGGTCTGTTCCGCGATCTGTGCAACGCGTTGGGCGCTCTCGGCTATTTGACGCGAGGTGGCCACCAGTTCGCTGATCGTGGTGCTGATCTCGGTCATTGCACCCGCCTGTTCCTTGGCCCCGCTGGCCTGCTGGCTGGCCGCCGCCTGTAGTTCGGCGGATGAACTCTGCACGTGGCCGACCGCGGCGCCGATCTGCCGTCCAAGGGTGCGTGTCAGCAGTATGGTGGCGAAGATCGCAAACAACGTGGTGACCGAAGCGATCACAATGACCGTTGTTACCGCTTCGGATGCTGCTTCACTTGCCGCCTGCTTGACTTCCACCAGGTGCCGCTCCTCGAATGCGGTAAACGATTCCACACTGTCATTGAATTGGTCCCGAATGGGGAGCAGCTTGTCGTCGAAGGCGCGAATGATGACCGGTAGTTGGGCCTGGTCGCGCTTCAGCCCGATCAACTCGTCGCTGATTTGGTGGTATTGCGCGGCCTTGAGGTCGATCGCACCGAGCAGGTGCCGTCCTTCCTCCGTCACCAGCTTCGTTCGCAGTCGGGCGGAGATTGCGTTGAATTCGTCGCGAGACTTACGTAAATTCGTGGTGAAGCGCTCTTCGGGAGAGATGATGTAGCCCCGCACCTGGGTCACCATTTCTTCCATTCGGGTGTGCAGTTTTTCCGTGTCCAGAAGTATCTGCGCATTGACGGTGATGACGCGGTCCTTGCTGGCGACGACTCCGCGGAGGGCGTAAATGGAAACCGCGCTGGTCAGCAGCACGAATAAAAGCATCACCGCGTATCCCGCCGTTAGCTTTTGGCCGAAGGTCCAGTTGGTGTTCATGGTTGACCCTTTCGTTGTTGGATGAATGAATCGGCCTGTGCTTGGATGTCTTGGAGAACAGCCTGCAGATGAACGATGGGTCGCACGGTGTCGTCGCAGCGTACAGCATCGCGCACGTGCTTGATGGTGGCACCGCCAGGCGTTGACACAAATTGTTCGGGTGAAACCGACAGGTGCATCTCAAATGTTTCGAAGGCCAGAGCCACTGGCTCACGCGCCCGCAACAGAACCAGCCAACGGGTGCTTTCGGCGCGCGCATAGCCGCATAGGGAGGCGAGGTCGTACACCGGTGCCATCTGCCCGCGAAACCCGGCAACCCCTAGCAGTTGCGGCACGGGCGTTGGCATCGTCACGATGCGGCGGTCAACATGCAGCCCCCCGATTTCTGCAAGGCGAATGGCGTAGGGCTCACCGCCCATGCGAATGGCCAACAGGCTTTCGCGCCTTGCGACGTCGCCGCGTGGCGCTTGCGCGAACGAGTTATCAAATTCCTGTTGCAAGGCCAGCACGGTCTTGCTGAGCTGCGCAGTGACCGATGTCATGGGTTGGCTCCCAAAGTTGTGAGCTCGGCCTGGCACAGGGCGATCAACGCCTCGCGTCGAAAGCCACCAGCAAACAGCAGCAAGCGCGAAGCATCTTCCTTCTGCAGCAGCAGCAAGGCTTGGCTCAGATCGCGCCGTGCGGCTGCCGTGTCGCCTTGGCGGCGGGCGAGCAAACCCAGATGCAGGCGTGGCATGGCGAACCCAGGGTCCAGATAAGCCGCTGTCTGGTCATGCTCAATGGCGCCCGCAAGGTCTGACGTGGCTTCGCGGCACAGTGCCAGCACATAGTAGGCACCCGCATTGAGTTCATCGCAGCCCAGCAGACTCCGGCAAGTGGCTTGCGCGGCGTCCAGCGCACCGCTATGGCAGAGTGATACAGCCTTGAGCAAGAGAACCTCCGGGTCGCGTGCGAGTGCCGGTGGCAAAGCGCCCAGTTGTGCCAGGGTTTGGTCGTACTGTTCGTTGTGCAGGTATTCCAGCGCGCGGTGCAGATTGGGTGTGGTGTCGGTGTAAACGGTTTGTCCGGAATGCGCGGCGGCCTCAGCCAACGGCGTCGTCAGTGCGTGGATGCGGTCACTTGCCCGTTGAATCTCGGTTATCCATTCCGTGCCACCGAGCGTGGCGGCTGGCTGCCAGCGCGCGGCTACGGCGGGCCCGACGGGCTGGGTCGCTGATTCGCCTTCCTTTCGTTGGTAGTAGAAAGTGCCATGGGTATGGCACAGGTGAAAGTCATTGGATAGCCCTCGCAAGGTCTCCGCATGGCCCAAAAAGAAATACCCACCGGGCACCAGCGCGCTTGCGATGCGGGCAATGACGGTCTGCGCTTGCTCGGGCGAAAAGTACATGAGAACATTGCGGCAAAAGACAATATCCAATGAGGAAGGTTGCCAAAAATCAGGTGTTTGAAGTGCAAGGTTGCGCTGTTCAAACTTCACCATCTTGCGGATGGCCGAATCCAGCAAAAAGCCGTCACCGTCGGCCTGAAACCACCGCGCCTTCATATCCAGAGGAAAGTCTCGCAGTGACCAGTTTGTGTAGCGGCCCCGTGCGGCCTTGTCCAACATTGAGGGGTTGACATCCAGCGCGCTGATGGCAATGCGGTTGAGGGCGAAGGCGAAGTTCTCGTATGCCACCATGGCCATGGAATACGGTTCCTCTCCGGAAGCACAACCCGCAGACAGGATGCGCACGGTTTCTCCATCGTGCTTGCGCGCCAACCGCTCTGGTAAGGCGATTTCAGCGTAGGCTTTGAATTGGTCCGCGTTGCGCAGGAAGAATGTTTCCGATACGGTCAGGTCCCCCGCCAGACGGTACAGTTCGTCGGGCGTGTTGCCAGGGTTAGAGAGGTGAATGAGGTACTGCGCACATGCGTCACCCTTGGCCAACGCACGCTGGTGCAAGACTTTGGCCAGATGGCCGAATTTTGATTCGTCGAATTGCAGCCCCAGTAAGTCAGCAATCGCCGTGCGAAAGCGATTGACTTCAGCCAGATCGGGCAAGGCGGTCATGCTGGCAACACCTTCTGGTCGAGCGCAGCCCAAACCGAGCTTGGAATCAGCCGTGCGCTTTGCAGCACCAGGAGCAATTCCGCGTCGAGGATGCTGATGGCCGTAACATGGTTGCTGTCGACGGCTTGCAAGAGTAACGGGATGTCAGCCATCACCGCGGTGTCCAGAGTGCGGATGCCAACCACGTCTTCCACTGCGAAGGCCATGCACCGCACCCCCAGTTTGATGGAGACAAACCGCGTTGGTCGCTTCTGCGCCTCCTGGCCCAGGAGCTTGGCGACATGAACGACCGGCGTGGGTGCGCCACGGATAATGGCCACACCCAGCATGTACGGCGGCATGTCGGGGATGGGTTGGGTTGGCAGGGGCCGCATGGTCTCCACCACGTGTTCGACGGGCAGGGCGCACAGTTCTGCACCGCTACGGCATATGAGAAACGTGCAGGATGGAGAAGCAGAATCAGCCATTGCTAACGCCCGATCTCGGCGTCATTCGTGTCTGGATACATGCTTTCGAGCACCTCAACGCGCTGCATCAAGCGGCGGTTTTCAGCGAAAACTTCAAAGCGGCGAAATGCCTGGTGTATGTTTTCCCGCAAGGCCGCGTCTTCAATGGGTTTGCTCAGCACCTTGTAGAGGTCACCCCGGTTGACCGCATCTATGACGGTACTGAAATCGGCATAGCCGGTGAGTAAGAGTCGGACCGTATCGGGATACATTTCCTTGACCGCGTGCAAGAACTCCGTGCCCGTGGTCCCCGGCATGCGCTGGTCCGACATGATGACACCCACGTCGTGCGTGGCCAGCAACTCGAATCCCTCCGCGGCGCTGGACGCGGTCAACGTTAACCAACCTTCCTTGCGAAAAACACGTTTGAGCGACGTGAGCACATTGGGCTCGTCGTCAACGATCAACAGGGTGTAGTCTGCGTGCGACGATTCATCACTGAGTTGCAGTTTGCCGTTGCTGGTGAGTAATTGCACAATGTCTTGTGGCAGAACGGCGCGGCTGTACAAAAAGCCCTGCATTTCCTGGCACATCTGCTTGCGCAAATAGCCGTGCTGGCCTTTGGTCTCCACGCCTTCGGCAATGGTCTTTAACCCCAGATTGGACGCCATTGCAAGAATGCTGCGTACCAAAGCCGCGCTACCTGGATGCTCCATCATGTCCCGTACAAAAGACTGGTCGATCTTGATGCGATCAATTGGATAGCGGCGCAAGTAGCTGAGGGACGAATAGCCGGTTCCGAAATCATCCAGCGACAAGGTGACACCCAGTGCCTTTAGCTGGTGCATCATGACAATGGTCTGTTCGGCACTCTCCAGTATCAGGCTTTCGGTTAACTCGAGTTCGAGAAATTCAGGGTCAAGGCCAGCTTCCTCCAGTGCGCTTTGGACGGTTTGCACCAAATCGGCCGAACGAAATTGTTGCGCGGACAAGTTGACGGCCATGCGCAGTGGAGGAAGCCCGGCGTTTTGCCAGGCTTTGGCCTGCCGGCAGGCCGTGCGCAGCACCCAGCCACCGACCTTGGGCATGAGACCGGCTTCTTCCAGCAACGGAATGAAGTGCGCCGGTGAAACCAGACCGTGCTGCGGCCGATGCCAGCGCAACAAGGCCTCTACGCCCACCACGATGCCGGTTTTAAGATTGAGCTGGGGTTGGAAGTGCAGCACGAATTCGTGGCGTTCGAGCGCGCGGTGCAGATCCGCCAGCATTTGAACGCGCTGTTCCAGCCCGCGATCAAGGTCGGCACTGTACAGCCGGTATCCTTCTTCCCCCGTGCAGCGTTCGGTCGCCGCACGCGCCCGGCGCAATAGATTGCCTATTTCAGGGTCGTGCAGTGGGTAGGCTGCAACTCCAATGCCAAACTGCAGAAACACTTCTCGGTCCTCAGTCTTGACGGCTTGGGACAAGACATCGCGCACCTGACGGGCGAAAGCATCGATCAATTCGCCGTCTGCCAGATCATGCGAAACGATGGCAAATTCATCGTGTGCCAGTTGCACCACCAAACCGCTGGCACCGCGGCAGGCGTCCAGTCGTGACGCGACGGTGCGCAGTACGTCGTCCATGGCGAGCTTGCCCAGGACCTGTACGATTTGCTCGACACGTTGTAGCCGTATGTCGACCAAGGTGAGCATGCTGCCTTTGCGGTCGGCGAGCACTGCGAGTTTTGGCAGGCGTTCGTCCAGCATGGCGCGGTTGGGCAGTCCTGTTTGCGCGTCGTAGAAAGCCAGGTAGTAGAGCTTGGATTTGCCGGCAATGCGTTGCTGCTCGGCTCGCATATGCCCCAGTGAAAACGAAATGTCGTCAGCCACTTCCGTCAGAAGATCGGATATGTCCGCGTCGAAGGCATTCGCGCCATCGCAATACAAAAGAAATACGCCAATCACGTGGTCCATTTCACGCAACGGCAAACCGGCCATGGATTGAAATCCGTGGGCATGCATTTCCAGGTGGGCCGGTTGCCCGTGTTGGCTGTCACTCAAATCGTTGCACAGGACCTCGCTTTGTTTTTGCAGAACCAAATTCGCGGTATTGCCCAGCACCGTGTTCGCTTGGGGGAAATCCTTGATTTCGCCACACTGGGCCATCTTCCGAAATTCACCGGTCGAAGGGTCAACCAGGCCAATCCACGAAAACTGAAACAGTCCGGATTCCACCGCAATGTTGCACACATCGAAGTAAAGCTGATCGGGTGAATCAGCACGCACAATGGTGCGGTTGACACGGCTGAGCATCGTCAAGAAGCGATTGATGCGATTCAAACCCGTTAAAGAGGTGTTCATGCTCCTGTCCCCCTTTGCCTTCCCCAAAAAACTGTCGATAGGTTTGCGCTCCAGCGTCCCATCTATTGCGGTGGAGGGCGCAACAGCTCCGACAGACGTTTGGATAATTCCCAGCGATCCACAGGTTTCACCAAGCTGCCATCGGCGCCCGAAGCGGCAATGCGCTGGCGCGCGGCGACGTCGTAGAGCGCCGACACCACGACAATCGGCACGGTAGTGGTCAGGGGATTGCCTTTGAGGCGGCGCACGACCTCGAAACCATCCATTCCGGGCATCATCAAGTCCAACAGGATGATGTTGGGTTGTTCCGCGATGGCCAGCGATATTCCCGTCTCGCCGTCGGGGGCCACCAATGCTAGGTGGCCTTCCGCTTGAACCAGGACTTCAAGCAACTTGCGATTCGATTCTTCATCGTCGATGATCAGGATTTTCGCGGGTGGCAGTTTCGTCAAAATGCACAACTTTCACGCAGGGTACAAAGAAAGCGCTCATTCAACGACAGCACGCCTTGATAGTTATGGATTGGGCTTGGCGGCGTGCCAACTCCATTCTTTCGAAATTGGTGGTGACTGTCAATGTGAAAAAGCATAAGGTTCATGGCAATTTGGCGATCCGTGCAAGCAATCCGCCCGATATCGGAACTGTACGCACAAATCGCGGTGCAAGGTGAGTGGTACAGAGGGTACCTACCACTTTTGATAGGTGAAAACCTTGTTTATGTTGTGGTTAAGCGCAATCTGCGTATTGACTGGCCGCATTGTTTGCGAACAAACTCACCCAATGACACCTGAACTCTCGCAAAAATTGGTGGCAGCGGTAGAAGGTATGCCGGCTTTTCCAAAAAGCGTCCAAAAAATCCTAGAAATGACGCGCGACATCGCTTGCTCCCCAAAAGATCTGGTGCAGGTTATTGACAAGGACCCGGTCATGACGGTGAAAGTGCTCAGGGTGGTTAACTCGGCACACTACAGTTTGCCCAAGCAGGTCACCTCCATCAACCACGCCGTGGTGTACCTGGGCTTCAACACGATCAAAAATTTGGCTTTGAGTATTGCCGCCATCGGCGTGCTACCTCTGGGGAATATTGCGGGATTTGACGGGCAGCAATATTTGTTGCATTCGCTGTCAACTGCGGTGATCGCCAAGCAACTGGCCCAACGCATGCATGATGTGGAGCCCATGGAATGTTTTATTGCGGGGCTGTTGCATGATTTTGGCAAGGTGGTGTTTGCGCGGCACATGCCGACGGAGTTTCGCAGGGCATTGGAGTCCAGCCTGTGGAACGAGTCGTCCTTGCACCTGGCGTTGCGTGAAATCATCGGGGTAGACCATGCGGTGGTCGGTGCCATGCTGGTTGAGCGATGGCATTTTGCGCCCAGCCTGATAGAAACGATTCGCTACCAATACGGGCCAGACATGAAAGACACGAGCATGATTGCTTGCGTCTTCGCCGCTAACCAAATCAGTAAGAAACTGTCCTTCGGATTTGGCGGAAACCTCTATGTAGATGAGCTCCCCGCGGCGATTGCAACGCGCCTGGGTGGTTCGTTGGATGAGGTCATTGCGTCTCTGGGTGATCTGGCTTTGGTTTTCGACGAGGCCAAAATGTTTTTGAAAGTCTGACTCCTTCCATGGCCAGCCCTCCCGACACCGTAGGTTTTGACGCTTCGAGGCTTCCCATGACAGCGGCTTTGCACGGCGCGGCGGAGCGGGGTGAGCTACAGGTGCTGTATCAACCGGTCGTTAGCCTGGTAACCGGAAAGATCAGCGCGATGGAAGCGTTGCTGCGTTGGAATAATCCCGTGTTGGGTACGGTGTCGCCGACCGCCTTCATCCCGGTCGCGGAAGAGTCGGGCCTGATCGACGGCATGGGGCGCTGGGTGCTGCGCAGAGTCTGCCAAGACATCCGCATCCTGCTGGACGCCGGAATCGACACGCCGCCGGTCGCGGTCAATATCTCCCCGGTTCAATTCCGTGACCCCCAATTAGTCCAGTATGTGCGAGATGCGTTGGGCGATTTCCGGATTGAGCCGCACCGTATGCACATTGAAGTCACGGAGTCCACGTTGATGGACGATGTAAACCGTTGTGAGGCGATGCTCTATGGATTGAAGGAAATGGGCTTGCGCCTTTCCCTCGATGACTTTGGCACCGGGTATTCGTCCTTGAGTTACCTCAAACGTTACCCTTTCAACAAGGTCAAGATAGACCAATCGTTTGTGCGGGATGTGGGAAGCAACCAGGCTGACGCCGTCATTGTCAATGTGATTGTCGCCATGGCCCATGGATTGGGGCTGGAAGTGATCGCGGAAGGGGTGGAAACGGAAGCCCAATGTGAAATCATGCGCACCAGCGTGTGCGACGAGATACAAGGCTTTTTCTTCTCCCTGCCGGTCGATCTGGCATCCATCCAGACGCTGTTGTCCGAAGGGCGGTTGCTGCCCGCACACCTGCTGCGCTATCGCACTCGGCCGCGCACACTACTTCTGGTTGACGATGAGCCCAACGTACTGGCCTCACTGAAAAGACTGTTCCGACGCGACGGGCACATCATCTATACCGCAAACGGTGGTGCGGAAGGCCTGGAGGTTTTGGCTAAGCAAAAGATTGACGTCATCATGTCCGATCAACGCATGCCTGGCATGACCGGTGTCGAGTTCTTGCGGGCCGCAAAGGCGCAATACCCGGAAACGATACGCATCATTCTTTCCGGGTACGCTGAATTGCAATATGTAACCGAGGCAATCAACGATGGCGCCATCTACCGCTTTCTGACCAAACCATGGGACGATGAGCAATTGCGAGCGCAGGTACAGCGCGCGTTTGAACACAGCGAGTTGCACGAAAAAAACCAGCAACTCGATATGAAAATACGTGCCAATAATCGCGATTTGGTGGCGATCAATCGCCAGTTGACCGAGGCCATTGCCACCAAACGCAAGCAGATTGATCGAGACGAAGTAAGTCTTGCGATTGTGCGAGAGGCCTTGCAATTGGTGCCCACTCCCATGGTCGGCGTTGACGACGAGGGCCTCATGATATTCATCAACGGGGCCACAGAGGTACTGTTCGCACAGCATGGCCCGCTGGTAGGCATGGAGTTGTCTGAGGCTTTGCCAGCGGTCGCGTCGATTTTGGGTACCCTCAACGAGGGTGAGCTTGGCACGCTGTCGATGGATGGATACTCTCAGACGATAAGATGGCACCGTATGGGAAAGGCTTCACGCTCCATGGGCAAGCTCATTTTCTTTTCTGGACGAGGGTCATGGTCATGAATGACAGCGAGCAACCCCTCGATGCTGCCAAGCCAGATCCGGACGCTATGGCCACTGCCAGCGAAGTGGCGCGACTGCAGCACTTGTTTCGGCATTTTGGATCGGATCCGGACGACCGGTTCCTGTTCGATCTGGTCACCCGTTACCGCGAAGGTAAGGCGCAGTGAATACTCTGAATGTAGAAGAGGTCCTGAAAGGCATCCGCAGCTTGCCGGTGCTGCCAACGGTGGTGCAGGAGCTGTTACTGAGCATCGACCAGGAAGACATTAACGTGGCGGATTTGGCGCGCAAGATTGCATTGGACCCAGGCCTGACCGCAAGGGCCTTGCGTCTGGCCAATTCGTCGTTTTACGGTATGGCCAACCAGGTTAATACCATTCATGAGGCCATAACCATTTTGGGGTTCCGAACCATGCGCACGGTG
>Ga0066464_1000746_pt1 | contig 10879 bp, 8 predicted proteins | sample LakWasMe94_HOW11_2_FD_59583 | JGI IMG/M metagenome (GOLD analysis project Ga0066464, IMG submission 59583) | Freshwater sediment methanotrophic microbial communities from Lake Washington under simulated oxygen tension - Sediment Metagenome 94_HOW11 | ecosystem: Environmental > Aquatic >...
GGTCACGCAGCAAAACGCGGCGCTGGTGGAGGAAATGGCCGCCGCCGCGTCCAGCCTGAAGGCACAGGCGCAAGAACTGGTGGGCAGCATGTCCGTGTTTCAGTTGGCGCCGCGCGGCAATTCGCGTGCCTACACACCGACCCAGGTGCGCCGTGTCAAACCTGATGCACCGCGCTACCTGGGCGGTGGCGATCTGAACCTGCTGGCCAGTTGACGGAGTTTCTCCGCCGGGCCGCACCTCAGCGACCGTGGGGGTGATCTCTAACGCTGCGCGCCCTTGTTCGTGCGCACCAGGTTTGCACAATCGCTGTCCTGTCCGGGGCCGGGGTCGACCAGGGGAATCAGCACCAGCAAGGGGTTGATCAATCCCAGTGCCACGGCACCGGCGGCTCGCAGGGCGACACGGCCCTTGTCCACACCCGCTTCGGGCTTGGCAAAGGAACCGCGGATATGGATGGGGCTGCGTAGCGCCAAGGGGCTGGTGTTTTTGGTCTTTTGGTTAAAGCTGAGGTCCAAGGTCTCATGGGCCAGATCAATTTGGCCGCTGCCAAACAGCGTGGTGACCTGGGTATCAAACACCAGAGCATTGGCCTGCATGACGCCGTTCTTGACGTCAAAGTCCGCCAAAGCGCAGCGCAGTGTGACGCGCTGGTCGCCCGTCACATTCAACTCCAGAATTTCCCACAGGTGCAGGCCGGCCTTTTCCATCATCAGGCGGCTGACTTCACCGCGCGCGATGACCAGTGCCACGTGCCCGTTGCTGTGGGCCAGCATGCTACCGATGGCGTTGCCACGGCCCGACAACGTGAACGAGCCGTTGATCTGGCCGATGCTGGCCTGGTTCAACTGCACCGTGGGAAACAACTGGGCCAGCTGGACCTTGTCGACCTGCACGCGGGCCTTGGCCTGGATCGGGTCGTTGCGCCCGTCCAGCGAGACCTCCGCATTCAGGTGCCCACCCGCAACACCAAAATTGATGGGGGTCAGTGTCAGCACGGCATCTTGCAGCTTCAGGTGCGCCGTCAGTTCATTCAGTGGTAACGCCTTGGCGCGGCGGATCTGTTTGGCGTGCAACTGCACGTCGGCGTCCATGCTGGCCCAACGGTCTGTCTTGAAGGGTATGTCGGGCAACACGCCCTTGGTTTTTGTTTCAGCGGCTGCGGGGACGGAGACGTTTGCGCCCTGGGTCGGACGCTTGCCAATCACGGGGGCCAGGTCGTCGAGGTCCAGTACGTTGGATGTGAGTTGTCCAGTCAGCAGAGGGCGTTTGCCGCCCGTGACGATCTGGGCGGATCCTGCGATATCGCTGTGGCCCACGCGGCCCGAGAAGGCCTCATAGCGCCAGCTCTTTCCGCTGTGCGCGAGGTGCCCTTGGGTGGCGTATGCCGGGGTCGCGGGGGTGGGGATGCCGAGCAGGGTATAGAGCTGCTCCATGCTGTCGCCGCGCACAGCCAATTGCATGTCCACTGCCGAGCGCGTGACCAAACCCGTCACCGTGCCCGCGGCTTTGATGCGTGTGTGGCCGATGGTTGCGTCCACGTTCAGCGGATAGGGCGAATGCTCATCACGCAGCGCCAATACCGGTCCACCACTTCCTTGTGCCTGCAGTGGCAGACCTTGGTAATGTCCCGTGGCGCGAAAGCGTACGCCGGGCGCGTCGGGCTCTGCGGTGGAGTTCGCGCCACCGGCGGGGAGGTCCGCCATGGACAACTCGGCGCGAATCCGGGTTTTGCTGACGGGGTCTTCGTAGCGTAGCGTGCCTTGGTCCAGCATCAGTTGGCCGATGTGTATGCGGGCATCCTCGTTCTGTTGGTTGCGGTCGAGCAGCCAGTTCTTGCGGCCCTGGGCGTCCTGCTCCAGAACGATCACGGGTCGGACCAGATGCACAACGGGAAACACCAGATGACCCTGCAGCAACTGCTGTACATCAACGCTGATGTCGACGGTATCCACGGTCAGCATTTGCGGCTCCTGCGTCCATTGCGGGTTGGCAAAGCGCACGAGGTCGGCATGCACCCGCGGCAAGGGCCAGGCCAGGTGCAAGCCCAGGTCACCCTGGATGCTCAAGGCACGGCCGGTGCGTTGTTCGGTCAGTCGCTCAATAGGGCCGCGCAGCCCGTTCCAGCCAACGATGGCAACCCACACGGCCACGCATGCAAAAGGCGCGAACAAAACGGCGGCAAGCCACAGGAAAAGTCGGTTCCACCTCATGGCGCCATTGTGCAGCGTGCATGGGCCGTGCTCCGTTCGCAGGCGTACATACAGCCAGCGTTCAATACCTTAGTCTGGCCCCATTCCATTCACCCAGGAGCTAAGCATGATCCCACACACCATGACCATTCGCCGTCTCGCCATGACCGTAGTTAGCAGCGTGTTCGCCGTCGGCGCGGTGCAGGCGGGCCCGGCGCCCGCCGACGCCCAGGCCCGCTACCTGCAAGAAATGGAAATGTGCAATAGCGGCAAATCCAGCCAGGACCTCAACACCTGCCGCACTGAGGCGCGCAATGCCCTGGCCGAAGCCAAACGCGGCGGCCTGACCGATGCCCCCGGCCAATACAACCGCAACGCGGTGCAGCGCTGCGGGCAATTCCAGGGCGATGACCGCACGGCTTGCGAGGCACGCGTGTTCAACCCCTCACGGGTCGACGGCAGTGTGGCGGGTGGCGGCCTATTGCGCGAGAGCGTGATCGTCGTGCCAGCGCAATAGGCCTGGACGCCCATGCAAGCCAAGCGCTTACCCGGTCCGTCCGGGGCCGGGAAAGCGCCCACCGGCATCTCCGGCTTTGACGCCATCACGGGTGGCGGTTTGCCACTGGGCCGCACCACGCTGCTGGTCGGCGGACCCGGTTCAGGCAAGACCGTTTTTGCATTGCAATTCTTGGTGCACGGTGTGCAGCATTGCGATGAGCCCGGAGTTTTTGTTGCGTTTGAAGAAACCTCGCAATGCATACTGGACAACGCCAGCGGCTTTGGCTGGAACTTGAATGCGCCCCAGCGCAAGCGCCTGTTTTTCCTGGACGCACAGCCCCAGCCCGACCTGGTGCAGTCGGGTGACTTTGACTTTTGCGGCATGCTGGCCGCACTCGAGTCCCAGGCGGGGGCGACCGGTGCGCGGCGCATCGTCTTTGACGCGCTCGATATTGTGCTGGCGCTATTGCCCGACCCACACGCCCAACGGCGCGAAATCTACCGCCTGCACACCTGGCTGCTGGCCCGCAAGTTGACGGGCATCATCACGCTGAAGGCCGACACCGATCACACCAATGCCATCAGCCAGCAGCCCTTCGGTTTCATGCAATTCATGGTGGATTGCGCCGTCATCCTCAACCACAGCGTGGTGCAGGGCGTGTCGCAGCGTAACCTGCGCGTACAAAAATTTCGCGGCTCCAGCTTTGACGAGAACGAGTCGCCGTTTCTGATCGGCGCCAGCGGTGTTGAAGTGGCCGGCGCGCGCACCTTGGACAGTGTGGAAACCCAGGTCAGCACCGAGCGCATTTCCAGCGGCGTGGAGCGCCTGGACACCATGCTGGGCGGAGGCTATTACCGGGGCGCCAGCGTGCTGGTGACCGGATTTTCCGGCACTGCCAAAACCACGCTGAGCGGTGCCTTCGTGCAGGCCGCCTGCCAGCGTGGCGAGCGTACCCTGTTCGTCAGCTTTGATTCGGAGGGCAGCGAAGTGATTCGCAACCTGGCCTCGGTGGGCATACGGCTGGCCCCGTTTGTCAAAAGCGGTGTGCTGCGCATGGCCTCGGCCCGCACCATCTCGGGCAGTGCAGAGACCTACTTGGTGCGCATCAAGGCATTGGCGCGCGAGCACCGTGCGCGCTGTGTGGTGATTGATCCAGTTTCAACCTGGTCCAAGTCGGGCACCGACCTGAACGCGCACAGTGTGGCAGAGCGGCTGATCGATTGGTCCAAGGCCGACGGCACCACGCTGCTGTGCACCCGGTTATTGGACGAAATGTCCAGCCCGGCCGAGGGTAGCTCGCCGCTGCAAATCTCGGCCCAGGTCGACACCTGGATCCACCTGAACTACCTGGTGCAGGCCGGTGAGCGCAACCGGGGCCTGTCCATCATCAAATCGCGTGGCACTGCGCATTCGAACCAGGTGCGCGAGCTGATCCTGAGCGACAGCGGCGTCACGCTGGCCGACATCTACACGGCGGGCGGCGAGGTGTTGATGGGCACCCTGCGTTGGGAAAAGGAGCGTGCCGAGCGCGTGGCCAATGAGGCGGTGGAAGTGGCCCGCAAGCTCAAGCGCGTGCGGCTGGACGCCGAAGAGGCGGAACTCGAAGTGCGGGTGAAATCGCTGCAAACCGAGCTGGTCGCCAAGCAAATCGAAAAGGCCTTGTTGCTCAGCAGCTCCAAGAGCCTGGCCGGCGACGTGTCACGCGACCGTACCCGCCTGGAGGAGTTGCGCGGGGCCGACGCCATCCCGCCTGCCGTGCGCACCGGGGGTGCGCCATGAGCAGCCTCCCCGTGGTGTTCAAGTTTCGCTTGTATGTGGCCGACGATGCGCTCAATTCCGCGCAGGCGCGTTCCAACCTGGCCGCGCTGTGCAAGACCTATTTGCCGGACCGCAGTGAGGTGGAGCTGGTGGATGTGTTCAAAGAGCCCAAGCGCGCCTTGTTGGATGCCATCTTCATGACCCCGACATTGATCCGCCTTGCGCCGCTGCCGGTGCGCCGCATTGTGGGTTCGTTGAGCCAGACCGATCTGGTGCTGCGTGCGCTGGACCTGGAGGGTGAGACCGATGCAGCCCAGCGGAGCGTGGGGGCTATTCATCGTGTTTAATCCGCCCGAGCCAGAACCACCGCATGCATTGAGCGAAGAGGTGCAAAGCCTGATAGAGACCTTGCACCGCACGGGCCAGCGTCTGGAAGAGCTGACTGCAGGCGAGGTCGATACCGTGGCCAATAGCGAAGGCAAGCCCTTTTTGCTGCGGCGCGCCCAAGACCATTTGCGCCTGAGCGATGCGGCCAAGCAAAACGCCATTCTCAACGCGCTGCCCGCGCACCTGGCACTCCTGGACGCCCAGGGGCGCATTGTCGCGGTCAACGAGGCCTGGCGGCGGTTTGGCAGCGCCAATACGCCGGCCGGTCTCGCGCCCGGATTAGGCCTGAACTACCTGGCCTTGTGCGATGGCGCGCAGGGGGAGGGGGCGGCCCAGGCGCAAGCTGCCGGGGTTGGCATCCGCGCCGTGCTGGGCGGTGCGGCCCCCAGTTTTTCGATGGAGTACCCGTGCCACGCACCCACCGTGCAGCGGTGGTTCCAGATGACGGTGACGCCCTTGTTTGACGACCGCTCGGACGGCGTGGTGGTGATGCACATGGACATCAGTGCACGCAAGGCGGCCGAGGCCCGCGTGGTCTACATGAACCGGGTCTACGCCACGCTCAGTGGCATCAACACGCTGATCGTGCGGGTGCGCGACCGCGACACCTTGTTCAACGAGGCCTGCCGCGTGGCGGTGGAAGCCGGAGGCTTTCGCATGGCCTTGATCGCCACGGTGGACGCGACGACGCAGCGGGTAAGCCTGGCCGCATCCCATGGCGTGGATGCCGCGTTCTGCCAGGCCCTGCAACAGCACTTTGCAACTATGGCGGACGCCACGCGGGGCAGCGCCTTGCTGGCGCAGGTGATCGCCACACGCGAGGTCAAGGTGGTCAACGACTTGCAGGCCAATTCCGTGGTGGTGTTTCGTGGCATGTACGCCGACATGGGCGTCAATTCCATGGCCATCCTGCCGCTGATCCTGTCGGAGCATGCGGTGGGTACGCTGGTGCTGTATGCCAGCGAGCGCGATTTCTTTCGCGACGAAGAACTCCGCCTGTTGACCGAACTGGCCGGCGACGTGGCTTTTGCCATGGACCATATCGAGAAGCAGGAGCGCATCGACTACCTGGCCTATTACGACGTGCTGACGGGCCTGGCCAACCAGCATTTGTTTCTGGATCGCCTGGCGCAGCATGTGCGCAGTGCGTTCAGTGCTGGTCACCAACTGGCGGTGTACCTGATTGATATGGAACGCTTCAAGAACATCAACGACAGCCTGGGCCAGGCTGCGGGCGACGCGCTGTTGCGCCAGGCGGCACAGTGGCTGACCCACAACATAGGCGACGCCACACTGTTTGCGCGCCTGGGGGCGGACCACTTTGCCGCCGTGATGCCGGTGGTGCAGCAGGTCGATGAACTGGTGCGTTTTCTGGAGGCCAAGCAGGAGGCGTTTCAGGAGCACCCGTTTCATCTGGGCGACGCCGTGCTGCGCGTGGGCATCAAGGTCGGCATGGCACTGTTTCCCCGCGACGGAGAGGATGCTGCCAGCCTGTTCAAGAACGCAGAGGCCGCACTCAAGCAGGCCAAGGCGCGCGGCGAACCCTACCTGTTGTACACGCCCAAGATGACCGAGGCGGTGGCCAACCGTGTGACGCTGGAAAACCAATTGCGCCAGGCCCTGGACCGGGGCGAATTCGTGCTGCACTACCAGCCCAAGGTCAACCTGGTCAGTGGGCTGATGACCAGCGCCGAGGCGTTGATACGCTGGAACGATCCGCGCAGCGGCCTGGTGGCGCCGGCCCAGTTCATCCCCTTGCTGGAAGAGACCGGTCTGATCCACGCGGTAGGCCGCTGGGCCATGCGCCAGGCCATTGCCGACTACCTGCGCTGGCACGCCGCCGGTCTGGCGGTCGTGCGCATCGCAGTCAATGTGTCGCCGCTGCAATTGCGCAACCGCAATTTCATCGACGAGGTTCGCAAGGCGGTCAGCATAGACCCGCTCGCGCCCGCTGGGCTAGAGTTGGAGATCACCGAGAGCCTGATCATGGAGGACGTCAAGCACAGCATTGCCAGCCTGCAGGCGCTGCGTGCCATGGGCCTGACGGTGGCGATTGACGACTTTGGCACCGGTTTTTCGTCGCTGAGCTACCTGGCCAAGTTTCCGGTTGACACGCTGAAAATCGACCGCTCCTTTGTGCTGGACATGACCGAATCACCCGAAGGCCTGGCCCTGGTCTCAACCATCATCAACCTGGCCCATGCCCTGAAGCTCAAGGTGGTGGCCGAGGGCGTGGACAGCGATGCGCAACTGCGCCTGCTGCGGGTGCTGGGTTGTGACGAGATGCAAGGCTTCCTGTTCAGCCAGGCCGTGCCCAGTGCGCTGTTCGAGGCGAAGTTCATCGCGGTACGGCATATGCCAATGGACAGATGAGGCCCGTGCTGGCCACTGCAGCCTCCCATACATCGACGCAGTCGATATTGCGTCGCCCAGTGGCGGTTACCGACTCCGTTTGCGGTACCATTCACCGCATTAACGGCCATCGACACCACCTGACCCTCCGCACACGGGCTACTGAAAACACTTCGCGGAGACACTCTTCATTGCCATCATGGCGCGTCCCGCCACTCGCCGCTATCGCAAGCGTATGCATCCATGGAACTGATTGCCTTTCTGATCGACTTCGTCCTGCACGTGGACAAATACCTGGAGACCTTTGTTCAGAACTACGGAACATGGGTTTACGCCTTGTTGTTCGTTGTCATTTTTGTGGAAACGGGCTTGGTGGTCATGCCGTTTTTACCGGGCGATTCGCTGTTGTTTGTGGTGGGAGCCATGTGTGGCGTGGGTTTGATGAGTTATCCGCTATCGGTCGGTCTGCTGTTGGCGGCGGCGGTGCTGGGCAACCAGTCCAACTATGCGATTGGCCGCTTCGTCGGGCCGCGGGTTTTCCAATGGGAGGATTCGCGCTTTTTCAACCGCAAGGCCTTTGACTCGGCGCATGCGTTCTACGAGCGCTACGGGGGCATCACCATCGTTGCCGCGCGCTTCATGCCGTTCTTGCGGACCTTTGCGCCCTTTGTGGCCGGCGTGGCGCGGATGACGCGTACCCGCTTTACGCTGTTCGATGTTTCCGGTGGCACCTTGTGGGTGGGCGGCTTGATCACCGTGGGCTATTTTTTCGGCAATTTTCCGTGGGTGAAGGCCAACCTGGAGAAGATCATATGGGCCTTGATTTTTGTACCCGGTCTGATCATTTTGTTGGGTGCTTGGCGCTCACGTCGCAAGGCTGCGGCTTGAGCGCCAAGCACAGGCGTACTTTAAGTTCTACCTAAGTCTACTGATCAAAGATCGGCGCTTTTGGGAAGAGAGTTGCGAAGCCAATGAAGTTCAATCGCCTGGTCAAGTGTGTCGCGTCATGCGCGTTATTTTCGGTTCTGGGTGCTGCAGCGGCAGGTCCGATGTGCGATGTGCCACCAGAAAACTGGATGAAGGAAACGGACGTAAAGACAAAGCTGAAGCGGCGGGGCTATTTGGTCAAGTCCATCCGTATAGAAAGTGGTTGCTACGAAATTTACGGGCTTGATCCGCTGGGGCGACGTATCCAGATCCTCATTGATCCCGCGACCGCCAAGCCCGTTGCAAAGCCGTGATGTGCGTCTGTACGCGTAACGAAAAACGGCCATGGAGTTTTTCCATGGCCGACATGGGCTTGTATCGCTTCTATTTGAAGGCGACTGGCTTGCCTGCAGGGTCCTTGATATCACCCCAGGATTTTTGAATCGCTGCAACCACGGCGGGTGGCATGGGAACGTAATCCAGATCAGCGGCTGCCTTGCCACCGTTGGAGTAGGCCCAGTTGAAGAATTTCAGGACTTCGGTGGCGTTTGCCGGCTTGTCCTGCTTGCCATGCATCAGGATGAAGGTTGCGCCGCTGATGGGCCACGAATCCTTGCCGGGCTGGTTCGTCAATATTTGATAAAACGATTTGCTCCAGTCGGCACCAGCCGCGGCGGCCTTGAATGCCGAGTCGTCAGGCTGGACGAAGTTGCCCGATGCGTTCTGCAAGATGGCATAGTTCATCTTGTTCTGCTTGACGTAGGAATACTCGACGTAGCCGATGGAGTTGGCAATGCGGTTCACGAAAGCAGAGACGCCTTCGTTGCCCTTGCCGCCCGCACCAATGGGCCAGTTCACGGCCGTGCCTTCACCGACCTTGGCCTTCCAATCGGCGCTGATTTTGCTCAGGTAGTTCGTGAAAATAAAGGTGGTTCCGGAGCCATCTGCACGGCGAACCTGTGCAATCTCCACATCCGGCAAGGGCAAAGTGGGATTCAATGCTTTGATCGCAGGATCATTCCATTTGCTGATCTTGCCCAGAAAAATGTCCGCCAGAACGGGTCCTGTCAGCTTCATTTGACCTGGCTCTATGCCTTTGATGTTGATGACTGGCACCACACCACCCATTACGGTGGGGAACTGAAGCTGGCCTTTCGATTTCAGAATGTCGTCCGTCAACGGCATGTCAGAGGCGCCGAAGTCCACGGTCTTGGAGTCGATCTGCTTAATGCCGCCGCCGGATCCGATCGACTGGTAGTTGATCTTCACGCCGGTTGCTTTGTTGTAATCAGAAGCCCACTTGGCATAGATTGGAGCGGGGAAGCTTGCGCCGGCACCGGTGACTTCTTGTGCGTTGGCGTGGCTTGCAAAGCCAACAGTCGCGAGCGTTGCTGCAATGACTGTGGTGGCCGGGAAAGTAATCTTCATGGAAATGCCTCAAGTTGTGAAGCGCGTAAGGTAAGACGTGCATATGTCGAACGCGTGACAACCGGCGGCGTTTAAGTTTCGCCTAAGTATTCTCACTGGCGTGACCGGCCTAGCTTCTGACCCGGTTGCGCGCCAGCGGCGGGTTCTTGGAGAAGTAGCGTTCGATGCCGCGCATCAGCGCGTCGGCCAGCTGGGTGAGGAACTCTTCGCTGTTGAGCTTGGCCTCTTCGGTGGGGTTGCTGATAAATGCTGCCTCGACCAGCACGCTGGGGATGTCGGGCGCCTTCAGCACGGCAAAGCCGGCTTGCTCCACCTTGGCCTTGTGCAACTTGCCGACGCGGCCAATTTCTCCCAGCAAGGTGCTGCCCAGCTTCAGGCTGTCGTTGATCTGGGCCGTGGTGCTCATGTCCAACAAGGCGCGTTGCACGGTGGCGTCCTTGGTCTGCACATTGATGCCGCCAATCAAATCCGCCTTGTTTTCCTTGGCCGCCATCCAGCGCGCGGCGCTGCTGGAGGCGCCGCCCTGGCTCAGCGCAAACACGCTGGCGCCCTGTGGGTCGGGCGTGAAGAAGGCATCGGCATGCAGGCTGACAAACAGGTCGGCCTGCACGCGGCGGGCCTTTTGCACCCGCACTTGCAGCGGTACAAAGAAGTCGGCATCGCGTGTCAGGTAGGCGCGCATGGCATTGCCGTTGACGCTGGTGGCATTGATGCGTTCGCGCAGCATATGGGCCAGGCGCAGCACCACATCCTTTTCACGCGTGCCACCGGGGCCAACGGCGCCGGGGTCTTCGCCGCCGTGGCCGGCGTCCAGCGCGATGATGATGAGCCTGTCGGTGGCCGCAGGTGCGGGGGACTCGGTCTTGGCCGCAATCTTTGGGCCATTCTGGCCGCTAGCCCCCGTGGAATCTGCGGGATTCGCTCCTGATTGTGTAGCGTTTGGCGAACCGCTACCCACCGATGCCGAGCCCGTTCTTTGGCTATGTTGAACGATCAACTCCCCCAAAGGGTCGGCTGTGGCGTGGGGTGCCGCGGGGCTGGACGCGGGTGCAGCAGTGGCAGGCGCCGGTTTGCCATCTTGTAGGCGCTGCGCGATCAAGGCCTCCAGCGGGTCGACTTCTTCCGCCGGGTACAGGTCCAGCACCAGGCGATGCTGGTAGGCCGCCACCGGCGTCAGTGCAAACACTTGCGGGCGTATCGGCACCTTCAAGTCCACGACCAGCCGCACGACATTGGGTGCAAACTGGCCGACGCGGATGCCGGCAATATTGGGGTCATCGGCGCGTACCTTGGCCACCAACTCCTTCAACGCGGGGTTGAGCGTGATGCCTTCGATGT
>Ga0066464_1000750_pt1 | contig 10864 bp, 5 predicted proteins | sample LakWasMe94_HOW11_2_FD_59583 | JGI IMG/M metagenome (GOLD analysis project Ga0066464, IMG submission 59583) | Freshwater sediment methanotrophic microbial communities from Lake Washington under simulated oxygen tension - Sediment Metagenome 94_HOW11 | ecosystem: Environmental > Aquatic >...
GGAACAATTTCCCGCGACTCCCAACCGCCAAATGCTTCTTGCAGTGCCGCGGGAAGATCCCAATGGTAGAGCGTCAGGTGGGGTTTGATGCCGGCCTCCAGCAGCGCATCGAGCAGTCGGTCATAGAAGGCAAATCCGGCCTCGTTCCAGGTCCCGCTACCCAAAGGCTGAACCCGGGCCCAGGCCACCGAAAACCGGTAGGCATCCAAGCCCAAACCTTGCATCAGGCCCACGTCTTCACGGTAGCGGTGGTAGTGGTCGCAGGCGACGCGGATGTCCGACGCATCGTTGATGCGCCCAGGCTCGGTGCAGAAGGTGTCCCAGATGGAAAGACCTTTGCCGTCCATGTCGAAGGCGCCTTCTATCTGCGCGGCGCTTGTGGCGGCGCCCCATTGAAAGTCCGCCGGCAGGCTTCTGCACCGCTCAGACAATGTGGCGAAAGAAGGACTGTTCATTTTCATGGTTTATCTTTTTGGAGCAGTGATTGCGGGGGCAACCACCGTTGCACAAATCTGGGTTTTATCGCTCTTGGGCGCATCATACTTGGATTTATGACAGCGCTGTCTATTTTTTCTGTTTTACCGTACTATCGGTAACCCGCGGACGCGTGAACCTCTTACCAACAGTCTTCTTGCCGCCTACCCATGCAACCTAAATTACGCCTTTCACTCCTACTGTCTGCCTTGTTCCAGGCCATCTGCCCGGCCGTGAGCGCCGATGCCGGCAACCCGCGCGTGAACCAAGTTGGATACTTGCCGAGCGGCGCGAAAACTGCAACCTACAGAACGGAAGATGCAGCACCGAAGACATGGCGCTTGCGCAAAAACGGCAAGACCATTGCACAGGGGAAAACGTCGATCGGTATGGCAGATGCGGCTAGCGGTGATCGCCTGCAACAGATTGATTTCAGCGCGGTGACGGCAACCGGTTCCGGATTTACGCTGCAGATCGGAACCGATGCCAGCCACGCATTTGCCATATCACCTGCGGTGTTTCGTGCGCCCTTGTACGACGCGCTGAAATATTTCTATCACAACCGCAGCGGTATCGCGATTGATACCCCGTTTACCGGCGGTGGCAACACCTCCTTCGCGCCGAGCAGCCAATGGGCGCGCGCCGCGGGGCACATCAACCAGGGCGTGAACCAGGGTGACCTCAAGGTTCCGTGCTGGGAGGGCACTTGCGCCTACACACTCGACGTCCCCAAAGGTTGGTACGACGCAGGCGACCACGGCAAGTATGTGGTGAATGCCGGCATATCGGTATGGACGCTGCTGAACATGTTCGAACGGGGTCTGTTCTGGGGCACAACGACACGCCTGGAAGATGGCAGGTTGAACATACCGGAAGGTGCAAACGGCATACCGGACCTGCTGGACGAGGTGCGGTGGGAGTTGGAGTTCATGCTGGCCATGCAGGTGCCAGCGGGACAGGCGAAGGCGGGCATGGTGCACCACAAGGTGCACGACCTTGCATGGACCGGGCTGCCGCTCGCACCGGACCAAGATCCCCAGCCGCGCGCACTGGTTCCCCCGTCAACCGCCGCCACGCTCAATCTGGCCGCAACGGCGGCACAGGCGGCCCGCATCTGGAAAACCTATGACCCGGTGTTTTCCGCGCGGTGCCTGGAAGCGGCGCGCTCAGCGTGGGAGGCAGCTATGGCGAACCCGGCGGACCTTTACCGGGGAGGGTACGACACAGGTGGCGGAGCGTATGACGACGCCAACGTGGCCGACGAATTCTATTGGGCGGCCGTCGAACTCTATCTGTCAACGGGCGATGCGCGCTATGTGCCCACCATCGATGCCTACGCCATCACCCATGCCGATTTCAACTGGGCGGATACCGAGTTGGCCGGATTGGTCTCTTTGGCCACTGTGGTGACCCCCGTCTCGACTGGCCGACGTGCAACGGCCCAGAAGCAGATCGTTGCTATAGCGAACACACTTTTGCGCACGCAGAGTGCGTCCGGCTACTCCGCGCCGCTCGCGTTGTCCGACTATGACTGGGGCTCCAACGGCAAGGTCGCGAACCGGCTCATGTTGATGGGACTGGCCTACTATTTCAGCGGGGATCGTGTCTATGCCCATGGCGTGACACAAGGCATCGACTATCTTTTCGGGCGCAATACCTTTTCAACGTCATTCGTGACTGGCGCGGGAACCGTGGCAGCCCGACATCCTCACCACCGCTTCTGGGCTGGCGTTCCCGATTCCGGCTTTCCCGCTGCACCGCCAGGCGCACTGATGGGTGGACCGAACGCAGGTCTACAAGACCCGGTTGCGAAGAGTCAGTTGGGCGCTTGTGTTGCAAGACCGGCGACCTGCTGGGTGGACCACATCGATGCCTATTCCGTGAACGAAGTCGCCATCAACTGGAATGCACCATTGGCCTGGGTGCTCGACTTTCAAAACGACATGGCTGGCCGTTAAGGCCCCCACGCTTGCCACTGCGTGTGCTTCAGCGGGCCTTGAAATCGGCAATGAAGTTCCGGTACCAATGCGCGCTGTCCTTTGCCAGGCGCGTTTGTGTGGCGTAGTCCACATGGAACAGGCCGAAGCGCTTGGTATAACCTGAGTTCCATTCAAAGTTGTCGAACAGGCTCCAATAGAAGTAGCCACGCACATCCACCCCCAGCTCAACGGCCAGCGCCAGCGCCTCCAGGTGTGTGCGCAGGTAGCGTATGCGCTCTTCGTCGGGAACACGGCCGTCGATGACCGCGTCCGCATTGGCCATACCGTTTTCGGTAATGAAGATGGGCGGTGGTGAATACTCGCGGCTGATGCGCACCAGATGCTGGGTCAGCGCCTTGGGGTAAATCTCCCATCCCATGTCCGTAAACCCGTGCTTGCCCGGCGCTGCTTTAGGAGGCTGCTGCGTGCTGATGAAGCTGCGGGTGTAGAAGTTGACCCCCAGAAAATCCAAGGGCTGCTGAATCAGCGCCAGGTCATCGGGTGTGACACGCGGTGCGTCCGCGCCCAAATATTCCAGGATGTCCGCTGGATAACTGCCCCGAAAAATGGGATCCATGTACCAACGCACATTCAGTCCATCGTCTATGCGTGCCGCCCGGCGGTCCGCCTCCAATGCCTCCGCCGCGAAGGCCGGGGTATGGTTCAGCACCACGCCCAGCGGCGTTGTGCAAACGCCGCGCATGGCCTTGATCGCAGCGCCGTGCGCCATCATCAGGTGGTGGGAAACCTGGGCCGCTGCCGCGCGGCTGGTCTGGCCCGGGGCGAACTGGGCCGTCTCATAACCCAATGTTGCGACACACCAGGGCTCGTTCAACGTAGCAATGCTGGCCACGCGGTCACCAAATCGGCGCGCCACCTCGCGGGCGTAGTCGGCAAACAGCGGCACGATGTCAGGCGACGTCCATCCCCCGATGCGCTGGTGCAGGGCCAAGGGCAGATCCCAGTGATACAGCGTCACATGCGGACGTATGTCGGCTGCGCGCAATGCGTCAATCAGGCGGTCGTAAAAGGCAAATCCGGCTTCGTTCCACGGCCCCTCTCCTGCGGGCTGGACACGGGGCCAGGCGATGGAAAATCGGTAGGCATCCAGGCCCAGGCCTTTCATCAGCGCGACATCACTCTCGAAGCGGTGGTAGTGGTCGCAGGCCATATCTATATTGGATCCGTCCTGGATGCGGCCCGGCTCAGCGCAGAAGCTGTCCCATATCGAAGGGCCTTTTCCGTCCTGAGTTGCAGCGCCTTCGATCTGCGCTGCGCTGGTGGCTGCGCCCCATTCGAAGTCGGGCCGAAAGTGGTGGCGTAGATCCATCAGTGAAGGGGTTGTGGAAGCGTTCAATGTCATTGTGGTATTCAAAAAAAGGTGTCGCCGCGCCTGCGCTGGCGACACCCAACCGACCCGCCCCGAATCGGACCCTCATTGCATTCTTTGGGCGCCCCGCCGTCGTTTTTTACAGCGGGTCGTGCTTGCGTCTATCTATGGCTTAGAAGTTGTACCCAACGTTGACGCCAATGGTGCGCGGTGCCATGTACTGCGCCACGGCTGTGGCAATGGTGGGGCCACCGGCGGCGCTGGTCTTGATGTTGGCGTTCTCCAGGTTGCGCACAAAACCATCGACATACCAGGACCTGCCGGAGTTGTAGCGCAGACCGATGTCGGTCCGTGTGTAGGCCGGCTGCTTGTCCAGTTCCCCATAGTTGAAAATGCTCAACCAGCTATCGGTTTCGTAGTGCAGGCTGATGCGTGGCGTCAGTGTGGCGCCGTCACCCATGTGGAAGGTGTGCTCGTACTGCACCGTTGTCGAGAAGGTTGGGGCATGGGCCAGGCGGTTGCCGGTCACGTCCAGGCAGCCATTACCGATGACGATGATGGTGCAGGGACCTGGCAGGTTGTAGTCGTTGCTCAGGCCGATCAGTTTGCCCAGTTTGGTCTCGGTGTAGGCAAAGGTGGCCTGCACGCGGTCGTCCGGTGTCAGCTTGGCGGAGATCTCGGACTCAAAGCCCGAGACCTTGGCGCCTTCGGCGTTGTCGGTCAGGAAGGAACGGGTTCCGTCGGCATTCAACACCGGCGCCGAGAACTGGAAGTCCTTGAAGTCGGAGTAGTAGATCGCGTTGTTGAACTTGACCTTGCCACCCATGAAGGTCTGCTTGGTGCCAATCTCGTAGTTGGTCAGCGTCTCGGGCTTGTAGGTGGCTCCACCATCTTGCACGCTGCCGGATTTGAAGCCGGTGGACACGCTGGCGTAGACCATGGTTTCCTTGCTCAGATCGTAATTGGCGCGGGCCAACCAGGTTGTCTTGCTGTTGTTGTATTTGCCGTCGTTGCAGCAGCCGCTGTTGAAGCCGGAGCCGGGTTGCGCGGGGTCCAGACCGGGGTCGATCGGACGTCCTGGCACCGTCGGGTCATAGGCCCAGCCATGGCCGCGCCCGCCAATGTTTTCGCGCTCGTCCTGTGTGAAGCGGATGCCACCGGTCAGATGGAATGCGTCGCTGAGGTTGGCCGTCATCTGGCCAAACACGGCGACCGACTTCACGGTTTCCTTGGGCTGGATGAAGGAGCCTTGCCAACCGACGGTGCCTTGTTGCGTGCCGTTCATGATGGGAATGTCAAAGCGTATGCCGTTGTCTTCGGCCGCGTAGTAGGTGCCCAAGATCCAGTCCACGTCGCGCTTGCCGGTGGACTGCAGGCTCAACTCGTGGCTGTAGTTGGTGTAGGTGGACCAGTTGGTGCGGTCTTCCTGGTAGCTGCCACCGGTGTTGAAGCTGGTGGGTACGTTGATGCCGCGGTCCTGGTCGAAGGTGCTCGATCCGGTGAAGCGCGAATAGCCAGCGGTGTAGGTCAGGTTCATGCCGCCCATGTCGTAGTCCAGGCGGCTGCGCACGGTGTCGGCATCGCGCTTCAGATACGGCGCGGTGTCTATCAAGGCCGACCACAGGCTTTGACCGGCGCGCGGCGTCTGCATCAGGTCCATGCTCGGTGTGCCGCGGTCGATGAACTTCTCGTAAGACACATTCCACGATAGCGCCGTCGATGGTTTGAACAAGAAACTGACGCGGGCCGCGCTTTGGTCCTGTGCGTTGTACTTTTGCCCGCCCTGCGTGAACAGGTTGTAGTTGATCGGTTGAAAGTTTGCCAGCGTGCCGCCGCCAGCCAGGTAGGCGGCCTGCTGCTGCGCCACGGTATAGCGCGTGGGGGTTTGGTAGTCCACATAGCCATCGTGCGCTTCATGGACCAAGGCGATGCGCATGGCCGCCGTGTCGCCCAGCGGCACATTGAAGTTGGCACGTTCGCTGACCTTGTTGTAGCTGCCCAGTCCACCTTGCACGCTGCCAAACTGTTCTTTGAGTACGGGCTTGGCAGTCTGCATATTGACCGCACCCACGGTGGAGTTGCGGCCCCACAACGTGCCCTGTGGGCCGCGCAGCACCTCGATGGAGGCCATGTCAAACAGCAGCGCTGCCGCGCCCTCGGCGCGCGGCGCGTAGATGCCGTCGACAAAGATGGCGATCTCCGGATCGGCGTATTCGGTCTTGGCGCTGTCATTGCCGATGCCGCGCAGCGTCATGGTGATGACGCCGTGGTCGCCCTGGGTCGTGCCCTGGAAGCTGGGTACCAGGGCCGCGATGTCTTGCACGGTTTGCACATGGTGCTTGTCCAGCTCGACGGCACTGATCGATGTCACGGCAATGGGCGTGCTTTGCAAGGAGGTTGCGCGTTTGGTGGCCGTAACGACCACCTCGGGCAATGCCGCGGATGCAGCTTGGGCATTTTGCGCGGTGGTTTGCGCCGTCTGGGCATAGCCCGTGCCGGAGCCAGCCATCAGTGCCAATACAGCGAGCTGGACCGGAGAGCCCAACATGCGTCTGTATCGGGGTGTGTGCGTTTTCATAGTGTCTCCTTCAGGATTTGATTTGGGTAGCCGTCACTCAGCGTCAACTCTCATTTGTTCCTCATCATCGCTCGAGTTGCCGTATCATGCGCAAAAATGACAGCGTTGTCTATTGAAAATGACAGCGTTGTCTAAAAATTCGTACAGGGATAAACCCTTAGATCTTTTCGACACCCATCCGCAGGAGCATTCAGCATGGCACCGATTCAAAGCATTCTCATCGTGGGCGGCGGAACCGCCGGTTGGCTGACCGCCGGCTTCCTGGCCCGTACGCTGGGCACCAAGGGTGAGGGCGGCGTGGCCATCACCTTGGTGGAGTCCAGCGACATTGGCATCATCGGCGTGGGGGAGGGCACGTTTCCGTCCATTCGCGGCACGCTGTCCACGCTGGGGATTGACGAACCAACGTTTGTGCGCGAATGCAGTGCCACCTTCAAGCAAGGCATCCAGTTTGTCGACTGGGTGCGCGCGCCAGGCGCACAGGGACCGTCGGCATACTTCCATCCCTTTAGCCAGCCCAGCCAAAAGCCGGGTAGCCCGGAGCTATTGCCGTATTGGCTGTTGGGCGGTGCCGCAAAGGACCTTGCGTTTGCGGACGCGGTGACCATGCAAAAACGGGTTGCGGATGCGCGCCATGGTTCCAAGCGCCTGACGGATGGCGACTACCTGGGTCCGATGAACTATGCCTACCATTTCGACGCCGGCAAGTTCGCGGGTCTGCTGGCACGCCACGCCAAATCGCTGGGCGTGCAGCACCGTATTGGTACCGTGGAGCACGTCACACTGGACGCAACGGGCGCGATCGGCTCAGTGGTCACGGCCGAGTGGGGGGCGTTGCAAGCCGACCTGTATATCGACTGCACCGGCTTTCGCGCCGAGCTGATCGGCAAGGCCTTGGGCTCGCCCTTCCACAGCCTGCGCGATAGCCTGTTTGTGGACCGCGCCCTGGCGATGCAGGTGCCTTACGCCCAAGCCGACGCTCCGATTGCGTCGTACACCATCTCCACCGCCCATGAAGCGGGCTGGACCTGGGACATTGGCCTGCAACAGCGCCGTGGCGTGGGCTATGTGTATTCCAGCCGGCACACCGATGACAGCCGTGCGGAGGCCGTGCTGCGTGCCCACATTGGCGCCGCCGCGGACGACCTGACCCCGCGCATGCTGAAGCTGGAAGTGGGCTACCGCGATGTGCACTGGATCAAGAACTGCGTGGCGGTGGGGCTGTCGGGCGGTTTCATCGAACCGCTGGAGGCTTCGGGTATCGGTTTGATCGAGACCGCCGCGTACCTGATTGGGTTTCTGTTTCCGAAAGACGGAAACACAGAGCCGGTGGCCAAGCACTTCAACAGCTTCATGCGCCAGCGCTATGCACGCGTCGCCGACTTCGTCAAGATGCACTACTGCCTGACGCAACGCAACGACCACGCGTTCTGGCGCGACAACACCGCGTCGGAGTCGATCTCAGAGACCTTGCGGGAACAACTTGCCATGTGGCGCTGCCGTCCGCCACACCGCCTGGACTTTGTGACCGATGTGGAGATGTACCCGCCGTCAAGCTGGCAGTATGTGTTGTATGGCATGGAGTTTCAGACCGATCTGAGCCAGAGTCGTTCCGCTTATCCGCACCTGGACGCCGCGCGGCAAGAGTTCGCGATGATCCAAAAAATGGCCCACCACGCGGTGGCGGACCTGCCCACCCACCGCGCCCTGGTCGATGCCATGTGTGCACGGTATGCCGTGCTGGGCCGCCCGATCTGGGCTTGCGTTTAGGCGCCGCTCAGGCGCGCCTGGTGTGTGCTCCCGGCTTGGCCAGCGGTGTGCTGGTGGAGTCGCGCACCACCAACTCATGGGGCACAACCCGGTGCAGCTTGTCGGCGGCCAGCGCCGGCGCATCGCTGCGGTTGGCTGCAATCAGCATTTCGACGGCCACGCGCGCCATCTCGTTCTTGGGCTGGCGCACCGTGGTCAGCGCGGGCCATACCAGGCGCGCGCCCGGCGAATCGTCAAACCCGGCAATCGACAGATCGTTGGGAACCGCCAGGCCCAGGCGCTGGGCAGCGGCCAGCACGCCCAAGGCCATGTCGTCATTGCCGGCGAAAATGGCCGTGGGTCGTGCGCGCCGGCTCAGCAATTGCTGCGCCGCATCCACGCCCGACTGGAACACGAAGTCACCCGTGCAGACATAGGCCGGGTCCACCGCAATGCCGTGGGATTGCATGGCCCGCGCGTAGCCCTGGTAGCGCAGCCCGGAGGCCGCCTGGTCACTGGGGCCCTTGATAAACGCGATGCGCTGGTGGCCCAGCCCCAGCAGCAAATTGGTCATTTCCTCGGCGGCCTTGGTGTCGTCCATGCGCACGCTGGGCATGCCCTTGACATCGCGCGCCGGTGACATCAATACGCAAGGCGTTTGGTTCTCGCGCAGCGCCTTCAGCACGGCCGGGTTGTCGCACAGGGGCGGCGTCAGGATCATGCCGTCGGGCTGCAGCGCGCTGACCATGCGGGACACCTGCTGGGCCAGGTCCGGTGCGTCGTTGTGCAGCGACTCGACCACCAGGTGGTAGCCCGCTTCGCGGCAGCGCAGCGTGGCACCTTGTTGCACGTCGCCGACAAAGGCCGCGCTGGGGTCGTAGTACAGCAGGCCGATCAAAAACGAGCGCGCCCCCGCCAGACTGCGGGCCGACAGCTTGGGCCGGTATTTCAGAGCTGCCACCACTTTGAGCACATGCTCCCGCGTGGCGGGGTGCACGCCGGACTCCTGGTTGATCACGCGCGACACGGTCTTGATCGATACGCCCGATTGCTCCGCCACATCGGTAATCGTTGCCGCCGCTCCCGCCTTGCCAATGTTCGCCATGTACTTGCTTCTATGCCTTGGAATGTCTTTTTAGTATCGCACGGCCACTATGATGCGGGCTTCGTTCAAGGAGCCTGCATGCGGCATTTCGCGTCGACCGCCATCCATCTGGTGCTGTGCCTGGGCGCAGCCACTTCCCTTTCCATTGGAGCCCAAACCGTGTCCCCACCACCCGCTGACCCCTATCTCTGGCTGGAAGACGTGCAGGGCGAGCGCGCGCTGGCCTGGGCGCGCGAACGCAATGCCGAGTCGCAGTCTGTGCTGGAGGCCGTACCCGGCTTCGCGCAGACCCGCGGCAAGCTGCTGGAAGTGCTGGACAACCGCGACCAGATTCCTTACGTGACGCGCCGTGGCGACCATGTCTGGAACCTGTGGAAGGACGCGACCCACAAGCGCGGCCTGTGGCGCCGCACCACGCTGGCGGAGTACCGCAAGCCCCAGCCGGCGTGGGAAACCCTGCTGGACCTGGATGCACTGGCCGCGGCGGAAAACGAAAACTGGGTCTGGGCCGGAGCCGATTGCTTGGGGCCGGCCTATACGCGTTGCCTGGTGTCGCTGTCACGCGGCGGCGCCGATGCGACGGTGGTGCGCGAGTTTGACCTGAGCACCCGGGCGTTCGCCAAAGACGGCTTCGCGCTGCCCGAGGCCAAGTCTCAGGTCGATTGGTTGGACGCCAACACCGTGCTGGTCTCCACCGACTTTGGTCCCGGCTCCATGACCAAGAGCGGCTATGCCCGTATCGTCAAGGAATGGAAGCGCGGTACGCCGCTGGCCGATGCCCGCCTCGTGTACGAGGCGCAGGAGAGCGATGTGGCGGTCTCCACCGCAGTGGACCGCACACCGGGCTTTGAGCGTGTGGTCGTTGGCCGCGCTACAGACTTCTTCAACAGCGAAGAGTTTCTGGTCCAGGGCGACGCGCTGAAGCGGTTGGACAAGCCATCCGATGCATCGCTGATGTGGCAGCGCGAGTGGGCGTTTCTGCAATTGCGCAGCGACTATGCTGTGGGTGGCAAGACCTACAAGGCAGGCGCACTCTTGGGCATCCAGTTCGACGCCTGGCTACGCGGCGACAAGAATTTTGATGTGTTGTTCGAACCCACGGCCACACGCTCAATCGCGCGCGGCGGTATCAGTCTGACACGCGACCATGTGCTGCTCAGCATTCTGGACAACGTGGCTGGTCGTATTGAAGAACTCAGCTACCAAAAAGGCCACTGGGTGCGCCGCGCGGTGGATGCGCCATTCCCCGGCACGCTGAGCGTGGCGGGCTTGCACGATCCGTTTGTGAAGAACGACCCGCTGGCGAACAGCTACTTTCTGAACTATGCCGATTTCATGACACCCGACAGCCTGTACCTGGGCCAGACGGGCAGTGACAAACGCGAACTGCTCAAGAGCCGTCCCCGCTTTTACGACGCCGAGGGCATGCGCGCCGAGCAACAATTCGCCACGAGCAAAGACGGCACAAAAATCCCCTACTTTGTGGTCTGGCCCAAGGGCGCCAAGGCCGACGGCAGCAACCCCACCATCCTCTATGGCTATGGCGGCTACCAGATCTCGGAGCTGCCGCGCTACAGCGGTGAATACGGCGTGGCCTGGCATGCCAAGGGCGGCGTGCTGGTCGTGGCCAATATCCGGGGCGGTGGCGA
>Ga0066464_1000752_pt1 | contig 10850 bp, 9 predicted proteins | sample LakWasMe94_HOW11_2_FD_59583 | JGI IMG/M metagenome (GOLD analysis project Ga0066464, IMG submission 59583) | Freshwater sediment methanotrophic microbial communities from Lake Washington under simulated oxygen tension - Sediment Metagenome 94_HOW11 | ecosystem: Environmental > Aquatic >...
AACCTGTTCCTCAAGCCCGATGGCAAGCCCATGGCCTTCATCGAGGGTGTGGTCGGCGGCCGCTCGGTGGGGGTGCCCGGCACCTTGCGCATGCTGGAGTTGGCCCACAAGGAGCACGGCAAGCTGCCCTGGGCGCAACTCTTCACGCCGGCCATCACGCTGGCGCAGGACGGTTTCAAGGTCAGTGCGCGCTTGAATACCTTGCTGGCCAGCGAGCAGCATCTGAAGAAAGACCCGGTGGCTGCCGCCTATTTCTACGATCCCGCCGGGCAGCCCTGGCCCGTGGGCCATGTGCTGAAAAACCCCGAGCTCGCGCAAGTGTTGCGGGGATTGGCGTCGAACGGTCCCCGGACGCTGTACGAAGGCGCGGTGGCGCAGGCCATCGTGGACAAGGTGCATGCCCACCCCACCAACCCGGGCCTGCTCAGCATGGCTGACCTGAGTGCCTACCAGGCCAAGAAACGCTCCGCCCTGTGCACCGACTACGCGGCCAATGACCACCGCTACCGGCTGTGCGGTTTTCCGCCACCCAGCTCGGGTGCCATTGCCATCGGACAGATCCTGGGCATTCTGAACCAGACGCCGGCCAATACCCTGCGCCCGGTCGATGGTCTGCCCAGTGCCGATTGGTTGCACCTGTACACCGAGGCCTCGCGCCTGGCCTTTGCCGATCGCGGCCAGTATGTGGCCGATCCGGACTTTGTGCAGCCGCCCGCAGGCAGTTGGATGAGCCTGTTGGAGCCCGGCTACCTGGCCGAGCGCGCCAAGCTGATTGGGCCGCAGTCGATGAAAGTGGCCAAGGCCGGAACCCCGGGTGGCACCAAGATCAGCTACGCCCCCATGCCCAACCAGCCGGAGTACGGCACCAGCCACATCAGCATTGTGGATGCGCAGGGCAACGCCATTGCTATGACCACCACCATTGAAGACGTCTTTGGTTCGCGGCAGATGGTCAAGGGCTTTTTGCTGAACAACGAGCTGACCGACTTCAGCTTTGCCCCGTTTGATGCCAACGGCCTACCCATTGCCAACCGCGTGCAGCCGGGCAAACGCCCCCGTTCCTCGATGTCGCCCACGCTGGTGTTTGACAAGGACAGCGGCAAGCTGTTGATGAGCGCCGGCAGCCCGGGTGGCGCTTTGATCATCCACTACACCGCCAAGACGCTGTATGGCACCTTGAACTGGGGCATGAACGCGCAACAGGCCATCAGTCTGCCCAATTTCGGCTCGACCAACGGCCCCACCCTGCTGGAGCAAAAGCGCTTCCCGGTGGGTACCGTGGATGCCCTCAAAGCCAAGGGCCACGAGATCCGCGAGATGGACATGACCAGCGGCTTGCAGGCGATCCAAAAGACCCCCACCGGTTACTTTGGCGGGGCAGATCCGCGCCGCGAAGGCATGGTGATGGGGGACTGAAATCCGTTGCAGGGCAGAACTTGCCACTGCGCGGCTGCGGACCGCCCCGCAAGCTTAATCAGTTGGTGACAGGGCTTGCCACTACGTGGCTGCGGTCTGCCCCGCAAGCTTAATCAGTTGGTGACAGAGCTTGCCACTGCGTGGCTGCGGTCTGTCACGCAAGTTATTAGTTCAGCGCCATGCTCAGCTTGCGCCGGTAGGTCGCAACCAGTTGCGCTTGTGGGTCCAGGACCGCCGCTGCCTTGCCCGCAATCTCGATACCGCCGGCTGTCTTGCCGCTGGCCAGAGGATCAACCTTGGGCTTGGGCGGTGTCAGCAGTTCCAGAATGGCGACATAGGTCTTGCGTGGCAGGGCGTCGTTCCAGGCCTTGTCGCGCATGATGATTTCCAGCAACTCATCCATGGAAGCGGTCCAGTCACCGCCCACCATCAGCACCCGCGCCTTGGCCAGGCGGGTGTCGAAGTCGCGCTTGTTGGCGGCAATCAGCGCGTCGAATTGCTCCATGGTCCAGGTGCCACGCTCGTCGGCCATCACAAACTGGATGGACGCCAGGAATTGGTTCAGCGCTTCGAAGCGGATCTGGCGCGGGATCTCGGCCAGTGCCGGGGCCAACGCGGCCTCGGCATCGTCCAGCATGTCGTGCTCGATCAGCAGCTTCACATAGTCGTAGCGCGCGTCGTCGTTGCCAGGGTTGACGGTCAGCGCCGAATGCAGCTTGTGCAGCGCGGCCTGGGGGTCGCCGGCGTCTATCAGTGCCTGGGCGTCTTCGGCCTCCGACTCGGCTTCCAGCGCCTCGGCGGAGGGCACGTGCTTGTCCAGAAAGGCCTTGATCTGCGCCTCGGACTGGGCGCCCATGAAGCCGTCGACCGGCTTGCCGTTGACCAGCAGCACGCAGGTCGGGATGCTGCGGATGCCAAAGGCCTGGCTCAGCTCGGGCTGCGCGTCGGAGTCGATCTTGACCAGCTTGAAGCGGCCGGCGTATTCGAGTTCGACCTTCTCCAGCACCGGACCGATGACTTTGCAGGGGCCGCACCAGGGCGCCCAGAAATCGACCAAGACGGGGACTTGCGCGGAGGCGGCGACAACTTCGGTTTCGAAGTTTTCAATGGTGACGTTGATCATTTGGCTAGTGTAATAGCGCCCCCGCGCTCCGCCGCTACGTGGGTCGCTGCCCCCTCAGGGGGCGCGTTTGGCCTAGGGGCGGCCCGTCGGCCAAACCGGTCCAGGGCGAAAAAGTAAAATCGGTGAACAACATTGCGGGATAGGCTTTCCATCGCTGCCCCGACTATCCTGAAGCATTGCGGGACCAGCCTTCCACTCCGTCCCCAACATTTTAATGATATGACCATTCAAATCGGCGTCGTCATGGGTTCCAGTTCCGACTGGGACACCATGCAACATGCAGTCCAGATTCTCCAACAGTTTGGCATCAGCCACGAGGCCAAGGTGGTGTCGGCCCACCGCATGCCGGATGACATGTTCGCCTACGCCGAGGCCGCCGTCGGTCGGGGTCTGCGTGCCATCATCGCCGGTGCCGGCGGTGCCGCCCACTTGCCGGGCATGCTGGCCGCCAAGACCACCGTGCCGGTGCTGGGCGTGCCAGTGGCCAGCAAGCACCTGTCGGGTGTCGATTCGCTGCACAGCATTGTGCAAATGCCCAAGGGCGTGCCGGTCGCCACCTTTGCCATTGGCGCAGCCGGTGCGGCTAACGCGGCCCTGTTCGCCGTGGCCATGCTGGCGGCGGACCGCCCCGCGCTGCGCAAGCAGTTGGATGAATTCCGCGCCCACCAGACCGAAGTGGCCCGCGGCATGACGGTGCCGCCAGCACTATGAGCGGCGAAGTCACTCTAGGCGTGATGGGCGGTGGCCAACTGGGCCGCATGTTTGTGCAGACCGCGCAGCAAATGGGATTCTTCACCGCCGTGCTGGACCCGGACCCGCTGAGCCCGGCCGGGCGCGTCAGCCACCACCATATCCAGACCGCCTACACCGACCCCGCAGGTCTGGCACAACTGGCACAGCGCTGCGTGGCGGTAACCACCGAGTTTGAGAACGTGCCGGCGCAGTCACTGGCCGCTTTGGCGCAAACGGTCACCGTGTCGCCCGCTGCGGACTGCGTGGCCATTTCGCAGGACCGTGCCCGCGAGAAAACGTATTTTGCGAATTGCGGTGTGCCGGTAGCGCCCTACGCGGTGATCGAGACGGCGGAGCAATTGGCGGCAGTGGGGACCGATCTCCTACCTGGAATTTTGAAGACCGCGAGCATGGGCTACGACGGCAAGGGCCAGATCCGCGTGGCCGATCATGCCGCCTTGGCCGCCGCCTGGGCCGAGCTAAAGCATGTGCGCTGCGTGTTGGAGAAAATGCTACCGCTGCAACTGGAATGTTCGGTCATCGTGGCGCGCGGCGCCGACGGTGCCTGTGTGAACCTGCCGGTGCAGCGCAACCTGCACCGCGATGGCATTCTGGCCGTGACCGAAGTGTATGAGGGAAATTTGCCCGCAGCCCTCGTGGAACGTGCGGTTGCCGCTGCAAAATCCATAGCAAATGGCCTGCAGTATGTGGGCGTGCTGTGCGTGGAGTTTTTCGTGCTGGACCCCGATTCCCCGATCGCGCAGGCCATGGGTGGCCTGGTTGTCAACGAGATGGCGCCACGCCCGCACAACAGCGGCCACTACAGCCTGGACGCCTGCGACGTGTCGCAGTTCGAGCTGCAGGTGCGCACCCTGGCGGGCCTGCCCTTGACCCAGCCGCGCCTTCACAGCCCGGCCATCATGCTCAACCTGCTCGGTGACATCTGGCCCGAAGGCGGCACGCCGCCGTGGGCGCAAGTGCTGGCATTGCCCGGTACCCATTTGCACCTGTACGGCAAGGCCCGTGCCGCCAAGGGCCGCAAGATGGGGCATCTGACAGTGACCGGCGCCGACGTCGCGCAGGTACGCGCCACCGCGCTGCAGGCCGCGCGTCTGCTGGGCCTGGCTGCGTTCTGAGTGTGAGCGATACCGCCGGGCACACGTACACGTTGACTTGAAAGCAACCATGATCCTGTCGGCATCCGCTCTTGATTCGATAGCTGCCTGCGCAGACACCTTGCGGGCTGGCGGGCTGGTTGGTGTGCCGACCGAGACGGTCTACGGCCTCGGCGCCGACGCCGACAACCCGGCGGCGGTGGCGAAAATTTTTGCCGCCAAGGGCCGCCCCGCAAACCATCCGCTGATCGTCCATGTGTCGTCGCAGGACGGTGGCATGTCTGGCGTCGCGCATTTTGCCGCCCAGGTGCCGCCGTTTGCGCAGCAGTTGATGTCGGCCTTCTGGCCCGGCCCCTTGACGTTGATCTTGCCGCGCCGCGAAGGAGTTGGCGCTGCTGCTGCCGGTGGCCAAAACTCCATTGGCCTGCGCTGTCCCGCGCATCCGGCGGCCCAGGCCGTGCTGCGCGCCCTGCGCGATGCGCCGCCCGGACAGACTCCGGTGTGGGGCATTGCCGCGCCCAGCGCCAACCGTTTTGGCCGGGTCAGCCCGACCACGGCGGCCCATGTAGACAGTGAGCTGGGACCGGATCTGCTGGTACTGGACGGTGGGCCGTGTGATCTGGGCATCGAGTCCACCATCATCGACTGCACGCGGGGCGCGCCGGTGCTGCTGCGCCCGGGTTCGATCAGCCGTTTGCAAGTTGAGCAGGCATGCGGTCAACGCGTGCTATCAAATGAAGAGCTAGCAATGCAGACACAAAGGGGGCTGGAGGCTCCACGGGCATCGGGCACCTTGGAATCGCACTATGCACCCAATGCCACCGTGCGCCTGATGGATGCCAAGGCTTTGCAGACGGCGGTGAATCTGCTGGGTGACGTGATGCACCCCGCTGGCTCTGACACCAAGCCGTCGATCGCGGTGTATGCCCGCTCGGCGTTGAAACGCGTTCCCTTGTCCATCCACTTGCGGCGCATGCCCGACGATGCCGCCGCCACGGCCCACCAGTTGTTTGCGGCGCTGCGCGCCTTTGATGCAGCGGGCGTCAAGCTGATCTGGGTCGAGACGCCACCCGATACGCTGGAATGGGAAGGCGTGCGCGACCGCCTGCAGCGCGCCAGCGCATAGTGGTGTGACGCTTTGAATAGGTGGATTTCTGGTGCTCGCCCGCAGCAGCGCTGAAACCACTCTCTACGCGGGAGTCAGTGCGCCACGCGAAAGTGCGTTCCTCTGAAACTGAACTCCGAACTGCCGGAGCGAATTTCCACCAGTGTGAGCTCCGGGGTGACCATGCTGCCCTGGTTCAGCACCAGGCCGTTGACCAATAACAAGCGTTGCGCCGGGTTGTCCGAGTACACCGCGCCGGTGACCTTCAAAGCGGGTATGTCGCGGCGCAAGGGCTCAGGCAACTCACTCAGCAGGGGGGCAAGGGACGACGGTGCCGGTACTGCAGTTGCGGTGGGCTTGTCCTTCACCACGGCGCTGGCGACTGCAGGGGGTTTGGGCTGCGACCGTGTGGATTCCACAGGGGGTGGTGCAACCGTCGTCTTTGCCGACGTCGTTGCGCCTGCCACCGGCGCCTTGCTAGGAGGCGGTGGTGGCGTTGCTGGCCCGGTTGGCGACGCAGCAGTCGCGGGTAGCTGTACTGTGGGCGGCTGTTGCGCCTGTTGCATGACCATGGGCACCGGCGTGGGTGCAGGCAACGCAGTCGCCGGCGGCATGGTTGGGCTGGGTGTCGGTCTTGGTGCTGATGCCAAGGGCATTACCGGGTTGGAGGTGGTTGGCGCCGTCTGCCACAGCCACAGTCCGGTCGCAATAGCACCCAGTGCCAGTGTGGCCGCAATGGCCAGCCACAACATCCGGCGCCGTGCACCTGGCCGTGTGGTGGGGACCAGGCTGCTGGCCTGGCGTGCGTGCAGCGTGGGCACACCACCGCGAGAGCGTTCGGCGTCGGCCCGTTGGAGTGCGTCGAGGATATAGGACATGGTTGATCTTTATCGCGCTGGGCTGAGCAATCGAGGTTGGTTGGCACCCAGCGCGCTTTCGAGCTGCATATAGGTCATGGGCCCGGGCAGGCCGTCGGCCTGCAGGCCGTGGGCCCGCTGGAAGTCTTGCACACGGGCTTTCAAGTCTGCGTCCAGGCGTTGTGGCGCCGCGTCGGCGGCTGGTGCGGGTGCGCCATCCAATTGGCCCAGCCGCCGCGCCAGTTCCTGGATCGCGGGGCCCGCGCTGCCGCCGCGTACGGCCGGGTTGTAGCCTTCGGGCGCCCGCCAAAAGGTCGCAAATTCACCGCGCCACAGGCGACCCAACGCGATCAGGCTCACCGTGTGCGGCGTGTCGCCAACTTGCAGCGTAGCGGTCTGCTCGTTCAAGCCGACCAGGGCCGCGTACTGCGCCGGTCCGCTGTCGGCCTGCAGTGTCAGGATGCCGGGGCGGCCCAGTTGGCGCAACAGTGGCATGTTCAACTTTGTCGTGCGGTAACACTGCAGTTGTTGCGCCAAGGCCGCCGCGCAGGGGTCGGATGCGTTGGCGTTCAGGCGCCAACTGGGCGCCAAAGCATTCCAGGCCAGCGCGATGTCGTGGGGCAACTGCGGTAGCAGCGTCTCCAAGGGTTCGACGGTAGGGGCATTGGGTAAGGGGGTTGACGCAAGCACTGCCGGTGGCCATGCCGCGGAGGCGGCGCTAGAGGCTGGCGCCACGGCAACAGGCCCTGATGCAGGTAGTGCGGCCACACTTGCCGTTGCAGGCTGCGCAGCGGCTATTGCCGTTGGCGGTTTTTGTTGCGGCCAGTGGCTTGCCGCCACGCTGGCCAGGGCCGCGCCGAGTGCGACGCAGACTCCAGCCAGCAGATAGGTTGGGGTGCCGGCCCGTAGTGTGGGTGCAGGGGCATGCTCGGGCCCAAACACCTCAGCCGCCGCCTGGGTGACCACGGCGCGGTTGACCCGGTGCTGGCCATGGGCCCAGGCCCCCAGCAGCGCACGGCCACACAGCAGGTTCAGGCGGCGTGGCACGCCGCGCGCCAGCCGGTGGATGCACTGCAACGCGGGCTTATCGAAAGGCAAGGGGCCGGTATGACCGGCCACGGCGAGGCGGTGCTGGATGTAGTGTTCGCTCTCTGCCTCGGTCAAAGCGTCCAGATGAAAGCGTGCAATCACCCGCTGCGCCAGTTGCTCCAACTCCGGGCGCTGCAACATGGTGCGCAGTTCAGGCTGACCGATGAGCACGATCTGCAGCAGCTTGCGCGCGCTGGTTTCCAGATTGGTCAGTAGCCGCAGTTGTTCCAGCACGTCGGCTTGCAGGTTTTGCGCCTCGTCGATGATGAGCACGCTGCTCTGGCCGGCCGCGTGGCTGTGCAACAAGAATGCGTTCAGCGCGTCGATGTAGTCCTTGACCGAGGGGGCCGCAACGGCCGTGGCCGGCAGCGTGACGTGGAACTCCTGGCAGATGGACTGCAGCAGTTCGATAACCGTGAGCTTGGGGTTGAAGATGTAGGCAACATGGCAGCCTGCGGGAATCTGTTCGAGAAAGCAGCGGCAAATCGTGGTCTTGCCGGTGCCGATGTCGCCGGTCAGCAGCACAAAACCGCCACCGCTGCCGCCCGCCGTGCTGTGCGGACCGGCCACGCCGAACAGCAAATGCGCCAGGGCCTCCCGGTGGCGTTCGCTCATGAAGAGGTAGCGCGGGTCGGGGGCGATGGAAAACGGATCCTGTGTGAGTCCGAAATGGTGTGCGTACATGGGCCCCAAGCATCCCACAAAAAAAAGCAGCCCGAAGGCTGCTTGGAAGGGTCACCCGAAAAGACTCAGAACTTATACCCAACCGTCAGGCTGACCGAGCTGGGGTCCAGCTTGATGTCCAAGGTTTGTCCGGTGGACAAATTGGTGCGTGTGCTCAGCGGGGTGTAGGTGTAATTGGCATCCAGGAACCAGTTGCTATTGAGCGCGAAACTGGCGCCCAATTGCACGGTGGCGGCCCATTTGTTGTCAATCGTCAACGTGGTTGGATTGGACGGTGTGCCCCCGGTGATGGCGGTCAGCGTGGAGGTGGAGCGGGCGCCGTAGAAAGCCGCATAGGTAATACCGGCGCCAATGTAGGGCCGGAACGCCGACGTGGGTTCCATGAAACGCCACTGGGCCAACAGCGTGACCGGTAGTGCCTTCACATCGGCGATCTTGCCCACGCCCAAGATGGAGCCGTCACCCGAAATATCGTGCTGGAACGGGGCCGACAGGGGCACATCGATGGAAAAGTTGCTGTCCAGCATATAGGTGACGCCGCCGGAGACTTTGGAGGAGCTATTGATGCTCGCCTTGCTTCCAACCAAGCTGGGTGCGGTCAAGTCACCACTGGAGACATTGGGGGTGATGGTGGTGGCGCCGCCGCGCACCATCCAGCTCCCCGCGGTTTGCGCCTGGGCTGCTGCCGCACACGCCAATACGGCGGGAATCAAAAGGAATTTCACTGTGTTTTTCATGATGGTTGTGCTCCGTGAATTACAGCCAGCCCGCTTTGGCGAGTTGCAGGTTGATGGATTGAGCGAACAACTTGTGCGCGGCCGGGGTGGGGTGGAATTGGTCGGAAAACGCGTAACTCTTCCACCAGTTGGCCGAGGTTTCGCCCACGGGGATATTGGCTGACATGCTCGCCGAATTGCAGGCCACCACGGTGGGTCCAAAATCCAGCGCGGCCAAGCCGACGTTGCTGATGCCACCGGTGACCTTGGGGCAGGCAGGTGTGGTGATATTGGTCAAACTGAACTGCGCTGGCGTCGCGAAAATCTTGGCGCCTTCGGTGTAAAAGTCCCAGAGTTGCACATTGGTGCCGGCCAAGCCAGCGGCCAAGGCGGCGTTGGCTGCTTGGGTCCAGGCACGGACCGTGGCTTGCACCGCGTCGCGCTGGGCCGTGCCACCGGCCGCTGCCACGGCGCCCAGAACCGCCTGGAAGCGGGGTGTGTTGGTGATGTCGCCGATGTTGATCACAACGATCTTGCTGATGCCCTTGGCCACCAAATTGGCCTTGATGTTCGCGGCCAATGTGCTACCAATGGCTTGCGCGTAAGCGCCGCCGGCAGTACCCAGGCTGGTCGCCGTGGGTGTGCCGATGATGGCGGATACGGTGGCCGGTGGCAACAGCGTGCCCAGCATGGTCATGTAGTTGCCAATGCCGGCGGGTGTGGTTGCGCCCAGGAAGCCGCCAGTCAGGTCGGCCAAGTCGTTGCCGCCGCCGTCAACAATGACGACGTCAGTGGTGGCCAACGAGGCGGCGCCTGCGGCCATCTGGTAGGGGATGGACCATGGGACGGTATTGCTGGGTGCAGCCGTGTTGGTCAGGTTGTTGACGCGGCCACCGGCCACGGCGTAGCTGGTGCAGGCCGTATTGGGAACAAAGGTCGCGGCCGTGGCGTTGAAGTTGAAGAATGGGCACAGCTTGGGCACGCCAAAATTGGCAGCCACGATTTCCGGAAAGATCAGGAATGGGTTGGCCGCGTCGGCGCTTTGAACCGTGAACTTGTAGCCAAAGGTGCCACTGTCCATGTAGCTGTCGCCGAAGACCTTGACCGACGGAGCGACAGTTTTGGGCGTTGTGTTCGAGCCATCACTGCCCCCACCACATCCCGCCAAAATTACCGCGCAGCTTGCTGCGACCGCTGCCCATTTCCATTGTTTCATTGTTCTCTCCATAAAATAGAACGACCGTTCGTTTTGAACGGTAAATTATCGAATGGAAGGTCGTGACGGACCATGGGGTAAACACCGACTTTTTTTGGGGGCGGCTACTTAAATGGTTAGACCGACACTATCGGTATTTCAACTTCATAGTCAGAATCGCTACGGCCAAAGTCAGCGTGATGACGTTGGCAACCACGATGGGCCAGGCGTTCAGCAACAGGCCGTAGACCAGCCACAGCGAGATGCCCACCACGAAAGCGCTGTACATGGCCAGCGAGATGCCGCGCACATCCTTGGTTCGAAACGTATGCACGGCCTGCGGCACAAAGCTGGAGGTGGTCAGGAAGGCGGCTGCGTAGCCGATCAGTTCAGTCAGTTGCATGGTGAGTTTGTTTTTGCGAATGGTTTCACCGCCGGGCCGCCCCAAGGTGTGGACTTGGGGTTTTGCCAAATGCGGCCCCCTTTTGGGGGCAGCGCAGTACACGTAGTGACAAGCGTGGGGGCATTATTTAGATGCCCAGTCCACCATGGCGTCGATGGCCGGGCGGGCGGCCTTGGCATTGGGGTGGTTGATGATGGCGACCAGTACGTAGCGCTTGCCGCCAGCCGCGTGTACATAGCCGGCCACGGCGACCACGTCGTTCAGACTGCCGGTCTTCAAATGGGCGCTGCCGACGGCATGGGACTTGGCGCGGCGCAATGTGCCGTCGACGCCGCTGATGGGCAGCGAGGCCATCAATTCGGGCATCAACGGCGAGGCATAGGCAGCCTGCAGCAGCCGCGCCAAGGCATTGGCG
>Ga0066464_1000756_pt1 | contig 10816 bp, 17 predicted proteins | sample LakWasMe94_HOW11_2_FD_59583 | JGI IMG/M metagenome (GOLD analysis project Ga0066464, IMG submission 59583) | Freshwater sediment methanotrophic microbial communities from Lake Washington under simulated oxygen tension - Sediment Metagenome 94_HOW11 | ecosystem: Environmental > Aquatic >...
CGCCACCGTCAACTCCGACGACCCGGCCTACTTTGGCGGCTACATCAACGAGAACTTCACCCAGACCTTTGCGGCGCTGGGCATGACCTCGGCACATGCCTACCAGTTGGCACGCAACAGCTTTGAGGCCAGCTTCATCGACGCGTCGCTGCGCAGTCAGTATGTGCAGCGGTTGGATGCGGTGTTCGAGACGTTTGAGTAGGTGGGGCGCTGGGAGTTGGGCTGTTGCTCAATTAATACCCATTTTGGGGTTTATTGGGGTGAGTTTTTATATTTGTGAATGAAATCTGCCTTTAGCCCTCGTGGAATATAGATGTATTGCTATTAGTTGTATAGCATTTCGTTTCTGTGTGTGACCGCTCGGTTGCCTGCTACATTGCCGAACTTCTGCGGTCGCTGATCCACGCGGATCGTGCACCAGCGCGTTGCGCCCGTGCCATTGGAGGAAAAAGTTTGCCTGGTGCAGGTGCGATTTGTCGGTGTGCAAGCTATAGTGCTTGTACCGCAGAACCTCCCGCAACTGATCCAGTAAACGGGGCGACTGGGGAACAGAGGAGGCGGGTTTGGTGGACATCACAAATACTGTAGTTGCATCCGGCATATGCATTCCAAATGGAGGCTGCCAGCGGCGTTGCGCTGCTTGGCGGTGTTTTGATCAAACCCCCTCGCCCAGCTTATTTCGTCGTCCAGCTTGGGAATGCCAAGATGGGCGTTCGGCTACATCGTGTTAGGCATTCAGGAGCCAGCTCGCCATGCTTGAAGTGTTTCTATCGTCTGTTGGTTCTGCCGCGCTGGTCGCAGCAGTTCTTTGGCTCGGTCGAACCTGGATCAATGAGCGGCTGACTGCAAGCATTCGGTTGGAAACCGAGGGAGAGCTGGCGAAGCTCAAGTCGGACTTAGATAGAGCCACTCAACGCATCAAAGATCTCGCACTTGCCGGTACCTCCGCAAACGCACAGGTTGAGGGAGCACTTCTGGAGCATCGCATCAGGGCCGTAAACAAGGTCTGGGAATCAGTTCTTAGCTGGCAGACGGTATCCGTCGCAACGATGATGGTTTCGGTCTTGTCGGGCGATTGGTTGAAGATGAACGCGTCTCACCCAGGAACAAAATCAACGTTCGAGCAGTTGCTAAAGAATACTGATCCATCGAACTTCATGAAGAAGCAGAATGAGACGGAGCTCGTCCGCCCTTTTCTGTCTGAGCAAATCTGGGCCCTATACGCGGCTTACCACAGCTTTCTTTCGGCGCGATTTGCGAAGGCTTCCCTCTTAGCGATTCCTGGCATTGATCATGCCGAAGCGTTAACGCAATTCAACGAGCGCGATCTAGTAGAAAAATCGGCGCCATCGGAAATCTTGGCGATTTACGATAAGAACCCATACGTCGGGACAGAGCCGTATCTGCGCTACCTTCGGGAGGAAATGCTCACACAGTTCCGAGAGTTCCTCTCTGGTCAACGGGCCGGGAATCTTGCAGTTCAAGATGCCGCGAAGATTCTCCATGCGGCGGAAGATCTCGCGGCGAAGTCTTCGGCTACCGCGCGCGAGGCGCAGCATGAGAAGAATGCCTAACGGATGCATCATTGGTTTGGGTTGATGACCGCTACGAGTATGGCGAACTGCGCATGATCGCGTTCGCGCCTGATACCGGGGTTCTCTATTACGTAGCGTTTGTGGATCGTGGCGAGGCGCGAAGGATTATCAGTTTGCTCAGAGCCAATCGACGAGAGTGAAACACTATGTCCAAAGTTTCTAAGCGACCGACGGTTGCGATGCCGACTGTGGCAGAAGACCGGGCCATCACAGCAGCAACAAAGGCAGACCCTGACTCGCGGCCTTTGACTCCTAAGCAGTTGCAAGCGATGGTTTCGCTGAAGTCGGTGCGCGGGCGTCCGAAACTGGAGAGCAAGAAATTGCTTGTCTCGGTACGGTACAGTCCCGAGGTTGTTGCGTATTTCAGATCAACGGGCGAGGGTTGGTAGTCACGAATGGATGGCGTGCGGCAGCAGTATGTTGCGCGTCACACGCGAAGGGCGTGACGTGTTGCCGAACAAGTCATTCGATCCGACGCCTGGCGGCGCGGTTCAATTTCATCGCTAGCCCCACTTCTTCGCCCAACCGTCATGTCCCCAACAGCCTCACAACCGCGACCCCTGAAACTACATCCATCGGAAAGGCAACTATGACGAAATTCTCACCCAACGCTCAGCTTGTCTCCACCATTTTCGACGCGGTCGCACAGGGCAATGGCGCGCCGTTCTGGGAGGCGTGCCATGACGACATCGTCTGGCGCACCATCGGCGAGGGGTCCTGGAGCGGCGAGTTTGTTGGCAAGCAGACCATCATCGAAGAAATCTTCCACCCCCTGAATCGTGCCCTCGTCGAGCGCGCCACGATTCCCACCCGTCTGATCGACGGTGGTGACATCATCGTATTGCAGGCCAGAGGCAAAAACCTTACGCGCGACGGCCAGCGATACGACAACGACTATGTCTTTGTGATCCATTTCAGGGGCGGCAAGATCGCCCGATACGAAGAGTATTGCGACACCGACCTGATCGCGCGCGTCTTGCCAGACCGCATTGCGGCCAAGTCAATGTCCAAGCCCACCTGAGCTGCGCGATTGCGCGGCGCTTGGCGCGCATGTGGTTCGTCCCTTTGCTGCGCCGTTTGGTTTGCAAGAAAACCGGTTCTTCGCCTTCGTACCTTTACTAGAATCCTTGTAAGTTCGAATCGGAACTGTTCCGATGCGATGCAACTTATCCACTGCACGTAACTTTTTGCCCAATATGTCTTCGAATTGTTCCTTGGTCACTGGGCCAGGGATGAGCTCTTCGAGCATTTGGGCTGATAGCTGCGGCAGCGCCGCTTTGCCGTTCGCTGCGGCTGTCTTGACTTTGCGAGGCATGAAAACTCCTTGGGTGGAATGTTATGCCTTGCACACAAAATTTCTGACAGGCTCTAAGACTGAGCTATGAGGCTGAAAACACATCACCGTACAACCAACACCAACTCTCTCGGAGGCATCATGAAACAAATTGTCCCATTCTGTGTAGCCTTGCTTGTCACAGCTACCGTTTATTCTCAGCCCACTGAGCCCGTTAATCTGACGACTGAAGAAGTTGTCGCTCTGATCAAGAACAAGTCGATATCGACCCAAAACACACGCTGGGGCAGTGTGAGTCTTCAATTCAAAGAAGACGGCACTCTTTATGGCAACAACAACGGAGGTTCTGACTCTGGAAAGTGGCGAGTTGTGGAAGGAAAGCTTTGTTTGGAGTGGCGGCGTTGGGATTACGAAGGTTGTGGAATAGTGCGTAGAGTTGGAAGCGAAGTTCAGCACCTCTGGCCGAATGGCGGCGTACATTTTGTGTATCACCCCTAACCTGGCTGTCACCCCCCGGTTGCTTCGCTTTCTGGACGCTACGCGATAAAGCCGCGCAACCAGTACGTGCAGCGGCTGGATGGGGTGTTTGAGACGTTTGAGTAGGCGAGACGGGTAAGCTTGGGGCTTGCTTGTAATTTATACCCAATTTGGGATTTATGACGGTCCAATCCGATTTTTTGAGAATGAAATTGACCGGTAGCCCCCGTGAAATTTGCGTGTAATGCTATTGATTGAATAGCATTGTCGAAGTATTTGCTAGACCGCAGGAGAACCCATGCACGATCCGATTGAGCGCTTCCAGTCCGTATGGCGCGACGCCAAGAGCCGCGGATCGTCCAAACACCGGAACGCCGTGTGCGTCTCCACCATCGATGCCGACGGATACCCCAGTTCGCGGTTCGTGGACCTGAAAGAGGCCGAGGAGGCAGGCTTCGTCTTCTGCACGCACCTGGATTCGTGCAAGGCACTGGACATCACCCGTAATCCCAAGGCCGGCATCACGCTATGGTGGGAGCATGTCGCCACGCAAGTGCGTATCCAAGGCGTGTGCGCCGCCATACCGGACCACGAGGCCGACCTCCATTGGGCCGGCCGTCTGCGCGATGCCCAGATCGCCACGGCCACATTCCAGCAAAGCCGCCCCCTTACGAGCCTGGAGTCGCTTGCGGAGCAATACGAACGCGCCATCGCCGCCCATGAAGGCAAGCCAATCCCGCGCCCGACCAATTGGGGTGGGTTCAGGCTCCGTGCCGAGCGTATGGAGTTTCTGGAATTCAAAGAGAGCCGCTTGCATGCGCGCACGGTCTACACGCGCGTTGGCTCGGGTTGGGAACAGGCCTTTCTGCAACCGTAGGCATTGGGGTCGGCAATGCCTCTGCTACCTATCGAACTGCCCATGCGCCGCATCATCCTCGCCCTCAGCCTTCTTGGCATGCTCGTCTTCGGTGTTGGCTTTGCCGTGTCCTTGCTGAACCCACTGCTTATCGAACGCGCCGCAAGAGAAGTCGTTCGGATTGAGGTGGAGCGCAGGGTCGGGGAGAAGATCGACGTGCTCTCGAACGCCAGGATCGTGGGGCTGTCGCAAAAGGCTTTGCAGAAAACCGAGTTGGACATTCAGCATGGACAAGAAGCGCTTCGCCAGGAGGTGTCGCGCAAAGTCGCAAACGTTGTCGCCGACATGCTCAATGCCGACTGCGAATGCCGCAAACGGATCGTGGACTACCTGAAGCGCTCGGAGGACGAACGCCTTTCATCCCTCGCACACGTGCGCGAAAAGCTGCTGGTATTCATCGAGTCTGCCTATGCCTCGGTCACGACGAAGCTCATGCGCGAATTCCGAATCTTTTCGGCCTCCAACGCGGTGGCCTTTGCCATTCTGGGCATCGTCACACTTGCCCGCCGACGGGCGACGCTGCAATTGCTGCTGCCCGCAGTCGTCTTGCTCGGCTCTGTGGCCGTCACGGGCGGCTTGTACCTGTTCAATCAGAACTGGCTTCACACCATCGTCTTTGGTCAGTACGTCGGCTATGGGTATGCGCTGTACCTGGTTGGCGTCGCACTCCTGCTATCCGATGTGTTGTTCAATCGCGCGCGCGTGACTACTGCGCTGGTCAACGCCGCGTTCACTGCGGTAGGTGCGGCCGCGTCGGCTGTCCCATGTTGAAGCCGTCGCCCGTTCTATTGGTCGATACGAACACGCAATGGCAGAATGTCGGAGAGTGGCGCTTGCCGCGCACTGGACAATGCTCTCTCGCTATTTTTACGAAATCGCATGAAAAATTCGGTCTTTGAGACCATGGGCCAAGGTTATCGATCATCACGGATATGAAGCGAAAGAGCCAAATGGATTCTGCGCCCGCGCGCATTCCAACCTATGCAGAAAGGCATGGTAAATTGAATCGACTCGCGGATAAAAATCCGTGGGTGAAGGTGTACGTCGCAGCCATCCTGTTGGCTGAGGCAGTCGGTTGTTACCGGTACGCCGTATCCAAGGACGTTGAGGTCATCGCGGGTTTGGACCGATATGGATTTTTTGGAATACTTGGAGCAATATTTCTGGTGTTCCTGCCGCTGATCATCATTCGGCTGAGAGAGGCACACGATGAAGCTGAGCTCTGATCCTGTGCTTGCGCGCGACTATGGGATAACGCGCAACCGCACATAACCACGTTGGACGTCCATGCAGAAGCTGCTCATCAATTTATTAATTTTTTCCTTTGCCTTTGCGTGGATAGCGGCGCGCAACCACCACAAGATATCGTTTCGCCTGTCGGCACAAATTGCTTTGGGTGGGGTTGCGATGCTTGGACTTACTGCATTGCTCGGGACATTGATCGCGCATCAATCGTTAAGCACGACCTTTCTTGAACTGAACAATGGTAACGACATGCACATGGGTGTCATATACGGCATCGGGTTTCTGTATATTTCCGCCTTGTGCTTCTTGTGGGCCTTATCTTCACACTTGAAAAGACGGGGGCCATCACGTGGCCGTCAACACGATACGCGGAGCGAACCATGACACCCATTCCTGACCCGATTCGTAACGCACTCGCTGATGGAGAGCATCCACTTTGGTGGGGACGACCGCGGCAAGGTTTCGTCCTTAGAAAAAGTGATGCGCTCGCCATTCCATTGAGCCTCCTCTGGTTTGGGTTCGCAATTTTTTGGGAGATATCGGCCCTGAGATCAAGTGCGCCAGGGCTCTTTGGTGTGTTGGGCGTGGTCTTCGTAGCGTTAGGTATTTACATGGTTGCCGGACGCTTTGTCGTGGATGCCAGGCAACGTGCCAGCACCTTCTATGCGGTGACGCCGCAACGGGTTCTTATTGTCTCGGGCCCCTCTTCTCGTACAGTCAACGCGCTCAATCTCAAGACTCTTGGTGACTTGCCAGTCACAGAAACTAGTGGGGGAGAAGGAACTATTTCCTTTGGACCGAAGCATCTATTTGAAACACTGTTTGGCCCCGCGTTCTGGCCCGGGACGCGTCAGCACGCAGGGCCTTGCTTTGATTTGATTCCACATGCGAAGTCAATTTTCGAGACCATCCGAGATGCGCAACGCTCTTAGGACGCAAACGCCAACCTGAGACCGCGGGCTCCGTCGCAACTGTCGCTTTCAAAACTCGACCACCCCATGAACACCCTACGCGAAGCGAGATTCCCAGAGGACCATGAACGTGTCAAAGACATATTCCTGGAGTACGTTCGCAGCCCCACGGTGAGCCTGGACTACCAAGACTACGAGGCGGAGTTTGCGGGCCTGCCCGGTAAATACGCGTCACCCCATGGCAGGCTGTTGTTGGCCTGGCAGGGCGACAGCGTGGTGGGTTGCGCGGCGCTGCGGCAAGTGGACCAGACGACGTGTGAAATGAAGCGCGTGTATGTGCGGCCTGCCGCGCGCGGCACCCAGCTCGGCCGTCGCCTGGTGGAGCGCATCCTGCTGGAAGCCAAGGCTGCGGGCTACGCCCGAATATGCCTAGACGTGCTCCCTGAATTCACTGCCGCGCTGCAAATCTATCTGTCGTTCGGATTCACCGATGCGCCACCGGTGTCCTTCAACCCTGTTCCTGGTACCCGGTTTCTGGGACTTGATTTATTGACCTACCGGGCCGCTGCCGTTGCCTGATCTCAAATGTCCTGCGGGTACTGCTGGTGAAATGCATTTGCTATTAACAATATAGCTTGTTGTGCATATTTCACGGGGGCTAGCGGCACATTTTGCGTAGAGAGATGTCCACCGGGATGGGGAGGCGGGGATCTGCGGCTGGGCGTCCCACCGCGGGTTCTTGCCACCCTGCAGGGGCTTGTATCATTGCCGGTCAAGGCCCGTTCCATGTTGCCATCTTGTCATCCACATTCGCCATGCCACTCACCAAGATATCAGCCCCCAAGCACCTTCCGTCCAGCAAGATCAAAGCCCTTGCCGATGCCGTTCAGGAGGGGCTTGTGAAAACCTGCCATGTTCCGCCGAACGACCTCTTTCAATTGATTACGCGCTTCGAGGCCGATGAAATGGTGATGGATCCGCACTTTGGTGGCGTGAACCGCTCACGCGACGCTTGCATTGCGGAGATCGTCTTTTTGTCCGGGCGCACGGACGACCAGAAGCGCGCACTGTTTCGCCATATTGCGGACAGAGCGGTGCAGGCGGGCTTCCAATCGGACGACATCATGGTTGCGCTGGTCGAAAATTCACGCATGGATTGGTCGCTGGGTCACGGCGTGGCCTATGCCGACCATCACGCAAAAGCCTAGCGCTTTGCAGTATTGACGATCCCCGCAAGCACGTGTCCGCCTGACCCCGGCCATGCGTAAGTCGACTGTCTCCCTTTCAGAAGCGGCCGTAGTCTCGACCATTTGCTTTGGCCTCTTCATTGTGTGGTCCACCGAAGCAGTCGTTTCCGGGTTTCCGCAGGCCAAGTTTTCAGACTCCAGCAACGCGTCGGCGATCTTGATCGAGATCACCCTTGCGGTAGCTGCGTTGCTGTACTTGCGCGCGAGGAATTTCGACATCCATTCGCTCTATCCCCATCCCAACTTTCGCGGCACCTTTTTGGGGTTGGGTGTTTTCTTCGCGGCCTGGATAGCGGGCGCCATCGTCGTGTCCGCGTTCGCCACCGCTGAACGCCCTTTGCAGACCGATTTCTCCTGTGGTGGCGTATCGCTGGGATCGGTCGTTTTGTTTGCAATGGTGAACGGTGCTTTTGAAGAGATCTTCCTGCTGGGGGTACTGGTGCGAGGCCTTCGCGCCTATGGCTTGTCAGTGGCGGTCGGCGCGCCACTGCTGGTGCGCGTCATGTACCATTTGTACCAGGGGCCTCTGGGGGTGGTGTGGATACTGGTTTTTGGTCTGACGTTCACGCTCTTTTACCTGCGCAGCAAGCAACTGTGGCCCGTCGTTCTTGCCCACACACTGTGGGACATTGTTCCCGTGTACGCTGGATCCTGATTCAACCCCTACGCACCACTCTCACACCATGAAAACTGCACTTCTCATCATCGATGTCCAGCACGCGTTGTGCGCGGGCGAATACGCGGCCGTTGGTATTGACGCGGTTATCGAGCGCATCAACGCGCTGAGCGCGCGGGCCCGGGCCGCTGGCGTGCCGGTGGTACTGATCCAGCACGAAGAAGCCGATGGGCCGTTGCAGCATGGAACCGATGGCTGGCAATTGGCCCAGCGCCTGGTGACAGACGCTGGCGATCTGCGCCTGCGCAAGACCGCATGCGACTCTTTTCACCACACCGAATTGCAAGAACGACTGCAGGAGCGCGACGTAACCCAGCTCGTGGTGTGTGGCCTGCAAAGCGAGTTCTGCGTGGACGCCACGGTGCGCCGCGCCCTGGCGCTGGGCTACCCGGTGGTGTTGGTGGAAGATGGGCATTCCACGTTGGACAATGGCGTGCTGTCTGCCGCGCAAATCACGGCACACCACAATGCGACACTGGCCAATATGACCAGCTTTGGGCCACGCGTTGCGGTGGTGCCGGCGGACCAGGTCGTGGTGGTGGCGTAGTCTGGCCATGCCTGCATTTGATCAACTCAGCCTGCGCACCGAGCGCCTCGTGTTGCGGCCGCTGCGCGTGGGTGACGCACAAGCGCTGTTCGACATTTTTTCCGACGCCTCGGTCATGCGCTACTGGAGCACGCCGCCGTGGACCAGCATGGACCAGGCGCACGCGATGGTTGCACGCGATGTGGAGACCATGGCCACGGGCGAGCACCTGCGCCTGGGCATTGAACGGTCCGGGCTTGCTGGGCTGATCGGTACCTGCGCGCTGTTCAGCATCCATGCCAACTTCTGCGGCGCGAGTGGAAAGCGGTTGCTACCGCGAGTGCTTCACGGTCATAGCCAATATTCAATCGGCGCCGACCTGCCACGCAATAACGTAGTGGTCGTTGCTCACCTTGATTGGAGGAAATGCTGATGTCCCACGCCTCACCACTGTCGGTCGTCCAGGCGCAACTGGATGCGTACAACGCCAAAGACATCGACGCCCTGTTGCAAACCTATGCCAGTGACGCCGAGCAGTTCACATTGCACGGCGAGCTGCTGGCACGCGGCCATGACCAACTCCGTGCGCGTTTCCTCACGCGCTTTGCCGAGCCCGATTTGCACGCCAAGCTGGTGTCACGCATCGTGGTTGGCAATGTGGTTACCGATGCTGAACTGATCACCCGCAACTTCCCGGAAGGGCGCGGCACGCTGGAGATGCTGTGCGTGTACGAAGTGGTCCATGGCCGCATCCAACGCGCCTCGTTTGCGTTGGGGGACAAGGTTCTCCACGCGGCTGTGACCACGGCCTGACAGACTTATTAGTCCCGAAAAAAATCCGCCCGCGCCCGGCTGGCCTCGACCTTGCCCAGGCCGTGTTTGAGTTCCACCAGAAAGCGGCCCGGCCGCTCGCGGTGGATCTTGGCGACAAAGCGCAGGTTGACAATGCTGGCGCGGTGCACTTGCACAAAGGTTTGCGGGTCCAGGCGCTCCAGCAGCTTGGACAAGGGCTCGTTGATCAAATGTTCGCCGTGGCGGGTGGTGATTTGTGTGTAGCCCGGTACCGCGCGGAAACAGGCGATGTCTTCGATGGCCACCAGTTGGATTTGGTTGCCGTTGACCACGCGTACCCAGGGCATGGGCTCCGGCGCGTTGGGTTGGGCGTGGGATAGGGCCTGGGCGATCGAGCTTGCCACGGTCTGCTGCAGCTCTTTCAGCAGTGCGGCGGGGTCATCACCCACGGCGCGCCGTGGCGTTGACAGGCGCTGCTGCAGCCGGGCCACGGTGTCGCGCAAACGGTCTTCTTCCAGGGGTTTGACCAGGTAGTCAATGGCCCGTTGTTCAAAGGCGGGTATTGCGTACTGGTCGTAGGCGGTGACGAAGACTACCTCGCCAGCGTAGCCTTGCTCGCGCATCTGCCGCGCGGCGGCCATGCCGTCCAGGCGTGGCATATGGACATCCAGAAAAACCACGTCGGGCACATGCTGTGCGACACCAGCCACGGCAGCGCGGCCATCGCCCACCTGGTGCGTGATCTGCAGTTCGGGCCAGGAACGGGCGAGCATGTCACACAGCTCGGCGCGCAGCAGCGGTTCGTCGTCGGCGATGATGGCGCGTATCACGTGGGCTCCCATGGCAATTCCAAAATGGCTTTGCAGCCGTCTCCATTGTCCTGCAGGCGCAGGCTGGCACGCTCACCATAACTCAGGCGCAGCCGCTCGCGCAGGTTGCGCAGCCCGGTGCCGGTGGATTCCACCGCCGGTCCGGTAGCTGGCGGACTCTCTCGCGCGCCGCTGCGTGTACTGCGCTGCACGGTGGCGACGAGACCTGGACCGTTGTCTTGCACGCTGAGTTGGAGCAGATCGCCGACGCGCTGCGCTGCGATGTGCAGCAATAGCGCGTCCGCCCCTTCCGGCAGGCCGTGCTTGA
>Ga0066464_1000757_pt1 | contig 10813 bp, 7 predicted proteins | sample LakWasMe94_HOW11_2_FD_59583 | JGI IMG/M metagenome (GOLD analysis project Ga0066464, IMG submission 59583) | Freshwater sediment methanotrophic microbial communities from Lake Washington under simulated oxygen tension - Sediment Metagenome 94_HOW11 | ecosystem: Environmental > Aquatic >...
GGTCTGTCGTCATGAACGCGGTTAACGACAACCAGGCGGTGATTGCCCTGCACGGCGTGCACAAGACCTACCGCCTGGGCCAACACGTGATACCCGCCCTGCAAGGCGTGGACCTATCGGTACAGCGCGGGGAGCTGCTGGCACTGACCGGCCCATCCGGCAGCGGCAAGAGCACCATCCTGAACCTGTGCGGGCTGATCGACACGCAGGACTCCGGTGACATATCGTTAGGCGGCCAAAGCATTCGCGGCCTCGACGAAAACCAGCGCACGTTACTGCGCCGCGACGCGCTGGGCTTTGTGTTCCAGAGCTTCAACCTGGTGCCAGTCATGACCGTGGCCGAGAACGTGGATTACCCGCTGTTCCTGGCTGGCGTGCCCGCCGCCGAGCGCCGCGAACGCGTGGCCGCACAGCTGGCGGCCGTAGGCTTGCAAGACCACGCCCACCACCGCCCCGACGCACTGTCGGGCGGCCAGCGCCAGCGCGTGGCGATTGCCCGCGCGCTGATCAAGCGGCCCCGCCTGGTGATTGCCGACGAGCCCACGGCCAGCCTGGATTCGCACACCGCCGACCAGGTGCTGGACCTGATGCGCGAACGTGGCCACGCCGAAGGTGCGGCCTTTGTCATCGCCACCCACGACAGCCGGCTGACCCGCCGCTGTGACCGAGTGGTGGCCCTCTTGGACGGGAGAATCCAATGAGTAATATGCCCCCACGTTCGCCCGCTGTGCGTGGCTCTCTGCCCCCCGAGGGGGCGCGTTTCGCCTTGGGGCGGCCCGGCGGCGAAACAACAGACGTACCCCCACGCTCAGCCGCTGCGCGCGGCGCCCTGCCCCCCATCGAGGCGCGTGCCGCCTCGGGGCGGCCCGGTGGCGAAACCTACACGTGGTTGAAGTTCGCCGTCCAGAACACGCTGCGCAACCGCCGTCGCTCACTGGTCACAGTGTCCATCGCCGCGCTGGGCACGGCCGCCATCCTGCTGGCCGGTGGCTTTGCGCTCAACACCTACCAGGCGCTGGCGCAATCCGCGGCACGCAATACGGGCCACCTGATCCTGGGCACGCCAGCCCACTTCACGCAGGATGAAGACACGCCCTTGCAGCATGGTCTGGACAACGTGGCGCAACTGCGCACGCAACTGCTGGCTGACCCGGCCGTGCGCCAGGTGCTGCCCAAGGTGGAATTCAGTGGCTTGATCAGCAATGGCGACAAGTCCACCATCATGCTGGCGGCCGGCGTGGACCCGGATGGCGAGTTCGCCGTCAAAGGCCCCTTCCTGACCATGACGGCGGGTAGCGTGCTGATCTCCGGCAGCAAGGACGCGGAAATCATGCTGGGCGAAGGCCTGGCGCGCAGCCTCAAGGCCACGCCAGGCAGCAGCCTGACGCTATTGGCCAGCACCACCGATGGCGCAATGAACGCGATGGACGTGCGGGTCAAGGGCGTCTTCTCCACCGGCGTGCCGGACATCGACAAGCGCCTGGTCTACACCGACATCGTGACGGCGCAAAAGCTGTTGGTGACGCAGCGCGTGTCCAGCCTGGGCATCTTTCTGGACCGCATGGAATCGACCGATCCCGCGCAGCTACGACTGACCGCGCAGGTTCCGCAACTGACGGTGCAGACCTGGATGGACCAGGCGTTCTTCTACAAGTCGGTGCGTGATTTGTACAACCGCATCTTTGGCGCACTGGGACTGATCATTGGCGTCATCGTGGTGTTTGTCGTGACCAACGCCATGGCGATGGCCATCATCGAGCGCACCCGCGAGATTGGCACGCTGCGCGCCATGGGGACGCTGCCCTCGCAATTGCTGCGCACACTGGCTTTGGAGGGCATGGTCTTGGGTGGCGTAGGGGCGCTGACCGGTGCGGCGCTGTCGCTGGGTATCTCGCTGATGTTGTATGTGGTGCCGGTCACGATGCCACCGCCACCTGGCCGGTCTGTGGGGTATCCGCTGAACATTGCCATTGATCCGGTGATGTATGTCGCCACGCTGGCTGCCATGGTGTTGCTGACGATGTTGGCTTCCAGTTGGGTGGCGCGGAAGACGGTTCATATGCCGGTGGTGGATGCTTTGGCGCATACCTGAACTTCAAATTTCCTTTTGGGGACATTCCCCCACTCCCCCCGACCCCCTCGCCCCGCCGGGCGAGGGGGAGCTAACACGGACAGCCGATTTTGTTACTGCCGAGCAAGCAAGGCTTCTACGGCTCGATCGTCATTTCAATCTCGAAACGCTACTGTTTTTATAGCTGCTTACGCATATTCCACGAGGGCTACAACATGATTTACCTTACAACGATTCCGTCCAAAGCAACCCCATCACTCCAACCCACAGGGTCTTCGCGCCGTAGAAGCGTCACTTCTCCGCGCGGTCAAATGTGGCTGTTGGGCTCCCCCTCGCCCGGCGGGGCGAGGGGGTTGGGGGGAGTGGGGGCCGGACCCCTAAGGGTATTCGGGGCAATCCTCATAGCGTCGCTGCTCGGCGCAACTACTGCCAACGCCCAAGACATCACCCCCCTACTCAAAGAAGCCGACCGCTACCGCATGAGCGCCGACAACCTGCAGGTGGAAACCCAGGTCACCGTGTTCAACACCGACGGCAGCCAGGACAAGGAGCGCCGCTACACGGTGTTCGCGCAGTCCGAACGCAAGTCTTTGGTGCTGATGCAAAGCCCGGTCGAAAAAGGGCAAAAAGTGCTGATGCTGGCCGACGACTTCTGGCTGCTGATGCCCAACACGCAGCGCCCGCTGCGCATCACGCCCATGCAAAAGCTGCTGGGTGACGCCTCCACCGGCGACATCGCCACGATGAACTGGGCCGGTGACTACACCGGCCAGGTGCTGGGCGAAGAAGCCTGCGGCCCCGAGGGCAAGGCGACCTGCCTGCACCTGAGCCTGCAGGCCAGCCGCAAAGGCGTGACCTACCAGCGCATCGAACTGTGGCTGGGCAAGACACGCCATGAGCCGGTGCGTGCCGATCTCTTTGTGCAGTCCGACAAACTGGCCAAGCAGGCCCGCTTTGTGATGGACAAGCCCGTCAACCCGACGATGGTGTCCGAGATGGTGCTGATCGACCAAATCAGCAACAAAAAGGAAACCCGCATCAAGTACCTGAACCGCAAGGAACGCACGGTGTCCGCCGAATGGCTGAACCCCATGTTCCTGGCCCGCAACGCCACGCTGGAGTAAAGCATGGGCACTTTTCTATTGCGCCGCTCGATCACTAACCTGCTGTGCTCACCGTACAGGAGTACGGCTCCGCGCATAGTCCCAGGCTCGAACGGCTCGTTACGAAAATTGACCATGCTCTGCGCGTTGATGGGAGCTTGTTCATTCTCTGGGCTTGCTCTGGCGGACAGCGCCGAAGTTTCTGGTCAATTGCGTGCTTACTGGATTGACCGCCAAGCGGCCGAGACCGGGCCGCTGGCACAGGCCAATGGTTTGCAGAATGGCATTGCCCCCGCAACGCCATCGGACGCCACGGTGCAGGGTGAACTGCGGGCCAGTGGAACGGTCGGCGCTGTGATGCTCAATGCCACGGCCACGGTGCAGGCACGCCGTCCCGAGGGCGGCAGCAACGACACGCAGGGCTGGTTCAACGAGGCCTATGCCTCGGGCAAGGCGTTGGGTTGGCAATGGAGTGCGGGTAAAAAAGTAGTGTCGTGGGACGTGGGCTACGGCTTTCGGCCCAACGACATGGTGCAACAAGAAGTGCGGCGCACGCTGGCATCCGAAGCGCTGACGGGCAGGCCATTGTTGATGGCCGAGCACTTTGACGCCGACACCGCCTGGTCGCTGGTGTGGGTCAATCCTGCCGAAGCGCAGGCCAACACCGGCGCCAAGGAGGCGGCGCTGGCCGCCCGCCTCTACCAACGCAACGGTGCGGTGGACTGGCACGGCTTTGCGCGCCAGGGCGAACACACGGGGACCAGCGTGGGGGCGGCAGCATCCTGGGTGGCCAGCGACGCTGTCGAACTGCACGCTTCGGTCCGTGCCTACCAGCACGCCGATAGCAGCGCCAGCGTGCAAATGGGCGCGGCACTATCGGGCACCAATCCCTGGCAAGCCGTGTTGACGGGCGCCGGCCAGCAAGTGCTGGTCGGCGGCACCTGGACCCACGAGAGCCAGGTCAGCCTGCTGCTGGAGGCCTGGCACGATGACACGGCGTTGAGCGATGCGCAATGGAGCGCCTGGACCGCCCGCAACCAGGCGCTGCCGCTATGGCTGACCCGGCGCGTGCCGGCATCCGCAGTCGCCGGCAACTTGGCTTGGCAAGGCAATGCTTTTGGCGTCTCCAATAACTTGCGCCAGGATAATATCTTTGTGCGCCTGAGCTGGCAGCATGAGCGTTGGCAAACGGCTTTAGACGTGCTCTACACACCGGCGGACCAAGGGCATATTGACACCGCATCGGTCATGTGGTCTGGTGACCACGTCAAGCTTGAGGCGGGCCTGCGTACCCATGGCGGCCCGATGGATGCCATCGTGCGCCAACTACCGGTGCAGCGGCAGGCTTATGTGGTGGGGACCTGGGCGTTTTAACGGGTGCGGGGCATAGGGGCTCAACGCCAAAGTAGGTGAACGAAGTTCTGCAGACCGAATCTGAATACTCGTCGCCTTCTACAATATACCTTTTAGCCTGAGTCAGCGGAATCAGGCTGACTTTTTGCCGTGAAAGTGTATGTGATTGTTGGGCGAAATGAACCCTGCCCTTGTGGTAGCAGGAAGAAATTCAAGAAGTGCTGCATGCATGCCGGGGATACAGGCACAGGGCTTCTGCGTGCGCCACCGCCCAATGGAGTCCCTCCCAACGTTTTTCTGTCAGAAGACGGTCCTGCACGTGCCGAGATCGAACAACTGACCGCCCTGCTCCACGTTGGGTGCTTTGCTGAAGCGGAAATCCGCGCTGCCAGGCTAACAAACCAGTATCCGAGGTCGGGGCGTGCATGGAAAGCGTTGGCGGCATCTCTGTTGCCGCAGGGAAAAGACGCGATACCCGCCTTGCAAAGAACAGTCGAGCTCCAGCCAAAGGACAAACGCGCGTATGCCAAGTTATGGTCAGTCCTTTTTGCGCTGGGTCGAACCGACGAATCAATAGCTAGCTATCGGCACGCCATAGCCATCAACCCCGATTTCGCCGAAGCGCATTTCAATCTGGGAAATGCATGTCTTGAAAAGGGGGATATGGCAGCGGCCCAGGAAAACTACCACCGCGCGATAGCCATCAAGTCAGGGTTCGCGGAGGCACATTTTGCGCTTGGCAACGTCTTGCTAGAACGGGGACATGAAGATGAAGCGCTCAGCAGTTATGGTCAAGCCTTGGCATGCCAACCAACATTCATTGAGGCGCACGTCAATCTTGGCAACGCTCTTTTGAAGGTCAATCGACCCGATGAAGCTATCGCCAGCTACCAACGCGCGCTTGCTATCTCCTCCGGAAATGCGCAACTGCACACCATGTTGGGAAACGCCTTGGTTCAAGGTGGACGACTGGACGAAGCCGCGACTAGCTTTCAACAAGCCCTCGCCATAGAACCCAACCTCCCTGAAACACACAGCAGCCTGCTATTCTGTTACAGCCACAGTACGTCGCTGACCGATCAACAGCTCTTTGCAGAGCATTGTCGATTCGCCGAGAGTTTTGAGGCCCCACTACGGCGCGACTGGCCGCAGCACGCAAGGCCTTTGGACTCCGAACGGCGGTTGCAGGTCGGCTTCGTGTCGGGGGATTTCCGCGACCACGCGGTGGCTCACTTTTTTGAACCCGTTTTGGCACTGCTCCGTCAGCGCCCGTTCTTATCATTGCATGCATACCACAACCATACTGCCGCAGACAATGTCACGCTACGCCTGCAAGACCAATTTGCGCATTGGCACGCCGTTGCTCACCTTTCGGACGTCGAGCTAGCACAAAAAATACGTGCTGATGGCATTGATATCCTGATTGATCTATCAGGACACACCGCAAACAACCGTCTACTTGTATTCGCCCGCAAACCAGCACCTATCCAAATCAGTTGGATAGGTTACCCCAATACCTCGGGGCTGCAAGCCATGGACTATGTGTTTTGCGACCGTTACAGTGCTCCCTATGGTGTGCAGGAGACCTACTACATCGAAAAATTTGCCCGACTGCCGTCTGCCACTGCATTCAGACCGCATGCCGGGTCACCCGAAATCGGGCCGCTGCCCGCTCTGACAAAGGGCTACGTCACCTTTGCCAGCTTCAATCGCCCGGAAAAACTGACAGAATCCGTCATTGCCACCTGGTCCCGCGTATTGCTCACCGTACCGGCATCCACCATGCTATTGGGCAATATTTCGAATGCCGGATTGATTCAACAATTGACGCTTCGTTTTGCTGCCTATGGCATAGGCGCTGAACGGCTAGTATTCCGCCCCAAATTGGCGATGCGCGACTACCTAAGCCTGCACCACGAGGTGGATATGGTGTTGGACGCCTGGCCCTACACTGGAGGCACCACAACCAATTTCGCGCTGTGGATGGGTGTGCCGGTTGTAACCTTGCGCGGAACCCTGCGAGCCCATTGTCAATCGGCAGCGGCGCTGGGACGGTGCGGACTCGTCTGCTGGGTCGCATCCGATCGCGAGGAATTTGTCCGCATCGCGGTGCATTGGGCCCAGACGCTGCCGGATCTTGCCGAGCTGCGCATGGGAATGCGCAAACGCCTTCTGAACCAAAGCGCTTGCCAGCCCGCGACCGTTGCGGATGGTGTAGCCAGGGCTCTTCGGTTTGCGTGGCAGCGTTGGTGCCAGGGCTTGCCAGCGGAACATTTTGAGATAGACACCACACTGGAACCCGATGCGAAATTCATGGAGATCGTTTGATGTCACGGCACAGTGAGCCCATCAAACTCCTCATACCGGACCTTCCATGCGCCGAGGTGTTACTGCCATGGTTGCAACGCATTGATGCAGTGCGCCACTATGCAAACTTCGGCCCGTTGGTCAAAGAGTTGGAAAGTACCCTTGCACAACAATGGCCTGTCAAAACCGAAAGCGCGGGACTGATGCCGGTGCAAGTGCTAGCATTGAACAACGGCACGGCCCCGTTGGAATTGGCTATCGCTGCCATGAACTTGGCGCGCGGCGCTGAAGTGCTGGTACCGGCCCTCACGTTTCCGGCGACGGCGTCCGCCATTCTGCGCAATGGCATGCAAGCCGTATTCGCGGACGTTGCAACCGACTCCTGGCAATTGACCCCACAGACGGCGCGCGAGGTGGCCACGCAGCGGTCCTTGGCCTTGGTGATGCCAGTGGCTACATTTGGCTGCCCCGTGGACGTGACAGCATGGGATTCGTTTGTGGACGATACCGGAATTGCCGTGCTTATCGACGCCGCAGCGGCGTTTGGCAACCAAGCCATAGGGCGACGAACGCACGCCAGCTTCAGCATGCACGCAACCAAACCGTTTGGTATTGGTGAAGGCGGCCTGCTGGTAAGCCGAGACCTGGATTTGCTCAACAAAGTCAGGCGCCTTTCTGATTTCGGACTGTCGCAGGGCCAGTCGGTGGTGCTCGGCACCAACGCCAAACTGTCAGAGTACGCGGCTGCCGTGGGGCTGGCCCAGTGGACTCGCTATGGGGCCCTGCACGCACGGCGCAGTGCGATGTGGGACTTCTTCGAGGAGCGTCTGGCTTCCCTCCCTGGGGTCTCGCTGCAAAGCGGCTTTGTATCCGGCACGCTACCGGCCAACGTAGTCCTACGTTTGCCTATGGCGGCCGAAAAAGTTGCCACTGCATTGGCTCTCGCTGGAATTGAAACACGCAGGTGGTATTACCCGACCCTACAAGAGCACCCGGTGTTTTCAACCTGCCCCATTCACGCACCGGATGCCGGGGCTTCCCTGGTAGTGACCGTACAACTCGCGCAGCATTGTCTAGGGATGCCGTGGCACAACTTCTTGCGCGAACCGGATTTTTCCCGCATCGACAGCGCGTTGCGCAGTGTATTGAACAGCGCCCAATGATGTCGTCCCCACCCTACAACTGTGTCGCTGAAGCGGTGGTGGACTATCTGGTCGACCGGGACGTGCGCCACGTCTTTGTCGTGCCCGGCCTGCAGATTGACCCCTTGGTCGCTGCCCTGGCCAACCACCCAACCATGGTTCCCATAGTCGCCAATCACGAACTCACATCTGGCTATATGGCTGACGGTTATGCCAGAGCCAGTGGCGGCATTGGTGCAAGTTTTGCCATTGGTGGCCCCGGTAGCGCCGCCCTCATTGGCGCAGCGGTCACGGCCAAGGCGGACCGCTCACCAGTGCTATTCGTAACAGGGAACATTCCCTCGGCTGATCAGGGGCGCGGCGCGTTCCAGGATGCCGGAACCATGGGCTCCAACGATGCAGAAATATTTGGCGCCGCCGTGGGCGTATCGCTGCGCTGTGGACAAGCCGACGAATTGGCGCCCACACTAGTCGAAGCAGCACGGTGGCTAGCACTACAACGACCGGTCCATTTGGCAATCGCCATGGACGTGCAAGCTTGCGTGGTCGACGCAATGGATGATGTTAAGCCTGTCAAATCCCGAGACAAAAATGCGCCAGACCACGTCGCCGACCATTTGACAGCTTTGCCGGCGCCCGACTGGTTGGCCCGGGGACGGGTCCTACTGGTCGTGGACAAAAATGCGCTGGCGTTAGCGCAGACCATTGCAACTGCCGCGCAAACGTTTTCTCTGCCAGTCGCCAGTGACATCCATGCACGCGGCATCGTGCCGGAGGAGGCAGCCCACTCCGTGGGTCACCTGGGTTTTATGCCCCATCCGCGCGCCTTGGCGGCATTGGACGACCGCAACGCCCTGTACGCCGAACGCGTGGTTGCAGTCGGTTGTGACGATGGCTTTTTGCGTGTTGTGCAGGGTCATCATGGCAGGGTGCAGATGGTATCCATCGCAGCGTTGTCCACATGGTTGGCCTCATCGCCTGTGCTGCCGGATGCAGGTGAACAAATAGCCCGGAACAATTGGTTAAACCAACTCGCCGCGGTGCATAGACGCGAGCCCACTCAACCGACGGACAATCGAGGTCTGTCCTACGCAGACGTCGTGGACTCTGTTGTTACTTGCATGCCGCTTGAAACCATGTACGTTGTCGACGCCGGCCAGGTCCGCCGCGTGGCAACGGCTCGCTTGCTATGTCACCAACCGAACACGCTGCTGGTCGCGGCCGGCATGGCGCCCATGGGCTGGTCGTTGGGCGCCGCCATCGGTGCGAAGCTTGCCCAACCCGAACGCCCGGTTGTCGCGCTACTGGGTGATGGCTCGATGCGCATGCACGGCATTGAAATGGCAACCGCCGTGCGCTACCAGTTGCCCATACTCTATGTGCTGTTCGATAACGATGCCTATGGCAGCGTGCTGGCTCGGATGCGCAATCTGGCGGAAGCCGACACAGCGCGCCTACCACCTGTAGATTGGATTGCCTTTGCGAAAGCCTTTGGCGTTGAAACCGCGAGTGCCAGTGACACCGCTGAACTGCACCACGCTCTTGCCGGTGCGCACAGTCTGTGCAAGCCACGCCTGATCGTTGCACGGGTGCCCGCTGTGAACCCTGACGCCGGCGCTAGTATGGACGCCAATGCCTCGGCGCAGGGGTTAAACGACAAATATTGGGAATGAACTCGATTCTGCTGACAGGACACGCGGGATATCTTGGCTCTCGCGTGGCCGCCTGCCTACAGCGGCACGGCCTTGCGTTCGATGTGCTGGCCTGCCGTCTGCATGAGATTACTCCCGCCAGTCTCCAATACCGTACCGTCATCCACTGCGCGGGAAAAACCAGCCTCAGCAGCACATCCGATATTGAGCATGTCAACGTACAAGGCACTGAGCGGCTCATCGAAGGGCTGGCAGCGGATGCCCGGATCATCTATGCCTCTAGCCGCAAGGTGTACCCGCGAATTGCAAGCCAGGCGCTCGCCGAGGACCACCCACCCGCGCCCTGGGATGCCTATGGCATCAGCAAGCTGGCAGCCGAGCGCAGCATCCAGCGCAGTGGTCGGGAGTTTGCGATATTTCGATTCGGCGCCTTGTTCGGCCATCCCACACGGTGCAACAAATTTCCCGATCTCGCGGCGCAGGCTGCCTTATGCGGTACGCCTATCGCCCTTGCGAAGCCTTCACGTTCGGACGATTACTTGGATGTCGAATGGATGGCGGAGCTTCTGGTGAGGACCTGTTCAGATGGACCGCATTGGGGTCATGTATTCAACGTCAGCGGCCCGATGCGCAGCCTGGACGGCATGCTGGGCGCGCTAAACTGCGCCAGTTTGGCAGTCCTAGGTAGGACCATCACCATCAACCACACGCCCTTTCCGGTACCCGTATTTCCATGGCTCGATACCCGCAAGACTCAAGCGTTCTTCCCAGGCTTCCAACAAATGGATGATCAAGCAATCTTTCAACGCATGCTGCAGGCTCGAATAGAGGCAAGGCCCGGGCCCGGTTAGACTTGTGATGAGTCAACGCCTCGGCGGTTAGGGCCACACGCCCAGTTCGCGCAATGCGGCAGCCCCCGCCACATTCTGCCCAACGTCGCGCGTCAACCGCAATACCACCTCGGAAGCCACCAATGCTGGCCTTCGTTCAATCGATTTACCGGTCCATGCGGAAAGCAACAGCGCCATCTCATCAAATCCCAATAGCAGGCGCGGCATCAGGCCACCGGCCGCACGGGCACAAAACTCTATAGTCTGAAAACCCAGCTTGGGGTGGTGAACCATTTGCGCATTCACGATACCACGCCAACCGGCCTTGGCCCAACTTTCAGCGAAGCGATCTCCC
>Ga0066464_1000761_pt1 | contig 10744 bp, 8 predicted proteins | sample LakWasMe94_HOW11_2_FD_59583 | JGI IMG/M metagenome (GOLD analysis project Ga0066464, IMG submission 59583) | Freshwater sediment methanotrophic microbial communities from Lake Washington under simulated oxygen tension - Sediment Metagenome 94_HOW11 | ecosystem: Environmental > Aquatic >...
GAACCACTTCCTGAACCACTACCGGCACAAGCATGCCTGCGCGGTCAGAGGGTTCACACAAGCAGCCGTGCGGGCGCTGCTGAACTACGACTATCCCGGCAATATCCGCGAACTGCAAAACTTGGTAGAACGCGCCGTGATCACGGCGGACACGGACGGCCTGATCGACCTGCACCACCTGTTCACCAGCGGCGAGACCCTGAGCGAAGAAGTGATGACCCTGCGGCTGCAAGCCGGCTCGGGCACGCTGAACCTGAATGCGGCGCGGGCCACGCCCGATGCGGGTGGTGGTGGCAGCGGTAGCAGTAGCAAAGCTGGGCCGCAGACACTGGAGCAAACCGAGGCTGAAACCTTGCAGCGCGCTATCACCGCCGCACACGGCAACCTGTCCGCCGCGGCCCGGCTGCTGAACACCACGCGGCCCAAGCTTGCGTACCGGGCGCGCAAGCATGGGTTGATTGCATAAGTACGGTACGTTCTGCCACTACCGAACAGACGCTACGGTTTTTGTAGCGCAGTCCACCTATTCCACGAGGGCTAGGGCATATAAAGCCATGCGATGCGCAGTCAGGGGTGGGCCAGGGATCCACCTGTAGTTTTGACTTTCCGGTAGACCGCCGCTGCAACCACCAGCGTTGGCCCTGTGCCGTGGCCTTATTAAGTTCGATCATTGAACTATATCGGGTTTGCACCTATTCGCAGTCGCTTTGCACCCCTTCATAATTAGTTCGTCGTCCAAACTAAATGCATTGGACGCTGCCAGACGGCTTTGAAGAGCCCCTCACAAACCACAGGCCTGCACCAGGCCAGATAACAGGAGACATTGATGAAACTGAAGACAACACTGACTGCCTTTGCATTGAGCATGGCCGCCGCTGGCGCGTTCGCCCAAGTGGTGGGTGTGAGCTGGTCCAACTTTCAGGAAGAGCGCTGGAAGACCGACGAGGCCGCCATCAAGGCCCAGTTGACCAAGGCCGGTGCCAGTTACATCAGTGCCGATGCCGGTGGTTCCCCCGAGAAGCAGTTGGCCGACATTGACAGCCTGATCGCCAAAGGGGCCAAGGCGCTGATCATTCTGGCCATGGACAAGGATGCGATCCTGCCCGCCGTGAACAAGGCCAACCAGCAAAAGATTCCGGTGGTGGCGTATGACCGTCTGATCGAGGCGCCCGGCGTGTTCTACATCACCTTTGACAACAAGGAAGTGGGTCGCATGCAAGCGCGTGCCGTGTTTGCCGCCAAACCCAAGGGCAACTACGTGATGATCAAGGGCTCCCCCACCGACCCGAATGCCAACTTCCTGCGTGAAGGCCAGCAGGAAATCATTGATGCTGCTGTGAAAAAAGGCGACATCAAGATCGTGGGCGAGGAATACACCGACGGCTGGAAGCCAGAAGTGGCGCAGAAGAACATGGAACAAATCCTGACCAAGACCGGCAGCAAGGTAGACGCCGTGGTGGCTTCCAACGACGGCACGGCCGGCGGTGTGGTGGCTGCGCTCAACGCCAAGGGCCTCAAGGGCATTCCGGTATCGGGCCAGGACGGCGACCACGCCGCGCTGAACCGCGTGGCGCTGGGCACCCAAACCGTGTCGGTGTGGAAAGACGCACGGGATCTGGGCCGCGATGCCGCTGCGGCTGCCGTGGCGTTGGCCAAGGGCCAAAAGGTAACCGGTGCCCAGACCTGGGACGGCGGTGAAAAGAAAGTGGCGCTGCAAGCCCAGTTTCTGAAACCCGTGCCGGTGACCGCCAAAAACCTGGACCAGGTTGTCACGGCGGGCTGGATCAAAAAGGAAGACCTGTGCAAGGGTGTGGACGCCGCCAAGGGCCCTGCCGCTTGCAAGTGAATCCGGTTTTGAATGCGCTGAGACAGGCCGCCATCGATTGGCGGCTGGTGATGATGGGCACGGTGCTGGCCGTGATTGCCGTAGTGTTCAACGTGCTCTCGGGTGGGTTGTTTTTATCGGCCGAGAACCTCTACAACATCGCCCAGCAAACAGCGGTGGTCGGTGTGGTGGCGACCATTGTGGTGCTGGTCATCGTGGCGCGGCACATTGACTTGTCGGTGGGCTCCGTCATGGGTTTTGTCGGGGTGCTGATTGCCACCCTGATGTACACCGCTGGCTGGCATTGGGTGCCTGCCGCGCTGGCCGGGCTGGCGGTGGCCATTGCCGTGTCGCTGTACCAGGGCGCGCTGACCGCCATGCTGGGCGTGCCATCGTTTGTGGTCACACTGGGCGGCCTGATGTCGTTTCGCGGTGCGGCCTTTCTGGTGGCCGACGGCAAAACGCAACCGGTCAACGATGCTTTTTTTCAACGCCTGGGCGGCGGCTATGACGGGGCCATTGGGGTCACCCCCAGCTGGCTGCTGGCGGGGCTGATGGTGCTGGCCCTGGTGGCCCAGACCTGGGCCCGGCGACGGGCCAACAGCGCCTATGAATTGCCCAACAACCCGCCGTGGCTGGATGCGCTCATTGTGTTGCTGCCGGTGGGCTTGCTGCTGGCTTTTGTGGCGGCCATGAACAGCTACCAGATTCCCAGCAAAGACGCGCCCCAGGGCATTCCGGTGCCGGTGTTGATCTGGGCGGGTGTGGCGCTGGTGTTGTCCTTCATCGTGCACCGCACGCGTTTTGGCCGCTACGTGTTTGCCATGGGCGGCAACCCCGAGGCGGCCGCGTTGGTGGGTATTCCGGTGCGCCGCGTCACGCTGATGCTGTTTGCGCTGATGGGCGTGCTGATCACCATTGCCGCCATCGTGTCGATTGCCCGGCTGAATGCGGGCACCAACTCGCTGGGCACCAGCATGGAGCTGTATGTGATCGCCGCAGCGGTGATTGGCGGCACGGCGCTGGCCGGAGGCAGTGGCTCAATCTCGGGCTCGGTGCTGGGGGCGCTGATCATGCAGTCGATCGACAGCGGCATGCTGCTGCTGGATGTGTCGATTGGCATGCGCTACGTGATCATCGGCCAGGTGCTGATCGTCGCCGTGGTGTTTGATGTGATTTACCGCCGCGTGACGGGAGACACCGTATGAGCTCCGCGAACACAAAACAGTCGCTGGTGGAGCTGCACCACATCGGCAAGGCGTTTGGTGGCGTGCAGGCCGTGGATGATGTCAGCCTGAACCTGTATGCCGGTGAGGTCGTGGCCCTGCTGGGGCACAACGGCGCGGGCAAATCCACGCTGATGAAAATGCTGGCCGGGGCCTACCCGATTGACAGCGGTGAAGTCATCATCAGCGGCCAGAAGGCGCACATCCGCACCCCGGTGGATGCACAGCACTGTGGCATCGAGTCCATCTACCAGACGCTGGCGCTGGCCGACAACCTGGATGCCGTGGCCAACCTGTTCCTGGGCCGCGAGCTGCTGACGCGCTGGAACACGCTGGACGACCGCCGTATGGATGCACAAGCCCGCAAGGTGTTTACCCGGCTGAATAAAAACTTCAAGAACGTGCGCACACCGGTGCGCCGCCTCTCGGGTGGGCAACGCCAGGTGGTGGCAATCTCGCGGGCGATCTATTTCAACGCCAAAATTCTGATCATGGACGAGCCCACCGCCGCGCTCGGGCCCGAAGAAACCGCCATGGTCGGCAACCTGGTGCGCCAGCTCAAGGCCGAGGGCGTGGGTATTTTCCTGATCACCCACGACATGCCCGACGTGTTTGGCCTGAGTGACCGACTGGCGGTGATGAAAAATGGAAAATTGGTGGGTACCTACCGCACCAGTGATGTCACCGAAGACGAAGTGCTTGGCATGATCATCGCTGGCAAACAACCCGAAGGCAAAGCGCAAACCCACAGTCTGTGAAGTTTATGAAAACCACCGGCGACCAACAACTTGTCAAACGCATCAACCGCAGTGTGCTGCTGCGCCTGCTGCGCCAGCACACCGGCCTGTCGCGCGCGCAACTGGCGCAGCACAGCGGGCTGACCAAATCCACCGTCAGCCTGCTGGTGCATGAACTGATGCAGGAGGGCTGGGTCAGCGAGATGGGGGTCACCGCCGCCATAGGATTGGGTCGCCCTTCCACGCCCTTGCAGATCGACGGGACCACCCGGGGCCTGATCGGCGTGGAAGTGGCGGTGGAGGCCCTGCGGGTGGTGGGTGTATCCCTGCTGGGCCAGGTGCTGTGTGCGCTGGAAGAGCCGCTGAGCAGCCCTGACCCCAAGGCCGTGTGCCGACAAACTGCACGCCTCGTCGCCCGGGTTCACGCCAAGCTTGCGCGGCGCGGCACACAACTGGCGGGCATTGGTGTGGGCCTGCCGGGTGCGTTTGACGAGGCCACTGGCGTGGTGCGCTTTGCCCCCAACCTGGGTTGGCGTGATGTGGACTTTGTGCCGCAAATCACCAACGCACTTGCGCAGGCCGGTGTACCCAGCGTGGCCGTCCATGTGCAAAACGAAGCCGACACGGCGGCCCTGAGTGAATACGAATTTTTGCCCTCCGATGCGCGTGGCTCGCTGATTTTTGTCACCTGCGGTGCCGGTGTGGGCGCGGGCATTGTGCTCAATGACCAGCTGTTCATCGGCACCCAGGGCATGGCCGGTGAAATTGGCCACAGCATCTTGCAGATTGACGGGCCGCGTTGCTCCTGCGGTCGCCAGGGCTGTGCCGAAACTTTTTTTGGCGCCCGCGCCCTGGCCCGACTGCCAGACCCCGTGCAAGGCGGACGCTACCTGGGGGTGGTGCTGCAAAACCTGTGGACCACCTTCAACCCCAGTGTGCTGGTGGTGGGTGGCCCGTCGTGCGAGCACTACCCCGGCATCGTGCAAGTGGCGCAAGACACACTGCAAAGCTACGCCGCCAGCAGCGGCATGGCACCGCCTGCCGTGCGACCTGCGCACTATGGCCTGCTGGCTTCCGCCGTGGGAGCCGCTGCGCTGGTGCTGCACCACGAGCTGCGTCCCATGCACCCCCGTTCCACAACATCTTGATCACCGCACCATGTTCCTAGGCATAGACATTGGCACCTCCGAAGTGAAGGTGCTGCTTTTAACCCCCGGCCACCAGGTGCTGGGCTCGGCGGGCACGGCCCTGCACGTGTTGCGGCCCCACCCCGGCCACAGCGAACAAGACCCACACGACTGGTGGGCGGCCACCCAGTCGGCGCTGGCCCAGTTGCGCACCTCCCACCCCCAAGAATTTGCCTCCGTGCAAGGCATCGGCCTGTCGGGCCAGATGCACGGTGCGGTGCTGCTGGACGCGCAAGACCAGGTGCTGCGCCCGGCTATTTTGTGGAACGACACCCGCAGCGCCACTGAGTGCGCCGAGATGATGGCCGAACTGCCCAACCTGCCCGCGCTGGCGGGCACCCTGGCCATGCCCGGCTTCACCGCGCCCAAGTTGCGCTGGGTAGCCCAACACGAGCCGGACATTTTCAAACGCGTGGCCAAGGTGCTGCTGCCCAAGGACTATGTGCGCCTGATGCTCACCGGTGAGTACGTCAGCGACCTGTCGGACGCCAGTGGCACCCTGTGGCTGGACGTGCAACAACGTGCCTGGTCGGACGAACTGCTGGCCCTCACCGGCCTGACCCAGGCCCACATGCCGCGCCTGGTGGAAGGCAGCGCCCCCGGTGGCTTCTTGAAACCTGCCGTAGCGCAAGCCCTGGGCCTGCCCGCTGGCATTGTGGTGGCCGGTGGGGCCGGCGACAACGCCGCCAGCGCGGTCGGCATGGGTGCGGTCGATGCGGGTCAGGGCTTCTTGTCGCTGGGCACCAGCGGCGTGTTGTTTGTTGTCACTCCCAGTTTTCAGCCCAATGCGGCCAGCGCCACCCATGCGTTCTGCCACGCCTTGCCGCAGCGCTGGCACCAGATGAGTGTGATGCTGTCAGCAGCCAGTTGCCTGCAATGGGTTAGCGATCTGTTGGGCGCGGGCTCAGCCGGTGATGTAGCCCGTCAAGCCGCCGCGCTGACGCTGGCCGAGCGTGCCGCATCGCCTTTGTTTTTGCCCTACCTGAGCGGTGAACGCACCCCGCACAACGATGCCAAGGTGCGCGGCAGTTTTCATGAACTGAGCTTTGACACCGATGCCCGCCGCCTGGCCTACGCCGTGATCGAAGGCGTGAGCTTTGGCCTGCAAGACGGCCTGGCCGCGCTGCACGCCGCAGGCAGCAGCGTGCAACGCCTTTCGCTGGTGGGCGGCGGTGCACGCAGTGCCTTCTGGGCGCAGCAATTGGCATCTGCCCTGAACACCGAGGTGCTGACGCACGGCAGCTCGGCAGTGGGTGGCGCACTGGGGGCCGCCCGACTGGCCTGGCTGGCCACCGGTGCCGCGCCCGATGCAGTGTGCCTGAGCCCTGCGGTAGAGGCCCGCTACCACCCCGACCCGGCCGAGCAAGCCCTGTTGGCCGAGCGCTATGCCCGGTTTCGCAGCCTGTACACCAACCCATCGGCCACCAAGGCCTGATTGCCCATCGCACTTTTGAGGAAGCACCATGACAAGCTATTTTTCCGACATCGCCCCCGTTGCCTTTGCAGGGCCCAACTCCAACAACCCGTTGTCCTTCAAGTGGTACGACAAAGACCGCATCGTGCTGGGCAAGCGCATGGAAGAACAGTTGCGCTTTGCGGTCTGCTACTGGCACAGCTTCTGCTGGAACGGCCTGGACCCGTTTGGTGGCGACAGCTTTCAGCGCCCCTGGCAACACATGGCCGACCCCATGGCCGCAGCCAAGGCCAAGGCCGATGTAGCGTTCGAATTCTTCAGCAAACTGGGCGCGCCGTACTACTGTTTTCATGACCGCGATGTCGCCCCCGAAGGCGCCACGCCACGTGACAGCGTGAACCACCTGCGTGAGATGGTAGACGTGCTGGCCGCCAAACAAGCCGCCACCGGCATGAAGCTGCTGTGGGGCACGGCCAACCTGTTCAGCCACCGTCGCTTCATGGCCGGCGCATCTACCAACCCCAATCCGGAAATCTTTGCGCTGGCCGCCTTGCAGGTCAAGGAAGCCATGGATGCCACGCTCAAACTCGGTGGCGAAAACTACGTGCTGTGGGGTGGCCGCGAAGGCTACGAGACCCTGCTCAATACCCGCATGGGCCAGGAACTGAACCAGATGGGCCGCTTCCTGAATATGGTGGTGGAGTACAAGCACAAGATCGGCTTCAAGGGCACCATCCTGATCGAACCCAAGCCCCGCGAACCGTCCAAACACCAGTACGACTTTGACACCGCCACGGTCTACGGTTTCCTGCGCCGCCATGGGCTGGAGAAGGAAATCAAGGTCAACATCGAAGCCAACCACGCCACCCTGGCCGGCCACAGCTTTGAGCACGAGATTGCCACCGCGCTCGACCTTGGCATCTTTGGCTCCATCGACATGAACCGGGGCGATGCGCAATGCGGCTGGGACACCGACCAGTTCCCCAACAACGTGGCCGACACCGCACTCGCCATGTACCTGATCTTGCAAGGCGGCGGCTTCACCACCGGCGGGCTCAACTTTGATGCCAAGGTGCGCCGCCAGTCGATTGACCCGGAAGACCTGTTCCATGGCCACATCGGCGGCATGGATGTCAGCGCCCGTGCACTGCTGATCGCCGAGAAGATGATCCTGGACGGCAAGCTGGCCCAGGTGACCGAGCAGCGTTACGCGGGCTGGAACGCTCCATGGTGCCAGGAGGTGATGGGAGGCCAGATAGGCCTGGACGCGCTGGCTGCACGCGTGCTGGCGCACAACACCGACACCCGCCCGGTTTCGGGGCAACAGGAACGGGTGGAGAACTTGCTGAACGCGTATCTTTGAACGACACGTGTAGGTGCGGCCCAGGCGCTCTTTTTGCCAGTCTTGGCGCGCCAGCGCTTTGCCGTGCTTACTTGCGCCCCGACTCAAAAACCCGCTGCAACACACAAAATACAAACAGCAACACACCGATCACAATGCGCGTCCACCAGGAACTGAGTGAACCGTCAAACATGATCAGCGATTGGATGATGCCCAGCGTGAGCACACCAAACAACGTGCCCACCACATAGCCCACGCCGCCGCTGAGCAGCGTGCCGCCAATCACCACGGCGGCAATCGCATCCAGCTCCAACCCTACGGCGTGCAGGCCATAGCCCGAGAGCATGTAGAAGGTGAACACCACGCCGCCCAGCGCCGAGCAAAAGCCGCTGACGGTGTAGACCAGTATGGCGGTGCGCGCCACCGGCAAACCCATCAGTTTGGCCGAGTGTTCACTGCCACCGATGGCATACACCGTGCGGCCAAATTCGGTGCCGTGGGCCACGAACATGGCGATGGCCAGCACAGCCAGCGCCAGCAGCGCGCTCAGCGACAGGGCAGCACTGTCACCCCATAACTCGACACGCATTTGCGCCAGCGCGGTGTAGGCCTCGTCGGTGATGCTGATGGAGTCGATGCTGATGAGGTAACACAGACCGCGCGCCAGAAACATGCCCGCCAGCGTGACGATGAAGGGCTGCAGGCGAAAGCGCTGGATCAGCCAGCCCATGAAGGCGCCGAACAACGTGCCCATACACAACACCAGTGGAATGGCCTGCCACAGGCTCCAGTGCCTGTGCTCCACCAGCGCCGCCAGCACCATGGTGCTGAGTGCCACCACGGAACCCACCGACAGATCAATGCCGCCGGACAGAATGACGAAGGTCATGCCCACCGCCACAATGACCAGGAAGGCGTTGTCGATCAACAGGTTCAAAAATGCCTGCGCCGAGAAAAACCCGGTATAGGACACCGAGCCAAACACGGCCATGGCCACGAACAGCGACACCGTGGCCGCCAGTGGCATGAACTTGGGGTCCAGCCGCCAGCGCCGCGTGGATGTAGTCTGATTCAAGTTGTTGCTCATGCGCGGCTCCCGGATGCCGGGCGCACCAGCCACCCCCGCATGGCACTGCGGAAGTCGGCCGACTGCAGCAGCATGACCGCAAACACCACGGCCGCCTTCACCACCAGATTGATCTCGGGCGGCACACCGATGGAGTAGATGGTGGAGGTCAGTGTCTGGATGATGAGCGCACCCACCAGACTACCGGCCAGACTGAAACGCCCACCGGTGAGCAAGGTGCCCCCCAATGTGACGGCCAGAATCGCGTCCAGCTCCATCAGGTTGCCGGCGTTGTTGCCGTCGGCGCTCTTGACGTTGGAGCTGATGATCAGACCCGCCACCCCGGCGGTCAGGCCGCAGAAGGCATACACGCACACACTGATCAAGCGCTCGCGCACACCGGCCAGCCGGGCCGCTGCCGGGTTGATGCCAATGGCCTGGATGAACAGGCCCAGGGCCGTGCGTGTGACTGCCAAATGCACCACCAGGTACACCGCCGCCGCAATGAACAGCGCAAACGGCAAGCCCCACAGAAAACCATTGCCGATGTAGAAATAGGGCGCGTAGTACACGGTCACGATTTGCCCGCCCGTTGCCAGTTGCGCAATGCCGCGCCCGGCCACCATCAGTATCAGCGTGGCGATGATAGGCTGCAGGCCGATCTTGGCCACCAGCAGGCCATTCCACAAACCACAGGCCAGCGCCACCAGCAGGGCGCACAAGATGGCCAGCGGCATCGGGTAGTTGCTCACATGGGTGGGCACACCGTCGTGGATGACCAGCTTGCCGCCAATCATCAGCGCCGCCACCGAGGCACTGATGGCCACTACCGCGCCGACCGAAATGTCTATGCCCCGCGTGGCGATGACCAGGGTCATGCCAAGGGACACCAGCATCAGCGGGGCGGAGCGGTTCAGGATGTCGATGATGCTGCCGTACAGGTGGCCATCGCGCCACTGCAGCACCCAGAAGCCCGGGTTCAGGCTGGCGTTGACGGCCAGTATCAGCACCAGCGTGACCAGCGGCCACAGCAGCGGATGCGCCCGCAGGCGTTGGGCCCAAGAGCCAGCGCTTTGCGCACTCATGCCTGCCCCGCAATCATGGCGTAGACCGCGTGGTCAGAGGTGCCCGCAGGCAGCTCGCCCACCTTGGCACGGTCACGCATCACGACGATGCGGTCCGAGACGCGCACTACCTCTTCCATCTCCGACGAGATGAACAACACGGCCATGCCCGCACGGGCCAGGGTCAAAATCTCATTCATGATTTCCTGCTTCGCCGCGATGTCTATGCCGCGGGTCGGTTCATCCAATATCAACAGACAGGGCTTGGTCGCCAGCCAACGCGCCAACACCGCCTTTTGCTGATTGCCACCAGACAATTGACCGATAGGCGTTTCGATATCGGCGGTCTTGATGCCCAGAGCCTTGACGTAGTGCAGTGCCAGTTGCGCCTGCTGCGCGCGTGACATACAGGGCCACAGGCCCTGGCGTGCCTGCAGCGCCAGCGCAATGTTTTCACGCACCGAGAGTTCGGCAATGATGCCCTCGGCCTTGCGGTCCTCGGGGCACAAGCCCAAGCCCAAGCGGATGGCCTGCGCCGGGGAGTGCAGGCGCACCGTTTTGCCCTGCACGATCATCTCGCCGGCATCGCTGCGGTCCAGACCAAACAAGACGCGCGCCAGCTCAGTGCGCCCCGAGCCCAGCAAGCCCCCAAGCCCCACGACCTCGCCCTGTCGCAGCGCCAGGTCCAGTGGTTTGACATGGCCTTGCCGCGCCAGGCCACGCACCTTTAGCACCTCGGGCGCCTGCGTGAGGGCATCCACTTGCGTGCTGGCTTGCGGCGTCAGACTGTTCACCATCTCGCGCCCCACCATGACCGCAATCAGCGCGCTGTGCCCCAGATCGGCGGCCCGGTATTCACCCACCAGTTGACCATTGCGCAGCA
>Ga0066464_1000762_pt1 | contig 10737 bp, 9 predicted proteins | sample LakWasMe94_HOW11_2_FD_59583 | JGI IMG/M metagenome (GOLD analysis project Ga0066464, IMG submission 59583) | Freshwater sediment methanotrophic microbial communities from Lake Washington under simulated oxygen tension - Sediment Metagenome 94_HOW11 | ecosystem: Environmental > Aquatic >...
TTTGACGAGGGCGACGAAGCGCCACCGGCCATCTGCGTCTTCGACCCCGACTTCCACGAAGGCGTGGTCGGCATTGTGGCCAGCCGCATCAAGGACAAGTTGCACCGCCCAGCCTTTGTGTTTGCCGCCAGCGCCGCGCCAGGCAAGGAACACGAACTCAAGGGCTCGGGCCGCTCCATCCCCGGCTTCCACTTGCGTGACGCGCTGGACCTGGTGGCCAAGCGCCACCCCGGCGTGCTGCTGCGTTTTGGCGGCCATGCCATGGCAGCCGGTTGCACCATCCATGAAGATGGACTGGACACGTTCGAGCAAGGCCTGATCGAAGTAGCGCAAGAATGGCTGGACGCCGCCACGCTGACCCGGCGCCTGGAAACCGATGGCCCCCTCAACCCCGAGTACCGGCGCGTGGACCTGGTCGATACATTGCACAAGGAAGTCTGGGGCCAGGGCTTTGCCGCACCCACCTTTAGTGAAGAGGTCGAGGTGCTGTCGCAACGCCTGGTCGGTGAAAAGCATCTGGCGCTCAAACTTAAGCACCAGGGGCAACCGGTGGACGGCATCTGGTTTGGCCACACCGAGCCGCTGCCGGCCAAGGTGACACTGGCCTTCCGGCTGGATGCCGATGAGTGGAACGGTGTGCGGCGCGTGCGCTTTTTGGTTGAAGGCGCGCAAACTTAAGCCCCCACGCTTGTCACTGCGTGTACTACGCTGCCCCCCGAGGGGAAGCGTTTTACCTTGGGGCGGCCCGGCGGTAAAACCAGCCCCCACGATTGCCCTCAGCGCGTTACAACAACTTTTTGGTATAGCCCGCCAAAGTACGTCTGCTTTTCTATCTTGGACACGGGCAGATCGCGTGGCAACCAATCCGCAATCTCACCGTTCCACATGTCCATTGCAAACGGCTCCAGCGTGGTCAGCACCGGCACCATCAGGTAGCGAAACGGGCTGCTGGCCACCGGCTTGTGGTAGTCCACAAACACCAGCTTGCCACCCGGTTTGGTGACGCGCAGGGCTTCTGCAATCGTCTTGCGCCGCACGTCGGCGGGTTGCTCGTGCAATAGAAAAAACACCACCACCGCGTCGTGGCTGCCATCGTCAAAATGCAGGTCGCTGGAGTCTTGCAAGAACGTGTTGACCTGTTGCGCATGCTGGAGCTTGGTCTGCAGGTTCTTGATCTGGATCGGCGCCACATCGATCACGTCGACGCTGCCGACTGGACCCAGGCGGCGCACCAGGTGCTCGGTGAAGTCGCCATAGACGCAGGCCACCTGCAGCACGCGGCCATCAATCACTTCACCCATCTCTTGCAGGGCGGCGTCGCGCAGGCGTGCAAAGTTGCCCCACAGGATCAGGTTGACCAACCATTGGCGCTCAAAGATATGCACGGCACGGGGGTGCAGATAGGCCCACCAATAGGTGTTTTGCAAATATTCCGGAATGGTGGCGGGCGCCAATGAACGCCGCGCGCCGATGACCTGGAGCGATTCAACGTCTACAACGGCGGCAGTGGGGTCTGGGCTCATCAGGGGGCCTCACATTCTGAGTAAATACAGCGCCGACAGGCCACTGCCGAAAGCAGCCACCAAGTACACCACGACGGCAACGATGGCATCCTGCCGTAGCCCAAAGTCATGCAGCGTAACCCGCAATCGATGCGCCGCATGCCACAGGAACAACGCAATCACGCCGAACAAAAACGCTTTGCCCAACCAGTTGGCGGCAAACGCGTGCAAGTGTGCGTAACTGAGTAGCGTGGGCGTGTGCCCCAAGGCTGCCAGCAAAAACAACAGTGCCAGCACCGGCGCCAAAAAGGCGGCCAGCGTGCCACCCGCCGCGAACAGACTCCAGAAGATGGGTTTGTTGGACTTGGCCATGGCTATAACACTCCCGCAAAGAACACCACCACCAGGGTCGCGACGATCCACACCGCGTAGTGCGCGCCGACAATGTATTTGCCAGCCAGAAACGCTTCACCGATCTGCACCGGCAGCGCCTTGGGCGTCACGTTGAACCAACTGGTCGCGTTGTGCAGCGCAAAGGCCAGGACCAGCAGCAGGCCGACAACACCCAGCGGCTGTTGCAGCGTTGCCATGAACGACTCGTAGGCCGCCTGCCCCTTTGACAAACGCTCCACGGCACACAGCATCAGCAGCGCAAACGCGCCAATGAAAATGCAGGTCACCTCGCGCGACATGTAGCGCATATAGCGTGGGTGCTTCAACCACCAACCGGTCTTGGAGACCGTGCGCACAAAGGGTTTACGACCGCGCCCTTGACCAGACGGCGGCGAGCCGCTCGAAGGCCTGGCGGTGCCAGGTGTGGGGCTTGTCATGGGGTACCTCCGGGTAACAGGTGTTCCTTGAACCAGTCCAGCGTGCTGGCCACCTTGACTTGCTGCAACGCGCCGGCCGGGTCCACGGCCTTGGGGCAGACCTCGGAGCAGGCGCCCACAAAAGAGCATTCCCACACGCCTTCGTTGGTGGCGATCACCTCCTGGCGCTCGTCCCGACCACCATCGCGCGAGTCCTGGTTGTAGCGGTGCGCCAATGTGATGGCGGCGGGCCCCAGAAACTGGGGTTGCAATGCATATTCGGGGCAGGCCGCGTAGCACAGCATGCAATTGATGCACATGGAGAACTGGCGGTACTTCATCAGCTGCGCTGGCGTCTGTTTGTACTCGCCCTCGGCGATCGTCTTCTTGTCCTTGGGTATCAGGTAGGGCTTGACGCGTTTGAGCTTGTCGATGAAATCATCGGCCACCGTGACCAGGTCGCGCTCAATCGGGAAGTTCGCCAATGGCTCGACCCGTATCACCATGCCCACGTAATCCCGCAAGAACGCGTGACACGATAGCTTGGGCTCTCCATTGACCATCATGCCGCAGCTACCGCACACCGCCATGTGGCAGGACCAGCGGTAGGCCAACGTGGGGTCCATGCTTTCCTTGACGGCGTTGAGCGCGTCCAGCACCACCCACTCTTCATTGCATTCCACTTCATACTTCTGGAAGTGCGGTTCACTGTCTTTTTCGGGGTCATAACGCAGCACTTCGAGCTGCACCATGCGCCGTTTGAGCTGGCTCATTTGTGGCCTCCCGAATAGTCGCGCACACCAGGCGGCGACTTGGTGATGACCACATCGAGGTAATCGATGCGGGCCGTTTCCTGCCCCTGGTAATAGGCCAGGCTGTGGCGCAGGTAATTCTTGTCGTCGCGCTCCACAAAGTCCAGCCGCTGGTGCGCACCGCGCGACTCCCTGCGCGCCAACGCACCCACCGTGAGAGCCGATGCACAGTCCAGCATGCAACCCAGCTCCAGCACCTGGAACAAATCGGTGTTGAACACATTGCTCTTGTCGTGCAGCACGACCTGGTTGTACCGCTGGCGCAACTCGGCAATCTTGGTTACCGCCTCCTGCAGACCCGCCTCGGTGCGATACAGGCCGCAGTTCTTCTCCATGGTATCCATCATTTCCTTGCGCAGGCCCGACATGGTCTCGGTGCCATCGGTGCGCAGGAACAACTCGCGGATACGGGCTTGCGACGCATCGGCCTGCGCCTTCAGCGCGGCCTTGTTGGCAGGACCCACCGCCTTGGCATGCGCAATGGCCGACAGGGCTGCGGCCTTGCCAAACACCAGCAGCTCGGTCAACGAATTGGAGCCCAGCCGATTCGCGCCATTGAGGCTGACGCAAGCGCACTCACCGGCCGCAAACAAGCCCGGAAGGATGGTGGCGGCCCGGGTGTTGGTGGAGATGCCGCCCATCATGTAGTGCACGACCGGTCGAATCGGCACCGGGTCTTTGGCGATGTCCACACCCAGGTAGGCAATGGCCAGTTCACGCACCAGCGGCAAGCGCTCTTCAATGTATTTCTCGCCCAGGTGGCGCATGTCCAGCAGCACACATTCACCCCACGGCGTGGTCACCGTATTGCCCTTTTGCAACTCGTGCCAATAGGCCTGGCTGACGCGGTCCCGCGGACCCAACTCCATGGTCTTGAGCTGCGGTTTACCCAAGGGCGTCTCGGGGCCCATGCCGTAGTCCTGCAGGTAGCGTCGGCCATTCTTGTTCAGCATGACGCCGCCTTCGCCACGGCAAGCCTCGGTCAACAGGCTACCCGTATTGGGTAGGCCGGTCGGGTGGTACTGCACAAACTCCATGTCCTTGAGCGGCACACCGGCGCGGTAGGCCAGGGCCATGCCGTCACCGGTCTTGATGGCGCCGTTGGTGGTAAACGGAAACATGCGCCCGGCCCCACCGCCGCAAATAATGACCGACTTGGCGTTGAACTGCTTGATCATGCCGCTCTTCATTTCCATGGCGGTCAGGCCTTGGCAACGGCCATCGTCCACCAACAGGTCCAACGCGAAATACTCATCAAAACGGGTGATGGTCGGATACTGCAGCGTGGTCTGGAACAGCGTGTGCAGGATGTGAAAACCGGACTTGTCGGCGGCGAACCAGGTGCGCTGCTTCTTCATGCCGCCAAACGGGCGCACCGCCACGGAGCCATTGGCCTCGCGGTTCCAGGGGCAGCCCCAGTGCTCCAGTTGCGTCAGTTCCTTGGGTGCCTCGTGGACGAAATATTCGACGCAATCCTGGTCCGACAGCCAATCCCCACCGCCCACGGTGTCATCAAAGTGCAGATCAAAGCTGTCGTCGGCTTTCACCACGCCGGCTGCCCCGCCCTCCGCGGCGCAGGTATGGCTGCGCATCGGGTAGACCTTAGAAATCAGCGCGATGCGCAGCGTGGGATCGGCTTCGGCCAATGCAATGGCGGCCCGCAAACCGGCGCCACCGGCGCCCACAATGGCCACGTCTGATTCGATGATTTCCATGTTGTCCTTTCTAGTCACCGATCCGGTGTCAATCTTCACTGCGGGCACCAGTACCCGCTGACGCGGCGGCCTACTTCGGTGCCGATGCCGGTGCTGCCGCTGGCGCTGCCACGGGCGCTGGCGCCTCTGCCTTGCCAAACAACTCAGTCGGTCCGGGGCCTTCAGGCTCATGGTGGGCAATGCCAAAGTGGCAGTCGATGCAGGTCTTGCCGTCGACCTTGGCCTTGGCATGGCGCGCTTGCGCCTTGGCCGATTGCAAATCCACGCTCATCTTGTCGGCCCGGTGGCAACTGCGGCACTCGTGTGAATCGCTTTCCTTCATCTCCTTCCATACCCGCTGCGCCATCACCGCGCGCTTGGCTTCGAACTTTTCCTTGGTGTCGATCGATGGCAGGATGTAGGTGTAAAACAGATCCTTGGTCGCCTTCATCTTGGCCCACACCAAGGGACCGGGCGTGTGCGGAACATGGCAGTCGGTGCAGATGGCACGCACACCGGTGCGGTTGGTGTCGTGGATCGTGCCCTTGTATTCGTCGAAGTTGTACGACATTTCATGGCAACTTACACAAAACTCTTCGGTGCTGGTATAGGCCAGCACGTACGCACCCGAGATTCCCACGGAGACCGAAAAGATGAACAGTCCAATGAGCAAGCCCAAGCACAGCTTCCAGTGCGCGCGCAACGTGGATAGGAGGGATGACATGGTGGTGCTTCGTCGTGGAGTGGGTGTCGGTCAGCGCGACAAGATGTAGTGGACCAGGTTGCTGATCTCGGCCGCATCCTTGGACTTGACGATGGCATGCTCTTCTTCAACGCCATCGATCTTCACCTTGGGTCCGGTCGTGATGTGCGTGGTCAGCTTGGCGACGGCGTCCGCCTTGCCTTTGAGCTTGCTGGCGGTTTCCTTGTAGCTCGGACCATCTTTTTTCTTGTCCGCCGCGTGGCACTTGGTGCAATTGCTCTTCTTGGCCAGGGCCTCGGCCGCGGCAACATCAACGTCCGCCGCCAGCGCATGGCCGCAGAATCCAAGCGGTAGCGCCACCGTCAGCGCAGCCGCGATCCGTGTCATGGGTTTTGTCAGAGCGGTGTACATATGCATTCCTTTGCGGTTTATGGGTGTGTGGGGTGGATGTTCAACCTGGGCTAGAACTTGTAGATGTAGGAAGCACCGACGAAGGTCACCGTTTGCTCGGGATTCAGCTTGACCGTTGTGTTGTCTCCGTACACAAAGGACACGCCGTTGTTGGACCAGCTCCACTCGTCCATGGTGGCCCGCTGGTAGAGCACGCTGACCCGGATGTCGGACTTCTTGTCCAGCGCATATTTGCCAAACAGGTTCAAGGTATTGCTGGTGTAGCGCACATCCGGTAGACCGATGGTGGCCTGTGCCAGGTTGGCGGCGCTCGGCGCCGTTTGCGTGATATTGGGCAACGTACCGGTGGTGCCGGGCGATGCCAGCAAGCCATAGCGGGTCGTATCACGCAACAGGGTTAGCTGTGCACCCAACTCCAGGCGGCTGGTCGCCTTGCCATTCACGCCCAGGCCCAGGCTTTCCGTGGGTGAGGTCAGGTCGGCCATATAGCCAGTGCCGTGGTTCACCATCAGGTTCTGGCTGCCGGTGGAGGCATAGCCGGTGAGCCGCCAGTTGTCGGACACCGCGTAGCTGGCATCCAGGCTGACCAGCCTGGTGCTGGACTCGCGCCAGCCTTTGCCCAAAGCCACGGCGTTGAAGGGCATGGAGTTCTTATCCGATCCATATTCGGTGACCAATTGCACTTCCAATTGCTCGGTGGGCGCCCAACTGGCCGCCAGCTTGAGCTTGTTGCGGTCCACATCGGCCATGTTCATCGGGAATGCATTCGCGGCGTTCAAGGACAGAAAGGTTCCGGCCGGCGCCGTCGTGCCATAGCCCAGACCGGCGGCCACAAAGGCAGCGCTGTTGCTCAGGCTGGTCCAGTCATTGCCGATACGTTTGCTATTGGTGTAGCCGATCGACCCGTTGAACGATTCGGCCAGGTTGCTGCGCAGTTCCAGCCGGTAACCGGTCTCGGTGTTCTTGGAACGCACCGCGCCAATGCCGGCCAACTCTTCCTCGGTGATGGAGATCGGCACCGGGCGATCCACCATGTTGTAGTCCAACCCGAAGGTGCCGCGGGTGCTGCCGGTGAACTGGTAGTTGGCCTCCGCCTTGCCGACGATGCGGGTCGAATCCACATGGTAGTTGTACCAGTAGCGGTTGACCTGGGACGGTGTGGCAATGGACGGCACGGCGGGTGCCGGCGTCACGGCGCCGCCTTCCACGTTGTACAAGGCATCGGGGGTGTTATCCACCTTGCGCTCGTATTTCACATTGGCCAGCAAGCCTAACTGGGATGTGAGCTTGCTGGTCAGGCCCAACTGCGCCAAGCGGGTATCGACCACACCGCCCAGACTGGTGACGCCTGCCGGTGCGCCGGTCAAGCCGGCCGCGGCAAAGTTCTCGTCTTGCGTGGCGCGGGTGTAGGCGTATTTGAAGGTGGCATGGGTTCCGGGCGTGAAACGGTAGTTGCCCGACACATAGAACTGTTGTGCCTCATTGTCCGGCGCCAAGGCCATGGGCAATTGCATTACATTTTGCAAGCTGGTGCCACCACCGGCTATCACGGTGCCCGACACCGCGGGCGCCAGCGTGGACGGGGCCCCCAAGGGATTGTTCAACTGGTTGGGCACGGTGGCTCGGATGCTGCCATTGGCATTGGTGTAGTATGAGCCGTAGTAGCCGCCGGTAATGCTCAGACTCTTGTCGTGGTAGTTCAGCTTGGCTTCAATCTGCCGGGTGATCGAGTCAATCGGCTCGGGCAGCATCAGCAGCGCCCAGGTCTGGTTGGTGGCCGTTTGGGTGGAGTTGCATACGTAGCTGGCGCAGGCGTAGCCCCTGCCGAGCAGGCGCGCACCGGTCTTGTTTTCGCTTTTGACGTTGGCTTCAAACTGCAAGCTGTGCGAGAACCATTTCTCCATCGACAGGCCCGCGCCTTCGCGCTTGGCGCTCAGGTCCAGGTCTGCACCCGTGCCGGGCGTGGCCAAGCGCACGACGGTGGGCGTCGCGCTTCCTGCGCCGATCATGCCGGTGTTGACGGTGCGGATTTCGCGGTGCACCAGGCCCGAATATTCCGCCCCCACCTTCCAATCGCCCTGCTTTTCGTAGGACAGCGACAGGTCTCGGCTGTCCAGGCCCAGGTTGTTGCCCTTGATGTACAGGGCGGTGCCGCTGGCGTCATCACGGGTATTGATGTCCACATCCAACTGCAGCGTGGTGCTGTCGGTGCGCAAGCCGTTGTACTGTCCAAAAATGGAGCGCCCGCTAGCGTCACCACTGGTGTTGCCAACCCCCACGCTGATGGAGCTGCTGGGGCGGGTCAGAAGAGCGATCTCGGCATCGTCAGCGAAAGCTGGCGCATAGGCTGCGAGGACCGCCAGTGCCAGCAATGTCTTGCTGAAACTGTGATGCGAGGTATGCGTTTTCATGGTACTCAACCTTTCTCAACGGAAGTTGAACTGCGGTGTCGGATTGACGGTGGACGGGTTGTTGGTGCCATGCACTTGCGTGTGGCAGTTCAAGCAACTGCGGCCTTGTGTCAGGTTGGTGGTGCTCTTGCCAGACTGGGTCGCGCCATTCTTCAGGGCCGGAGTCTGGGCACCCAGCAATTGCGGAATGAAGCCGCCGTGTGGCGTGTGGCACTGGTGGCACAGCATGGGTGCACGCACCTTGAGCAGGTTCTCGGCCACAGTGCCGTGCGGGTTGTGGCAGTTGGTGCAGTCGTCGCTAACGGGTTCATGGTTGTGCACGAAGGGGCCGCGCTTTTCCATGTGGCAGGTGTAGCAGGTCTCGACGACGCTATCGCGCTTGAGCAGCTTGGGGCCAACGGAGCCGTGCGCATTGTGGCAATCCGAGCAGGCGACCTTGCCTTCCAGAATGGGGTGGTGGGATGGCTTGGAGACCTGGTTGCGCTGCTCCTTGTGGCAGGTGAAGCACACCTCGGGTTGGGTCTTCTTGTCGCGCACATTGTCATGCGCAGTGTGGATCTTGTGGCACGAACTGCACGCTACATCCTTGGTCTGGTGGGCACTGCCTTCCCAATGCGAGCGCTTGGGATCGCCCTGGTGGCAGCTCAGGCAGGCGGCGGTCTTGTCGGCCGCCGAGGTTTTGGACTTTTTCCCAAAGGTCGCGTCCGGCGCTACGAATTGATCGGCCTTGCCGGTCTTGGCGGAAGCGATGTGCTTGTCGCTCTCGCCGTGGCAACTGGTGCAGGTCGGGGTGCGACCATCGGCGACCACGCCGTGGCGGGTCTTGCCAATGGCCATGACGCCCGGTGCGTCGGTCTCATCGTGGCAACTGGTGCACTTGGCATCGCCCTTGAGGACCAGATCTTTCGTGTCCGCCGCATGGGCGCCTGACGCGCCCGCAAGGGCCAACACGCACCAGACCGCGGCGGTCTGGGCAAAGCGTAACAGTTTCATGGCAGTGCCTCCGGTTGAACAAGAAAAAGCTTGGGTGACCACTCGCGTGTTGATCCCTGACTAGGGCTCACGGGTGACCAAAAGGTGTGCGGGAGATTCGCGACGTTCAAAAATCCGGCTGATGAAATGGTTTTCATGGGGAGTCTTGAGTGGTGGTTTCCATCGCGTTGTGGGCTTACATCGCGTTTGCATTTTGTGCCCCACCCTGGACAGGGTCAAACGCGACCACCCGACGCTGGCCTGTTTTGCGTTGCGAACTTGGCGTTGACCCGAGTACGCCATTCAAGTTTTACTTGCAATGGAGTGCAATTCGCGCTAAGCAGTCCCGCCGCGAGGGCGTTTTCATGCGCATTCACCGGCCGCCGGCCGCGAAAATGCCCTGTCCGTTCACCGCCTAAACCGGGAAACTGCGGCCGATTGATGTAAATCAAACGTGCCCCAATTCGCCCCAGACGGGGGTCGGGCGGACCGCAATCCCGACTACGCCGGTCGGGATTGCGGTCACCAATGGCACCAACGCGACGCTTCACGCGCGGCCACCCGCCAACCGGGGAAAAGCCCATGCCATACTGGAACACGTCAGAAACAAGGCCTCTGGCATTCTTGTCGTCGATCCAAGCCTTGTTCCAACCCTTCTCACCCCACCAGGAGCCGCCCCCATGAACCGTGAAGTAGTTGTAGTCAGCGCCGTGCGCACCGCCATTGGTACCTTTGGCGGCAGTCTCAAGGACATTCCCCCCACCGAACTGGCCGCGCAGATCGTGCGCGAGTCGCTGGCCCGCGCCAGCGTCGATGGCAAGGATGTCGGCCATGTGGTGTTCGGCCATGTGGTCAACACCGAGCCCAAGGACATGTACCTCAGCCGCGTGGCGGCCATCAACGGCGGCTGCGCCGAAGGCACACCGGCCTTCAACGTGAACCGCCTGTGCGGCTCGGGCCTGCAGGCCATTGTGTCGGCCAGCCAGAGCATTCTGCTGGGTGACACCGACATCGCCATTGGCGGCGGCGCCGAGAACATGAGCCGCGCACCGTTTGCATCGCTGAACATGCGCTGGGGCGCCCGCATGGGCGACACCAAGATGGTGGACATGGTGATTGGCGCGCTGCACGACCCCTTTCACACCATCCACATGGGCGTGACCGCCGAGAACATTGCCGCCAAGTGGGGCATCAGCCGCGAGCAGCAAGACGCACTGGCCGTGGAAAGCCACAACCGCGCCCAGTGCGCCACCGAGGCGGGCTACTTCAAGGAACAGATCCTGCCGATCATGCTCAAGAGCAAGAAGGGCGATGTGGCCTATGCGACGGACGAGCATTTCCGCGCCAATTGCAGCCTGGCCGACATGGCCAAGCTCAAGCCCGCCTTCCTGAAAGACAACGGCACCGTGACCGCCGGCAACGC
>Ga0066464_1000763_pt1 | contig 10726 bp, 7 predicted proteins | sample LakWasMe94_HOW11_2_FD_59583 | JGI IMG/M metagenome (GOLD analysis project Ga0066464, IMG submission 59583) | Freshwater sediment methanotrophic microbial communities from Lake Washington under simulated oxygen tension - Sediment Metagenome 94_HOW11 | ecosystem: Environmental > Aquatic >...
GGCGCCGAGGAAGTCGAGGTTCTGGCTGCTGCTGTAGTCCCAGCTGTTCTGATCGACCGAGAAGCCGGCGACCAGCGCCGAAGCCACGCCTGCATTGAGCGTGCCGCCGCTCCAGGCGATGTTGCCGTTGGCGGTGTGCGACACCGTCACCGCGTCGATGTTGTCCAGGTCGGCAAAGCTCAGGGCGCCGCTGTCGCTCAATGTGGCGGTGCCGTTGCCTTCGTTCATCGCTCCGGTGGTGTCGGCAATCGTCAGCGTCGGCCGGTCGTTGGTGCCGGTGATGGTAATGGTCACGGTCTGCACCGCGCCGTCGCCGATCGCCACGTTATAGGTCTGGGTGAGGGTCTGGCCTTCGCCCAGGAACTGCAGGGCGGCGTTGTCTACCGCGAAGTGCCAGCCCAGCGAGCCGCTGCCCGTGCCGGTGCTGTCATTCAGCGGGTCTGTAGTGAAGCTGCCCAGGTAGCCGGAAGCGCCCGGCGTGACGGTAACGCTGTGGGTGTCGATCAGGTCGGCGTCGGTAAAGGTGATGTTGCCGCTGGCAGCGTAGTCGCCGCTGTCTTCCTTGGCATCTCCGGTCTGCACGCCGCTGGTGATCTGCACCTGGTCGTTGGTGCCCGTGATGGTGATGGTCACATTCTGCGTTGTCGACGAGCCATGCCCGTCACTGACGGTGACCACATAAGTTTCGCTGGCCGTCTGACCCTGGGCCAGGGACTGGGCTGCCGCGTTATTCAAGGCATAAGTCCAGTTGACGGTGCCGTTGGCCGCATTGGCGGCTTCAGTCACCGAAGCGAGGGCGAAGTTGCCCAGCGCTGTGGCATTGCCTGGCGCCGCCTTGAAAGAGGCGGTATGCGTGTCGCTCAGATCGACATCGTTAAAGGCAATCGTGCCCGTCGCGCTGTGCGAGTCGGTCGGGCTCGGTGTCGTGGCCGCATCTTCGGTTACGGTACCGGCCTGTGCGCCAAGGCTCATCGTCACGCTGTCATTCGCACCTGCAAATTGCACCTGCGCAGTGGCCCAGCTGAGCGTGCCATTGCCGAGACGAATCGCATACGTAAAGCTGTCTGTCAGGGACGCTCCGGCAGCAAGTGCCTGAAGTTGCGCCTTGAAAGCAGTCGATAAGCTCGCGGCGTCGTAGCCGACTTTTCCATCCGACGTAATCCAGATTTTTGCGCCATTGAAGCTGGTGTCAGAACTCGTCGCCTCGACTCTGCCTGTGTCCTGGACCAGGAGATCGGCCGGAGCATAAACCTTGGTGGCAGTAGAAAGGCTGGTCGCGTTATCGAGTGACCAGAGTGTCTTTGCATTGCCGCCCAGGTCATTGGACATGACGTCCAGATACACGATCCCCAGCAGGTCTTCAGTGATGGCTGCGCTGCTCGTGCCAATGACACCTGTAGTGAAAATGTCGTCCTGCGCCTGCGGTGTATTGGAAAACGAAGTGGTAGTGCCGCCGCTGGTCGTTGTGGTGGTAGCCATGTCTTTCTCCCGAGATGCTTTTTTAGAATTGCCAGGTCCTGCTGACAGGACGAAGTCCCATGCTTGTACCGCTCAGGGTGTCAAGGAGCGGTGCGAGCTGATCCCGGACATCGTCGGCCGTCTGGGCCTGCCGGAAGAGGGACGCAGATGGCGTGCAGGTGAAGAAGTTCGCCGTACTTGAGACGCGAATCGCAGGAGCGGTTGGGCGAACATGGGCCCAAGCCCGGGGCTGCGCTGCGCATGGCGCGCAATAGCCTGAGAGCACCCATATGAAAGGGACTCCTGAAGTAATGGCTGGATGAAGCCGTGTCTTGGGGTCGTTCTGATTCAGGGATACGGCCTTTCCTGATATCAGTTTGATAGTTGTTTAGTTGTGGGGTCAGGCCTTGTAAAGGTGTTAACCGGGAGTAACAGTACGAAGTGCCAATATTCCGACGGGCGGATGTTTTGGTGTCAATATTATGTCGATGTGTTTTTGGCGAAATGCTCGCAGGCACCCGGCACTGATGCGGCCCGATGAGCTGAAACCCTTGCGCGGCAAGGGCTGGCTGGGTCATGCCGGTGCTGGACAGCCGCAAGTTGCAGCGTCAGCGGTTAAAAAAGTCCTCCAGAGCATTTTTCTGGCGGGCTTTTTTCATGTTGCCCGGACTTCAGTGTCTGGGGAGTGGCCCCCTGAACCTTGCTTGCCCAACGCTTTGAGAAATGTCTGATATTCGCTCCAAGGAGTTTTGCCTAGCCTGACCCCTATTCAGTGAACGGGCCGCGGCATATTCAGGTGAGGCAGGGAGGCGGATATGAATAGGCAGGATGTACAGGCCGGTGCAACGCCGGAGGCTGCAGGCTTCAACGCAGACGTAAGCGTGGATGACAAGGTGCTTCAGGCTATCCGGGTCGGCTCCGCGGTGTCGTTGCTAGAGGTGCTTGGCAGGCTCATGGACCTTGCTGGCGACAATGAGCAAATCGCCCGGCGGCTCATCGACGATGTAAGGACCTACCAGGTCAAAGACCTTGAGCTGTTGCGGGCGTACTGCGAACAAAACGATCGGCAAGCCATTGCCAGGCTGTGCCACAAGATGGCGGGCGCAGCTTGTGTGCTGAAGTACCAGCCACTGATTTCCAGCTGCCAGCAGCTGAGGGAGGTGAGTATCGCAGGGACCTGGCCGGTGCTGTTGGAAAGGGTGCAGCTGGTCGAGCAGGCGTTGCTCAACCTCAAGGACATCTGTTTTGTAGCCATACAGGATGATGGGCCAATCAATCTGAGAGAACTGCCTCGTGAGCGCTGATTTCTGTTGCTCTAAAGGGAGTAGCGCTCGATGTCCTGTCGCAAAACCGATAAGACGCTGATTCTGGAACAGACAGATGTCCATGCGCTGCTGGGTTTCGCAAGAGGCCTATATGATTCCTTTCTGCCTGGCGATTTCAATCAGGGCCAGAAGGTTGGTGGTGTTGAATTTTTTCAAGAGTCTTACTTTGTAGGTACTGACCGTTTTGTGACTGATAAGCAGGGTCGCGGCAATCTCCCTATTGTTAAGGCCCTGCGCCAGTAATCTTAATGTGGTGATTTCCCTGTTGGTCAGCTGAGAGGCGACAATACTTTGCATCTGGTTGGTGTGAATGCTTTCCTGCAACAGGATCAGAGAACTCTCAGGGAAATAGGTATGCCCTGATAACAATGCTTTTACTGCGTCTCCCACTTCATCCAGCGCTTCATCCTTGCAGATGAAGCCTGCAGCGCCCCCATGCAAACAACGTACGGCAAAGTTTTTTGAGTCGCTGGACGTCAATATCAGCGTTTTCACCAGGAAGTTATTGGCCTTGAAGTGAGTGAGTACGGATAGTCCGTCCAGTTGCGGTAGATCGAGGTCAAGTATCACCAGATCCGGTTTGTGTGTGCGAACAACTTGAATGGCGTCGACACCATTATCTGCCTCGGCGGCGATATGGTGCCCGTTACGTTCAAGTATGACTTTCAATGCAATCCTGACCAGAGGGTGGTCGTCGACTATGACTATGGATCCCATAGTGTGCTCTCTCTATATTGGTTGTGCGTTTAGGTTTTATATTTTTACTCTCTATATTCAGTTTTTCTCATTAAAATTGGGCCTTTTGTCGGCGCTCACTGCGCAGGCCGGTGGGGTAGACTCCTTTCATTTTTTATTGAGTAGCTAGTTAGCCTGGCTCAGGCTGCGGCGATGCGAACACTTGACAGAGTTCAGCTAAACGCAGCGCGTTGAAGAAGTACACAGTCTTGCTTCATAAGTAAAGACGAAATCAATGACCCGTTTATTAGGATTTTTCTGATGGGTGGATCGGCCATCTCTCAATTCAAATCTGAAGATTAATAGGTAAGGTGCTGCTTCCTTTGACTGCCTGTGAGGGATCGCCAAAGGTACCCGCTATTGTTGTCGACTAATCGACTTAGACATTGAATGAGAGAGGCTTGGACTGCCATGGCTGGCATGATTTGGTCATGGCTGAACCGGGAGGGCGATCAAACTAGATTGCACTTTATTTGCCGATCAACGTGAACAAGGAAATCACATGAAACGAATATCTTTTGTATCCCTGGCAACTTCCAGTCTGTTGTTTGCCGCACTTGTTCCTTCGCTATCTCAGGCCACTGATGGTGTGGTTAACTTTTCTGGTAGCATCACTGACGTGACTTGCAACATCAACGGCCAGGCCCCGGGTGAAGGCAACATTACCAACGTGGAGTTGGGGCGAATTTCTCCTGCGCATTTCACGGCGATTGGCGTTGTTTCTCCGTCCAAGAACTTCCAGCTGGCGCTGTCTGGTGCGCAATGTTCTGAGGGCACCAAGGTCGTCGTTGATTTTGACCAAGTGGGGAACGCCGACCCAGTGACCGGCAACCTCAAACTGATCGGCGCGGCTCCAGCAACCGGAGTGCAAATCCAGGTTTTCAACGACCATGTTGCTGCTGGCACAAAAATTCCATTCGGTCAGTCGGAAACCACTCCACAGATCGCCACGGTCGCCGCAGATAAAACCGCAATCCTGAAGTTCAAGGCGAACTATGTCGCCACCGCGGCTACCGTTGGCGCGGGTTCAGGTAACTCCTTCGTTCGATACACCCTGTCGTATAAGTAAAGGCCAACGCCCGAGGAGTGATTCATGACGCCGAAAGCGCGTATTTTTTCTTCTTTCGTTCTCGGCGTCATGTTCTTGGGCGTATGTTCTGGAATCGTACAGGCGTCGGTAGTCATCCAGGGCACTCGGCTGGTTTATCCGTCGGATGCTCGTGAAGTTACAATAAAGATGAACAACACCGGTTCCTCTGCTGCATTGGCCCAAAGTTGGATTGATGATGGCGATTCAACTAAAGGGCCCGAGGAAATAAAGGTTCCATTTTTGGTGTCCCCTGCGGTGATTCGCCTGGATCCGGATAGTTCAGCTTCACTGCGTGTTTCCTATACGGGTGAAAAACTTGCAGAGGATCGGGAATCCTTGTTCTGGCTCAATGTGCTGGAAACGCCACCGCGCAAGGAAGTCGATGAGAATGTCTTGCAGTTTACCTTCAGAACCCGAATCAAAGTGTTCTTTCGACCCAAGAATCTGAAGTCGGATGTGGACTTGGCGGCGAACAAACTCGATTGGCAATTCAAACAAGCCAGTCATCCGGAGGAAAAAGGCAAGGTCGAGAATCGCCTGGGAATTCAAGTAAGTAATCCGACGGCGTATTACGTTTCTTTCGGCAAGATCGAAGTTGCTCTGGATGGGCGGCGGGTTGCAGTTAAGGATGAAATGATCGCGCCTTTCAGTAGTGGGTTTTTTCCATTGCCTGAACGTGCTCCTCAGACTTATCGAAAAGCTTCTGTCCATTATGAGGTTATTAATGACTTCGGTGGACGGCGCGTACTTGAAAAGCCGTTGTCCCTGTAACTTTCCCCACCCTGCAGTTTTTGTCATCTCTATGACCTGGCTGCATGCCGGTATCGAATATGTTGAACGTCCAGCGTAGTTATCTGGTTGTTTTTGCTTGTGCGCTAGTTTCGTACGGTTTGAGCTCAGGTCGATTTTTTCTATGTCTTGTTTCTACGGCGGCTATTGTCATGGCGACTGAAACATGGGCTGAAACTTCCTCTGTCGAGCCTGCGGGGCAGGGCGTGGTGTTCGATTCGCAGATGTTGTTTCAGACCGAAGGTGCCCCCATCGATACCAGCCGCTTTGAACGCCAAGGGTTTCTCATACCAGGCACCTACCGTATCGACCTGTTGGTGAACGGGCAGTGGCGGGCTACGCAGGAGATCGAGTTTCGCGACACTCACGGGCCGCAAGGGGGGCAGCCCTGTTATGAGCGTTCGCTGCTGATCCGCGCCGGTATCGATCTGGACAAGGCTGCTTCGGCGCAACCTTCCGCCGAAGGCATGCCGGAGGGTTTCTATTGCGCAGACCTGGCTCGCTACATTCCTGGCCTCACCACGAAGATCGATCTCAAGGAACTGACGATCGATCTTTCGGTTCCGCAATATTTCCTGCAGAAAGGCCGGTCGAAAACCTATGTCGATCCGGCGAATTGGGATCGTGGCATTTCTGCAGGGTTGCTCAACTACAACACCAACCTGTTCAGTGCACAGAATAACGGCCGAACCCAGACCAACGCTTACGCCGGTCTGAACATGGGGCTCAATATGGGGTCGGTGCGCTTGCGGCATAACGGCACCCTGACCTGGTCTCCGGAAGCAGGTAGCCGTTATCAGCGTGGCTCCATCTACGGCCAGACCGAACTGCCGGCATGGCGTTCACAGTTGCTGGTGGGCGAAAGCGTCACCGATGCCGATCTGTTCGACTCCGTATCGTTTCGCGGTGCCCAACTGACCAGCGATGACCGGATGCTGCCCGACAACGAGCGTTTTTACGCGCCTGTTGTCCGGGGGACGGCCAGCTCGAACGCCAAGGTGTCGATTTATCAGCGTGGCTACCTGATCTCGGAAACGTCCGTTGCGCCGGGACCCTTCGAAATCAGCGATCTTCAAGCCGCCAGCTTCGGCGGCGACTTGAACGTCACCGTGACCGAGGCCAACGGGAAGAGCAGCAGCTTCACCGTGCCATTCGCCACCACTGTCCAGTTACTGCGCCCCGGAAACTCCCGGTATGGCTTCACCGCTGGCCAGATCATCGATCCCGGGCTGCGCGGCAGTAACCAGTATGTTCTGCAAGGGACGGCCCAGCGCGGCCTGAATAACAACATCACCGGCTACCTCGGCAGTTCCGTTACGGGCAGCTACATGTCGGTACTGATGGGAAGCGCGATCAATACCGATGTAGGCGGCTTTGCCTTCGATGTGACTCAGGCTAAAACGGACGTGCCCAGAAGGGGGCGTCTGAAGGGGACGAGCCTGCGTCTGTCCTATAGCAAGAACCTGCCCAACAGCGGTACCAACTTCTCGTTACTGGCTTATCGCTACTCGACCAGCGGCTATCTGGGGCTGCATGACGCAGTCGCGTTGCAGGACTTCGTCGAGCGCGGCGAACGGGTGGAAGCCTTCTCCCGAATGCGTGACCGGCTGGATGTGAATATCAGCCAGCAGTTGAAGGCCACTGGCGGGCATTTCTATGCCAGTGGTTCGGCGCTCAATTACTGGAATAGACAAGGCAAGGCCCTGAGCTTTTCCACGGGCTACAGCAATCAGTGGCAGGGCAACAGCTATTCCTTCGCCGTACAGCGCACGTTGGGACAGAACCGGTATTCAGGGCGTCGGACAGTCAGTAGCAATACGACCTTGAGTTTGACCCTGACGATCCCGCTGGGCCGTGAGACCCGGGGCGCAACGGTGCTCAATAACTTCGTCAGTCACGACCAGAGCACGGGAACCCATCTGACCAGCGGCGTTTCCGGGACAGTGGACGAAGCGGGCAAAGCCTCCTATGCCGTGGCCGTTTCCCGTGATGACAAGCAACGGGAAACCAGCCACAACGCCAGTCTCAATTATTCCTTGCCCCAGGTGGCCTTGAGTTCCAGTTTTTCCCAGGGCAGCGATTACCGTCAGGGCTCCATCGGCGCGTCCGGCGGCATGATCCTGCACCCCGGCGGCTTGACGTTTGCCCAGACCCTGAGCGAGACCAGCGGCCTGGTCTACGCGCCTCATGCCAAGGGCGCAGGAGTCGGCTACAGCGGCGCGCGGGTGAATGGCAGCGGTTACGCGGTAGTGCCCAGCCTGACGCCTTTCCAGCTCAACACCGTGGATATCGACCCGCAGGGCATGCCCGACGACGTCGAGCTGCAGGTGAGTTCGCGCAACACCGCGCCGGTGGCGGGGGCCGTGGTGATGCTGGCGTACCCGACCCGCAAGGCGCGTTCTTTCCTGATCAACAGTCTGCAACCCAATGGCGCGTTCCTGCCGTTTGCCGCGATTGCTACCGACGCCGAGAGCGGGGTGGAAATGGGCGCGGTCGGCCAGGGCAGTCGCCTGGTGCTGCGCAGTGAAAAGGACCAGGGTTCGATTCGTGTCGAATGGGGCGACCAGCCCGGGCAGCAATGCCTGATCGACTACCGCCTGCCCGAGCGCGATGCAGCGTCTGCCAAGGCGGCTGAGGCGAAGGGCTATGAGGTGTTCGACCTGCCATGCCGCGCGGTACCTCCCGACACTGCCGGGGCACCTGCTCAGGCGAGGAGCGACTGATGCAGCAGGAATGCGGCTTGTGCCGCCCCTCGGCCATGGCTCGGCGGATCTGCGGGGGCCTGATGTTGGCCTGGTTGCTGATGTGGCTGTGCGCCGACGCCGAGGCGGCGCTGGCCATTACCGGCACGCGCTTCATTTACCCGGCCAATGCCCCGGCGTTGACGGTCAGGGTCGGCAACACCGGCGATGCGCCGATCCTCCTGCAAGCCTGGCTGGACCGGGGGGATACGCGCGCCGACCCGAGCCGCCTGACGGTGCCGTTCGTACTGTCGCCGCCCATTTCACGGCTGGACCCACAACAGCGCAGCGCCCTGGTGGTGCGTTACACCGGCGAACCCTTGCCCGGCGATCGCGAGTCGGTGTTCTGGATCAACTTCCTCGAAGTGCCACCGGTGACGACCACCGACAGCAATGTGCTGCGCCTGGCCTATCGCATGCGCATGAAGCTGCTGTACCGCCCTTCGGGCCTTGCCGGCAAGGCGGACGAGGCAATCGGGCAAGTGCTCTGGAGCCTCGACAAGGCCCCCGGAGCGGACGGGCAGATGGCGCTGCTGGCCACCAGCCGGGCGCCTTACTACGTGTCCATCCCGCAGCTGGAACTGGGCAGCGGGGCTCAATCGATCAGTTGGCAGGGGATCACGCTCGAGCCTTTCGGCACGACTCGTATCGCCCTGCCCGCAGCAAAAAAGGCAGCCGTCGCCAGCGCGACGGTCGTTCGTTACCAGGTGGCGACAGACAGCGGGGAGACGCTGAGTGGAAGTGCGCGGTTACAACAGTAGTTTTGCGATGAGCCGGCCCGGGGCAATGGCCCTGCTGCGTGGCGATGGTCGATCGTCCGAGGGCGCGAGCCTGCGTGGTTCGTGTCTTGCCTTGGCGGCGCTGCTACCACTGACGGTGCCCAATATCGCCCTGGCCTTGCAGGTGCCTAACGCCGGTCAGGCGATGCGTGACATCGAGTCGGTCCAGCCGGCCCAGCCAGCCCCTTCGGAGCTGGAACTGGATCTGCCCAAGGCCGAGACACCTGCCGCGCCGGTTGCCCCGGACACCTCCGGGATCCGGGTGCAGGTCGAGACGTTTGCCATCGAGGGCAACCAGGTTTTCAGCACCGAGCGTTTGCAGGGGCTGCTGGCCGACCTGCGCGGCAAGGAGCTGGACCTGGCCGGTTTGCGTGGGGCTGCGCAACGTATCACCGACTACTACCAGAAGCAGGGTTATGTACTGGCCCGGGCTTTCCTGCCACCCCAGGACATTGAACACGGCCTGGTGCGGATCGCCGTGGTCGAGGGGCGTTACGGGCGCATCGAAGTGCAGAACCGTTCGCGCGCCCTGGATCAGGTGGTGCGGGCGCCGCTGTCGTCGCTGAACAGTGGCGAGGCAGTATACGACGCGGACCTGGAACGCAGCCTCCTGCTGTTGAGCGACCTGCCCGGGGTCCAGGCCCGAGGCACCTTGCGCCCTGGCCAGGAGTACGGAACCACCGACCTGGTGGTCGACACCGAGCCCGGGCCGTTGCTGAACGGCACCCTGGAGGCGGACAACTTCGGCGGTTACTACACCGGCGAATACCGCCTGGGCGGCAGCCTCAACCTCAACAACCCCTTGCGCCTCGGTGACCAGCTCAGCCTGCGCGCCATGCGCAGCGACGAGTCGCAGCGTTATTACCGCGCGGCCTACCAGTTGCCGGTCGGCCCCTGGTCGACCCGCATCGGGGGGGCGTACTCGGAAATGAGCTACCGCCTGGGCAGGGATTTCGAGGTCCTCGACTACCACGGCACTGCTAGCTTCCGCAGCCTCTTCGTCGCCCAGCCGCTGGTGCGCAGCCGCACCTTCGACCTCACCGCGCAACTGCAATACGAAGACAAACGGCTGCGCGACGACATCGACCTGTTCGAAGACAGTAGCCGCAAACGGATCGGCCTGTGGACCCTGAGCCTCAGCGGCAACAGCCAGGACCGTTTTTTCCGGGGGGGCCAGAATTTCTTCGATCTGTCCTACGGCAGCGGCCGGTTGCGTTTCGGCGACCGCGAGGAAGAGGTCCGCGACGGTCGTACCGCGGGCACCTCGGGCGAGTTCGCCAAGCTCAATCTCAACGCCGCGCGCCTGCAGCGCCTGAGCGACCGCTTCCAGCTCTATACCCGGCTGAGTGCGCAATGGGCCAACAGCAACCTGGACAGCTCGGAAAAGCTCGGCCTTGGCGGTCCCTACGGTGTGCGCGGCTATCCATTGGGCGCCGGCAGCGGCGACCAGGGCTGGCAGGCCAGCGCCGAACTGCGCTACGCCCTGGCCCCGCGCTGGCAGCTCAGCGCCTTCGCCGACAACGGCACAGTCAAGGTCAACCGCCAACCCTGGACCTCCGAGAACAATACCCGCCGGATCACGGCGACCGGTATCGGCGCCAGCTGGGCGGGGCCTTCGCAGCAAATCAACCTGACGCTCGCCTGGCCTCTGAATGACAACGGCAACAACCCGGAAAAGCCGGAGCGCCGCCCCCGGGTCTGGATGAACGCGACGCAATATTTCTAGTACCTGCTCGTAGCAGGAGTGGTGTCGCTCTGCAAATGGTTTGCAGAGTGTTCTTTAGTGAAGAGGGCATTACCGTGAACAAA
>Ga0066464_1000768_pt1 | contig 10640 bp, 5 predicted proteins | sample LakWasMe94_HOW11_2_FD_59583 | JGI IMG/M metagenome (GOLD analysis project Ga0066464, IMG submission 59583) | Freshwater sediment methanotrophic microbial communities from Lake Washington under simulated oxygen tension - Sediment Metagenome 94_HOW11 | ecosystem: Environmental > Aquatic >...
AAAATTGGAGTCAACGCTGCGAAGGTGGTGCACCTGGTATTTTTCCCCCTGCAATACGGGGCTATGTTTCAAGACCGTCTGGCACAACGTTTACAAGAGGCATTGGCACGTGTTCCCCCAGCGCGCCGCATGGCTCCCCGAGAATCCATTGCATTGCCAGTAGGTGAGCGCCTTCGCTACGAAGACGAAGGTATCAATCCCATTGCAGATCTGTACATAAATCTGCTGGCCCGCGCGATGGACAAAGAGCGCGTGGGCGAAGCACATCCTGCTTTCCTGTCCATCATTGGTCAACTAGCACCCGACGAACTACTTGTTCTTCGCCAACTTGAAGAACAGGAGTACAGAGTGTTTTTTCGGCTTGGCCCCGGAGAGCCTGCCCTATTGTTCCCTGATGCATGCGCCAAGCTTGACCGTTCTGGGTTTTGGATTTCACACGCGGAAAAGCTGCGGCATGCAGCGGTACGGCCTGAAGAACTCGCCCAGCCGTTGCTTTTCCTCACCTTCTTTGGGCATTTGCAAAGTCTGGGACTGACTGAGTACACCAATATCCCCAAGCAGGCGCTCGACGACATATCGAGTCCGGGATTCGAGTATTACTGCATCAAGCTCACAGACTTCGGGAGGCTTTTTCTCAGCGCGTGTGTTCTGGAGTCATCCAAGGTGGTCGATTCCCAATGTAACCAAGAAGGCGTCACACAAGATGGCTAATGCCTGCGCACCGGCAGACAAGATTGCCCTCTCAATTGACCTGAGTCAATAGAGAACACTTCACAAGACCCCCTTAACAGAGCAGGTGCCTTCAGCCTTCGAATACACCAGCTCTACGCTGGATGCTTTCTCACAAGGCCGAGATCGTAACAACTAGCATCAAACGGTATGCTGGTGCACTATAAACACCAACAACCTAGTTGTTCGAAGAAGAACGTTGGCTTGGTAGATCCAGAGTTACGCAAACGCGAGAGGGAAGTCTGTGTGGCATGACAATGAAACGACTGTCGACTACCTGAACTTCGGTGTGGTGGCAGATGCGTGCGCGAAGTTGCTTCAGCAAGCTCGAGGGGAGCCTATATCCGTTGGTGTCTCCGGCGGGTGGGGCGCAGGCAAGACCTCGCTGGTGAAAATGGTTGCCCAGCGACTCGAAGCGCTAAATAAGCCCGATGAGAACACGTATGTGCTTGTCACTTTCAATCCGTGGCTCTATCAAGATTTTGATAGCGCCCGCAATGCACTTCTGCAGCTGGTAGGTGACGAGGTACTTGAGCGAGCTCGGAAGGATGCCGTACTGTACGAGAAGGCCAAGCGCCTTCTGAAACGTATCAACATACTGCGGATTATCCAGCTGGGTGGTGAAGCCGCTGCTACCTATTTCACTGGCGTGCCTGTTGGAATGGTTGGTCGAGCCATGCAGAGGTTCGGGCTCATCGGCAAAGGCGATGACGACGAAAAAGACGCTAAAGGAGAAAGCGAGAACGAAGGCGAAGACGGTCTCCTTAAGCCGGCTGAACCGGTTTCCCTGCCCGGTGAGATTCAGGCATTCCGATTGGCGCTCGAGGCGTTGCTGGAAGAACTGAAAATCACCCTAGTAGTTTTCGTGGATGACCTCGACCGTTGCTTGCCTAAGACTGCGATTTCGACGCTCGAATCCATTCGCCTGCTGCTCTTTATTAAACGCAGCGCGTTCGTGGTCGCTGCCGACAATGACTTCATCAAAGGGGCGGTCCGGGTTCATTTTGCTGGGACTGGCATCAAAGACGAAGTCGCGACGAACTACTTCGACAAACTCATTCAGGTTCCGCTGCAAGTTCCGCGGCTGGGCGTTAACGAAGCCAAGGCGTACATCGCGCTCTTGCTCATGCAGCGTGCAAGAGAGGACGAAGTCTTCGACCAGATGAAGTTCGAAACAGCTTTGGAAGCTGTATCCAAGAGACTGCGAGAGGCGTGGCGCGGCGATTCTGTGACACTGGAGTTCCTGGAAGCGCAGGTAGGCGTCGGTGACCAGCACATGGTCGACTTGATGAAGCTTGCGGACGGGCTCGCGCCATTGCTGACGAGGTCTCTTGCAGTCGATGGAAATCCGAGGTTGATGAAGCGCTTCCTGAACACCGTCTTCCTGCGGTCCAGCTTGGCGGAACCCCAAGGTATCAAGCTTGACCTTGAGGCACTTGCGAAGTGGCATCTGCTCGAGCGTTGTGCGCCAACACTTGCCTCGGCTCTGGCCAACATGGTTGCGTCCGAGTCTGACGGACGCGTGGCTGCGCTGAAAGCAGCCGAGGACGCCAACGCCTTGGCGCAGGAGCTTGCAGCGCCCTTCGATGCCAATGACCCGTTTGTGCACCAGTGGCTTGGGCTCGCCCCGCCGCTCGGCGGTGTGGACCTTCGTCCATTGCTGCACCTTAGCAGGGACACTGAAACCCGCGATTTCGGTACCGACAATTTGACGGTGGTTGGCCGTGACCTTCGTGATGCCCTTGCGGCGGCGACTGCGCGAAATGCCCCCTTGACAGAGGCTATCACCAGGGCTGGTGCGGTCCAGGCGGGCGTAGCGATGGCTCGAGCATGGGCGCTCCAAGCATCGAAGCGGACCTGGCGCAGTGCAGCCGACGTGCTGATGCTCATCGAAACCTGCAAAGTGTTCGCGCAGCATGGCCCCGCGGCGGCGGAGCTTCTGGCCAAAGCCCCCGCTGCCGCCATCGGCAGCGGGCTCATTCCGGAGCTGACTGCCCAGCAGTGGGCAAAGCCCGTTCTGGAAGCATGGCTCGCTCACCCGGATGCCGACAGGGCGGTGAAACGTGCAATCGAGCAGATGAACAGGAGGGGAAACTGATGGGGACGTCTACTTCGAGCAAGGGAGGCGGACCGCGTTCTCCATTCGACCCCGAGTGGTTGGACGGCCCCGCCGGAGGAGATGCCGGTGGAGACGGAGATGGGCAAGGTGAGCAAGACGGTGGTGACAACGGAGGGGACGGCCCACCTCAGGGCGATGGGGCACTGAGTCAACCGCTACCTTCCGTAAATCCCTCGCGACGACTTGCAGGAGCAAGGGCCGCCATGTCTGGGGCGCTGGGCGGTGGCGGAAGGGGCGACTTCAAGTCAGCGGCGAAGCGAATGGTTGGGCGAGGGATGGGTGGACCCGCCCGAGCTGCCAACACCATGCGTTCTACAGCGCAGGGCGCCGGTGCACTGGGTCAGTTCCTGACCCAAGCGCGTGATGGAACCGACCCAGGCGTCGTCGACTGGGTCCAGCGTGTCCGCGCGGCCAACCTCTCGGCGAATGACCTCATCCTGGAAGTTGTCAAGCAGGTCATCCCGAATTCAGGCAGCATTGATGAAGAGTCGCTTCGCAACGCAGCTACGGAGACGTTCTCCATGCTGTATGAAACGTCGCCGGATGTCGACATCTTCAATCTGACGGACCAGCAAATCGCAGACATTATTGGTTTTACCGTCGCTAACGACATCTGCAATCGCGTGGACCTTCTCCTCGGTCAGAGCTATGAGAAGCTGAAGTACACCCCGCAGCAGGTGCAGTTGTGCCGCAATGACATTCGCGAGTATGTGCGCGGGCTGGTACGAGTGGAGCTGGACAAGTTGGGGCCACGACCCGTCGATTCCCACGGGCTGGCCCGTGACGTACTTGCTGCAACTTTGGAGGTATTCGGTGAATGAAAATCTTATGCACAAGCATTGATAGTCTGCCGGTAAACCTTCAGCCTGATGAGCAGGCCTTCTCGTTCTTTAAACCATCTGGACGCGAAGGCGTAGGCAACATCGCCAACAAGTGGAAGCGGTTACTGAAGCGCAAGGGCTTCGCTCCCGACGCCGCGACCTGGGACTACGTGCAGTTCTGCCTTGCCGTCTGCGCGGCCGACTTGGCTTGCCCGAGAGCGACTAGCGCTGATGGCTGGACTCGTGTCATTGAACTAACCGTCGGTTTGCATGAGCCCATGCGGTGGGTTGGATTCGAGGAGCACCTTGCAAAGATGCTCAAGTTGCTGACAGGCGACTATTGGACGCTCCACTTCGTCGCAGGGGGCGAAGCACCGCCCGCAGGCACAGTGACGGTAGTACCGCATGATTGCGTGTGCCTGCTTTCCGGTGGATTGGACAGTCTGGTTGGGGGCATCGACCTCGTGTCCCAAGCCCGACGGCCGGTCTTCGTTTCTCAACTCGCCCACGATGACTCGCGTCGTCAGGTGTCATACGCGGCCAGGTTGGGCGGAGCCAATGCACATTGGCAGTGGAGTCACGGCATCAGCTTCCCGGGGGCTCGTGAGCCATCCACGCGCGCTCGGTCCTTGGCCTTCTATGCCTTCGCTGTCTTGGCTGCCTCTCGGATTGCAGGAGAGCGTGTTCAGGTGTTCGTGCCTGAAAATGGATTCATTTGCATCAATCCGCCTTTGGTACCCGGTCGTGTGTCGAGCTTGAGCACCAAGACCACCCACCCCCAGTTCATTGGGATGATGCAGGAACTGCTAGACGGGCTTGGAGTTGGCGTGGTGCTTGAGTTGCCCTATAGGTTCAAGACCAAGGGTCAGATGCTCCAAGATTGCCTCAATCAGCCACTTCTGGAAGAGCTAGCGTCCGATACCACGAGCTGCGGCCGCTTTCGGACCTACAACCGCACCCACTGCGGGCGCTGTGTCCCGTGCATGATTCGTAAGGGGGCGTTCTATGCATGGGGGCCGGCGCGGGATGGGACGAAGTACGTCCACAATTCCCTTGCGGAAGCGGACAAGTCCAGCGGTCCGGACGACGCAATGGCTGCAGCGCTCGCGGTGCTCACCGTAGAGGAACGAGGACTCGACCGATTCCTGGGTGCAACGCTCGGCTTCGCCGCGGCGGACGAGCGGTCTTCGTATCGACGGGTCTTGAGCGACGGGTTGGCCGAGGTAGAAGCAATTCTGCGGAGGGATGGCGTGCTTTGATGGACTTCCATTGCCATCTCGACCTGTACCCGGGCGCAAAAGCGGTCTCGGAGGAGGCTGCGCTTCGCAACGAGTTCACGTGGCTCGTGACCACGAGCCCTCGAGCCTATGAAGCCACGTCTAAAGTTCTTGGCCATGTTCCGCGCGTGCTCATAACCCCTGGCTTGCATCCCGAGTTGGTTGAAAGCCGCGCTGGCGAGCTCCCTCACTTGCTTAAGCAAATGGCTCTGGTGGCGGCAGTGGGTGAAGTTGGCATTGATGGTTCCTACCGCTTCAAATCGAGCCTGTCGACACAGAGGCACGTGTTTGATGCTGTCGTGTCGCGCAGCAGGGAGCTTGGCGGCAGAGTCCTAAGCATCCATTCGCGAGGTGCTGTCAGAGAGGTTCTGCCCATTCTGCTCAAGTACCCCGGATTCGGCACTGCTGTACTTCACTGGTTTACTGGGACCATCGCAGAGATGGACGCTGCGTACAAAATGGGGTGCTGGTTCAGCATGGGGCCTGCCGCGTTCGAGAGCGCGGCCGGTCGCGCTCTCGCCGCTAAGCTGCCGCGCGATAGAGTCGTTCCCGAAAGTGATGGACCGTTCGCCGAAGAGAATGGTGCACCTGTTCAGCCGTGGAGCATGGGAAGAACGGCACAACTGTTCGCCCCGTACTGGGAATGCACGGAGCACGAAGCGTTGGTAACGCTGAATGCCAACGGAAAGAGGTTGTTGCGCGCAATGGGCTGGACGTCTTAGCGAGTTGCCATAGGCGGACGGCCTTTCCGGACAGTTTAAAGTCTGCACCTAACGTTAGCAGTCGTCTAACCACAGCGGGTCGAGCAACAGGAACCATCCTAAAACGGCTCTTGGAACAGCTATCTTTTGCAGCGAAAGCGACGGTCGCTGGCGTCAGCAGAACTCACGGTGTCTGTCGGCAAGCCGTCGTTCGACTTGCGCTCAGGCCTTGGCAGAACTCTCACCAGTTCCCCTTAACTGTTCAATAGAGCAGCCGGGGGCGCGTTTCAGATTTGAGACCGCCCCCGACATTCCCGGCCCTGTACTAGCCGCCCCAAAGCCCGGCCGAGGCTTCGCGGGGGAGACCCCACTGTAGCGACAAGTTCGCCTAGCTGGAATTTCGCGTGATCAAGTCCTGTCGCTTGGATTACGGCTGTGGGATGCCATATTCTGTCTCCCATGCACATCGAACTGAACCGCACGTTCCGGGAATTGCTGGCTAAGGAACCAGACAACGACACACAGGCCCTCTACCCAGGCAGTGCGACGATGACGCTGCCAGCGCTTCTGGACGAACTCCGCGTGGTGATCCTGTCCGAAGGGGGCTCGGGCAAGACCCAAGAGATCCACGAGGCGGCTCGGCGGCTACGAGCTGAGGGCAAGGCGGCGTTCTTCATGCGCCTCGAGCACGTATCGCACGATTTCGATTCAGCCTTCGTCGAAGGGGACCTTGCAGAATTCGAGAAGTGGCTGGCGTCGTCGGAACCTGGCTGGCTGATGCTCGACTCCGTTGACGAATCGCGGCTCCGGTCGGCACAGGACTTCGAGCGAGCCATCCGCAAAGTCGCGACGCGCCTCTCCAAGGCAAAGCAGCGTGCTCACTTGCTAGTCACGAGCCGGTCGGCGGCTTGGCGACCAAAATCCGACCTGGACCTCTGCAACAGCCTCTTCCCGGTAGCCAACGAGGTCACTGCAGGCGGGGAGGATGCCGACGGCGGCCAGACAACCGAACGATCAAAGCCCACTACGACCCCTTTCAAGATCGTCACCCTACAAGACCTGTCGCCAGAGCAGATCAAGATCTTTGCAAGCGAGAAAGGCATAGGAGATACGGCGAAGTTCCTGGGGGACATCGACCGCGCCGACGCATGGTCCTTCACGGCCCGGCCTCAAGACCTGATCGAGGTGACCGAATACTGGCTGGATAAGGGCCGAATCGGTTCGCGGCTCGAGTTAATGCAAAACAGCATCAAGCGCCGTCTCCAGGAGACCAGCGAGGAACGGATCGAGGCACGATCGCTGGCGGATGACGAGGCGCTGGAAGGCGCCATGATGATCGCGGGCGCCCTGATGCTGACCCAAATGCAGAACGTCCGTGTGCCCGATGCCGGCAAGGGCATGCAGGGTCTCGACGCTCGCGAAGTGTTCAAAGGTCGGCATCCCTCCGACCTCGGCACGCTGCTGCAGCGCCCGTTGTTCGATCAAGACATCTACAGCACAGTGCGCTTCCACCATCGGTCTGTGAAGGAGTACCTGGCAGCGCTGTGGTTCCTGAAGCTGCTTCGCCAGGAAGTTTCGCGTCGCAAGGTCGAGGAGTTGTTCTTCCGGGAGCAGTACGGCTTGGAGGTTGTCGTGCCATCAATGCGGCCACTACTGCCTTGGATGGCCATGGGTGACAGCCGTATCCTCGATAAGGTGCGTCGCCTGGCGCCGGAGATTGTCTTCGAAGGCGGTGACCCGGTACAACTACCCGTCGACGTCCGGCGCGAGATACTCGAGCAGGTGTGCAAGCAGCTGGCTGGCGGAGCATCCCGGCGCTCCATGGCGGACTTTGCAGCCATCCAGCGCTTCGCCGCCCCCGATTTGACCGACACGGTGCGTCGGCTGGCGAGGAAGTATGTCGACAACGATGACATCGCCTCGTTCCTGATGCGCATGGTCTGGCAAGGACGTCTGGCCGAGGCGCTGCCAGAAGCGATGATCGTGGCGCGCTCGTCGACAGCCGGGCAGCACGCAAGAATTGCCGCTTTCCGGGCCGTCGCCGAACTGGGAACGCCAAAGGACATGGCCGCGATCCGCGAGGGATTCGCGAAGGAGAGCGGCGGCCTGAAACGCAGATGTATGGCCGATCTTGTCAGCCACATCGCAAAACCCGATGCGCAGAGTCTGGCGTGGATCTTGGATTGCATCCCGCGACTGGTCGAGTACAAGCGGTATGAGGGCACGGGCCTGTCCGAGCAGCTGGCGGAGTTCTTCGAGCGCGCCGACATCGATTTGGTTGCCGCAGCCATTCCTTCGCTGCGGGTACTGCTGGCCAAGCCGCCTGTCATCGAGCAGAGCTATTGCAATATCTCCAAGCGCTACCAGTGGCTGCAGCGATGTGCCGGCGCAGCCGTTCGCCGCCTGATCACCGCGCGTGACGCCACGGTACTGAAGCGTAGCTCGCTCTCATTGCTGCACATGCTGCCGATAGATGACCACTACAACGTTCACGCCTTCGACGTCAAGAATCTCGGCCTGGCCGAGCTGGTGCGAGCTTGGCCCGAATTGAATTGGGCCCTGTTCTGGCACGTCATCGAGCAAGAGCGAAAGACCAAGCAAAAGAAGGGCGAGCGCGTTACCGACGCCTGGATGGCGTTGGCGGTGCAGACCTATCTGCACTTCGAATCTCATGACTTCGATGTCGCCGTGCAGGCCATCGTCGAGCGGCCGCTGGCCGACGACAAGGAGGTCGCGCTGACGCTGGCCTACAGGATCTACGTGCTTTCCGGCAGTCAACCCGAGCGCCTCGCGACGTTGAATGCCTCTGTCGCGCCCGACAAGCACCTCAAAGCCCGACTGGCCGGCATGCTTAAGCCGCCCAAGAAAGACGCCGTGTGGCAGCGCATGGAGCTTGAGAACAAGCGCTGGAGCCGCAAGGCAGAGGCCCAAAGGGCGCGGGAGGAAAAGGCCCGCTTGGAAGCACCGGCGAAGCTGGAGGCCCAGCTGGATAAGCTGCGCGACCCGGGCTTCAAGAATCCGGCTGATGTGTCCAAATCGCAGCATTACCTGTACGAACGGATGCGAAATCTGGAGGGAAATGAGAGCTCACGGTGGAGCATCGGGAACTGGCGCGACCTGGAGCCTGAGTTCGGCCCCAGGACGCCTCACGCCTTCCGCGACGGCATGGTCCGCTTCTGGCGTAGGTACACGCCGAAGCTAGCGTCTGATGGCGCAGCGCAGGGCTCCACGCCGTTCGCAGATATCTTTGGCCTGGCGGGCCTGACCATCGAGGCCGCGGAAGACCCGAGTTTCCCCTGGCGACTGACCCCCGCGGAGGCGGCAGTGGCCTTCCGCTACGCGATGCAGGAACTCAATGGCTTCCCGCCTTGGTTCGCGGCGCTTTCGTCCACCTATCCTGACGTCGTGAAGTCAATGGCGCTGGCCGAGATCACCTTCGAGTTGGAGAGTGACAAAGAGGGGGCGGCCAGCCAATACATCATCGACGATCTGAGCCGGTTCGGTGATTGGCTCTGGGACAGCATCGCCCCCGACATCCTCAAGCTTCTGCGCACTCAGCCGCCCAAGGGCATCGAGCGACTGCAGCACCTGGTGGACATCGTCCTAGCGTCCAACCTTCCCGACGCCGCGCTTGCCGCGCTCGCCGCTGAGAAGCTGGCTGCTGGCGGTGACCCTCGGCACATGGCGCTCTGGGCCGCCGTGTGGACGGGCGTGGACCCCGATGCAGCCATCGACGCGGTGGAGGGCCACCTGGCGGCGTTGGATGAAGCGAAAAAATGCACCGTGTTCACGATGAACTACGTCACCTGCCTGCTCGGTGGGCGGCATATGGCATCGCGCGCGCGCAAGGCCTTCTGGACGCCCGCGGTGTTGAAACGGCTGTACATCCTCGTCCATGAACACGTGCGGTTCCGGGACGACGTCGAGCGTGCCAACAAGGGCGTCTACTCGCCGGGCCTGCGCGACAACGCGCAGGACGCCCGCGAGCGGTTGGTGAACATCCTTGGCGACATCCCGGGGCGCGATGCCTACCTAGCGCTCAAAGAAATCGCCGAACACCACCCGGAAGCCGACTTGCGTCCCTGGTTCACGCTTCGTGCTCGGACCAAAGCGGAAGTGGATAGTGAGCGCCCGGCATGGACTGCACCGCAGGTTAGCCAATTCGGAGCGGAGTACGAGCGTACGCCAGCCAATCACCGCGAGCTCTTTGACCTGGCTGTGTTGCGGCTACTTGATTACAAGCATCACCTTGAAAACGGTAACGATAGCACGGCTAGCGTAGTGATCCTCGCCGAGCGGGAGACCGTCCTCCGGAACCAGATCGGCGCATGGTGCAACGACCGTTCGCTCGGTCGATACGTGATACCGCAGGAGTTGGAGCTGCCCGACGCCAAGCGCCCCGATCTCTGGTGGACCACCACTGCGTTCAATGGCCCGGTACCAGCGGAGCTGAAGATCGCCGACAACTGGCCGGGACCCAAGCTCTTCGAGCGACTGGAAAACCAACTCGCGGGCGACTACCTGCGCGACGTCGCATCCGTGCGCGGCATCTACCTGCTGGTTTGGCGCGGCCTGCAGAAACGCTGGCAGCTACCCAACAGGAAGTGGGTCGACTTCGATGGGCTGGTGAAGGCACTCCAAGACCATTGGGCAGCGGTGACCAATGCCCACCCCCGCGTTGAAGAAATCAAAGTCATCGGCATTGATCTTACCGTGCGCGCTGTCGCCCCGACCCCCGCCAAGAAGGCACCGACAAAAAAGACTGCAATGAAGAAGTTCGTGAAGAAGTAGGTTGGGAGCTACGCAGCTACGGCGGCGATGAGGCGCGCCGCCGAAGGGTTCGCACACGGCACTGCGGAGTACTTGGCGCGTCAGCAAAGCCGGTCTCCCCCCCTTTTGTAAGGGTGCCCAGAACCGCCCCCCTCGCTGGTAGCGCATCACACCCGAGTTTCCGCCATTGTTTAGGGTTGTGAGATACCTGCCCGGAACACCC
>Ga0066464_1000773_pt1 | contig 10583 bp, 10 predicted proteins | sample LakWasMe94_HOW11_2_FD_59583 | JGI IMG/M metagenome (GOLD analysis project Ga0066464, IMG submission 59583) | Freshwater sediment methanotrophic microbial communities from Lake Washington under simulated oxygen tension - Sediment Metagenome 94_HOW11 | ecosystem: Environmental > Aquatic >...
CCAGTTGGTTGGCCGTGCGGGCGCTGTCGGCATTTTGCCGAACCGTGGCGCTGAGCTGTTCCATGGAGGACGCCGTGCGCTCCAGGGCGCTGGCCTGTTGTTCGGTGCGGGCCGATAAATCGTTGTTGCCCTGGGCAATTTCGGCGCTGGCCGTTGCCACCCCTTGGGAACCCTGGCGCACGCTGGACACGACCTGGACCAGCGATTGCGTCATCGACGCCAAGGCCGTCATCAGTTGCGCCACCTCATCCTTGCCCTGGCTTCGGATGTTCAGCGTCAAATCACCCCGCGCCACGCCGTGGGCGACTTCCACCGCGCTGCCCATCGACTGGGACAGGCTGCGCATCAGCGCCAAGCCAAACACCCAAGCCGCCACCAGGCCTGCCACGATGGACGATACCGCCACCGCGCGTATCGTTTCGTAGCGGGCCACCGCCGCCTGGTACTCGGCCTTGGCTTCACTGACCTGCAGCTTCATCAGCGGCGCCATGTCCAGGCTGAGCTGGTTGTACAGGGGGCCCACTACTTCCACGCTGATGCGCGAGGTCTCGGCCCAGTCGTTGGCCTTGAGCGCGGCAATGGCCGGGCGCAAGCCCTTTTGCACATAGGCTGTGCGCGTCTCCAAGAATATCTTGGCCAGCTTGCGCTCTTCGGCCGACAGATTCGTCGCCGCATAGGCCTCCCATTGTTTGCCGATCTCGGCAATATTGGCCTCGATCTCGGCGCTGTTGCGGGCATAGGTTTCGACGGCCGGATCGAGCAGCGAGTCCGAAATGAGCTGGCGGTTGCGCATGAACCGGCGCTGGATCTCTGACAGATTGCCCATCGGCAGCGTGCGCTCTTCGTAGACGGCATGCAGCGCGCTATTGGACTTGGCAATACCCACCAAACCCAGTCCGCCAATGCAAACCAGCAGCACGGAAAAAAGACTCAACAGCCACAGCAAGCGGGTCGAAATTTTGAAGTTGTTCATGGTTGGAAAAAGCCCTACACGCCGTCGCGACCGGACGGCTGAGTGCCACTGTAGGCGACCTATTTCGAACGCGCCACGTCTTGCCGGCGCCTGGTGGCCGTTATCGGCACATGCATTGATGCAGGTCAACCAAATGGTGTGGCGCAGGGTAGTGGTGCCGACCTCCCAGCCAGCCACCACCGCCCCCTACCGACGGTGGGTGGCCCTGGCCAACGGCAGTGCTTTGCCCTCAGACGCGGCCGGAGCGGCTACACCGAGCAACGCGGCCAGCGTGGGCGCAATATCGACCACTTCGACCCGCTGGGTGATACGCCGCGCACCCATCCAGGCCGGGCCGTACCACAAGAGGGGTACATGGGTGTCGTAGTCATAGGGCGAGCCATGGGTGGCCACCGCACGCCCACCCATCATCCAATACGGCTTCAGCGCGAATTGCACTTCGCCCGACACATCGGGGTGCCACGATTTTCGCAATGGGGCAAACAGCGGATCCGCAGCGCGAACCCCACTGAGCAACTCCGCCCGGGTATAGGCTGCCGCAAAACCCGGCTGCGCCAACAGCAGTGCGCGCGCCGCGTCGACAACCGCATTGCCGTCCAGGCTGTTTTGCGCCAATAGATTTTTGTCCAGCAGCAGTGCAGAGCCCGAGAAGCCCTCCACCCATTTGCCAGGGCCAAACTGCCTCTCCAAGCCTTGGTTAACGGCAGACAGGGTTTGCGCGGCATCCACGCGCCCACTGGCCAGACCTTTCTGCGCGCTGTACTCCACAGCGGGCATGAAGCCGTGGTCAGCCGTCAAAACTGCCACGTACCGGCCCTTGCCCACCTTGGCGTCCAGGTCACGCCAGAAGGCTTGCAACAGGCGATCGAGCTGCAAAAAATGGTCATGCGACAGGCGGGATTCGGCGCTGTAGGCATGGTTGACATAGTCGTGCCCCGAAAGGCTGATGGACAGGATGTCGGAAACGCCACGTTTGCCCAGTTGCTCACCGTCGAGCGCGGCGCGGGCAAAGTCCAGCGTCAATGCGTCGCCAAAAGGCCCGCGCAGCAGCAAGCCGTAGAAATTGGGGCCGGGCTCCGTGTCCTCGGGGGCACTGTAGCGGGCCGGTAGACCGCCACCCGCCGGGCCAAACCACGCCTGGTTGTCGGGCACCGAGCGGGTGTAGGCTGCCTCGGGCAATAGCGCCTTCCACTCTTGCCGGAAATAGCGGTCGGCCGGTCGCGCAGTATTGAACGCGTCGACCCAGGCCGGATGTTGTTGCATGTAATACGTGGTGGACGCAAACTGCCCGCTGCTGCCCATGTACATATAGGCCGTGCCGGTCTTGCCGGCTGGCAGAATCGCGCCGCGGTCCTTGCCGGAAATGCTGATGACTTTGGACTGTGGATTGGCGCGGCGCAGCACATCACCCACGGTTTCGACCTTCAGGTTTTTCGGGCTGGTCCCATCCAATGGGCTGGTGGCGTGGCCAATGTAGCTGGCCGATGTGTCACCCACGCAGTATTCACGCGCACCGGTCTGGCTGTCCAGCCATTCGTTGCCCACAATGCCGGTGCGGTGCGGGTAGGCCCCGGTCAGCATGGTGGCGTGGCCCGCCGCGGTCACGGTAAAGGCATGGCCGTAGTAGGCGTTGGCGAACCAGGTGCCGTGTTTCAGGAAACGGTTGAATCCATCGGGTGCCAATTGGTCCTGGTAATTCAGCACCTGGCGCTGGGGCAGTCCATCGATCGCCATGAAAACAATCAGCTTGGGGCGCAGCGCCGCAGGCTTTGCCGGTGCTCCGGCGGCACCGGCCGTGGTCGTGCCTGCCAGCAGCAGGCAGACCAGCAGGCCAGCAAGCCGCAGGTGCAACGGCGACCTATTCATGCCCGGCCCAGCGCGCGCGCCAACCACTGGCAGACCGGGCTGTGGGCGTCTTCCAGACCCTGGATCACGGTAAAGTGGTTGGCGCCCGGTTGCGCTTGCAAGATGGAGGTGTTGCCCGCAGCCTGCCAGGCCGCGTGGTAGGTCTGCGACTGGCGTGCGAATTCTGCGCTCTCGTTTCCACCCCAGGTCACCCAGATGGGCGTCTTGCAGGGACGCACCAGGAAGGCGGGTGAATTGCGGCGGACGATGCCATCGTCGAGCTGGATCATGGGCTGCAGGTAGCTGTAGCGCAAAGGCTCCAAGTCATACAGGCCGCTGAAGGCGATGGCGCCGGCCAAGGGATCCTGCGGTAAGCCATAGTCGCGCGCCCATTCGGTTTGCAGGCACATGGCGGTCAGGTGGCCACCGGCCGAATGGCCACCTATGGCCACGCGCGACGGGTCACCTCCATGCTGGCCGATGTTGCGCAGCACCCAGGCTAGTGCCCCGCGGGATTGCCGGGTGATTTCATCAATCGTGACAAAGGGACACAGCGCGTAATTGATGACCACGGTGGTAATGCCCACCGCGTGTAAGCCCAGCGCCACGCCATGAAAGTCCTTGCTGGACAGCGAGCGCCAGTAGCCGCCATGGATGAATACAAACACCGGCGCATTGGGCGCATCGGCCGGAAAAATATCCAGGGTTTCTTCCACCGTGGGGCCGTAGGGCACGTCCAACAGGCTACGCAATTCAGACCTGGCCCGGTTGGCCTGGGCCGTGAAGTGGGCCATGGGCTGGTCGGTGGGGGCCAGCGCCAGGCTGGGGTTGTACTGGGCGTCGATCTGCGCCTGGGTGTCAAAGTCGCGGTACAGCGTTCGCATGGGGGCCTTTGTATGCAATAGGAATGCGGACATTATCCGCATGCCGGTCCGGCCCAGCGCCCCGCCCGCCAGCGCGGATCAGTTCAGGTACGACTCCGCTTGGTTTTCAAAGTCTTCGGCGTCAATCGCCGCGTCGAAGGCGGCCCGGCTGGCCAGGGCCTCCTTGGTGTACGGAATCAGCGGCTTGTCCAGCGGGCGCAGCTTGTGGCGGCGCAGACCACGCAGTTGTTGGGAGCGCTCCATGGTTTGCAAGACCAGTTCGGGCTCCATCATCAGGCTGAAGGGATTGAGTGCCAGGGCTGCGGTTGTCATAGTGGTTCTCCGGTTGCAAGGTGCGCCAAGAAAATGGATGGGTTTGGCGCTTGATGCAACTGTAGCCACGGCGCGGTGAAACTGGAGTCAGCCGTGGGCTGGAAACCGTGTAGGAATTTGCCTTACACGACAGGGCCCGCACACCCAAACGCCTTGTTACGATTGCCCCGGGGCCCCACGTGAGAAAAGCTGCAAAATCCCCGCTGAAAGGCAATCGGCGTCACCATAGCAAGGATGGGTTGGAAAGTGAAAGAAGTCCTCAAACATACGACCCGTGCAGTGGCTTTTTTGGCGCTGCTGGGTTCGCTGGATGCCCACTGCGCCAGCGCATTCGACGCCTCCATCAATCGGCTGTTCATCACCTCGGTTTCGGTGAACGGGGCCACCTACCAAAACGTCTCGGCAACCATCAACTCCTTTACCTTGCTGGGCGTGGACAACGGCACCCCGGGGGCCGACACCTTCAACCCGGCCAACAACCTGCTGACGCTGGGATCGGTGGTGTTCCAGGGGGTTACCTACAACAACGTGCGGGTTCAGTTGAACTCCTTCACGCTGCTGGCGGCCACGCTGGCCACCGACACACCCGGAACATCGACCCCCACCGCTCCCGTCACGCCAACACCTACCACACCGACGCCAACCCCCACGCCGACCCCCACGTCGCCGGGCGGCACGCTGACGGCCGCGAACACCTGCAGCCTGTCCAATTTCCAGACCGACCTGATGACCCTGATCAACCAGGCGCGCGCCACCAGCCGCACCTGCGGCAGCACCTCCTACCCGGCGGCCGCGGCCGTGGCATGGAACAGCAAATTGTTCGACGCCGCGGCGGTCCATTCGGCCGACATGGCCAACCAGAATTATTTCTCGCACACCAGCCTGGACGGGCGCACCTTTGACCAGCGCATCACGGCAGCCGGATATAGCTGGTCCACCATTGGTGAAAACATCGCTGCGGGCCAGACCAGCGTGGCGTCCGTGATGGCGGGCTGGATGGCCAGCGCTGGCCACTGCAGCAACATCATGAACGGCAACTTCACCGAAGTGGGTGTAGCCTGCGTGGCCAGTAACAGTGCCACCTACCCCACCTACTGGACGATGGACCTGGGACGGCCGTAAACCGGTTGAGAGCCTGGGCGGTGGAGCGATCTGCGCAGGTAAAGGAGGAGCCCGCGAAGCGGGCGGGGGACACGGAGCAGAACGCTCTGCCGCCCTGGCTCCTCTAGGTGTAGTCCGCCAGCGTCATCAGCCGCGCCCGCACACTCTTGCCCTTGACCTTGCCCGCATTCAGCTTGGCGCAGGCTTGCTTGGCGATGTCGCGCGTCACGGCCACAAACGTGCAGAACTCGGTCACCTGGATCTTGCCAATCTGCTCGCGCGTGTAGGCCGGGCCGCCCTCTTCGCTGGTGAGCGCGCCCAGCACATCGCCGGGACGAATTTTTTCCTTGCGGCCACCCAGAATCTGCAGCGTCACCATCGGCGGCAACAAAGGGCCATTGCCGGTGGGCGTCAGTTCATCCACCTTGTGCCAGACCGAGGGCTGGTTCTGGTACTGCTCGATTTTCCCGATCCGACCCATGTCATTCATGATGGCCAGGCTGAGTGCCAGGCCCGTTGCGCCGGCCCGTCCCGTGCGGCCGATGCGGTGCACATGCACTTCGGGGTCGGGCGTGATGTCGACGTTGATCACCGCTTCCAACTGGTTGATGTCCAGCCCGCGGGACGCCACATCGGTAGCCACCAGCACCGAGCAGCTGCGGTTGGCAAACTGGGCCAGCACCTGGTCGCGTTCACGCTGCTCCAGCTCGCCATACAGGGCCAGGGCGTAGAAACCTTCGGCCTGCAACAGCGTGACCAGGTCTTTGCACTGCTGCTTGGTGTTGCAAAAGGCCAGCGTGCTCACCGGCCTGAAGTGCCGCAGCAGTTGGCCTACGGTGTGCAGACGGTTGGGTTGGGTGACTTCATAAAAGCGCTGTTCGATCAGGCTCTCGGTCTTGGGTGGCGCCACCTCCACGCGTTGCGGATCGCGCATGAACTGCTTGGCCAGCTTCTCGATACCTTCGGGGTAGGTGGCCGAGAACAGCAGGGTCTGGCGGCTGGCCGGGCATTGCTTGGCGACCTTGGCGATGTCGTCGAAAAAGCCCATGTCGAGCATGCGGTCGGCCTCGTCCAGCACCAGGGTGTTCAGGCCTTCCAGCGTCAGGTAGCCGCGCTCCAGATGGTCCATGATGCGGCCCGGCGTTCCCACCACAACATGGGCACCATGCTCCAGTGACGCACGCTGGCCGCGCAGCGCAATACCGCCGCACAGCGTGACAACCTTGATGTTCTCTTCGGAGCGCGCCAAGCGACGGATTTCGACCGTGACCTGGTCGGCCAGCTCGCGCGTGGGGCACAGCACCATGGCCTGCACCGCAAACCAGCGCGGGTTGAGCTTGGCCAACAGTGCCAGCGCAAAGGCCGCGGTCTTGCCACTGCCGGTCTGCGCCTGGGCAATCAGGTCGTTGCCGGCCAACGCAATCGGCAGGCTGGCGGCCTGGATGGGCGTCATGTCGCTGTAGCCTAGCTGTTGCAGATTGGCCAGGGCGGCGGGGCTCAGCGCCAGATTGGCAAAGCTCGTGGGGGGGGATGCGTCAGGCGCGGTGTTCTTAAGGGTCATGCCCAATTATCGGGCAGTGCATCTGCTGTGACCAACGGCGTTACAGTGGATGCATCCATTTGAAGGAGGCACGCCCATGCCCACACCACTGCACATCTCCACCCAATTTGACTCCGGCGCCATTGAAGTGCTGAGCCTGGACAACCCGCGCAATATCGAGCTCAATATCCGCGCCGACAACGCCAGCGCCTTTGCCCAGTGGTTCCACTTCGCGCTGCACGGCGCGGCCGACAAGCCCATCACGCTGCGCTTCTTGAATGCCGGCGCCTGTGCCTACCCGGACGGCTGGGAGGGCTACCGCGTGGTGGCCAGCCATGACCGGCAGACCTGGTTTCGCATCGACACCGAGTACGACGGCAAGGTGATGACGGCCCGCACCACGCCCGAATGCAATTGCATGTACTTTGCGTACTTCGAGCCCTACTCGTATGAACAACACCTGGACCTGCTGGGCACCTGCGCGCAGTCGGCCCACGTCACGCTGCAACGCCTGGGCAGCACGCTGGATGGCCGCGACATGGGCCTGCTGCGCATCACCGACGTCCACAGCGCCACGCCGCTGGAGCTGAAGAAAAAAGTCTGGATGATTGCGCGCCAGCATCCCGGCGAGAGCATGGCCGAGTGGTTTGCCGAAGGTTTTCTGGAGCGCCTGCTCAACCCCGATGACGCGGTCAGCCGCGTGCTGCTGGACCGCTGCGTCTTCCACGTGGTGCCGAATATGAACCCCGACGGCGCCGTGCGCGGCAACCTGCGCACCAATGCCGCCGGCGCCAACCTGAACCGCGAGTGGGCCACGCCCACCATGGAAAAATCACCCGAGGTTTTTCTGGTGCGCCAGCATATGCAAAAGACCGGCGTGGACCTGTGCCTGGATGTGCACGGCGACGAGGGCCTTCCCTATAACTTTGTCGTCGGCTCCGAGGGCAACCCGGGTTACACCGAAGGCGTCGCGATGCTGGAGAACACCTTCAAGACCGCATGGCTGGCCAGTTGCCCGGATTTTCAGGACCAGTACAACTACGGCCGCAGCGCGCCGGGCACCGCCAACCCGACGCTGGCGACCAACTGGGTGGCCCAACACTTTGGCTGCCTGGCGCTGACGATTGAGATGCCGTTCAAGGACAACGCGCAACTGCCCAACACCGTCACGGGCTGGAATGGGGAGCGTTCGCGCAAGCTGGGGGCCAGTGTGTTGCAGCCGTTGTTGGCGATGCTGTAGAAATCGAATGCTATTGGTTTTGTAGCTGCTTGCGCATATTTGACGGGGGCTAGCGGCCTATTTTGCAACTGCATTTTTCACTGAGACCTCGCGCAAGGCGGACGGCGTGGCTTGCATTCTCCGGCTCGCGTCGCGGGCGACTGAAGTGGTCTGCTGGCGCTGCCGCGTCAAGGAGTTGATTGGGACGCCTGCTCTGTGGCAACCGCAAGTGCGGCCTGCGCCCGCAAACCCCACCGCCCGCCTTTAGTGGCGAAACGGCACACGAAATCGAGTGACTGTTTAAGACGCATTGCGGTCATCCAAATTGCCAAACAGCCGACATTCAGACCCCTTGATTTACAGCTTTAACGTAAGGTTGACTGGACCACAAGAACCTGCGGCGAAGCCGCACTCTGCAGTTGTAGGTCCGTGTCGGTTGGCATGTTGGGCTCAGTTGCTACGGCACGTTGCACGGAATCGTCGTCCCACATCTTCGCGTTCGACATTAGTCTCGCCCTCCTCGGGCTCATAGCCCATGTCGTGGATGTGTCCAGGCGCACCCTGGCACCCAGTCGCGCACTTCAGAGTGGACAGTTTGCCTCTAGACTTGGTTGGTACGTACCTCGCTCCCGAGAGTGGAAAGTCTTGACCAGGCAAACAGTAAAGGAAGCGGTTTGGTTCCATTTGATCAATGCAAACCCCAAATTTCTCTACGCCGTCTGCTACGCGCTTGCGAGTTGGACGGAATGCTACTGAACTGAATATCCTCGGGGTTCGCCCAGTTGCCCACTCTGTTTCGTCAAACCTCCCCATGCCTTTTATCGACTTTGGATGGCTATTCAAGAGCTGCTCCGCACTTCTGTATCCGGCCTTGCTTTCATCTCCAGTACCACCGGCATCGGGGCTGAGAGTCCAAACAAGGCATTGCTTGAAGTCAAATGCTTCATACTCAGACGTGGCTGAGTAAACAGGGGTCCAGACGAACCAGAACAGCAAGAGCGTCGCCAGACGCACCACGAGGTTGTGGGAGGGCAATGGGATTGGACAGCTAGTCAAAGTGCCTCCGATCTAGGATAGGAGCCAGTTGGATAACACGACAACCGAATTCCGAGAAATTCTTCAAAAATCATACGCTTGCGCCTCGCAATCGGGTGAATGGACAGGTCATATTGGAAATGACAAAGTCGCAGAGAAGCTTAGCGGGTTTTTGTCATGCCCCAGCGAATTGGAAGCCCAATCTGTATGCCCGCTTCCGCCCCGAAGCGGTGACGATAACAGACGCACTTCGGGCAGCCGATCTACGAAGAAACAGTCATTGCGCTGGGGTCAAACGAATAGGCAGCCGCCTTCATGAACCGACTGGTCAGCTGCCAACCGTTACCAAAAATTGGGCCAAACTGTCCCGCTCGCGGACTAGACCAACGGCGACCACAAAGGGATCGAACTCCCGCGCCACGCCTGACTGTATAGGTAGCCTGAGAAGAATCTGCTGGCCAGATATGTGTCTTTGCGCGCCTGCTTGATGGATGAGGTATTCTGAGATAAAGGCAGCGACAAGTGACACAAGAAAGGCAAAGTCTTCTTGTTGCACGACTTGTTGCTGAAGCCAGTTGCTAAAAGGTTCGCGAAGTCTGTCGAACTCAAGAACGCTTCCACTTTTGTGCAGACCAATGCTGCCAAGGACGTCGTCAAGCATGGGAACGGATTCTTCGATTACGCGCTTCGTGTCCATTGGTGCCAAGTTCAGTGTAAGTATCCTTGACCTGCTCCAAAAGTCGAGCAAAGCCCCGGGATTGTTAGTTGCGAAGCATTCTAAGCAGGCAAACTGGAGGATCAATCCGAGTGACCGGTATCGCCCCTAAGCAGTGAAGACAATAGCCGCATTGTTGATATTTAAATCTCCAGAAAGCGGTCACCTGCTTCGTCAGGCACCCTGAGGCTCAGCGCTCAACGCCTTCTCTGTTGACACTGCTGGCCGCTGCGACCGCCTCAGGCAATGTGTCGAATTCTAGAGTTCCAATCCGGTATTGCTTCCCGTTGAAGAAGATGTTCCAGCGTTGCATGACACCGGCTTCTTCATCGGTAATTTCGACCGCCTCGGTTGCAGATGACAAGACAATCTCGGGTGCCGCGGAAAATTTCCCGTTAATCCAAAAAATACAATATGCCGTGACCGCGATGCTAGAGAGGAGCGGCACCAAGAAAAGGGGAATCACCCACCCCCAAGTTTCTTCTGAAAACTGTAATGCCTCGCACAAAGGTCGGCCCAAGGCCGCAACAACTAGGCCAGACACCGAACCCACGCCGACGCAACCTGCAACGTAGCGGAGAAATGAACTTTCAACAGCTCCCCCGCGCTTGCTTCCACCATAGAAGCCCATCGCCAAGAGGAGTGCCAGCAAAGGAGACGCCATACCTACTGTGACGAGGATGTAGTTCACTAAGCCCTAACGAATGTGTGAATGGTAAACACGAATATCGTGGTGTAAACGTAGTCTATGGGACCGTGTAACTATATGTCCGCTTCCGCCCCACACGCGGCTTAAGCGCCGCGACTCTATACCGAATCTTATCCCCACCAACGCCGCTCCCAGGCTGGCGGATCGGGTATCCGTTCATCGGCCCCATTCGCGGTTGCCATGGAGCAGGCACGCCAGCCCCAGCGTTGACGAACCCATGCCAGCCAACCCACAACCTCCGCCCGCGAGC
>Ga0066464_1000776_pt1 | contig 10537 bp, 7 predicted proteins | sample LakWasMe94_HOW11_2_FD_59583 | JGI IMG/M metagenome (GOLD analysis project Ga0066464, IMG submission 59583) | Freshwater sediment methanotrophic microbial communities from Lake Washington under simulated oxygen tension - Sediment Metagenome 94_HOW11 | ecosystem: Environmental > Aquatic >...
GTGATGTATTGCGCGGTGATGGGCGCGGTCGGGGTCATCAGCGCCGGGTATTTCGGGGCGCGCATGCCGAGGCTGACGGGCAGTTCGGTGCCTGGGGTTTGTGCGGGCTCCTGAGGCTGTTTCGCGAGCAAGCGAGCGCTCCCGCAGGGGAAAAGTTTTCGCCTCCAGAAACACCTGCAGACGCCGGCGCGCGCGGGCTAGAGCCTTCGCCGCCAACCCTGCTTTTTGCCGGGTAAATGCCCGTGAAAGTTACGCTTAGCCAAGGCCCATTTACCCGCTAATCTCTCGAAAAAAACGCGCGGTCCACGCGCCAGTTTTCGGGAGCTGCCTTGATCCGGTCCGTCCTTTGTTCCCTGCGTGATTTCTCCACGTTGCCCTCGCTGCTGCAGGCGGCGTGGTTGTCCTTTGCCATTGGCCTGTTCATGGCCCTGCTTCATCTGTGGATCTTCAACTTTGTCGACTATGGGCTGGACGGTGCCAACGTCGAATCCCTCAGCGGCAAGGTGCTGTATGCCGACCGTGGCGGGATGCTGATAGAGGACGCGGACAGCGGCGAATACACCCGGCTCAAGGTGGTTCGTGGCATCACCTATCTGCGCTCCGGCGATGGCCCGCTCCGGGGCCGGACACTGCACTTCACCTACCTGCGCGATGCGGTGCTGAGCTGCACCCTCGATGGCGAGGAGCTGTGCATCGCGCAATGCTCCAACGCCATGGAATGCCTGGACAGCCGCCGCGAGCGCGAGGCGCCGCAGGGCATGTTGATCGTAGCCTTCGGCACCAGCCTGGTGTGCCTGGGCCTGCATGGGCTGCGCCGGCGCAAGTCCGCGTCGGGTACCAGGATCTTTTGAATTGCCGCCGGGCACCGTTGCCCCTAGGCTGTGCGGCATCCGTTTCAGACTAGGAGCCCTGCATGCAGGTCGTGCCGATACTCGAAACTTGCGCACAGGTGCAGGCGCGTGTGCGCGAGCTGCGCAACCAGCCGGACGTGCGCAAGTACATGTACACCTCCCACGAGATTTCCGAGGCCGAGCACCGTGCCTGGCTCGCCTCGCTGGTGGGCAATCCGCGCCAGTCGGTGTTCGTGGTGCTGCAAGAGGGAATCGCCTGCGGCGTGGTGTCGCTGAACGCGATCAATGCCCTGCACAAGTGCGCCGACTGGGCCTTCTACCTGGACAGCGGCTTGCAGGGCAAGGGCCTGGGCAGCCAGTTGGAATTCTGGTTGCTCGACCATGCCTTCGGCGCGGCCGGCCTGGAAAAGCTCAACTGCGAGGTGCTGGCGCTGAACCAGGCGGTGATCCGCCTGCACCAGAAGTTCGGTTTCACCCTCGAGGGCGTGCGCCGGCAGAACGTCGAGAAAGACGGCCAGCGCATCGATGTGATGCTGCTCGGCATCACCCGCGAGGAATGGGCTGCCCAGCGCCCGGGCATGCTCGCGGTCATGGCGCGGCTGGGGCGCTGAAAACCGTTACGCATAACGGTCAGATGGCAGCAGTATGACCATTGCGTCATTTTGCCGGGGTGCGCTGCCCAGGCCGGCTATCATCAGCCACGACGATTTTCACAGGCGGGGGCTTTCATGGGCGCAGGGCACAGTCACGGACAGGTTCGGGCCGGACACGAACGCAAGTTATGGATGGCCCTTGGGCTGACCGGCAGCTTCATGATCGCCGAGGTGATCGGCGCCTTCATCACTGGCAGCCTGGCGCTGCTGTCCGATGCCGCCCATATGATGACCGACGCGCTGGCGCTAGCGATCTCCCTGGTGGCGATCCAGGTCGGCAAGCGCGCGGCCGATCGCAAGCGCACCTTCGGTTATGCGCGCTTCGAGATTCTCGCCGCGGCGTTCAACGCCATCCTGTTGTTCGTGGTGGCCTTCTACATCCTGTTCGAGGCCTGGCAGCGCCTGTCCGCGCCGGCGGAAATCCAGTCCACGGGCATGCTGGTGATCGCGGTGCTGGGGCTGATCGTCAACCTGATTTCCATGCGTCTGCTGGCCTCGGCGAGCGCGGAAAGCCTCAACGTCAAGGGCGCCTACCTGGAAGTCTGGAGCGACATGCTCGGCTCCATCGGCGTGATCGTCGCGGCGCTGGTGATCATGTACACCGGCTGGGGCTGGGTCGATTCGCTGGTGGCGGCGGCCATCGGTTTCTGGCTGCTGCCGCGCACCTGGACGCTGCTCAAGGAGAGCATGAACGTGCTGCTGCAAGGCGTGCCGGACGGCATCGATATCGACCAGGTCGAGCAGGGCATCCGCGCCATCGACGGAGTGACCGAGGTCCACGACCTGCACCTGTGGGCCTTGACCAGCGGCAAGAACGTGATGAGCACGCACCTGGTGGCCGACCTGGGACGGCGCAGCGAACAGCAGATCCTCGCCGAGGTCACCGAGCTGATGCACGAGCGTTTCGATATCTCCCACGTCACGGTCCAGGTCGAGCAGGTTGGCTTTCATGAACAGGGGCACGAAGAGCACGTTCATTGAGTCCGGCGCCGTTCTTGAGGGCGCAGGAGGTCCTACGGACCTATCGCAGCCTGCGGCAGCGGCTACATCGATCGCGTAACTATCGGGTTGCGTCCTTGTAGCCGCTGCCGAGCAGCGCGAGGCTGCGATCGATCTGGGCGGCATTGCGACGAAGCGAGCGCTGTCAGTCGCGCTCTTCGAGCACGTAACCGACGCCGCGCAGGGTGTGGATCAGCTTGCTCTCGAACGGGTCGTCGATCTTGGCCCGCAGGCGGCGGATCGAGACTTCCACCACATTGGTGTCGCAATCGAAGTTCATGTCCCACACGAACGAGATGATCTGGGTCCGCGACAGCACCACGCCGCTCTGGCGCATCAGCAGGTGCAGCAGGGCGAACTCCTTAGTGGTCAGGTCGATACGCTGCTTGCCGCGAAAGGCCCGGTGGCGGCCCTGGTCCAGTTCCAGGTCGGCCACCCGCAACACGTCGGGTGTCGGTGACTGCTCGCTGCGCCGCAGCAGGCTGCGCACCCGCGCCAGCAGCTCGGGGAATTCGAACGGCTTGACCAGGTAATCGTCGGCGCCCAGGTCCAGGCCCTTGATCCGGTCCACCAGGCGCCCCTGGGCAGTGAGCATCATGATCCGCGTATTGCTGTTCTGGCGAATGCGCTGCAGCACGCCCCAACCGTCCAGCTCCGGCAGATTGACGTCGAGAATCACCAGGTCGTAGGCGTGCTGGCGGGTCAGGTGCAGGCCGTCGGCGCCGTTGTTGGCGCAATCGACGACGTAGCCGCTTTCGCTCAATCCCTGATGCAAGTAGTCGGCGGTTTTCGGTTCATCCTCGATCACCAGAATGCGCATGCTGAATTAGCCTCGGTGTTTAATGCAGTGGGGAAGCCCAATAACTTCGTTGGAAGTAACGGGCTGGATGATTCAAGTTTCGAATTTCAAAGTTCTGGATTAGAGGTTCTGGATTTAAAAGCTTCGAAGTGTCGTGCGGGGAGAAGTTGTTTCTCTATATTTCAAGTTGTTGGTTTATTGCACTTGCTCTCGGGCCGATGGCCCGGATGTTAATACAGAAGCCCGTGGCAGAGCGTTTGCTAACGGATTTGTAATCTTTGCGCCACCCTGTCGATAAGTACCGAAGGCTACATTTGGCCGGCACTAAATACTCACCTGTTAGTTGTTTTATAGGTGGAGTGTGGATGCGTCGTGCCGGTTCAACTTCCTCGCGCCGCCCAGCCTCCGCCGTCACTCTGTACCGGTAAGGGGCCAGAAAGCGTTATGCCAACCACCATTAAAAAACTTGCCTGGATAGTCGGGGCATTGTCCGGCGTCCTGTTGTTGGCCAGTGCCGCGCTGCAGGAAGCCGCGGCGGCCGAGGGCCGGGTGCTGAGCCTCGACAACGCCCTGGCCGGCGCCTTCGCCAACAACCCCGAACTGGCGGCTGCACGCTGGGAAATCGACATCGCCCAGGGCGGCCGGCAGCAGGCCGGGCTGATTCCCAACCCGGTGTTGTCCTGGGACGCCGAAGACACCCGCCGCAGCTCGCGCACCACCACCGTCAAGCTCAGCCAGACCCTGGAACTGGGCGGCAAGCGCGGCGCGCGCATCGATGTCGCCAGCCGTGCCCAGGACGCCGCGGCGCTGGAGCTGGAGCGCCAGCGCAACCAGCTGCGCGCCGATGTGATCGCGGCCTTCTACGGTGCCTTGCGCGCCCAGGAACGCAGCGATCTGGCCGGCCGCTCCCTGGCCCTGGCCGAGCGCGGGCTGACGGTGGCCAAGGGGCGGGTGAGCGCCGGCAAGGCCTCGCCCGTGGAGGCCACCCGCGCCCAGGTCCAGCTGTCGGAAGTACGCTTGGAGCTGAGCCGCGCCGAGATGGACCGGAGCAACGCCTATCGACAACTGGCGACCGTGACCGGGGCCGCCACCACCGACTTCAGCGCCGTTGCGGAGCCAGCCAGCGGGCTGCCCTCGTTGCCGCCTTCGGCGCAATTGCTGGCGCGCCTGCAACAGACCACCGAACTGCGCCTGGCCGAAATGCAGGTGGTGCAGCGCGAAGCGTCCCTGGGGCTGGAAAAGGCCCAGCGCATTCCCGACCTCGATATCAGCGTGGGCAGCCAGTACGACGCCAGTGTGCGTGAGCGGGTCAACCTGGTCGGGGTGTCGATGCCGATTCCGCTGTTCAACCGCAACCAGGGCAACGTGCTGTCGGCGGCGCGCCGTGCCGATCAGGCCCGGGATTTGCGCAACGCCGCTGAGCTGCGCCTGCGCACTGAAACCCGTCAAGCCCTCGACCAATGGAGCACCGCCAGCAACGAAGTGCAGTCGTTCAACCAGGTGATCCTGCCGGCCGCGCAAAACGCCGTGGACACCGCGACCCGAGGCTTCGAGATGGGCAAGTTCAACTTTATCGAGGTGCTCGACGCCCAGCGCACGCTGATCAGTGCCCGCACCCAGTACATCGCCGCCGTGGCCCAGTCCACCGACGCCTGGGTGCGCATCGAGCGCATCTACGGCGACCTCGCCGGCCCCGATCGCACGCTGTGAAAACGCTGTTGTTCGTCCTGTTGTGCCTGGGCGGGCTGCTGCTCGTGGACTGCAGCGTGCCGGTCCGGGCCGAGGAGACCTCGTCCCATTGGTGCCTGCATGAACTGCATCGGGCGCTCGGCGATTTCTTTTTTCCACAGACCTCGTGACGCGTTGCCGTTGCCGGATGACGCGTCGAGTCGATTTTTTCAGGAGCATTCATGGACAAGAAACGAAGCACGGCCATGGCATTGGCCGTGGCGGTCGCGCTCGGCGTGGCCGGGTTGATGTGGCAGGACCTGTTCCAGGGCGCGCCGGTGGCCGCGCAGGCGAAACCCGCGGCCAAGGCGGACACGCACAAGGACGGCGAGGCGCATCAGGAGGGTGAGACGCATCAGGAAGCAGAGGAAGCTCAGCCGGAAGCTGAGGGGCATGCCGAGGAAGAGGGCAAGGTCGAACTCAGCGCCGAGCAGATCAAGGCCGCCGACATTCAACTGGCCGAGGCTGCACCGCGCAATCTCAGCAGCTTGCTGACGCTACCGGGGGAGATCCGCTTCGACGAAGACCGCACCTCGCACATCGTGCCGCGCGCGGCCGGGGTGGTGGAGTCGGTGGCGGTCAATCTCGGCCAGACGGTGAAGAAGGGCGAGCTGCTGGCGGTGATCGCCAGCCAGCAGATCTCTGACCAGCGCAGCGAATTGGCCGCCGCCGAGCGCCGGGTCGAGCTGGCGCGTACCACCTTCCAGCGCGAGCGCCAGCTGTGGGTCGACCAGATCTCCGCCGAGCAGGATTACCTGCTGGCGCGCCAGACCCTGCAGGAAGCCGAAATTGCCCTGAACAACGCCCGGCAGAAGATGAATGCCCTGAGCGGCAGCGCGGTGCTGGCGGGCGGCAACCGCTATGAGATGCGCGCGCCGTTCGACGGCGTGGTGGTGGAAAAACACCTGAGCGTCGGCGAGGTGGTGGGCGAGGCCAGCACCGCCTTCACCCTGTCCGACCTGTCCCGGGTCTGGGTCACCTTCGGCGTGTTTCCCAAGGACCTGAACAAGGTCCGGGTGGGCAAGCCGGTCCGGGTGCAATCCACGGAACTGGGCACCCAGGTGCAGGGCACGGTGGCCTATGTCGGCAGTCTGCTGGGCGAGCAGACCCGGACCGCCACGGTGCGGGTCACGGTGCCCAACCCGGACGATGTCTGGCGGCCGGGGCTGTTCGTCTCGGTGCAGGTGGCGACCGACACCTACCAGGCCGGCGTCACCGTGCCGCAAGACGCGATCCAGACCGTGGAGGACAAGCCTGCGGTGTTCGTGCGCGTCGCCGATGGCTTCCAGGCCACGCCCGTGGTGCTGGGCGGCAGCGAAGGCGGCTTCGTCGAGATCCGCGAAGGCTTGCCGGCCGGGGTCCAGGTGGCGACCTCCGGCAGCTTCATCCTCAAGTCCGAACTGGGCAAAGGCTCGGCCGAGCATGGCCATTGATCCGCACTGAGTGTTTCCCTGGAGAGTGACTTCCCATGTTTGAACGCATCATTCAATTCGCCATCGAGCAGCGCATCATCGTGCTGCTGGCGGTGCTGCTGATGGCCGCCGTGGGCATCGGCAGCTACCAGAAACTGCCGATCGACGCAGTGCCGGACATCACCAACGTGCAGGTCCAGGTCAACGCCAGCATGCCCGGCTACTCGCCGCTGGAAACCGAACAGCGCATCACCTATCCGGTGGAGGTGGCCATGGCCGGCCTGCCGGGCCTGGAGCAGACCCGCTCGACCTCGCGCTCAGGCCTGTCCCAGGTGACGGTGATCTTCAAGGAAGGCACCGACCTGTACTTCGCCCGGCAACTGGTCAACGAGCGCCTGCAAGTGGCCCGCGAACAGCTGCCCGAAGGCGTGGAGGCGAGCATGGGGCCGATCTCCACCGGCCTCGGCGAAATCTTCTTCTGGACGGTGGAAGCCGAGCCGGGCGCGCTCAAGGAAGACGGTACGGCCTATACCCCGACCGACCTGCGGGTGATCCAGGACTGGGTCATCGCCCCGCAGTTGCGCAACGTGCCGGGGGTGGCCGAGATCAACACCATCGGCGGCTTTGCCAAGCTCTATCAGATCGCCCCGGACCCCCGGCGCCTGGCGGCCTACAACCTGACCCTGAGCGACCTGATGACCGCCCTGGAGCGCAACAACGCCAACGTCGGCGCCGGCTACATCGAGCGCAACGGCCAGCAGTTGCTGATCCGCGCACCGGGGCAGGTGAAGTCCATCGAGGACATCGCCAACATCGTGATCAACACCGTGGACGGCACGCCGATCCGCGTCAGCAACGTGGCGACGGTGGACATCGGCCGTGAGCTGCGCACCGGCGCGGCCACCGAGAACGGTCGCGAAGTGGTGCTCGGCACGGTGTTCATGCTGGTGGGGGAAAACAGCCGCACGGTGTCCCGGGTGGTGGCGGAAAAACTCGCCGAGATCAATCGCTCGCTGCCCAAGGGCGTGACCGCAGTCACTGTGTACGACCGCACCAACCTGGTGGACAAGGCCGTGGCCACGGTGAAGAAAAACCTCATCGAAGGCGCGCTGCTGGTCATCGCCATTCTGTTTTTGTTCCTGGGCAATATCCGCGCCGCGCTGATCACCGCCATGGTGATCCCGCTGGCCATGCTGTTCACCTTCACCGGCATGTTCACCAACAAGGTCAGCGCCAACCTGATGAGCCTCGGCGCGCTGGACTTCGGGATCATCGTCGACGGCGCGGTGGTGATCGTCGAGAACGCCATCCGCCGCCTGGCCCATGCCCAGCAGCACCACGGGCGCATGCTCACTCGTTCCGAACGCTTGCACGAAGTCTTCGCCGCGGCCAAGGAAGCGCGACGGGCGCTGATCTACGGGCAACTGATCATCATGGTGGTGTACCTGCCGATCTTTGCCCTGTCCGGGGTGGCCGGGAAGATGTTCCACCCGATGGCCTTCACCGTGGTGATAGCCCTTCTGGGGGCGATGATCCTCTCGGTGACTTTCGTCCCGGCGGCGATCGCGCTGTTCGTCACCGGCAAGGTCAAGGAGGAGGAAAACTTCGTCATGCGCGGTGCCCGCCGGGGTTACGAACCGGTGCTGCGCTGGGTGATGAGCCATCGTTCCCTGGCCTTTGCCCTGGCCTTCTTCAGTGTGCTGGTCTCGGGCCTGGTGGCCAGCCGCATGGGCAGCGAGTTCATCCCCAGCCTCAGCGAAGGCGACTTCGCCCAGCAGGCGATGCGCGTGCCCGACGCCAGCCTCACTCAGTCGGTGGAAATGCAGAAGACCCTGGAGAAAACCCTGCTGGCGCAGATACCGGAAATCGAGCGGGTGTTCGCCCGTACCGGTACCGCCGAGATTGCCTCGGACGTGATGCCGCCGAACATTTCCGATGCCTACCTGATGCTCAAGCCCAAGGAGCAATGGCCGGACCCGGGCAAGTCGCGCGAGGCGATCATTGCCGACATCGAACGGGTCAGCAACAGCCTGCCGGGCAACGTCTACGAGCTGTCGCAACCGATCCAGCTGCGTTTCAACGAACTGATTTCCGGGGTGCGCAGCGATGTCGCGGTGAAGGTCTTCGGCGATGACATGGAGGTGCTGAACAAGACCGCCGAGGCGATCTCGCAGACCTTGCAGAAGATCGACGGTGCCGCCGAAGTGAAGGTGCAGCAGACCACCGGCCTGCCGGTGCTGACGGTGAATGTCGACCGCGACAAGGCGGCCCGTTTCGGCCTCAACGTCGGCGATGTGCAGGACGCCGTGGCGATTGCCGTGGGCGGGCGCAAGGCGGGCATCCTGTACGAGGGCGACCGGCGCTTCGACATGCTGGTGCGCATGTCCGATGCCCTGCGCACCGATATCGACGGGCTGTCGCGCCTGCTGATTCCGGTGGCGGCCGCCGCGGGCAGCGTCAACGGGCAACTGGGTTTCATCGCCCTGTCGGAAGTCGCCAGCGTCGACCTGGTGCTCGGCCCGGCGCAGGTCAGCCGCGAGAACGGCAAGCGCCTGGTAATCGTCAGCGCCAACGTGCGTGGGCGCGACATGGGCTCCTTCGTCGAAGAAGCGACCCGGGCCATCGGCGACCAGGTGAAGATCCCGACCGGCTACTGGATCACCTGGGGCGGCCAGTTCGAACAGTTGCAGGAAGCCTCCAAGCGCCTGGAGATCGTGGTGCCGGTGGCGCTGCTGCTGGTGTTCGGCCTGTTGTTCATGATGTTCAACAACCTCAAGGACGGGCTGCTGGTGTTCACCGGGATTCCCTTCGCCCTGACCGGCGGGATCATGGCCCTGTGGCTGCGCGACATCCCGCTGTCGATCTCGGCGGGGGTGGGCTTCATCGCCCTGTCGGGGGTGGCGGTGCTCAATGGCCTGGTGATGATCGCCTTTATCCGCAACCTGCGCGAAGAAGGGCGGATGCTCGCGGCGGCGGTCAACGAAGGCGCGCTGACCCGCCTGCGCCCGGTGCTGATGACCGCGCTGGTGGCGTCCCTGGGGTTCATCCCCATGGCCCTGGCCACCGGCACCGGCGCTGAAGTGCAACGGCCGCTGGCCACCGTGGTCATCGGCGGCATCATCTCCTCCACCGCCCTGACCCTGCTGGTGCTGCCGGCGCTGTACCACTGGGCGCACCGCAAGGAAGAAGAGCAGGAGCTGCAGGACCTGCTCAACGACTGACCCGCGATAGGCCTCACCCAACCCCGCCTGCGTCATACGCAGGCGGGGTTTTGTTTATGTGGGGGCACACCCTGTAGCCGCTGCCGCAGGCTGCGATCGAGCCCGAAGGGGTCGTGACGTATCCAAAATCGCTGAAGGTCCTGCGGACCTATCGCAGCCTTCGGCAGCGGCTACAGGGATCTGGAAACATCTGCTGAAAGAGTGCTCCCGCAAGCGAAAGTGTGGGCGGCTAGGTTGAGGTAAATGACCTGTATGGAGAGCAAAGGAATGCTTGTCCACTCCAATGGCTACCGTCTACTCAAAGGACGGGTATCGGAAGCTGGCCGTATCTACTCGATAACCGTTGTGACTCACCAACGGCGCCCCTTGTTTCGCGACTTTTGTGTTGGCCGCCTGGTGGTTGATCAGCTCAAGCAAGTCCACGAAGCCGATCACGTGCGCTCATTAGCCTGGGTTGTCATGCCCGACCATATTCACTGGCTATTTGAACTGCGAGACAGATCCTTGGGGGAGGTGATGTGCCGTTTCAAATCCAGAAGCAGCCTGCAGATCAATCAACATCTCAGGAGTCAGGGTCGCCTTTGGCAAAAGGGTTATCACGATCGCGCTCTGCGCAGGGACGAAGACCTGAAGGCCATCGCTCGCTACATCATTCTCAACCCGGTGCGAGCGGGGTCTTGTTCAACGTCCCGGCGACTATCCCCTCTGGGACGCGATCTGGCTTTGATGTAGCCGCTGCGTTGGGCTATTGGGTTTTTTCCCTGTAGCCGCTGCCGAGCACCGCGAGGCTGCGATCGACTGCGAAGCAGGCGTTGCTCTTGAGCTCGCAGGAGGTCCTGCGGACCTATCGCAGCCTTCGGCAGCGGCTACAGGG
>Ga0066464_1000778_pt1 | contig 10514 bp, 4 predicted proteins | sample LakWasMe94_HOW11_2_FD_59583 | JGI IMG/M metagenome (GOLD analysis project Ga0066464, IMG submission 59583) | Freshwater sediment methanotrophic microbial communities from Lake Washington under simulated oxygen tension - Sediment Metagenome 94_HOW11 | ecosystem: Environmental > Aquatic >...
CAACCGACAAAGTAGTCCGCCCGCACGGCACCGGTGATGGCGTTGCCCGTGTCCTGCGCCAGCACCAGTTTTTGCAGCGTGGTCTGGGCACCACTGGAGGCCAGCCATAGCGGCGTGCCATAGGGAATGCTGGTCGGGTCCACGGCGATGGAGCGCCCCGGCGTCAGCGCCACGCCCTGGGCTCCACGTGGCCCCTCGCTGGAGTCGCGCGCCACAATCGCTTCTTCGCGGAAGAACACCATGCGTGGATTGCTCCACAGCAACTCCTGCTGGCGCTGGGGGTTTTGCGCCAGCCAGGCCTTGATACCGGGCCACGAAGCGTCCTTGACCAGCCCCTGGTCCAGCAGCCAGCGCCCGACACTGCGGTAGGGCTGGTCGTTGGTGCCGGCATAGGCCAGCCGCACCCAACGCTCACTGCCGTCCGGTTGGGTGATGCGGATGCGCCCGGAACCCTGGATCTGCAGGACCAGCGCATCTATCGGGTCGGCCAGGTAGGCGATGGCACGACCGCGCAGCGCCGCCTGCGCCTCGGGCAGGGTGTCCATCTCCTGCCGGGTATACCAGGGCTTGCGTTGCGCCAGCCCGGCGGGTGGCTGGTACAGCGGCACGGTGAAGGCGGCTGTGGGCAGGCGGCTGGCTTCCAGCACCGGCTCGTAGTAGGCGGTCAGCAAACCGGTGGCTTCGCCCTGCTGGCTTTCCACGCGAAAGGGTTGCAAGCGCTCCTGCATCCAGGCACGTTGTTCGTCGGCACTGCCGATGCTCAGGCGGCGGATGTCGCCGCACAAGGGCGCGAACGCACCGCCGGGCCGCTCGCAGCTTTTAAGCCAGGCATTCCAGGCTTCGAACAAGGAGTCCTCGGCAAAGCCGGGCAGATCCGCCCAGGCTGCGGGAACCCAACGGCCCTTGGACTGCGCCACGGTCCCCGGCACATCCACGGGCTGGCTGCGCACGCTCTCGGTCCGGGGCGGAACCGCAATCGGCGCGCTGCCGCAGGCGGCCAGAGTTCCTACAATCAGGGCCCAACATGCATAGACCAGGAACCGGTTCACCATGACATTGCTACTACTGGAGGCCCTGGGTGCAGGGCTGATACTGATCGGAATCATCTGGTGGACCATGTTTGCGGGTCGAAAGAATGGCGAACTACCGCGGGAACACGGCGAAGCAAACGATACAACGCCGCCCCGGCCAGTCCCCGTGGAGCATGCACCCTCCCAAGAGATTCAAGACAAAACCACCCGCTAGCCCTCGTGGAATATGCATATTGCGCTATGCTTATCATAGCACCCGCCAAGCGACACACGACATGCCTAAAGCACCCGGTGCTCAAGCGCGGGCAGTTGGGAGCGGCGTTGCAACAGGGTATGCGGACTCAACTCGGCACACACCACGCCCGCACCCTGCGCCCGCTGGACCAAAATCTGACCCCAGGGATCGATCAGCATGGACTGGCCCCAGGTGCGCCGCCCGCTGGGGTGTACCCCGCCTTGGGCCGCCGCACCCACATAGGCCAGGTTTTCGATGGCACGGGCGCGCAACAAGACCTCCCAATGCGCCTGGCCCGTGGTGTGGGTAAAGGCACTGGGCACCAGGATCAGGTCCACGCCGTCGCGGGCATAGCCGCGGTACAGCTCGGCAAAGCGTAGGTCGTAGCACACGCTCAAGCCCACTTGCCACAAGTGCCCGTCTTTGGAGGGCAGCGCAAAGCGGGTCGGCTGCGCACCACGGTCCAGCACACGCGACTCATCATACGACTCGACGCCATTGTCAAAGCGAAACAAATGGATCTTGTCGTAGCGCGCCACGTACTCACCCTGGGCGTTGTAGACCAGCGTGCTGTTGAAGACCCGATCCGGTTTGGCGGCCGTCAGGGGTAGGGTGCCGCCCACCAGCCACAGGCCCAACTGGCGTGCCGTGTCAGCCAAAAAGGTTTGGATGGGGCCCGCGCCAAAGGCTTCCTGGATCGCCAACTTGTCGGCATCGTGCGGGCCGATCAGGCAAAAATACTCGGGCAATATGGCCAGTTCGGCCCCTTCCTGCGCCGCTTGCTCCAATAGTGCGCGCGCCTGTGCAAGGTTCTCGGACAGGATGCCGGTGGACACCATCTGGATGGCTGCAACTTTCATTTGGACTCCTGGGGTTTGGCGGGCTCTTTCACGGACTTGTGATCGACCTCGGTCACCCGGGGGTCTACCCAAGTGCCGTCAATCAAGAGTTCCGTAGTGGCGGCCTCGATCAACGGACGTCGCAAGATCAGTTGGGCCAGAAAGGTGCTTAAACCAATCACCGGGTTGATATACGACGCCAACAGCGATGCACTGCCAGCGTTGATCTCCGGCACCACCACCACCTTGATGTTCTGCGTTTCCTTGGCAATGTCGGCCTGGCCCTCCATCAGCACCGCCGCATTGACGCCCTTCATTTGCAGGTTGTTGGTGCGTGCAATGCCTTGGGCGATAACCACATCGCCGCGGAAGAAATCAAAGGAAAAGCCTTCGCTAAACACATCCCGAAAGTCCAGGGCCAAACGCCGTGGCAGCGACTGCAGGCTTAGCACGCCGAGCAATTTGGCAATGCCTGGGTCCTTCTTCAGAAACTGGCCGTTCTCCACATTGATGTTGAAATTGCCTGACAGGCTGGGGTAGTCCAGTGTGATCGGTGAGCCTAGCCATGCCACCTGGCCTTCCACCTTGCCTTGGCCCTTGCGCACCACGCCCTTCATGCCAAAACGGTTGAGCAGTTCACCCGAATCATTGATGTCGAGCTTGAAATTCAGCACCGTGCGCCGGCGCTCCTTGATGCTGCGCCCGGCAACCGGTCCGGCCTGCGCGTTGATATTGGTCCAGTTGCCATTGGCCGTCAGCAGGGCCTCGGGCGTGGAGATATTGAAGCGGTTCAGACGCCACTCGCGCGGCGCATCGCGCGCCACCACCGAGGCACTGGCGCCCACGTTGACCGCATCGATCTCGACCCGCCCGAGCTTCTTGCCCCGCAACTCAAAGTCCTCGACCACAATATCCAGCGCGGGAATACTGGCAGGCTGCTCGTCCAGCACGCTTTCCACGTCCTGCGCCTCGCTCTGGGCAATGACCAGGCGGGACAACCGCGCGTACAAGCGGCCCGCCGTAGGGCCCGAGGATTGGCGGTACTCCACATAGCCATTCAATTCGGACGCATCCAGATTGGCGCGCCACAGCAAGCCCTCACGCCCACCGCCCACCACGACGTTGTGCAGTTTGCGACCGCCGACCGCCAGTTCACGGGCGCGCACGGCCACGCTCGTGGGCAGATAGCCCATGCTCACCGGGCCACCCGATACGGCGACGCTGTTGGCCGACAGGTCGGCCCCGGACGCGCGCGACAGCACCTCGGACCAGGCGTCGATGTCGATGCTGGCGAGGTTGATGTTGGCGACCACGCCTTCATGGGGCAATGGCGCGGACTCGTCGGCCGCCAAGCCAATGCCCAATGCGCCGCGCAACACCTTGGCGTCCGCCCCCGACACGTCGCGCACGTAAACGATATTGACCAGCTTGGCGACATCGAGCTGCAGTTGGTCCTGCACGTGGATCAGGCCGTCGCTGCCCGTGGCCAGGGAGGCCCGCACCGCCGCAGTTTCCAGGTGCAATGGCAACGGCGCGTCCGCCGCCTTGGCAAACGGTGCCGGTAAATTCAGGGCCATGCCGACCAGGTTGCTGTTGATTGTCAGTTCAGGCACCCCGGCGCGTATACCCAATGTGGCGGAGTAGGCGGCCGAGCCATTGGCGTATTGGGCCAGGCGGGCGGCAAAGCCCAGCTCGCGCGCCTGGCGCAGCCCCTCGGCGCTGGCCGTGCCCTGCATGCGCAACTGTTGCGGTGCCGTCGCCTTGCCAGCGGGTGCCGGGCCGCTGCCTTGGCTGCTCATGCCGCCCTCGATGCGCACATCGCCGCCCAAGGCTCGGGCCTGGGCACCGGCCAGCGAGAAACCGGTCTCCGAAAAATTGATGGTGCCGCGCGCGCGGGACAGGTGCGGCGTATCCGGCGTGATCTGCAGGTCGTTGCCCGCCAGGGCAATCGTTCCGCGTACCGTGGCGCGGTCAACAGCCGCAATCGGGAAGGCCAGTTTGAACCGGTAGTCGGCGTTGCCATTTGCGGTGGCACGCTCCAGGGCCTTGTTCATCAGGCCGCCGACCGGCGAGCCGTTGACAAAGCCCAAGACGTCGGCCAGCGGGCCCAGCGCCTCGGCGGTGACCGACACCGTCGCGCCGTGGTACAGGCTGTCCACCACCGCGTCGGCCTTTTGGATGCGCAAGCCCGACGCACCGGCGACCATGCCGCTGGCGCCCTTGACCTGCAGTACCGCACGGTCTATCACCAGTTCGCCCGACAGGTCCGTCAGGGCGGGCCATTGGGTACTGTCCTTCGGCAAAAGAAACCCCGGCACATAGGCATAGGTCGCGTTGTGGATGTCGGCCACTATGCGGAAATCACCTTGTTTGGCCGTCGCAAACGGGAAGTCGTTCAGGTTGCCTTTGACCTTGAATTTGACCGAGGACGCGGTGCCCGCCATCACGGCAGCACGCACATAATCCCGCACCGGTTGGTGGATGCCAAGGGGCAAATACCGGTGCACGCGGGTTCCGTCCGCGCGGCTCAAACTGCCTTGTAGGTCCAGCAAACCCGGAAAGCGTCCGGGGGCAGAGGCGGCACCCACGCTACCGCCGGGGTTGCCAGGCGCGGTCTGCCATTTGAACTGGGCTTCGCCCTGTGCGTCGGCATTGCTGAAGCGCAGATTGGGGATGGCCACGCTGATCTGGCCGCCTTCATTCTTCCACTGAACATCTCCGCCCAGTTGGTCAAACGGCATGTGCGGCTCGTCGAACACACCCGGCAAATCCAATTCACCGGCCTGCATGGCAACGGCCGCCTTGCCGCCCGACTGGTTGAAGTCAAAGTCGATATCAGCGCCTTTGAAGCCAGGTCGGGCTCCGGCTTCCGACGCCCGGGCCGCGACCTCCAACCGCAGAACTCGGCCCTTCGCGGTAAAACGCGTCGGCTGCGACACCGGTCCCTGCCAATTGACTTGCAATTGTTCGACCAGTCCCTTGGGCGCCAGTTGGCCCAACGCGGACTGCAGCGCCTCGTCCAACGGAAGGCGGTTGGCAATCTGCGCCATGGCGGCCAGGTCCAGGCGGTCTGCAGCGACCTCACCGTGCGCCGTTTGGATGGCATTGCCCGCAAACAGGGTTGCACGCACGTTGCCACCGGGCCAACGCAGTCCGTCCTGGGTCTCGAACTGCAAGGCCTGGGTTGAAAACTCAACACTGCCGTCCCGTGTCTTGACACCCAGGCGACCCGTGATGTTGCGCAGGGCCAGTGCGTCCAATTTCGGGTTGACCGTGACGGTGACGCCGTCCAGCGCGAGGTCGGCGGTGGCTCCGACCACCGCACCGCGCGCCACATCCATCCAGGCGCGAACCGAGCCCGCCCCCTGTGCCAGGTTCACACCCAGGCTCGCATAGAGACGCAGTTGCGCCAGGTCGACCTGGGCGAAGTTGGCATAGACCTGCCCCTCCCAATCCTTCCAGTCACTGGCACGGCGGCTCAGCAGCCGTTGCTTGAAGACGCCCGACAGGCTCAGGCGTTCGCCCCAATGCGTCGGCGGATTGGCATCCAGCCGCATGCTGTGGGTGCGGTGTTGGTTGCGCAGGACCCAATCCACGTCTGTCAGCGCCAGGGCCGGCACACTGCGCATTTCATCGGTCCAGGTCACCGTGCCGTGGCGGATCACCAGCTCGGGTTGGGAGAACACCCAATCAGCCCCCGTGCTGTCGGTGCCATCCCCATCCGGCAGAGGTAGGCCGGCCACCCAGATACGCCCATCCATGGTGCGGCGCACGTCAAGCTCGGGCCGGTCTATCGTCAACTGTTCAAAACCAAGGCCCATCAATGAGCGGGCCGACAAGGCAGCCAATACCGAATGCAGCTTCAAGGCTTCGCGTCCCTGGGAGTCGAGCAGACTGACGTCATTCAACTCCAGCGAGGGGATCAATCCGTTGGAACGCGCCTCGATGGCGCCAATGCGCACGGTGACACCCAGCATGCGGGAGACCTGTTGCTCCAGCATCGGGCGAAATTCTGCGATTCGCGGCACAATCACGAAATGCAGCGCACCCCAGACCATGACCAACGCAATCCACGCTGACGCCACCAACCAAAAGGCCGCGCGCACCGCGAAGGCAACGACCCGCAGCACGGGCGAAGGATTTGGGGTCAACGCAGTCATCGTAATCGGAACACCATGTCAGGAATTATGACCCGCAATGGACATCCTGATTGGGCGCAAGGGTCCCGCTTTACGCAACGGATACGGCGCCGCTACACCCAGCAATTGGAACTATTGCCACCCGGTGCGCCCACCCGCCAGGGTCTGCAGATGCTTTTTGATGCCCTGCGCAGCACAGGGGCGGACACCGGTGCCGCCCTGCGCACCATACGGCAACTGGTTGTTGAACGCCTGGTCTGCCTGGACTGCAATGAACAGGCCGCGCTGTCCACCATCACCCGCGCGATGACCGAATTGGCCGAGTTTGCGCTCGATACCGCCTGCCTGGAAAGTGCACGCGCACTGGACCTGCTACATGGTGCGCCGTTGACGCCGCAAGGCACACGGGCCGATTTGTGCATCGTTGGCATGGGCAAGCTCGGGGCGCGTGAGCTCAATGTGTCCAGTGACATAGACCTGATCTATATCTATGACCAGGACGGCGAGACCGCGGGCGACGACCAGGGCCGCGCGCGGATTTCCAACCAGGAGTATTTCGGCAAGATGGTGCGTTCCATCTTTGCGTTGGTGGGCGAAACCACCGAGCATGGACTCGTGTTTCGCGTCGATCTGGCCCTGCGCCCCAATGGCAACTCGGGCCCGCCCGTCGTATCGCTGGGTGCGCTCGAAGAGTATTTCCATGTGCAGGGCCGGGAGTGGGAGCGCTTTGCCTGGCTGAAAAGCCGGGTCGTGGCCCCGACCCAGGCGATCAGCTCCAGTTGCGCCCAGGGCCTTCGCGGCGTGGTGTCGCCCTTCGTCTTTCGGCGCTACCTGGACTACAACGTGTTTGACGCCCTGCGCATCCTGCACCGCCAGATCCGTGACCATGCGTCCAAGCGCAGCGCTGGCAAGCCCGAGCGCAGCAATGACGTCAAGCTTTCGCGCGGTGGTATCCGTGAAATCGAATTCACCGTCCAACTGCTGCAGGTGGTGCGTGGCGGCCATTTCCCAGAACTGCGCACGCGCCCGACACTGAGCGCCCTGCAGCGCCTGGTGGTGGCCGGTTTGATGCCGCAGGCCACGGCAGAGGCGCTGTCCAAGGCGTACACATTTCTGCGCCAAGTGGAGCACCGCATCCAATACCTGGACGACCAGCAAACCCATATCCTGCCCACCGCTGATGCCGACTTGGAATGGATCGCCCAAACCCTGGGGTTTACCAATAGTTGCGCCTTTTTGCACGAGCTCGACAGCCACCGAGAATTCGTGGCCCAAGAGTTTGACGCCCTGCTGGGCGGTGCGCACAAGGAGTGCAAGGGCTGCGGTGGTGCCGCACCGGTGTCTGGCGCCAGCGACTTTGATGAACTGTTGGGCCAGCTCAGCGGCCCGTTTCGCGAGCGGGTCATCAGTTGGCGACAACATCCTCGGGTGCTGGCCTTGCGTGAGGACTCACGCGCCCGGTTGGGGCGGCTCGTGCTGCGCACCGCCCAATGGGTCACACAGGGCAAGGTTTCTGAGGCCGCCGCCGTGCGCCTGGCGGACTGGATCGAGCCACTGCTGCGCCGGGAAAGTTATCTGGCGCTGCTGCTGGAACGCCCCAATGTGCACGAACGGCTGTTGCACATGCTGGGCGCTGCACGCTGGCCCGCGCGTTATCTGCTCAAACACCCCGGTGTCATCGATGAATTGGCGGGCAACGCCATGTTTGACGAACGCTTTGACGCGGCGGACTTTGAACACGAACTGGACCGACGGCGCGCCGCATTGCAAGGCACCGGTGAAGACGATGACGAAACCCTGCTGAACCAATTGCGCCGCGCCCACCACGCCGAGGTGTTCCGCATACTGGCCCGCGATGTGGAGGGCCGCCTGAGCGTGGAGCAGGTGGCAGATGATCTGAGCGCGTTGGCCGATGCGGTGCTACGCGTGACTACGCGCTGGTGCTGGGACCGACTGAAGAATCGGCACCGGCCCGACTGCCGTTTCGGCATCATCGCCTACGGCAAACTCGGTGGCAAGGAGTTGGGCTACGGCAGCGACCTGGACATCGTGTTTGTCTACGACGACGCGGACGAACGGGCCGGCGAGGTATACGGCGCACTGGTGCGCAAGCTCATCAACTGGTTGACGGTAAAAACCGGCGAGGGTGATCTCTACGAAATCGACACGGCCTTGCGGCCCAACGGCAATTCCGGCCTGCTGGTGACCAGCTTCGAGGCCTATTCCAACTACCAGCAGCGGCGCGGCAGCAACACCGCCTGGACTTGGGAACACCAGGCCATGACCCGTGCACGCTGTGTACTGGGGAATGCCGACCTGCAGGCGCGATTTGACACCGTGCGCGAGGCGGTGATCGGGTCGGAACGCGATGGCGAGGGTCTGCGCGAGGAAATTGGCAACATGCGTGCCAAGGTGCGTGCCAGCCATCCGGTGCGGGGAGCGCAATTTGATGTCAAGCACAGTCCGGGTGGCATGGTGGACATCGAGTTCGCGGTGCAGTTCCTGGTGCTGTCCCAAGGTCGCAAACACGCGGAATTGTTGGCCAATGTGGGCAATATCGCGTTGTTGCAACGTGCCCAGGCCTGTGGCCTGTTGCCGGTTCCGGTGGGGGAGCATGCGGCGCAAGCCTATCGCAGATTGCGCCAGATACAGCATAAAGCGCGACTCAACGAAGAGCCGACACAGGTCGAACGATCGCAGGTGGAGGACGAGCGCGCAGCGGGTCTGGCGCTGTGGGCCGCAGTGTTTGAGCCCAAAGCGTTGCCTGAATTGGCCTAGACGTTGCCCCGACGGTCCGCTACTGCGTGCGGTTTCCTGGCCTTGCAGACCGCATCAGCCCTGCGGGACAAGCAACTCAGTTCGCCGCGCGAATTTTTTTTACCAGCGCGGTCGTGGAATAACCGTGTACAAAGGGCAGGGCCAGCGCGCGGCCGCCCCAGGATTCGACCAGCGTGGTTTCGGGCAGTTTGGACATATCGTAGTCACCCCCTTTGACCAGGATATCGGGATGCACTTCGGATATCAATTGGACGGGCGTATCTTCGTCAAACCAGGTAACCAGGCTCACGGACTGTTGGCTGGCCATGACAACGGCCCGGTCAGTCTCGTGGTTCAGCGGCCTGTCATCGCCTTTGCCGAGGCGGCGCACCGAAGCGTCGGTATTCAACGCCACGATCAGACTGCCACCCAGCGCTCGTGCCTGGGCCAGATAGACGACGTGACCGCGGTGGATGACGTCGAACACGCCGTTGGTAAAGACCCAGGGCTTGGGGAGTTCGGTCAACCGCAGCGGGAGGTCTTCACGTGCGCACAGTTTGTGTAAAAAGTCCGGAGAAGTGTCGATAGCGTGCATGCCCGCCATGCTATCAGGCGGGACGGGTGCTCAAGACTGGCGCCCTTTGGTCGATCTGACAATGCATAATCATCACCGTCCTATGCACCTTGTACCCATCAGCACTGAGTCCGTCCCAATCAACCGCCCCCTGCCCTTTACGCTAATGGATGAAACGGGGGTGTTGCTGGCCAAACGGGGCTACATCATTCGGTCGAGAGCCGATCTGGATGTGATTGCGCAGCGCGGCGGTGGCTTGCATATCGATGTGACGGACTCCGAGGCCACGCACCGGGCGTATGTCGGACGCCTGCACGGCCTGATTCGCGAGGACAAACCATTGGGTGAAATCGCGAGCGCGGGAATCACCCGCGACCTCATGGGCGAGCGCGATATTGAGAACGATGAGCGCCCCGACTGGCTGGACTTGCAAGTCCAGGCCAATGCGCTGCTGCGCGATGCCCATGTCACCCATTTCATGGAGCGCTTGGAACGACTGACAGCGCAACTGGACCGGTTTTCGCGGACCAACCCCGACGGCACCCTGTTCGCGTTGATCCATCTCTCGGCCACCGAAGTCAAGATGTACAGCGCAACCCATGCCATGCTGGTCAGTGTCATGTGCGGTCTGGCGGCGCGGGAAGTCTTGAAGTGGCCCGCCGACCAGGAGGCGGTGTTGCGCAAGGCGGCCCTGACCATGAACCTGAGCATGACTGGGCTGCAGGATCAACTGACCAAGCAAATCGAAGCACCATCGCCGGTGCAGCGCAAGGCCATTGACGAACACGCCAACAAGTCGGCCGACATGCTCTCCGATTTGGGTGTGACCGACGCAAACTGGCTGGAGGCCGTGCGCCACCACCATACCCAGGCCCCGGGTAGCCTGCAGTCCCGAACCCCCGCGCAGCAGATTGCGCGGCTGGTTCAACGGGCCGACAT
>Ga0066464_1000784_pt1 | contig 10419 bp, 6 predicted proteins | sample LakWasMe94_HOW11_2_FD_59583 | JGI IMG/M metagenome (GOLD analysis project Ga0066464, IMG submission 59583) | Freshwater sediment methanotrophic microbial communities from Lake Washington under simulated oxygen tension - Sediment Metagenome 94_HOW11 | ecosystem: Environmental > Aquatic >...
ACAACAATGGCCCCATATCGCCGCAAACGTGGCAGAACCCATGACCCAACCCGACGGAGCACTGATGATGAAACGACGTAATGCTGCAATTTCTGTTCTGGCTGTTTGTGCACTGGCAGCGTCATCGCTGCTGCGGGCGCAGACGGCCCTGCCTGCAAACCAGGTGCTGCGCATCGTTCCGCAAGCCAATCTGACCGTGCTAGACCCCGTCTGGACGTCCGCCTACGTAACGCGCAACCACGCGTACATGATTTACGACACATTGTTTGGCACGGATGCCAAAGGTGCCATCAGGCCACAGATGGTCGACAAATGGAGTGCCTCCGCGGACAAGCTCGTGTGGACTTTTACGCTGCGCGATGGCCTGGAGTTTCACGATGGCAAGCCCGTGACCAGCGATGACGTTGTCGCGTCTCTCACCCGTTGGTCGGGTAAGGATGCCATGGGTGTCGTGTTTAGGGGGTTTTTTAGCAAGTTCGAAGTTGTCGACGCAAAGACATTTCGCATTGTCTTTCGCCAGCCGTTCTCCTTGACCTTGGAGGTGTTGGGCAAAGCGGGCGGAGCGGCCTTCATCATGCCCAAGCGTGTAGCCGAAACGCCTGCGTCTTCCCAGATCAATGAGTTCGTCGGTTCCGGCCCCTACATATTCAAGGCGGACGAGTTCAAGCCGGGCGAACGCGTGGTGTACGTCAAAAATGCAAAGTACGTGCCGCGCAAAGAGGCCCCCAGTGGAACCGCCGGTGGCAAGACGGTGTATGTTGACCGCGTGGAGTGGACCATCATCCGCGATCCGCAAACCCAACTGAATGCGCTGAAGGCGGGGGAAGTGGACATCATCGAAGTGCCAGCGGGTGAACAGTACAGTGCGCTGCGCGCGACTCCGGGCGTGTCATTGGTCGATGCAACCCCTGGCGGCGCCATGTACACGTTTCGGTTCAATTTCCTGAACCCGCCATTTGACAATGTGTTGGTGCGGCGAGCCGCCATGCTGGCCCTGGGGCAAGAGCAGGTCCTGCGTACCCAAGTTGCCGCAGCCGGCCTCTACCGGTTCTGCAAGAGCCTGTACCCGTGCGGAACCCCTTTTGAGTCCGAGAACACCGGGATCTTTACGGGTATTGCCAATCCCGCTGCTGCCAAGAAGCTGTTGGAAGAAGCCGGCTACAAAGGGCAGCCCGTCTTGTTGATGCGCCCCAGCGACTTTGCGGTTTTGTCCAAGGCCCCATTGGTGGTGAAGCAACAGCTTGAGCAAGCGGGCTTTACTGTCGATATGCAGACGATGGATTGGCAGACCCTGTTGGCGCGTCGCGCCAAGAAGGAACCGGCCTCGGCAGGAGGATGGGACGCCTTCATCACCATGAACGGAGCGTCCGACAATCTCAATCCGTTGTCAATGGCCATGATGAATGCCACGGGTTCCAGGGGGTGGTTTGGCTGGCAGAACGACCCTGCGCTGGAAGAGATCAAGAAGCAATTTGCGTCGGCACTGAGCGATGTCGACCGTAAAAAACTTGCCGAGCAAGCGCAATTGCGCGCGATTGAAACCGTTACGCACGTGAATTTGGGGCAGGTCTACCAGCCGGCCGCAGTGCGCAATGGCGTGTCTGGCATCGTGCCAGCCGGGGCGCAGGTGTACTGGAACATCAAGAAGGCGCCGTGAGCCGCGTGATCCAGTTATCAACAGAATAGGCCCGCCATGTTGCGATTCATACTGTCCCGCTTGCTGTCCACCATTCCTGTACTGCTGGTGGTTGCCGTCATTGTCTTTGTGGTCCTGCGGCTGGCTCCCGGAGATCCGGCGGCGGTGATCGCTGGCAGCAACGCCACGCCCGAAGACATCCTGAATATTCGGCAGTCCCTGGGTTTGGAGCAATCGATGCTCAAGCAGTTTTCCATCTATATGGGCAACCTGCTACAGGGGGATTTTGGCTACTCTTTCTATTTGCATAAGCCCGTGGTCTCGCTGATCGCGCAACGGTTCGAACCCACCGTTTCCATCGCGGTCGGCACCATGGTCTTGGCGGTGTTGATCGCGGTGCCATTGGGCACACTGGCCGCTTGGCGCATGGGCGGCTGGTTGGATCGTTTGTTGATGGGTTTTTCGGTGGTAGGTTTCTCGGTACCGGTGTTTGTGGTGGCGTACTTGCTGATCATGTTGCTCTCACTGCAATTGCAGTGGTTGCCGGTTCAAGGTTACAAAAGCATAGCCAGTGGCCTGTGGCCATGGGCTCGGCAATTGGTACTACCCTGGATCGCATTGGGTACGGTATACGTGGCGCTGCTGGCGCGCGTTACGCGGGCCTCGGTGAGCGAGGCCTTGACCGAGGATTACATCCGCACTGCGCAAGCCAAGGGTGTGTCGCAGCTCAGCATTTTGTTTCGGCATGCGCTGGCAAATGCGGCCGTCCCCATCGTGACCGTGGTCGGCATCGGGGTGGCGCTGTTGATTGGTGGCGTGGTGGTGACCGAAACGGTTTTCGCCATTCCCGGTCTGGGTTCCCTGACCGTGGAGGCCGTGCTCAGCCGCGATTTCCCGGTTATCCAAGGAGTAGTCCTCTTCTTCGCTTTTTCCTATGTGGCTATCAACCTCCTGGTGGACCTTAGCTATCTGGTGTTTGACCCACGCATTCGGTATTGATGATGAACCCCCTTTACAAAAACTTGGTTGCGAATAGGAATGTCAGTGCATCGGCGCTGACCTTGCTGGTGTTGGTAGTGTTGGCTCTGCTGAGCCCATGGCTTGGCACTATCGATCCAGCCGCCATGGACTATATGAATGTCAACCAACCGGCGGGAACCGTGGCCACCGTCGCAGCCGCGGACGGCGCTGCATCGAACTACACCTTCTTGATGGGTACCGACAGCTACGGCCGCGACGTCTACAGCCGCGTGCTGTTCGGCACACGCGTCTCACTGTTGGTCGGTGTCGTGTGTGCCGTGGTGTCCTTGATGTTGGGTGGGCTTTTTGGCATGCTCGCGGGCTACTTCCGCGGCTTTGATTCGGTATTGATGCGCGTGATGGACGGGCTCATGGCCATTCCAGCCATACTCTTGGCCATTACGCTGGTTGCCGTCCTGGGTGCGTCATTGCCTACCGTTGTCCTGGCGATTGCGATTCCGGAGGTGCCCCGCGTCACGCGGCTGGTACGCGCACTGGTTCTCACCCTGCGTGAGGAGCCATTTGTCGAGGCTGCAAAAGCACTTGCCACCCCGACGCACGTGATTCTCTATCGGCACATCTTGCCCAATGCGATGGCGCCGCTGATTGTGCATGGAACATTCATTGCTGCCGCCGCGGTTTTAACCGAGGCAGTGCTCAGCTTTCTGGGCTTGGGTTTGCCTCCCGAAGTGCCCACGTGGGGCAGCGTCATGGCGGAGGGCCGCGCGAGCTTCGGCGAGCACCCGGGACACGTACTGTTTCCGGCCATGTTGCTGGTCCCGACCGTGCTGGCCATCAACCTGCTGGGGGACGGACTGCGCGATGTTCTCGATCCAAAATTCAACCGCCGAAAGAGCTGAGATCCCATGGAACCCATACTTCAAATCGACAAGCTTTCGGTCTTGTTGCCAGCGGGCGCGGACCGTTGCCACGCCATACAGAGCGTGAGTCTGAACATTCACGCGGGCAAGACGCTGTGCGTTGTGGGGGAGTCCGGTTCGGGTAAATCCGTGCTGGCGACAACCGTCATGGGCCTGTTGGCGAAAGGTTTGGTGCCCGAAACGGGTTCCATCAAGCTCGAAGGTCAGGAGTTGATCGGCATGGCCGAGGCCCGGCTGCGGTCCTTGCGGGGTGTGCGCATGGGTATGGTGTTCCAGGAGCCGATGACGGCGTTGAACCCGGTCATGCGATGCGGTGACCAGGTTGATGAATTGCTTCGCGAGCACATGGTGTGGACAGCCGACGAACGTCGCAGGCGCGTGTTGGAGGTCTTTGAGCAGGTGAAGCTGCCAGACCCCGCGCGTATCTACAAAAGCTTCCCGCACCAACTCTCGGGCGGGCAGCGCCAGCGGATTGTGATTGCGATGGCTGTCATTTTGAAGCCCAAACTTCTGATCTGCGATGAGCCAACAACTGCCCTGGACGTCACGACCCAAAAGCAAATACTCCGGCTGATTGCGGATCTGCACCGAGACCAAGGTTCGGCCGTGCTCTTCATTACCCACGATATGGGTGTAGTGGAGGACATTGCGGACGACGTGCTGGTGATGCGCAGTGGCCAGGCCGTGGAAATTGGCACACGTGACGAAGTCCTGCGGAACCCCCGAGAAACCTATACGCGCAACTTGTTGGCGGCAGTGCCAAGCATGCAACCACCGCCGGCCAAGCCGGAACCCTTGACGGAGCCATTGCTGCGCGCGCGGGGTGTTGGCAAGACCTATACAAGCCATGACTGGTTGGGTCGCAAGCGGGAGGTTCATGCGCTGAAGGATGCCGCGCTGAACGTGCGCGCCGGGCAGACCATCGGCGTCGTTGGAGAATCCGGTTGTGGAAAGTCAACCTTTGCGCGTTGCCTGATTCGCTTGATTGAACCAACGGTTGGCGAGATTCGGTGGGGTGCCTATCCCGTGCAGAACCTGGCGGAACGGCAGCTCCGTCCCTTGCGCTCAAACGTTCAGGTGGTGTTTCAGGACCCGAATCGTTCACTGAATCCGCGCATGCGCATCGTGGATTCATTGATAGAAGGCGCCGTTAACTTTGGTATTCCACGCGCAAAGGCGCTGCGACAGGCCGAGGAGCTGATGAATCTCGTGCGTTTGCCGGCCAATGGTTTAACCCGCTACCCGAACGAGTTTTCCGGTGGCCAGCGGCAGCGACTGGCCATTGCGCGCGCCCTGGCGTGCAGACCGCGTGTGCTGGTGGCGGACGAAGCGGTGAGCGCGTTGGATGTTTCCGTTCAGGCCGAAATTTTGAATTTGTTGCGCGAGGTGCAGAGAGACTTCGGCTTGGGAATCATCTTCATTACGCACGACTTGCGCGTCGCCGCCCAACTGTGTGACCAGGTGATCGTCATGCACGAAGGGCAGATCGTGGAGCAAGGACGCACGGTGGATGTGTATGCAAAGCCACAACACGCTTACACCCGAACACTGCTGGCCGCCGCACCGGGCGGTGGGCATTGTCCACCCGGGCCTGTAGACATGCAAAAGATAAGAAGGTTGGCGTGAGTGAGGCAACGCCCGTTCAAACAAGTTGACGTCTTTACCAACCAGGCCTATTTAGGCAATCCGCTGGCAGTGGTGCTGGACGGTGCAAACCTCAGCACAGAGGCCATGCAGCACTTTGCGCGCTGGACCAACCTGTCTGAGACCACCTTTGTGATGCCCCCTTCACCCGAGGCCGCGGCCCAGGGAGCCGACTACCTGGTTCGCATTTTTACCCCCGGATACGAACTGCCGTTCGCCGGTTACCCCACTCTGGGAAGCTGCCACGCTTGGCTGGAACAGGGCGGTGTGTCGCAAACCACAGGCGTGGTGGTGCAGGAGTGTAAGGTGGGCCTAGTCAAGATCAGCCGTACCGGCGGGTGCCCCGCCTTCGCCGCACCGCCATTGAACCGACGAGATGCCGCTCCGGAATTGATCCAGGCGCTGGCCGACGCACTGGGCTTGTCATGGGCAGCCATCATCGCCGCGCAGCATTTGAACAATGGGCCTCGCCACTTCGGCTTGCTGATCACCAGTCACGCGATGTTGATGGAGCTCAAGCTCGACTCCGAAAAGCTGAGCGCCACCCTGAAGCGCGCCGGCATCAGCGGCGTGGGTGTTGCCGTGGTGCGGAGCGAGAGCGGCGTCTCGGGCTTGATCGCACGCTCCGCCCGCGAGGCGCGAGCCTTTGCCTGCAGCGCCAGCACCACTGCGCCCGTCACCCCGACGGACGCGGAACCCGGCGTGGAAGTCCGCTTCTTCTTCGACCACGGCAAGGACATCGGTGAAGACCCGGTCACCGGCAGCTTCAACGCCAGCCTGGCGCAATGGCTGATTGCCGTAGGCCACGCGCCCAGCCACTATGTCGCGGCGCAAGGAACGTGCATAGGCATGCAGGGTCGCGTCCACATCCAGCAGGATGCCAGCGGCCAGGTCTGGGTCGGTGGGGACGCCGTGACCTGCATCAGCGGCAGCGTGTTGCTGTGAATCTGGACCGCACGGCATGGCACCGATAACCGCCTGCTCAGAACGGTGAACCGCCAAATTGGAGTAGCACATGTGGAATTATTTCAACTTGAATCTATCCCTGTCCCGTCGTCTCAAGTTGGGATTTTCCTGTGTCTTGGTATTGCTGCTATGCATTGCGGCGGTAGGCACTTGGTCGCTGCGTCGGGCCGGGGATGACTTGACATGGGTTGTCGAGGTGAATTCGATACGGTCCGGCTTGGCCACCGATTTGCTGATCAACATTGGCAACATGGCGACCACCGTGCGCGGCATTGCGTTGCTCACGGATTTGAAAGCAATAGACCAGTCCACCGACGCGCTGAAACAATTGGATGCGCAGTGTGTGCAACTCGAACAAGCCCTGAGAAAACACCTTGACGCATGGGGGGCACTGCCTGATGAACAGGCCTTGTTTGATCAGGTCGTCGCATCCAGCCGGAAAACGAGACCGGTCATAGCGGACGCGGCAAAACTGGGCAAGGACGGTGACAACATTGCCGCCATTGGTGCGATTACCACACGCGTGGTGCCATTGGAGCAGGTTTGGCGGACGCGAGTGGATGCGTTTGCAGCATTGCAGAAGCAGCGGTCCGCCTCAGTCGCCCAGGCATCCACCGACGCGCGGCGCCGGGTCACGGTCGTGCAGTTGGTGTTGGTCGCTGTGTCGCTTGTGCTTGGTGGCTTGATTGCCTGGCGCATCACCGACAGCGTTGCGCAACCCATAGGGCGCGCAGTGCAAGTAGCGGAGCGGATTGCCAAAGGAGACTTGACGTCGGTCATTGAAGTGAGCCGCCAAGACGAGATCGGCCGGCTATTGGGTGCGATTTCGACCATGCAAGACAAATTGCGCCTGTTGGTGGGTGACATAGGTGTAGCAGCCAACAGCATCGCATCGTCGAGTACCGAGGTTGCATCGGCGACCATGGATCTGAGCATTCGCACTGAAACGGCTTCGCAGAACCTGCAGGCAGCGTCGTCAACCCTGCATACGCTGAGTATGGGAGTAGTCAGCAATGCTGACGCCGCACGCAACGCCAACAGTTTGGCCATTGCCGCATCCGAAACGGCATCCCGGAGCGGAGGGATTGTTCACCGGGTTGTCAGCACCATGGACGAGATCAACAACAGCTCCCGAAAAATAGCGGACATCGTCAGTGTCATCGACGGCATTGCGTTTCAAACCAATATCTTGGCACTGAACGCCGCGGTGGAAGCGGCCCGCGCCGGCGAACAGGGCAGGGGCTTCGCGGTCGTCGCCAGTGAAGTGCGAAGTCTGGCCAGCCGAGCCGCCGGCTCGGCAAAGGAAATAAAGCTCCTGATCGGTCGTAGCACGGAACGCGTGGAAGCGGGCAGTGCCCTGGTGGCCCAAGCCGGCCAGGTCATTCAGGAGCTGGTTCAGTCCGTACAGAAGGTGTCCACGATTGTGGGAGAAATATCTTCGGCAATGCAAGAGCAGAGCGTTGGCGTAGGTTCGATTACGGAGTCCATCTGTCTTCTGGATGATGCACTTCAGCAGAACGCGGCCATGGTCGAGCAAAGTGCCGCGGCGACTGAAAGCCTGAAGGAACAGGCCACCAGCTTGACGCAAATGGTTGGCGCCTTCCAGATCGAGCAGGTGCTGGTAGCCCGGCAGGGCGCATTGCATTTGCTTCGGTGATTGCGGGCACGTGCAAGCCCTTTCTTGGCCTGTCCGTGTTGCGCACGCAGAAGGCGCGCAGCGCATAACCAAACGGAATAGCCCGGATCGGAATGCGATAAGACAGAGGACGGATAGCACTCCAGAATCGGACCACTGCATCACGAAAGATGCTGTGTTCAGAGACCCACTTGACGGAGTGCATGATGATGAAACGACGTACCGCCTTGCTGTCCGCGCTGGCAGCTGGAGTTTCAGTTACTTCGCCCGCTTGGGGTGTACCGGGTGCCACCAAGGACAACAACATACTGCGCGTCGTTCCCTTTGCGGGCCTGTCGGTATTGGACCCCATCTGGACCAGTGCCTACAACACGCGCAACCATGGGTACATGGTCTACGACACGCTGTTCGGAACCGATGAAGAAGGCAACATCAAGCCCCAGATGGTAGACGCGTGGACGGTGTTTGCCGACCAGAAAACATGGGTCTTTACGCTGCGCGATGGGCTGTTTTTTCATGACGGAAAGCCCGTGACCAGCACGGACGTCATCGCTTCTCTGACGAGGTGGTCGAACCGAGACGCCTTGGGCGGTCTGCTGGCAAGAAGTCTTGACGGGTATGACGCGCTAGATGCCAAGACTTTTCGTATGCGGTTCAAGGAACCGTTCGGCTTTGTGTTGGAAGCCTTGGGCAAGCCGTCATCCAATGTTCCTTTCATCATGCCGGCCCGGATTGCGGCCACTTCCGCCATGGAGCAAATCAAGGAACACATTGGGTCGGGTCCTTTCGTATTTGCGGCAAACGAATTTCGGGCAAACTCAAAATGTGCGTATCTGAAGAACACAAAATATGTGCCAAGAAAGGAGCCGGCAAGCGGCACCGCGGGTGGGAAAAATGTGTTTGTGGACCGCGTGGAATGGGTGGTCATTCCCGATCCGCAAATGCAGATCAATGCACTGCTGGCCAACGAGGTCGACATCGTTGAGCAACCGATTCCAGAGCATTACCGCACGATTCGGTTAACACCCAAGGTGCATTTGGCGGATGTTCAACCGGCGGGGTTTCAACTTAGCCTGCGATTGAACTTCTTACACCCGCCCTTTGACAACGTATTGGTGCGCCGTGCGGCCATGTTGGCGGTTGGACAAGAGCAAGTGCTGCGCTCGCAAGTCGCGGCGCTGGGAATGTACCGATTCTGCAAGAGTCTCTTTCCGTGTGGTACCCATTACGAGTCGGCCCATACCGGTAATTTTCGGGGTCAGGTCCAGGTGAAGCTGGCTAAAAAGCTGCTGGACGAGGCTGGCTACAAGGGTGAGCCGGTTGTACTGATGCGCCCGACCGACATCGCGGCGCTGTCCAAAGCGCCGATTGTGGTGAAAGAGCAATGGGAGCGGGCCGGGTTCAAGGTCGATATGCAGTCCATGGATTTTCAGGCGCTGATTGCACGGCGCGCCAAGCAGGATGCCCCCGCGCAAGGCGGATGGAACGCTTTCATAACCTATAGCGCGGCTGCCGACAATTTGAACCCCATCACCATGTCGATGATGAATGCCAAGGGGCGCTCCGGATGGTTCGGCTGGCAAGACGACCCTGAGCTGGAAAAGATAAAAATGGATTTCGTCCGTGCCCGCGACGGTACCGAACGGAAAAGGCTTGCAGATGCGGCCCAACTGCGTGCGATTGACCAGGTCACGCATGTGAACCTGGGGCAATTCAATATGCCGGCCGCGGTGCGCGATTGCGTTTCTGGTTTGGTTCCGGGCGGCGCGCAGGTCTACTGGAATGTTCGCAAAACCTAGCGCGCGCGGTACCCAGGCAAGACAGTGAATGCACGATGTGAATACTAAGGGGATGGGATGAAAACAGATTGGTTGATTCGGGGTGGGATGGTCGTGGACGGGACGGGTGCGCCCGCCTACCGGGCAGACGTGGCGCTGTGTGGTGGAAGAATTGTGGCCATCGGGACGGATATCTCCAGCGAATCCGGTCAGGTGCTCGACGCTACGGGCCTCACGGTGGCGCCCGGATTTATTGACGGGCATACCCATGACGACACGGCCGTCTGCAGCCTGGATGCCATTCGGGCCAAGCTATTGCAGGGTGTCACCACCGTGGTCGCGGGCAATTGCGGCATCAGTGCCGCGCCGCTGACACGGCCGTCGCCTCCCGCGCCGCTGGACCTGCTGGACAAGCGCTGGCCGCGGTTTGCACGATTCGCTGATTTCCTGGCCGAGGTGGAACATCTGGGCGCCCATGTCAATGTGGCCTACCTGGTTGGGCATACGGCATTGAGAGTGCAGGTGATGACGGACTTGGAGCGACCGGCCAGTGTTGTGCAAGCCCGAGACATGGCCGGCCTTCTGGCCGAGGCGCTGCAGGCCGGTGCCATAGGTGTTTCGACGGGACTGTATTACCCTCCCGCGCAGGCCGCCGATGCCGACGAAATCGTCGCCGTCTGCCAACCCCTGGACCCCAAGCGGCATCGGTTGACCATGCACCTGCGCGATGAAGGCGATCACGTCATCGATGCGCTCCAAGAGGCCACGCTGATTGCCACGCGCCTGGACATACCACTGGTGATTTCGCACCACAAGGTGGCAGGCCAGCGCAACCACGGCCGCTCCGGCGAGACCTTG
>Ga0066464_1000785_pt1 | contig 10416 bp, 8 predicted proteins | sample LakWasMe94_HOW11_2_FD_59583 | JGI IMG/M metagenome (GOLD analysis project Ga0066464, IMG submission 59583) | Freshwater sediment methanotrophic microbial communities from Lake Washington under simulated oxygen tension - Sediment Metagenome 94_HOW11 | ecosystem: Environmental > Aquatic >...
ATCGCCGCCACCGGAAAAGGCACCACCGTCCCGTCGGTAATGGTCAGGTAGCCGACCTGCAGATCCAGGCTGCCGGTGGGCGCCAGGAAGTGGTAGTCGTCGATATAGCCCTCGGACTTGTCGTCCAGCTTGCTGCCGTTGGGCCACAAAAAGATGACGTCGCGCGCGCCGGTCTCTGCCTCCCAGTCCTCAAACTCCACGGTGGCGTCTGGCCCGCTGCCGCTGCCGTCGGCGTAGAGCAGCTTCTTCGGGCCCAGAAAGGGCAGCGGCGATCCGCTGACTTTGCCCGCCGAAATGGATGGGTCGCCGCAATACATCTTGTAGCGCGCGCCACCCACGTGCATGGGCAGGCAGGCCTGGGCGCTGGTGAACAGCTTGGGGCAGCCGTCGCTGCGGTACTGCACATTCCAGCGCGCGCCATCCCACACCGCGTAGCCATGGTTTTGCTGCACTGCACTACAACTGGCGACGCTGTCGGTGGTGAACACCATGAAGGCGCCCGGTGCGCCATCCCAGCGCCAGTCGGTCTGCGTGGGGAAGGCGACCTTGTTCTGCCGTGCATTCTTGATGCGCAGGTTGGCACCGGTGGCGTCGCCTTCCACGCCGATGACCAAGCTGGGCGCGCAGCCGCCCGTGCTCGCGTAGTCGGCATCGGTGGAGCAGGTCAGTGCAGCGCCGCTATTGAAGTCCTGGCCGACATAGCCATCCTTGCTGTCGACGGAAAAGATGCGCGTCTTGCCGTCGCTGCCGGCGGCTTCAAAAAAGAGGCGGATCTTGCCGCCCAGATTGGCCGCCAACGGCACGCCCTGGCCGGTGGCCACGCTGGCAATGTCGCGCGTGGCGTTGGAGGTGGGCGGCGTGACCAGGCCGGACGAACCGGTCTTGCTGGTGAACGTCAGATAGCTGCTGGGCGTGGCGGCGCTGGCCACGGCGTTGCCGACCGCCACCGACAGCGACGGGCTGGCCATGGGCCCGTAGTAAAACTGCACCCGCCCGGCGTTGGCCGTGCCGGCGTCCGCGCCCATGCGGGTGGCGCTCAGGCGCGCATTGCCGTCGGAGACCAGCTTGCTCAGGCCGCTGACGCTGGCGCCGCTGCCTTGCAATTGCCAGTATTCATTCGCCGTCGTCGCGGACACGGCCGCCGCCGCGCCATACAGCGTGCAGGCCGCGTCCTGGCAGGCCCGGACCATGACGCGGTAGGCCGTTGCGGCCTTCAGTCCGCCCAGCGTGGCCGAGAATTCGCCCGCGCTGGCGCTGACGCTGGTGCGCGTGCCCCCCACCGACTCGGTGCCAATCACCTCGAAGTGGTGCACGCTAAAGCTGGTGGGTGCGGTCCATGTGGCAGTGAGTTTGCTGGATGAGCCAAAGCTGAAGCTGCCGACCGTCTGTGTGTTGGGGCCGCTGACGGCAACTCCGGTGGGTGCGGCCAGGGTATTGGACGTGGCGACCACGGCCACCGAATTGGGCACCACGGTCCATTGTGCAAGGTTGGTCGTGGTCAGGCTGGCGCTGTAGGCCTGGGTCAGGCCGTCCACCTCGACATACGGAAAGGCCAGCACATAGCTGCCGCCGCTTTGCTGCAGGTTGGTGACGTTGCTGGCGCCGGCCTGCACGGCGACCGATGCGACGGAACCCGCGTCGGCGCTGAAGGTGAACAAGTCGGTGGTCGTGGCCTTGGCGGTGTAGGCCTGCTTGGCACCGCCGGGGCTGAATTCCAGATACGGAATCTTCAGCGCGTAGCCGGTGGCCGTTTGTACCAGCGTGGGCGTGGTCTGGGCCTGCGCAATCCCGGCGCTTAAAACGGCCTGCGCTATCAGCAGCGAACGCGTGACGGTGGCATGCATGGCAAATACCTCCTGGGAGCGATGCGTGGTCCTGCGATAATGCACGCAATGCAAACCCTGCGCAACGCCCACCTGTTAGCCCGCTTCGTGCTGGTGTGGTTTGCGTTGTCCGTGGGCGTGGCGATTGCGTCGCCGCTGGTCAAGCCGCAGAGTCTGCAACTGGTGTGCTCGGCGGCCGGCGCCATCAAGGTGCTGACGGACGCGGGCGATGAAGCCAGTGGCCCGCTGACCAACACGCTGGATTGCCCGCTGTGCGCGGCAGTCGGCGCACCACCTCCCCAAGTCTCTGTCGAAGTGCTGCCCCCCATGGGGCTGCGCTACACGCTGCAGATCGGCACCGACGCGCAGCATGCCTGCCGTTGTGCCGCAGCTTTTCCCCCGCGCGGCCCGCCCGCAGCCGTCTGATTCGACGGGCCCTTGCGGCCCGGTGAGCTATGGCCGTGCCCAGCGTTTGGCTGGCTGCGCCGCAGTGTGTTTTTCAAACGGGATTCATTCTTATGAAGCAAGCTATTGCTATTTATTTGGTAGCTGCATGCGCAGCATTTACGGGGGCTAGCGACGCTTTTGCCCACATTATTTTGCAGGATGGGGCGGCGGCGGCCGGTTCCAGCTACCGCGCCACGTTTCGGGTCGGCCATGGCTGCGACGGGGCGCCCACCACGGGTATCACCGTCACTATTCCCGCTGGATTCACCGGCGCGCAGCCCATGCCCAAGGCCGGGTGGACCACACGCGCGGTGACGGGCAAGCTGGACCAGCCCTATGAGCTGCATGGCAAGAAATTGACCGATGGCGTCGTCGAAATCAGCTGGACGGCCAGCTCGCCCGAGGCCGCGCTGCCCAGCGACTTTTACGATGAATTTGTGCTGCGTGGTACCACGCCCACCAAACCCGGCCCGCTGTGGTTCAAGGTCGTACAAACCTGCACCCAGGGCAGCATGGCCTGGGTGGAAGTGCCCGCCAGCGGCACCTCCACCAAAGGCTTGAAAGCGCCGGCTGCCTTGCTGGACGTGCTCGATATCCAGGCCGCAGGCGGCCACAACCATTGATCGATATACAGGGGTTCGACCCCGGGAGTCATTATGAAAATTCAACGTTTGGTGTGGGGCGCTGTTTGCATGGCAACACTGTCCACGGCCGTGTTGGCCCAATCGGTCGATGTCAAGGGCGCTTGGGCCCGTGCCACCGTGCAAGGCCAAAAGGCCAGCGGCGCTTTCATGACACTGACGGCCAAGGACGGCGCCAAGCTGGTTGGCGTGCAGTCACCGGTCGCCGGCGTGGTCGAAGTGCACGAGATGAAGATGGACGGCGACGTGATGAAGATGCGCGCCGTGGAGGGTGGGCTGGACCTGCCCGCTGGCAAGGCCGTGGAGCTGAAGCCTGGTGGCTACCACGTGATGCTGATGGACCTGAAGACACCGCTGCAAAAGGACACCTCGATCCCGTTGACGCTGGTGTTGAAGAACGCCAAGGGTGTGGAGAGCACCGTGGCCATCAAGGTTCCGGTGTCGACCGTGCCGCCGGCAGGTGCCGACGCCGACGGCCACGGCGACCACAAGAAGTAAGCCGGGAACCTGCCATGAATAAGCACCCCCTGACGGTGCTGGCCGCCGCATTGGCCTGCACCTATGTGTCCGCGCACGCCCAAGTTGTCCAATTGGCGATGCACGAAGAGAAACCCGCCAAGAGCCTGGGCGTGGTCACCATCAGCACCAGCGGCGGGCAGCCCACGTCGTTGCCCACCCAGATACCCACCACCATCGAGGGCATCGGCAAGGAGCAGATCGAGCAGTCCATCAACGCCACCGACAGTGAAGACGCCATCCGCTACCTGCCCAGCCTGCTGGTGCGCAAGCGCTACATCGCCGACTACAACCACGCCGTGCTGTCCAGCCGCGCCTCGGGCACGGGCAACAGCGCACGCTCGGCCGTCTATGCCGATGGCATCTTGCTGAGCAACTACCTGGGCAATGGCGCCACCTTTGCGCCGCGCTGGGGCCTGGTCACGCCGGAAGAGATTGCGCGGGTTGATGTGATGTATGGCCCGTTCTCCGCGGCGTACCCCGGTAATTCGGTGGGCGCCGTGGTGGACTATGTGACGCGCATGCCCAAGGAATTTGAAGCCCACGTCAAGGCGGGCTATGTGTCGCAGCCTTTTGACCTGTACAACACCCATGAGACCTACAAGGCCTGGCAGACCAGCGCGTCCATGGGCAGCAGGGAAGGGGACTGGTCCTGGTTCGTTAACCTGAACCATACCAACAGCCACGGCCAACCGCTGACCTTCCCCACACGGTTGAAGAGTGCCGGTGTGGCCGGCTCCGCAGGCACGGCCGTGACCGGCGCCGTGCTGGACGCCAACAACGCCAACCAGCCTTGGTACAACCTGGGCACGGGCACCGAATACACCACGGTGCAAGACCACGCCAAAGTGAAGCTCGCGTACGACATCACGCCCAGCCTGCGCGCCAGCTACACCTATGGCCTGTGGAAGAACACCTCCGAAGGTCGGCCTACGACCTACCTGCGCGATGCCAATGGCCAGCCGGTTTATAGCGGGGCCATCAACATCGATGGTCTGGCATTCACCGGCGCCAATGCGTTGACGGGCGGGGATTATGTGCTGACCAATGAAGACATCACGCACAGCATGCACGGTGTATCGGTCAAGAGCCACAGCCAGGGCGTGTTTGACTGGGAAGTGGTGGCTAGCCAGTACGGCTATGGCAGCGACACCAACCGCCGCAATGGTGTTAACAACTTCCTGCCCACGGCGCAAAGCGGCGGTGCCGGCACCATCGCCGATGCGGGCGGCACGGGTTGGAACGCGCTGGCGCTGAAAGGTATATGGCGCCCCGGTGGCGACGCCTCGCAGGCGCTTGCTGCGGGCGCGCGGGGTGCCCACGTGGTGGACTTCGGTCTGCAGCAAGACCGCTACAGCTTTCGCACCGTCACGTCCAACACCACCGGCAACTGGATCACCGACGCGACGGGTTCGCTGGTCAATGACGTAGGCGGCAACGCGACCACGCGGGCGCTGTATGCGCAAGACAGCTGGGCCTTTGCCCCGTTGTGGAAGACCGTGCTGGGCGTTCGGCTGGAGAACTGGAGCACAGCCGATGGCTTCACGACCTTTGGCCTGGGCAACACGGCCAATGCGCGCTACGCGGGGCGCGACGAAAGCTTTGTGTCTCCGAAGGCGGCGCTGTCCTACCAGGCGGCGCCGGGGCTGGTGCTCAAGGGGTCGCTAGGCCGTGCGGTGCGCTTCCCGACCGTGACCGAACTGTATGGCGCCACCAGCACCACCAACTCGCAGTACATCAACGACCCCAACCTGAAACCCGAGAAGTCGTGGACATCGGAGTTGAGTGCCGAGAAAGACTATGGCTCATCGAGCCTGCGCCTGACCTACTTTGCCGAAGATACACAGGACGCGTTGTATGCGCAAACCACGTTCGGCGCACTGGCGAACAAGAACATCAGCCGCGTGCAGAACGTGAACCGTATCCAGACCCAGGGGCTGGAGCTGTCCTTCAACGGCGAAAACGTGGTTGCCAAGGGCCTGGACCTGAATGCCAGCATCACCTACACCGACTCCACCATCAAGGACAACGATGGTTTTGTGGTGGTGCCCGGTGACACGCTTGGCAAGCGCCAGCCCAACATCCCCGCATGGCGGGCAAGCACCTTGCTGGGCTACAAGGTCGACGACCATTGGAGCGCCAGCCTGGGCGCACGCTACAGCGGCCCGCAGTTCCGCACGCTGAACAATGCGGATGTGAACGGCTATACCTACCAGGGCGTCAGCGAGTTTTTCACCACCGACGTGCGCGTGCGCTACAAGCAGGGCAAGCACTGGAGTGCGTCGTTTGGCATCGACAACCTCAACAACTACCAGTACTGGAATTTCCACCCCTACCCGCAGCGTAGCTATGTGGCGGAGGTGAAGTTCGATTTGTAAAAGGGGCGGTAGGGCAGCGCTGCCCATCAACTACCTCACCTGAGTTGCGGCGAACGGCCCCGCCTTTCAACGGTTGCGGCCGTCGCAACTTGGGCAATTAGCGGTGTCTTTGCGCGTCGAGCTCATGCCATACTTGGCCACAAACGGTTCAATTTCCGATCCGTTGAACCCGAGGATCCGTACATGGTTAAACCCGCCGTTGGAACTGCGGTTCCAAATAATCCGAAATCCGCAGGTGCCGGTTTTGTCGCGGGAACGTTGGTGCATACGGACAAGGGCTTGGTGCCTATCGAGAAACTGAAGATAGGCGATCTGGTCTTATCGCAATCCGAGGGCGGTGGCGAGAAAGCATACAAGCCAGTTATTAGAGCAATGGTTCATGATGACCAAGACGTTTGTTCAATCTGGTATTGTGATTTAGGCGGTGACCAAAGCACAACGACAACGTTATTTGCTACTGAGAATCATCCATTTTTGGTGGAAGAAATTGGGTGGATCCAAGCACGCGATCTGGCGAATCGTCATTTTCTGCAGTTGGCGAACGGCAATCAAGGATTGGTAACGGAAAACCTCCCGCTGTACCGTACCTCAAATGCCAATATAGCTTGTGAATATGACGAAGACACCAATAAAAGTCACTGCCTAGAGTTTGATGAGACGGGGCTAATCGCCCTACCTGAAGGAGAAATTGACCTCAACATCCTCTACAGCAAAGACCCCTATTTCAAAGTCAGGGTCTACAACATCGAGGTAGCCGACTTCCATACCTACTTCATTAAGAAAGAAGGTATTTTGGTACACAACGCCACTTGTCAAAAAGTCACTGCGGACGACGTGCTTGTTGTCGATGGATCGCCCCGCAAAGCCGAAGCAAAGGCCAGACTAGACTCGGAAACCTACTTCGCTGCGGGAACCTCGGTGCATACCAAAGAAGGTCTGCGCCCGATTGAAGAACTTAAAGTCGGGGACTTGGTGCTGACGTGGCCGGAAGACATGCCAATGCCTAAGCGTGCTCGTTTACCGGACGAATACATTTACAAGCCAGTGACCAAGACCTTTGTGCATGAAGACACGATGATTTCTCATGTGCCACTTCTAGGTACAGGTGTCGGCAAGGACGAGATTCTGCGAGCGACACCCAATCACCCCGTTTTTTCAGAGGAATACGGATGGCTTCCCTTCTCTGCTTTGAAGCCGAGCTACTCACTCATTTGGGCGGACTTTTCAAACGCATCAATTCGCAGAATGAAACACGATGTAGAGCGCGTGACGGCGTACAACATTGAAGTTGAAGATTGCCATACCTACTTTGTTGGAAAGATGGGCCTTTGGGTTCACAATAAGGGGAATTGATTGGCAACGCGTGAGTCAGCTTTTCTCGCAAATCGCCAACGCCACCCTTGACATCTCAAAGCCTTTGAGCCCTCCGACAAGCGCAGGGCGAACGGAAGAGTTGGTGCTGTGAATCACAGGATCGCTAGTCTCGTTTCTTGTCCCGCAAATAAATCAACTGCGCCTTGGCCTCGGGCCATTCGCCGCTGCGCATGCTGTACATCACGGTGTCGCGTATCGTGCCATCGCGGCGTATGGCGTGGCCGCGGATCACGCCGTCTTTCTTCGCGCCGAGTCGCTCAATCGCGGCCTGGGACGCGAAGTTGAAGTTGTCGGTGCGCCAACCGACCACATGGCAGCCCAGGGTTTCGAACGCATGGGTCAGCAGCAGCAGCTTGCAGGTGGTGTTCACATGGGTGCGCTGGCTGCTTTTGCCGTACCAGGTCCAGCCAATCTCGACCCGATTGATCGCAGGAACGATGTCGTGGTAGCTGGTGCTGCCCAGCACCTTGCCCGTGGCGTCGTCCAACACGGCAAAGGCAAAGCGGTTGCCTGCTTCGCGCATGGACAGGGCGTTTTCAATGTAGGCGCGGACGTTCTCCGGCTCGGGCACCGAGGTGATGCGGATGTTCCACAGCTCACCGTCTGCCGCCGCCGCTTGCAGGCCCGCTTCGTGCTGCAGGCCCAACGGCTTCAGGTGAATGCCGCGTGCCGCGAGGGTAATGGGTTCTACGAATGCCATAACAGACTCCTTTTTAGTGGGGTATCAAAGCCACGGTGGCATCCAACTCCACCGCCGCGTTCTTTGGCAACTGGTACACCCCCACCGACGTGCGCGTGTGTGGGCCACTGCCAGTGCCCAAGACCGCAACCATCAGTTGGGACGCCGCATCGGCCACCTCGCTCTGCTGTTTAAAGTCAGCCGCGCTTTGCGTGAACACATTGAGCTTCAAGACATGGGCAATGCGCTCCAGGCCAAACTGTTGCTCCAGGATGGCCAGCACGCGCAGTGCACACACTTCGGCTGCGGTCTGCGCAAGCTCCAGGCTCACCGCCTCTCCCACGCGCCCCGTGGCGATGATGGTGGTGCCGATGCGCGGAACCTGGCCGCTGACATAGACCACGCCCTGGTGTTCGATGGCCGACACATAGTTGCCGCCAATGACCAGGGGCGCATGCAGGTCCATGCCATGTTTGGCAGCCAACTGGCGGGCGATCTCTAAACGTGATGTTGTCATGGTGCGGCTTGGTAATGAGAGAGAGGGAGGAGCGGGTACAACAGGCCTCCAGTCTAGGGTTAATATTGGTTTGTTGAAAGTACCAATTAGTACAATTTCAACCATACCAATCAGTAGGGCGTCTAAACATGAAACCTGCCGCACCGTTGCCGGAGTTGCTGTTGGACAAGGCATCCAACGTGCCCTTGTTCAGGCAACTGTATGGCGCGATCAAGGACGCCATTCTGGGCGGGCAGATAAAACCCGGCGCGCAGTTGCCGCCCTCGCGCAGCCTGGCCACCACGCTCGGCGTATCGCGGCAGACCGTGGTCAATGCCTATGCCCAACTACTGGCGGAGGGGTATTTCACCTGCACGGTGGGCAAGGGCAGTTTTGTGAGCCTGCGCCTGCCGGTGCGGCACACGCCTGTGCGCAAGCGGGAGCTGCAGGCGGTGGCACCGTCCGAGCCCCCCCGTTTGTCGGACCGCGCGCGGGCATTTGTCGGCACGCACGTGGCCTTGGCGGACCAACCGGGCTCGGCCCGGGCCTTTCGCACCGGGATGCCCGCGCTGGAAGCCTTTCCGTTTGATGTGTGGACGCGCCTGAGCGCCCGCCGCTGGCGCCGCCCCCTGCTGCCACTGGGCTACGGTGACCCATCCGGCTTTGCGCCCCTGCGCGAACTGCTGGCCACGCATCTGCAGGTCTCGCGCGGCATGCGCTGCGCGCCGGAGCAAATCATTGTGACCACCGGCGCGCAGCAGGCGCTGAGTTTGGTGGCGATGATGCTGGCCAATGGGGGAGACAAGGTGTGGGTGGAAAGCCCGGGCTACCGCGGCGCGGCTGCGGCCTTCCAGGCAGCAGGCCTGGTGACCTGCCCGGTGGGTGTGGACGGCGAGGGGCTCTGCGTGGCGCATGGCGCTGCCCAGTACCCGGGCGCCAAGCTGGCCTATGTGACGCCGTCGCACCAATACCCCTTGGGCGTGACCATGAGCCTGGAGCGCCGCATGGCGCTGATTGCCTGGGCCACGCAGCACAAGGCCTGGATTGTGGAGGACGATTACGACAGCGAGTACCGCTATGCCGGCCCGGTGCTGGCGTCCTTGCAAAGCCTGGACCGCTCTGGCTCGGTGCTGTATATCGGCACGCTGTCCAAGATACTGTTCCCCGGTCTGCGCCTGGGCTACCTGGTGGTGCCGCCGGCCTTGGTGGATGCCTTTCGCCGTGGCAAGGCGGCCGTGGACCGCTGCACGGCGCTGATGCCCCAGGTGGTGCTGGCGGACTTTATCGCCGGTGGGCATTTCCACCGGCACATCAAGCGCACCCACGCGCTGTACGACGAGCGCCGGGCGGTGTTGGTGGAGGCCTTGCAGCGCGAACTGGGCCAACGGGTCGCCATTGGTCCATCCAATGCCGGATTGCAACTCGCGGTGGCCTTTCAGGGTGCCGTGGACGACCAGGCCTTTGCCGACCGGGCCACTGCCAAGGGGATTGAGGTGCGTGCGCTTTCGACGTTTTACCTGGACCACGCAACCCAAGCCCGGGCGTCGGGTCTGCTACTGGGGTACTCGTGCGTGCAACCTGCGCACATCCGACAGAGTGTCGCGGCGCTGAGGGGGGTGCTATAAGTCCACGGCCCGAGCATTGCATGGCACAGGTTGCTGGTGTATGGATGTTGCTATCATTGTAATAGCGAAGTGTTGATATTCCACGGGGGCTAGTGGCATGTTTTGCCTCGAATGTTTGTGAAATACCCCAGATTGGGTATTTTGTGAGCAGACCAGGCAGGCTGGGCGCGCGGCAGAGTCTGGCTCGGCCCAGGCCCGCCAGGTAGTCGTCGAGCCCCGCCAAGGTCTGCTGTTGGCGCTACAGAAACCGGGCGGGAATGGCGCTATGGAACGGGTACATGGGGAAGCAGGGCTTGGCTTCTGCCAACACCCGCTGCACCGAAGGCCTGTCCATCAGCTTTTCGAAATAGCCGAGCAGGTGTACGAGCTGCTCAGGAAAAGCCTCCAGCGTGTGGGCATAGAAGAGGGCGGGGGCGGCGGCACAGTCGGCCATGCTG
>Ga0066464_1000786_pt1 | contig 10413 bp, 11 predicted proteins | sample LakWasMe94_HOW11_2_FD_59583 | JGI IMG/M metagenome (GOLD analysis project Ga0066464, IMG submission 59583) | Freshwater sediment methanotrophic microbial communities from Lake Washington under simulated oxygen tension - Sediment Metagenome 94_HOW11 | ecosystem: Environmental > Aquatic >...
GCTATTGGGCATCATGAGCGCATTGGAGTTGGAAGCCTTGTTGGTGCCCGAGAAGCTGACCCAGGCCCATTGATCTTCGCTGTGCTTGCCAGCGATGGCGTGTCCAGACTGTGGGTGGTGGTGCCATGCCCTGGGGTTTGGCCACGGATCGTTCGAACCCCGGTACCGCGCAAAGCCTGGCATACGGGTTTGCCAATAGACCCCATATGGGTTGGCCTATACCGCCGCTGAGGGCGTGGCGTACCTTCGCACTTTCAGCGACTGCGAGGTTCAACGATGATGGTGCGAAATGGCATGCCCTGTTCCGTGGCGCTCTTGCTCACGTCCTTGTGCGTTCAATCCTGGGCTTTGGCGACGACGGCTCCGGCGGCCGTTGTGGTGGTGCAGCCCGATCCGTGCCGCGCAACCGTGCTTCGGTTTGAACGCGCCCTGAGCATCATGCGCGAAACGCAAGGCAATAAGGCGGGAGAGGAATTGAAGGAAAAGCTGCTGCCCGCCAAGCTGCAATCTGAAATCTTGCTGAAGGAAGGGTACTGTGGCTTGGCCCGCTATATCCAGGAGAAGAAACTCGATCGGTGAATCTACTGCTGGTCCTCCCACCAGGTGTTGCCCAGTTGGACCTGCAGCCAGGTCACAAAACCACTGACTTTGGCGGGCACCAACAGTGGCGATGGATACACGGCATGGATCTCTTGCGACGGCAAGCTCCAATCCGTCAGCACGGCACGCAGCGCGCCCGTGTTCAGAGACTCCTGCGCAACATAGCGCGGCAGCGCGGCCAGGCCCATGCCATTGCGGGCAGCCATCAACAAGGCCGATAGATTGTTGGATCGCAGCGGGCCACGCACAGGCACGGTTACCGTGTCACCGTGCAGGCCCGTGAAATGCCAGCGCGCATCACCCTGGACGGTGCTATATACCAGTGCGTCGTGCTGGCTCAGATCGGTCGGTTGCGCGGGCGCGCCGCGCGCTTCCAGGTAAGGGCTTGAGCCCGCCAAGACCCAGGGGTTGACACCCAAATAGCGGGCACCCAGCGTGGAGTCCACCAGGGGCCCCATGCGGACCGCCACGTCTATGCCTTGTTCGACCAGGCTGACCACCCGGTCCTCAAAATTGAGTTCGATGTGCAGTTTGGGATGCATGTGCATGAAGCGCATAACCAAGGGTACTAATACGCGCCTGCCGAATGCCACCGAGGTGCTGATGCGCAAGCCACCTTGCACCTGCGATTGCAACAGCGTGGCGACCGACTGCGCTTCCTCGACATGGTGGGCGATCAACTTGCACTTGTCGTAGTACAGCGCCCCAATCTCGGTTGGCGTCACGCCGCGGGTGGACCGGTGCAATAGCCGCGAGCCCAGTTGTTTTTCCAACAGGGCCACGGTCTTGGTCGCGGACGGTTGGCCGATCCCGAGATCCGCCGCGGCCTTGCTGAACGACCCCAAATCCACGACACGAACAAAGAGCTGAAGTGCTTGAATGCGATCCATGCCGGCAAGTAAACCACATTGCTAAGCATTGGCGTATTCCAAATCGGAATAAACATAATGCACAGGCCATGGCTTCCGCTAAAACGGGCTGCCCCTGAAGATTCGTGCCAATCGCTAGCAATTACAGGAGCATGCAATGGCAAAGATGAAGGCGGCAATGGCCGCTGTTTTGGTGATGGAAAAAGAAGGCGTCACGCAGGCATTTGGCGTGCCGGGTGCCGCCATCAATCCGCTGTATTCGGCGCTGCGCGAGCGCCAGTCCATCGCCCACATTTTGGCCCGGCATGTGGAAGGCGCATCGCACATGGCCGAAGGCTATACCCGTGCCAAGGCTGGCAATATCGGTGTCTGCATTGGCACCAGCGGACCGGCAGGCACCGACATGATCACCGGGTTGTATTCGGCCATAGCCGACAGCATCCCCATCTTGTGCATCACCGGCCAGGCACCGCGCGCCCGCTTGTACAAGGAAGATTTTCAGGCGGTGGATATCGAGTCCATCTCCAAGCCGGTGACCAAGTGGAGTGTGACCGTGCGCGAGCCCGGCCAGGTGCCGCGGGCCTTCCAGCAGGCATTCAACCTGATGCGTTCCGGTCGGCCCGGCCCGGTGCTGATTGACCTGCCGTTTGATGTGCAAATGGCGGAGATTGAGTTTGATATTGACTCGTATGAGCCGTTGCCGGCCTACAAGCCCGCGGCCACCAAGGCCCAGGCCATCAAGGCCATTGAAATGCTGCAGGCGGCGCAGCGGCCGCTGATCGTGGCGGGTGGCGGCATCATCAACGCCGATGCGTCGGATCTGCTGGTGGAGTTTGCAGAGCTGGTGGGCGTGCCGGTGATTCCGACCCTGATGGGCTGGGGAGCTATTCCCGACGACCACCCGCTGATGGCGGGCATGTGCGGCCTGCAAACCAGTCACCGCTATGGCAATGCCACGCTGCTGGCCAGCGACTTTGTGCTGGGTATCGGCAACCGCTGGGCCAACCGCCATACCGGTTCGCCCGAGGTGTATTGCAAGGGCCGCAGCTTTGTGCATGTGGACATTGAGTCGACCCAGATCGGACGGGTGTTCAACCCCGATCTGGGTATTGTCAGCGATGCCAAGGCCGCGCTGCAGCAATTCATTGTTGTGGCCAAGGAGTTGAGGGCGGACGGCCGGTTGAAGGACCGCGGTGTCTGGGTACAAGAGTGCCGCGAACGCAAACGCACGTTGCTGCGCAAGACCAACTACGAGTCCACGCCGATGAAGCCGCAGCGGGTCTACCAGTGCATGAACAACAACTTCCCGCGCGACACTACCTATGTCAGCACCATTGGTCTGTCGCAAATTGCCGGCGCCCAGTTCCTGCATGTGTTCGGTCCACGCCAATGGATCAACTGTGGCCAGGCCGGTCCCTTGGGGTGGACCATTCCCGCAGCCTTGGGCGTGCGCACCGCGGACCCCACTCGCACCATCGTGGCCTTGTCGGGGGACTATGATTTTCAGTTCATGGTCGAAGAACTGGCGGTGGGCGCCCAGTTCAAGCTACCCTATGTGCACATGGTGGTGAACAATAGCTACCTGGGCCTGATCCGCCAGGCGCAGCGCGGTTTCAGCATGGACTACTGCGTGCAACTCGGCTTCGAGAACATCAATGCGCCGCAACTGGAAGGCTATGGCGTGGACCACAAAGCCGTGGTCGAAGGCCTGGGCTGCAAGTTCGTGCGGGTGTACAAACAGGAGGAGATGGGTCCCGCCATCCAACAAGCCAACGTCTGGATGGCTGAGTTTCAGGTGCCGGTGGTGATCGAGGTCATGCTGGAGCGTGTGACCAATATTGCGATGGGTGTCGAGATTGATGCTATCAACGAATTTGAAGAACTGGCCCTGACTGCAGCGGATGCGCCGACGGCGATTGGCCTGCTGGATTGAAAATCTGACCATTTGACATAGCTACTGGAGAACCCCATGCCACGTTTTGCTGCCAACCTCACGATGTTATTCAATGAGGTTCCTTTTTTAGAACGTTTTGAGCTGGCCGCGCGGGCCGGTTTCCAGGCGGTGGAGTTTCTGTTTCCCTACGCCTATGCGGCGGGAGATATCCGCCAGCGGCTGGACGCCAATGGCCTGCAACTGGTGTTGCACAACTTGCCGGCGGGTGACTGGGACGCCGGAGAACGTGGCATTGCCTGCCACCCGGACCGTGTCGAAGAGTTTCGTGCTGGCGTCGCAACAGGCATTCGTTATGCCAAGGTGCTGGGAGTTGGGCAACTCAATTGCCTGGCCGGCAAGGCACCGGCCGGTGTGTACGGCGATGTGCTGCGCCAGACACTGGTCGCCAATCTGGTTTATGCGGCGCAGGCCTTGAAGGCGGCGGGTCTGCGCCTGCTGATCGAGCCCATCAACACTTTTGATATACCGGGCTTTTATGTCAGCCGTACGGCCCAGGCGCTGTCCCTGCTCGACGAGGTCAATGCAGACAATGCCTTCCTGCAATACGACATCTACCACGCCCAGCGCATGGAAGGCGAACTGGCGGCCACCATCGCGCAGAACCTGCCACGCATAGGCCATATCCAACTGGCCGACAACCCGGGGCGCAACGAGCCCGGCACCGGCGAAATCAACTACCCGTTCCTGTTTGCCCATCTGGACCGCCTGGGCTACACCGGCTGGATTGGCTGCGAATACAAACCTGCCACCACGACCGTTGCGGGCCTGGGCTGGGCCAAACACTTCATTCAATAAATAACTCTTACTGTGTCGACTCCATCACCATGACTTCACAACCTCTGAAAATCGGCTTTGTCGGTCTCGGCATCATGGGCACGCCCATGGCCAATAACTTGATCCAGGCGGGGCACCAGCTCTTTGTGTCCACCCACGGCAAAATGCCCGACACCATCGCCAACAGCAGCGCCACGCAGTGCGTCACCTCACGCGGAGTCGCGGAGCGTGCCGACATCATCTTCATCATGGTGCCGGACACGCCGGATGTGGAGTCCGCACTGTTTGCGGAGAATTGCATTGCGGCGGGCCTGAAGAACTCGGCCACCGGCTCAGACGGGCGCGTGGGCAAGGTAGTGGTCGATATGAGTTCCATCTCGCCGATTGCCACCAAGACCTTTGCAAAGCGCATCAATGCGCTGGGTTGCGACTACCTGGACGCCCCGGTGTCCGGTGGCGAAGTCGGCGCCAAAAATGCCACGCTGTCCATCATGGTAGGTGGCTCGGAGGCGGTGTTTGAGCGCGTCAAACCCCTGTTTGAATTGATGGGCAAAAACATTACTTTGGTCGGCGGCAATGGCGATGGTCAAACCGCCAAGGTGGCGAATCAGATCATCGTGGCCCTGAATATTGAAGCCGTGGCCGAAGCGCTGTTGTTTGCGTCCCGTGCCGGGGCCGACCCAGCGCGTGTACGCCAAGCCCTGATGGGTGGCTTTGCGTCGTCCAAGATTCTGGAGGTGCATGGCGAGCGCATGGTCAAGCGCACCTTTGACCCCGGCTTTCGCATCGAACTGCACCAGAAGGATTTGAATCTGGCACTGAGCAGCGCGCGCGCTCTCGGCGTGTCACTGCCCAACACGGCCACTGCACAGGAGTTGTTTAATTCCTGCGTGGCCCATGGCGGCAAGGCCTGGGACCACTCGGCCATGGTGCGGGCGCTGGAAAAACTGGCAAACTATGAGATTGGCCAGACGGTGGCCTGACGGCCCCTGAATCAATCCACAAAAGACCGCACGATGCCTGCTGCCACTCCCTCCCACGAAACACCAGCGCGGAATCTGTTGCGCCGCATGTTCGACGCCGCCATTGCCAGCGCCCAACCGGCGCTGTGTGTGCCGCCCTATTTGCCGTCGCCCGAATCCGTGGGTACGGGGCGGCTTATCGTGATCGGGGCCGGCAAGGCGTCTGCCGCCATGGCGCGCGCGGTGGAAGACCATTGGACCGGACCCCTTTCGGGTCTGGTGGTGACCCGCTATGGCTACAGCGTGCCCTGCCAGCACATCGAGATCGTGGAAGCCGCACACCCGGTGCCCGATGCGGCGGGTCTGGCGGCGGCCCAACGCATGCTGGAAGTGGTGCAGGGCCTGGCCCCGAACGATGTGGTTTTGTGCTTGATCTCCGGCGGTGGGTCCTCCTTGCTGCCCCTGCCATTGGAAGGCCTGACGCTGGAGCACAAGCAGGCGGTGAACCGCGCGTTGCTGAAGTCGGGAGCCACGATCAGCGAGATGAACTGTGTGCGCCGCCACCTGTCCGCCATCAAGGGCGGGCGGCTGGCGGTGGCTTGCCATCCTGCGCGCGTGGTGACCTTGTTGCTATCGGATGTGCCGGGGGACGACCCCATCAACATTGCCTCCGGGCCTACGGTGGCCGACCCCACTGGCTGCGAAGATGCGCTGGCCATTGTGAAGCGCTACGGCATTGAATTGCCCTCGGAGGTGTTGTCGGTACTGGAGTCCGGTCGGGGCGAATCCATCAAACCTGGCGACCCACGGCTGGCGCGCAACCAGGTCCGCATGGTCGCGGCTCCGCAAATCGCGCTGGAGGCTGCAGCCAGCGTGGCGCGTGAAGCTGGCTATGGCGCCTACATTCTGGGTGACGCCTTGGAAGGCGAGGCCCGCGATGTCGGCAAGGTTCTGGCCGGCATAGCGCTGCAGGTAGCCGAGCGCGGCCAACCGGTGCAGGCGCCCTGTGTGTTGTTGTCCGGTGGCGAGACCACGGTTACGGTGCGGGGCAATGGCAATGGAGGTCGCAATGTCGAATGCCTGTTGGCCATGGGTATTGCCCTGGGCGGGCATCCACGCATCCATGCCTTGGCGGGCGACACCGATGGCGTCGATGGCGTGGCCGAGGTTGCCGGCGCGCACCTGGGCCCCGACACACTGGCGCGAGCCCACGCCATGGGTATGAAACCGAACGACTACCTCAACAACAACGATGGCCATGGTTTCTTTGGCCAGCTGGGTGATTCCGTGGTGACCGGCCCCACGTTGACCAACGTGAATGACTTCAGGGCGGTGTTGATAGACAAGGCATAGGCCGGTGTCAGTGGGCCGCGGGCTTGCAGATGCGCAGCGTGCCATCGGCGCGTTGGAGTTGACCACGCTTTTCCATGCTGGCCAGGGTGCGGTAGAGCGCTTCGTGGGTCACACCGATTTCCGCGGCCATCGATTTGATGCTGGCGTTCAACACCAGTCGTCCGTGCTTGCCCTCCGTGTCGATGAGGTGCAACACCCGTTCATGGATGCCTACCAAAGACAGGCGCTCACACTGCGTTCTCAGGCGTCTGACTTCGTTGTTCAGCATGCTGATCCAGCGTGCGGCAAAGTCCAAGTCGCTGCCAAGGGCTTGGCGCAAAGGCGCAATGGGGATAGTGATGGCTGCGCCTGCGGAAGTCACCAGGGCGTCGCAGTGGTAGCTGGTTGACTGCAGGCTGGCCTCCGCCACAAAACCCTGTCGCACGCGTTGGAGCACCACGTTTTCGCCCTGGAGGCCTGGGCGTTGCAATACCACTTCTGCGTCGGCTATATAAAACATTTGCGTGGGCTTGGCGCGCTGCACAAACAAACGGTCTCCGCGCTTCAATGGCCTGGGCCGGGCGCTGAGCTGGAGTTCTATCGGTAACACATCGCACAGTGTGCTCGGGAGAGAAGGGGGACTTGTCGCATGCATATGATAAAAATCATACAGCGCTTGCGGTAGCTGCTCAGACAATTTGAGGCGGCCGATAACCATCGGACCCTCCATGCCAATTATGATTTTGAAAGACGCCAATGAATCGCACACTAAGCACCAGCCTTGTTCTACTGTTATCGACGACGGCGATGCTGTCGCATGCGACACCTGTTTCAGCCTACGCCGGGCAGCAGGACCGTGCGATCAAAGCGTTGTCGCCTGAAGACGTTCAGCTCTACTTGACGGGAAAGGGCCAGGGGATGGCACGCGCAGGCGAACTCAATGGATATGCTGGCCCCGCCCACGTACTGGAGCTTGGCACACAACTGGAGCTGACCCCGGAGCAGCGCGTGCAATCGGAAGCACTGTTTGCATCCATGGAGCGTAATGCCATCCCATTGGGCACCGCGCTTGTCGAGGCCGAGCGCAAACTCGACGCATTGTTTGCCAGCAAGACCATTACGCCGGCTTTGCTGTCCGAATCATTGAATGAGATTGGCGCCCTGCAGGCGCAAGTACGCGCGGTGCACTTGAACGCACACTTGGAGCAAGTGGCCATCCTTACATTCGAACAGAGTGCACGGTATGCCCAGCTTCGTGGCTACATGGCCGAGGCGCCAATGCAGAGCACTGCACACAGTCCGACCGATCAGCACGCGCATTGACCCAGCGCGGCACTGTGTCTATCGGTTGCCAGTCATGGGTTTTCTGTCCAAAGGTATTCCATTTGGCGCGCGGTGCGCAGGGCCAAGTCCCGATCGACCAGGCTCTCCACCAGATGCAGCGACATGTCGATGCCGGCTGAAATACCACCCGAGGTCACGGTGTTGCCGTCGCGGACCCAGCGTCGTTGCGGCTCCACGTGGACGTGTGGGAACATGGCTCGCAGATCGTCCATGTCTTCCCAATGGGTGGTGGCGCGTTTGCCAGTGAGAAGCCCCGCCTGTGCCAATAGGAAGGCGCCGGTGCAAACCGATGCGTTCAACGCGCTCCGCTCAGCCGTTTTGGCTATCCATTCAATGACCTCTGGTTTGCCAAGCTCCGCAGTAACGACGCCGCCCGGCACGATCAATACATCGACAGCGGCATGGTTGGCAAAGCTCGCATCCGGGAGTAGGGACAGGCCCGCGCGGGCGCGCCGTGCCGACGTTGTCTGGCCAATCGTGACCACCTTGAAAGGCGGCTCGGTGCCTGGGTTCCTGCCTGCGCTGGCGCGCGAGGCGCAGGTGAACACTTCATAGGGTCCGGCCAGGTCCAGCAGTTCAACGTCATCGAAAACAAATATACCGATCAATCGGGTCATGGAAGCTCCGCAATAGAGGTTGGTAAACGGGTGATGCGCTCCAATGATGCCGGTAAGATGTTTGACAGTTATGCCATTCATGGTTGAATATCTGCCAATATGCAAAACGAGGAAAATTGGGGAATGGGCGGGAAAGTTTGCTCACACCCAAGCGCAGTCCCATCGACATATGGGTGCTGGTGTTCCCCCATTTCTTGTTGCTGGACGCGACCGGCCCGGTGCAGGTTTTTTCGACGGCCAACGATGACGCACGCGACGCTGGGCTGGAGGAGCCCTATCGCATCCGTTTGGTTTCCAGGGAGGGCGGCGCCGTCAGTTCATGTTCGGGCGTTGCTGTTGTGACCCAGCGGCTTCCACGCAATGGTGTGCCGGGCGCCACGCTGATCGTGTCTGGGGGGCGTGGCTGCGAGCAGGCCTTAGCGGATGCGACAACGGTCCGCTGGGTGCAAAGAGCCTATCCAACAGCCGCACGCTGTTGCTCGGTTTGCACGGGTGCGTTTGTGCTGGCGCAAGCTGGCTTGCTGGACGGTCGACATGCCGTGACGCATTGGCAAGACGCGGACCAGCTCCAGCGGCGGTTTCCCGCGGTGCGGGTCCAGGACGATGCCATTTATCTGAAAGATGGATCGCTGTATACGTCGGCCGGTATCACAGCAGGCATCGATTTGTCGTTGAGTCTGGTGGAGGAGGACTTGGGCCGCCAGTGCGTGCAGCGTGTGGCCAAGCGGCTGGTCGTCTTTTTGAAGCGTCCCGGTGGGCAGCGCCAGTACAGTTCCGAGTTGTTGGCGCAGGCGTCGGACCAAGGTATTGCCGCGGAGTTGGCGCGTTGGCTCAAGCCCCGCTTGAAGCAGACCGTTGGCGTCGAGCAGATGGCCGCGGCCTTGGCCCTGTCGGTGCGCACGCTGCACCGCAGGCTGCGTATCGAGATGGACGTGTCGCCAGCCCAGTTTCTGACCCGCATGCGGCTGGACGCCGCCTGTTTGCTGCTGGAGCGTGCGGACACCTCTATCAAGCAGGTTGCACGCCAAACCGGCTTCGGTTCGGAATACAACCTGCGGCGAGCGTTCGCGAGCCATCTGGGAGTGGTCCCTACCGAGTACCGCGCCCGGTTTGGTTGAATAACGCAAGGCCCCGCGTTTCAGAAGTGCGCCCGCAACAGGCCTAGGGTAAGCGCCGCCGTTCGTGACCTCCGCACTGCGTGCTCCCCCTTTACCTCACTTTGGCGCTCACCCTAGGCCTGCTGCTTGAGACCTCGACGCGGCCAGGTGGTCAAGTTAGGCTGCTTGCGCCTGCAAGTCTTCGTTGGCGGCACCCTGGGTGCTGGCCAGGATATGGGCGGCGGCCAGTGTCAGCGCTTCAGCCTTCTTGGCGTCCCCCATGGCCACCCCTTCGGCACGCACAAAGCGCACATCGGTGATGCCCAGGAAGCCAAACACGGTTTGCAAATAGCTCTCCTGGTGTTCCATGGCTCGGCCGCCTTCACTGGTGGAGTACACGCCACCGCGGGTTGAGGCCACGATCACCGTCTTGCCACCGGCCAAGCCCTTGGGGCCGGTAGCGGTGTAGGTAAAGGTGCGGCCGGCCTGGGCGACGCGGTCAATCCACGATTTGAGCTGGCTGGGGATGCTGAAGTTGTACAGCGGTGCGCCCACCACGATCACGTCGGCGGCCAGAAACTGCTCCACCAGCGCCTCCGACACGGCGTTTTCACGGCGCTGTGCTTCGCTCAGATTCTCAGTTGTGGGTGGCATGCGAAAGCCCAGGGATTCCGCCGACAGGTGGCTGGGGGTGTCTTCCACCAGGTCCAAATAGTCCACCACCGTGTTGGGGTGGCTGGCGGTCCAGGTGTTGACGATATCGCGCGTCAGTTGGCGGGAAACGGATTGGGCGCCGGTGATGCTGGAGTCGATGTGCAAGAGTTTCATGGTCTACCTTTCAGGTGATTGATGCGATGTATTGAT
>Ga0066464_1000787_pt1 | contig 10400 bp, 10 predicted proteins | sample LakWasMe94_HOW11_2_FD_59583 | JGI IMG/M metagenome (GOLD analysis project Ga0066464, IMG submission 59583) | Freshwater sediment methanotrophic microbial communities from Lake Washington under simulated oxygen tension - Sediment Metagenome 94_HOW11 | ecosystem: Environmental > Aquatic >...
AACCCATGACTTATCAAGACTGCGTTCTGACTGCCGCTACTGCCATGCTGGACCGGGATATCCCCGTCGAACTTCTGCCCTTGACCATCACCAGCCATGCAGCAGGTCTGCTCGGGTGGGAGGCGGAGCGCCTGGGCACCCCGGCCTGGGACTGATACCCGACCCATCACCCCGCAGCAACCGGCCCACCTGCGGCCAACCTGGGCAGCTCTTGCCCGCCTCCCGTACCTGGCCCTCGCGTGCTGGCCTGCCGGAACACCTCTCCTGAAAACATCCTGAAGACGAATGCCGTGTGACACGGAGGCTTTGCCGTGGGTGATCGATGGAGAGAAGCAAAAGAGTTACCCCGGGGTGGTGCCGCATGGTGCTGCTCCGGGGTGGCTCGGTCCTTATTTTTTTGACGGTTCTAAAGAGAGCAGGCTGTCCCATCGATACAGGTAGCCATGCTTTGCCAAACTACTTTTGGGCATCACCATGTTGCGCTTTGTTACTGCGGGGGCTCGGCGTCAACGGCTGATGAGCTGCTTACAATACGTCCTTGATCTTGCCGATGTGCACGGTCAGCACTCTCGGGTGCCATAAACCAAGTTTCCGGAAAATTCCGGACAGATCCCAAGACCTTTCGCAGTGTCTGCTCTGTGAAAGCGTATCAAGTGTCTGAGCGTTGCTCAGGCTATCTCATAGAACCGTCTGTCGTTCTTGCTTTATCGCTAGTGTTGTTCAAGAAGTCTGTTCAAAGCCTGCTTTGAATTGACGCAATTCGCAGATCGAACGGTCTGTGGCGTATGTCCCCAATGAGGTCGCTCTTGGGATGTGTTTGGCCGAGGCGGAATCTGATCCCACCTCGAGACATGGCTTCGAAGTTGTTCGCTTCGTACAGGCCGTGCGTGCCCGACGCTCGCTGCCCACAGTCCAGCGATTCGTTTAACGGCTGGCCTAGGCCAGGGAGAAAAGCGGGAAGACAAGGTCAGGTGAATTCCAACGCCTCCACAGGGCGCACAGGCGGCGGCAGCAGGCGCGTGCGCTTGGATTTTGGGACACCTGAGACTCCTCTTGACAACGCGACGAGACATCGGCGGCACACCAAAAAGTTAAGGAAATACGTATGGAAATCGCTAAGCACATGTTTGACACAGTGGCAATCGGTGCGGGGCCGTGGTGCCCGCTGGAGAACCCCGACTACATCGAGGAAGCCATCTCGAGTGCACGACGCGGAGACATGTTCGCTCCGTTCCGTCCAGACGTGCTTAAGGCCCTTGTTGACGAATACTGCAAAGGTGGGGAGGCTTGGTTTGCCGTTAGTAAACGGTTCAGGCAAGCCAATTATCGAGTGCCGATGAACGACTTGGATCGTGCGATGCGCGCTTTGGTTGAGACTGCTGCAAGCGACGAGTCGTCCAACAACTATTCCGTCATCATCGGGGCTGCCCTAGCAGCGGCCGAAGCGGGCGACGCTTCCGCGCCCTTTGATCGCTCGGTCATAGAAGCGCTTGTCAGTCTATGGATCCGCGACGAGTTCAGTGCTCGTGACGTAGGCCGCTACTTCGCAAGAGCAAACTACAAGATCGAGTGGAGTGACCTCAGAGCTGCCATCCAGCGCGAAGTGATGTTGATGCTGGGAACTTCAAAAGCCGCGCGCATTGTGAAGTTGGCCGATTACAAGTGGGATCGCCGTCGTGATGATTCTGGAGAGTGTTTCACGTACTGGGCACCGGTTGCTGCCCGGAAGTCGCCGATGCGCAAGCGTACGTAGAACGATGCCCCCAGGCCCGAAGTGTCGGCAGCCTGGAAACCTGCGGTTTCTGGCCCCCTTCTGAGGGAGTCTGGAAACCTGAAAGGCTGGGAACCTGACGCTGCTGTTGCGTCGGCGCCCGGCCCACATCTATCTACCAATTACTGATACCTATCTGCTCACGGCGGAGCTAATGCGCTGCGCGTGACACAACTTGAGGATTGAAATGAACACTACAGAAATCGAAGCACAGAATGTTGAGGCACAAAGAGTCGAAGAGATCGCTCACCCACTTGACAAGTTCTCTTTGAGGGGAAAGCACGAGCTGCTCGTGACACAGAAGCTTGCGCAGGTTCATGTCATGCAAGGTGTGGCGCTGCTTGGGGAATCCACCGTGCTGTACGCAGAGCACAACACAGGAAAGACGTTGATCACGTTTGCACTGCTTATTGAAGCGATCGAAAGTGGGCGCGTCCGAGCCGACAAGGTCTACTACATCAATGTGGATGACTCCTTCAACGGGGCCGTAGACAAGCTTGGCTTTGCGCAGAAGTACGGCTTTCACTACCTTGCGAGGGACCAAGAGGGCTTCAGCGTGGAACGCCTTCGCGTGGCAATGCTCGAAATGATCGAAACAGGCACGGCCAACGGGACGGTATTGGTATTGGACACACTCAAGAAGTTCGTCGACTTGATGGACAAGACGAAGAGTTCGAAGTTTGCCGACTTAGTCAGATCTTTTGTGTCCAAAGGCGGCACCGTGATTGCCTTGGCACACACCAATAAGAACCGTGGTGCTGATGGTCGGCCGCAGTATGGAGGTACTTCGGACATCATCTCTGATTTCGACTGTGCGCACATCATGAGTGCGACCGACGCTGAAGGCCAACAGGGCGTCAAGTTGGTGGAGTTCAGAAACGAGAAGTCTCGTGGCCCGGTCGAGAAGTATGTGTACTGCACATACCCCGGTGATCCCAAAGTGCCCTATGCGGAAAAGCTCGCGGCAGTTCGTCTTGTTCCTGAAGAAGAACTGGCTGAGATGAAACATAAGGCGCGTATGGCACGTGACGCCGAAGCCATTGAGATCATCAAGAAATGCATCTCTGACGGTGCTTCTCAGAAAACGGAGCTTCTGAAAGAAGTGCAGGCACAAACGGACCTAAGCCGCCGGGCCGTTGGCATGGTGCTCGACACATATGCAGGGACAGACAAGGCACGCAATTTTTGGTCAGTGCGTGTCGGGGCACGTGGCGCCAAAATCTACTCGCTACTGACGCCTTGGATCGCTCCTGTCGATCCCGACGACTACTAACCACCCCCGGTGCCGGGAGAGGCCCAGGTTTCCAGAACACCAGGTTTCCGGGACTTTCAGCTCTCCAGGCCGCGCCGCATCGGGCCAGAGCTCTCACATCTCTTGAGGGCTGCTCGCTCTGACGAGTCGTCAATTTCCAGACGTTGCTCCACCACGACCACCTTGCACCCTCTGCCCATGAGCCGAGGAGCATCGCTGCGTCTGCCGCTTGTCACGGGGATTCGCAGTCCTCGTGCATACCCACTTCATACCACCTCTGTGCCCAGTCCCTTGCGGCACGTATTTCCAACCACTCGAAAGGAGTCTTTATGCCAGTCATGACTTTTACCCCTGCCTTCATGGCGTCCGGTCTGGTGTGCCCTCCCGGGAAAACCAAGATCGAGTACAGCGTCGCGGACGAGCCTGGCTTGTTCGTCGAGTGCCGTGCATCTGTCACTGCTGTTCCCACTTGGTACCTGCGTCAAAAGAATGACAAGGGCACCAACAGCTACACCAAGCTCGGGACGATCAAAGACGTGACCCTCGCCCAGGCCCGCAAGCAAGCTCGCCAGCTCAAGGCCGCTCATGTGCTGGCGCCCAAGCGTTCGATCTTAGAGACATCGACCAGGGCCCCTTTGGACTCGATGACGTTCGACGAGTTCATGCGCGAACACTACATGCCTCATGCGATTTCTCACAAACGTTCCGCCAAGAAGGATGAGCAGCTGTACCGCCTGCACCTTGCGCCCACGTTCAAGGATATGCCTTTGAACGCGATATCTCGCCGCGAAGTCGAAGTGTTCCATCGGGCATTCCTGAAAAAGCAAAGCCCTGCCTCAGCGGATCACTGCATCAAGCTGATGCGCCGCGCTCTGAACCTTGCCGTGCAATGGGAGTTCATTGAGAAAAACGTGCTCAAGGGCATTAAGCTTTTCATGGTGGACAACCAAGTCGAAAATTATCTGGACGAAACGCAGTTGGAACAACTGCTGCACGTCTTGCGCACTGATAGCAACCGCACGGTCTGCCTGATCCTAATGTTCCTGCTGAGTACGGGCGCCCGCCTGAACGAAGGGCTAACAGCCACCTGGAAGAACATCAATATCGAGCGGGGCGTGTGGAAGGTAGATGCCAGTCTGTCCAAATCCAAGAAGCCGCGTTCAATCCCCCTGAACGACTCGGCCTTGTGGGTGTTGGAACAGCTGAAGTCTCAAGGGCAATCGCAGTACCTGTTTCCCTCGCCAGTCACAGGCAAGCCCTACACAGCCATCACACGGGCGTGGTATCGATTGCGTAAGAAAGCGGGGATCAACATCCGCATACACGACCTACGGCACACCTTCGCGTCGTTCTTGGTCTCCCGTGGGCGCAGTCTATTCGAGGTGCAACAGATACTTGGGCATAGCGATCCCAAGGTGACCATGCGATACGCGCATCTGTCCTCGAAGGCACTGCAAGAGGCCGCAAACGCTGGTTCGATGATTGTCAAGAAAGCTGCATAGCAATTGCTGGGTGCCCCTGCTTCCTTGTGGAGGCTGGGGTGCCTCATAGACCACTATTGTCGGTGGATTCATTTCGACCAACACCGGTCCGCATTTGCTCTGACAAAACTATGATTCTGAGAAATTTCGACTTCGCATTTGCCACTACTCTTCCATATGACCATCACAGCAAAAGAAATCTACGGACACATCCATAATTTTTTTGTTGACGCATCAGGACGCGACTGTGCAGACCCTGGAAAGGTTTCTCCAAGGGAAGAGTCCGAGCAGCCTTGTCTGTTGCGCACGGCCTGTATGGGTAATCCCGAGCGAACGATGCAGGGGGAGCTTTTCGCGTATCTCAAAAAGATAGATAGGCTGCGGCCCGTACTTGAGTATCGTCACCATAGGCTCGATGGTGAGGATGCTGGGAAGGGGCGTGGAAACAGTATCGACATCATGGTGTTCGACAAATCGTATCGCCCGGTCGTAGCAGTCGAGCTCAAGCACCACAGTCGGCAGCAGGGACCGCTGACACGACTTGTCGCGACGCTGACGGATGATCGCGAACGGCTACGCAAACTGCCGGTACCCTCGGTTCAGATTGGCCTGTACACCGAATTGGTAAGTTTGGGTGCCCATGCCGCTTCGCGCGATAAGTATCAAGACTTCCGATTTATCACGGCATATGCATATACGGCCGACGAGTCAGGGACGTATCGGCCAAATTTACGAGGGAAGGAGCGGTCGATTGATCCGAAGGCGCTGAAAGATTGGGCTTTGAAAAATTTCCAAGAACACCAATGCAGTTTTGGTGGCGCGATGGAAAGTTTTTTGACGCGCGATGGCGCAGTGGTGAGCGGAAGGGTGCACTACATTGTGGGACTAGGGCGTCCGTAGATCACCACCTAATTGCTAAGAACCTCGTAAGGGTCAGTGAGCGCAGAGTCGATTAATCGTCAAAAAAAGCGGGGAGGGAGATGTTCAGCAAGAAACTGCTCGAAGAGATTGAGCACCTAGACGCAGAGAGTATTGCGCGCTACAACCGGAATCGATCTGAAAAGTACAGGCTGCACACAGAGCTTGGACCGTGCCCTTACGAAGGTGATATCGAAAACGCACCAATCGTTCTTCTGCTAGCAAATCCCGGGTTCGACAATAACTCCCACGTAGATGATCACAGGTTCCATCGCGAGGGTTGGGCTCTATCGGGACTTCACGCAGAAGCGCCAGACGGCATGCGAATTTGGTGGAGGGCCAGACTCGAACGGTTAACTGAAGAATTTGGACTTCATCACGTAGCTAACAACATTGCTGCGATTCAGTTGTGCGCTTGGGCAAGCAGAAAGTTTGATGGCTCTCTTCGTCTTCCTAGTCGCCAGCTTCAGCTCAAACTTGCCGAGTCAGCCGTGGAGCGAGGCGCTTTGGTCTTGATCACTCGGAGTTTCAAACTTTGGTGCGAGAGTCCTTCCATCGCTACCTACCCCCGCATGTATCGAGCTAACTCCTATCTCAACTCTCGTGTGACCGAGGGGAACTACCCAATGGGCTGGCAGGAAATTCTGGCGGCGATGGTAGCCGCGAGCACTGATAGAACGGAGAGTAGATAGATGGTCAAGCAATCAAGAGTACAACTGATTTTGACGGTACTTCCTGTGTTATCGGCGGGGCTATATCTGGTTGGAGCGATCAATCGTGAAAGCTACTTGTTGGAGTTCGGAGTAGATGAGTCACTGTTCATTCAATCGATTGACCGCGTGCTTCTTCAGGGTTTTTCATCACTCATGTCCTTCGGCTTGATGCCATTTATATATGGGCTATTCATCGCGCTACTTTTGATTGGGGCGGTGATCTTGGCAGTTTTTCTTTCGGTTTTCCCTGTCGTGCATAGGATTCATGGGGCTGTGCAAAGACGACTTCTTCTAGCGTCTGACTGGGTAAGAAAAATTGGACGAGGGGCTCTCCCACCTGCTCCAACTTTGGTGAAGCTTGCCGATAAGAGTGAGGTGCTTTACGGCTACATTCTTTTATTGTTTGGCATCGCCTCATTTTTGGTGGCCGCTGTGATCCTCTCGTCCAATCTTGGAAAGAAGCAATCTCAAAGAGATATGAACCTTTGGGCAGAAGGGAAACACCGAAGCGCGTTGGTGGTCATCGACGATGAGGCTCCAATCGCTGCATTCCCCATCACCTGTGGATCTTCCCACTGCGCGTTCTGGACAGGTAGCGAAGCCAGAGTGGTTCGCCATGACCAAATTAAGCGCTTGAATGTGAAACCTGCGATGGAGAAGCGAGAGGCCAAGTGAGGAGGGGCGTGGCGGCGGCAGGACTGAGGCGTGGAGTGGTCGGTGTAAATGCCCCGACGCATCGGGAAACTCGCCTGAGGTCGGCGGGAATTGGCGTATTGGCTTGATTCACATAGAAAAATCAGGTTGGCTGCAGGTTAAAATTCAGCGGGGTTCGGCGGCGAGTTCGGAAGAGTTGATCGGACAGGACTGGACGCAGCGAAAAGTCTTTACGCTTCTTCAACTTAGTGAAGGACGATGACGGACTGAGCTTTGTCTTGAAAATCCTTGTGTCGGTGGTTCGATTCCGCCCCAGGCCACCAATCATGAAAGCCCTTGGTTCTTTACGGAGCCAAGGGCTTTTTGTTTGGCGCATGTCCAGTGGTTGTTTCGGTTGTCTGAGGGCTGGTGTTCGGCGTAGTTCGGCTTTTCGCTTTAGGCTGATTGCGGTCACCCAGACCTGCAGAGGCGAGCGACGGCTTAAGGCGACACCTGTCTTTCGAGAAAGTAGGTTCGCATCACGTAGTGCTGCGGTATCAGCCTTAAGGCCGGATCGCGATCACCGCTTCAGGGGCGGTAGCAGCCACGCACTACGGAAGAACGAGCTGGCTTGGTACGGCGATGGTCGATCCTGTCAGCGACTTCGTCGGATATACCAGCAGAAGAATGTTGTGCGTAGTGTCGAAGGCCTCGCCCAAACATTCATGGTGATCGCCATTTTTGTCGCTGTAAACCAGTGAAGTCGGCGCAGTCATCTTCTTGCCGATTGGCAAAAGTGGATACAGCGCGTGATCGGAGTCAATAAGCACATCAACCGGGGAACCGAACTGTGCTGCGAAACTGGGTGACGTCTCGACCCTGCGCACTTCGGCGTAAGCGGGTTTGCCAGGTGGCGTTTTGATTGGCTCGAGTATGTAGACCACGCAGGGTCGATGATTGGTTCGTGCGAACTCGCGAGCAGAAGCGTAGTTGGATGCGCCGAACTTTTTCGCCAGATTCATGGGGGACTTGATGCCCATTGGGCTATCCGCAGCCATGAGTTGAAAGGTAGTGCCTTGGAACAAGGCGAAGCGAGCGAAGTTGTTGGCCTCTCGCTCGAATTGATCAGCGATCTCGGGCGCTAGCGACTTCTCACAGTCTTGGAAGAACGTGAAGATCTTCCGATGCGCGGGAAGCTCATGGTGTCCGGTCTCATGAAGCTTCAGGAATTTTTGCTTGCTCGGGCCTACGGACTCATCGATGTGGATGATTTGCTCATTCGCATCGTAGAGCCCGAGGACCTTCGATATCGCAGCCTTGACCGCAAAGAAGGCCTTTGCAGTTTGCTGCTTGGCGAAGGCCAGCAAGCGTTCTGGATCAAAAAGACCCTTAGGGGCGACACGCAGCTTGGCCGCCGAAACGATATCGTCCACGGGCGTCGGAAAACGCCCCCAGGCGGCCGCCTTGTTCAGCGACTGCTTGGCGCGCTCTTCAACTGCCCGTAGTTCGTCGGGGCGCAAACTGCTGTCGTCCTCTTTTCTCATGGTGGCTGGTCCATCCTCAAGAATTTCAGATACTTCAAAAGAGCACCCTCTTCCTCGGGGGTCAAGTTGTGCTCCGCGAACGTCGCTACTCGTCCGTGGCGCTGCGTTGCATCGCGTGCAGCGTTGGGGGATAAGTAACCCGCAAGTTCCATCAATTGGACATAGTCGATTTCATAGATCTCCGAAATCGTGTTCAGCACGTTGGGACTTGGGTTGCTGATCTTCCCTGTCTCAAGTTGGCTGAGATACGCATTCGATATCTCCTTTCCGCTGGCTTCTTCCACCTGCCTGAGCGACATCTTGCGATCGTGGCGGATGGATGCCAGGTACTGGCCCAGTGTTGGCTTCACAGTCTCCTCTGTAACTGCCGACAGCGGCGAACGGGCATCGTCCGTCGCCCGGCATCAACAGTCTAGTGTTTCTGCTAAATATTTCAAGCACGCTCAAAAATGCTTGACAAACTTAGCAGGCTCGCTCGCATTAGCGGTACGGCGCGAGATTCCTTGCGTTGTAGAAAGGACGGGCCCCATGGCCAAACACTTTGAAGATGGTGTGGAAGACGTGCAGCACGCGCTGGCTGCTGGACGCGAAATCCGGGCCCACGGCCCATACGGCATGTTGATCGGCGACGAGCAACTGAACTTCCGCCCGGCGGTGATTGATGACCCGGTTCCTACCGGTCGCCAGATCCTGAGTGCGGCAGGCATCACCGACCCGGTGGAGCACCTGGTGTTCTTCGTCACCCTGGCGGGGCTGCTGCAGGAGGTTCAGCCCGATCAAACGGTGGATCTGCGCAGTGCTGGCGCTGAGCGCTTCCTGGTGTTCCGCAATGACCGTTCTTTCCGCCTGCTGCTCAACGACCAGACGATCGAGTGGGGCGCGACGCGCATTTCGGGCCTGACGCTGAAAAAGCTGGCGGGGGTTGACCTCGGCACCTATGTGGTCTGGCTCGATGTGCGTGGCGGCCAGGACCGCTTGATTGGCGACACCGAGCTCCTCGACCTCTCGTCGCCGGGCGTGGAGCGCTTCTATACCGGACTGCGCACGATTACGGTCAAGGTGAACAGCCGGCCTCACCAGGTCCACGCTGAGATCCTGACCTTCGAGGAAATTGTGCAACTGGCCTTCCCGGGTGCGCCGACGACCGAAACCCGTGTGTACACGGTGAGCTTCAAGCGCGGTCCGGCCAGCAACCCGCAGGGCACGGTGGTCGAGAACGGTTCGGTCTACATCAAAGACGGGATGCTCTTCAATGTCACTCCAACTGATAAATCGTAGCCCCGACCTCAAGCGGCTTCGCGACGAGGGGTATGAGATCGAGGTGCGGGCAGGCCATCTGCTTGTTCACTCGGTCCCATACGTAAACCCCCGCGGCGAAACTGCGATGGGCACCCTGGTGTCGAATCTGACTCTGGCCGGTGACATCACGGCCAGGCCAGACTCCCACGTCGCTCACTTTGTGGGCGAACACCCGTGCAATCTGAACGGCACGGAGATGGCGCAGATCAAGCACGCGAGCAACAAGACCGATCTCGGCTGTGGCATTGTCACCGACCACTCGTTCTCGAACAAGCCCGCCGATGGCTACGCCGACTACCACCACAAGATGACCCGCTACATCGAGGTGATCGGCGCTCCCGCGCGATCTCGCGATCCAGACCTGAAGGCGCAGACCTTTCGCCCGGTGGCAGCATCAACTGACGAATCGGTGTTTCACTACGTCGATACGGCATCGAGCCGCGCGGGCATCCAGGCGCTCTCGATGCGTCTTGCTCGCCGCGTAGCCATCATTGGACTGGGAGGAACGGGGTCTTACTTGCTCGATCAGTTGGCGAAAACGCCAGCGACGGAGATCCATCTGTTCGATGGCGACGTGTTCATGCAGCACAACGCCTTCCGGGCTCCAGGAGCGCCGTCACTGGCCCAGCTGGAAGCAAAGGCTCCCAAAGTTGAGTGGTTCAAGGCCATCTATTCGAACATGCACGCTCGCATCGTGGCCCATCACTGCTACGTGGACGAGACCAACATCAATGCCATCCTTGGCTTCGATATGGTGTTCATCTGCGTGGACAAGGGCAGCGTGCGTCA
>Ga0066464_1000794_pt1 | contig 10330 bp, 13 predicted proteins | sample LakWasMe94_HOW11_2_FD_59583 | JGI IMG/M metagenome (GOLD analysis project Ga0066464, IMG submission 59583) | Freshwater sediment methanotrophic microbial communities from Lake Washington under simulated oxygen tension - Sediment Metagenome 94_HOW11 | ecosystem: Environmental > Aquatic >...
GGGCCCTCCTGGGTGATTTCAAAGACCGGAAAACTGGCGTCGGGTAGGGCGGGGTTGGTGCCCGCCGTCGCCCGCCATGTGAAACCCAGCGCCAGCACGAAAACGAGCAGGGCCAGGAATTTCACACGCATGGCAGCAGTGTGCCAGTTTCGGGGCCGGAAAGGAATGGCCGTGCGGCGGCTGCAGGGCGCCAGCCGTCGACTGGCCTGGCGACGGCTAGTCTTGGTATTAGGCCAGTTCGGCGATCAGCTCGATTTCCACACAGGCGCCCATGGGGATCTGCGCCACGCCAAAGGCGCTGCGGGCATGTGCCCCTTTGTCACCAAACACCTGGCCCAACAGTTCACTGGCGCCGTTGGTGACCAGGTGCTGCTCGGTAAAGTCGCCGGTGGAATTGACCAGCGACATCAGCTTGACGATGCGTTTGATGCGGTTCAGGTCGCCCACGGCGGCATGCAGCGTGCCCATCAGGTCGATGGCAATGGCGCGTGCCGCCGCCTTGCCTTCTTCGGTCGCCATGTTCTTGCCCAACTGGCCGACCCAAGGCTTGCCGTCTTTCTTGGCGATGTGGCCGCTCAGGAAGACCAGGTTGCCGGTTTGCACGAAGGGCACATAGGCCGCCGCGGGAATGGCCACCGGCGGCAGGGTGATATTCAGGCTGGAGAGGGTGTCGTAAATGCTCATGGGGGTCCTTGGTTGCAATGTAAGTGGTAAAAAGTGCCAGTAGCCCTCGTGGAATGGGCGTGTAATGCTATCTAAAGAGTAGCGTTGTCACCATTCGACTGGGTCTGAGACTGTGATTGTGCCGGATGCGGATTTTGGCTTTGACCCTGACCTTGACCCTGACCCTGACCCTGACCTTGGCTTTGGCTTTGGCTTTGGCTTTGGCTTTGGCTTTGGCTTTGCCCCGTCCATTCTTCGGTGTCGGTGGGCTCCACCGTCACGGCGACCTTGAGCCGGTGGTGGGCGCCGCCGTGGATCACGCCGCGCACCGGTGATACGTCGGCGTAGTCCCGCCCTATGGCCAGGGTCACATAGTCTTCGCCCGGGCTGCCCCAGCCGTCGCGGTTGTTGGTCGGGTCAAAGTCGCACCAGCGTCCGCCCAGCAGCCCGTCAACCCCATAGGGCAGGTAGACCGATATCCACGCATGGGACGCGTCGCTGCCGACCAGGCGTGGCTGGCCGGGCGGCGGCTGGGTCAGCAGGTAGCCGCTGACGTATCGCGCGGGCAGGCCGTAGGCGCGCAGGCAGGCGATCATGATGTGGGCAAAGTCCTGGCACACGCCCTTGCGCTGGGCCAGTGCCTCCAGCGCCGGTGTATTGACCTCGGTGCTGTGGCTTTCGTAAGTGAAGTCACTGTGGATGCGTTGCATCAGGTCGCGGGCTGCCTGATGCAACGGGACGTCACTGGCAAAGCTGGGCCGTGCATAGGCGGCAAATTCGGCGTGGCGCGGCACATAGGGCGAGGTAAATACAAACTCGGCCGCCGCATCAAACGGGTTCTTGGCGCAGTAGCGAAAGTGTTCCCGCACCTGCTCCCAGGGCACGGCGTTCTCCCACGGCTGGGGCGCCTGCGTGGACACCAGGCTGTGGGCCACCACCTTGAGCTGGGTGTGCGCCACTTGCAGCGAGAAAAATTGGCGGGTGTTGCCATACACATCCAGCGTGGCCGTTTGCTGGGCTGGCTCTGGCGAGATGTACAGGCTGTGGTTCAGCAACTGCTGGGTGGCGGTGTTCAGCGGCTGCAGGTAGGCCATGTGCTGGGCAATATCCACCGCCGGCGCATAGTCATAACAGGTCTCGTGGGTGATGTGCAGTTGCATGGCAAACAGGCTCTTAGGCCCCCAGGCTTTGTCCACCGTCGCCCGAATGGGTGAAATAGGTGGCGCCAATCTCCTCGGACACCTGGTAGGCGGCCTCGCTGCAACTTTGCAGCAAGTCGCTCAGGTTGGCAAATGCGCCGTCGCCACCCGGGTCACACAGGGGTTCCAGTTGCCACAGCGCGGGGTTGGGCACACTGTACGACAGCAGGCCCAATTGGTCCGGCGCACTGCCCGCCAGCTTGGCCAGGCGGCCGCGCAGCGTGTGCGCCACCCAGGCCAGGGAGCGCGGGTTGTCGCGGTCCAGCACCAGCAGGTCCACCAGCGCCGCAATGTCGTGGCTTTGCTGGTACTGCGCATGGAAGGTGATGGTGCTGTCAAACAGCGCCACCATCGCCTCAAAACCACCGTGCAGGTGCACCGAGCCGGTCGCAAACCCCGTGTTCAGCGCGTTGGACAAAAAGCCCAGGCGCTCGATGTGGCGGCCGATGCTGAGCAGGCGCCAGCCATCGTCGCGGATCATGCGGTCGGTTTGCAGGCCGGTGATGGCGGCCAGGTGGTCGCTGGCGCGTTTCAGCGCTGTCAGTGCATGCAGCGTGGAATAGTCGGCGCCCGTGGCCGTGTGGGCGCAGCTTTGAAAAAACGCGACTTCGGTTCGCTGCATCAGCGCCCAGTGTTCCTGCGACAGGCGCTCACGCACCGTGGCGCCGGCCAGGCGCACGGCGCGCAGGTTGTAGCCGACGCTGGTGGCTTGTTCGCTGCTGCCCAGGCTGGCAATCAGCGAGCGCTCAAACACGCGGCGCGCTTGGGGCGCGGGCGTCAGGGCCGGCACACCCGGTAGTACCAGCGTATTGGCCAGCGCCATCTGGCCCAGCCAGCCCAGCAGCGGCTGGGCGGTCTGGTCTTCGCCGGCCAGGCATTCCAGCGTGAGTTGGGCCATGCGCACGGTGTTTTCCGCCCGCTCGGTGTAGCGGCCCAGCCAATACAGGTTTTCAGCCGCGCGGCTGGTGACCTGGCGTGTGCGCTGGGCCAGCACCGAGGGGGTCAGCGGGGGTTGTAGCAGGGTGGTCTTGTCCACATCGCCGCTGGTCATGACCCACACGTCGGCGCTGCTGCCGCCATGCTGCATCGACGCCACGTCGGTATTGCCACCGGCCACGCGGGCCAGGCCACCGGGCAACACCGACCACGACTGCGGCCCTTGCGACACGGCAAATACCCGCAGCATCACCGAGCGCGGCACCACGCCGGGTTCGGGGCCGTAGCGCTGCCAGGTGGGCATTTGCGACAGCGGCATATAGGCCTGCACCGTGTGGTCGTCGGGGTGCAAGGCAATGCGGCCCGCCCATTCATCCAGCTCGCGCGGCGACAGCGTGCGCCCCAGCACGGCATCAAAGTTGCCGTGGATGGTGGAGCCGGGGTAGGTGGGCTTGATCGCGCATTCATGCAGACGCGGCAACACCTCGTCCATCGCCGAGCGCTCGCCACACCACCAGGTCGGCAGGGCCGGCAACACCAACTCTTCGCCCAACAGGTGTTTCGACAAGGCGGGCATGAAGCCCAGCAGCGCGGGGGATTCCAGGAATGCAGACCCCGGCGCATTGGCTACTAGCACGTTGCCGGCGCGAATCACTTGCAGCAGGCCGGGCACGCCCAGTGTGGAGTCCGAGCGCAACTCCAGTGGATCCAGAAACTGGTCGTCCAAACGCTTGAGCAGGCCGTGCACGGGAACGAGGCCGCGCAGCGTTTTGAGGAACAGGCGCTGGTCACGCACGATCAGGTCGTTGCCCTCGACCAGCGTCAGGCCCAGGTAGCGCGCCAGGTAGGCGTGCTCGAAATAGGTTTCGTTGTAGGGCCCCGGTGTCAGCAGCGCGATGTGGGCTTCCTGACCAGCCGGGCTCATGGCCTTCATGCTGTCGATCAGCGCGCGGTAGGTGCCGGCCATGCGCTGCACCTGCAGGTCTTCAAACGCCTGCGGGAACAGGCGCGACACCGTCAGCCGGTTCTCCATCAAATAGCCCAGGCCCGACGGCGCCTGCGTGCGCTGCGACACCACCCACCAGTTGCCATCGGGCCCACGCGCCAGGTCAAAAGCGGCGATGTGCAGGTGCGAGCCGCCCACCGGCTTGACGCCGTGCATGGACCGCAAATAACCGGGGTGCCCCTGCACCAGCGCCGGCGGCAGCAGGCCCTGCGCCAACAGGTCTTGCGCGCCGTACACATCGGCCATCACCGCGTCGAGCAGGCGCATGCGCTGCGTGATGCCGGCCTCGATGTGGGCCCAGTTCTCGGGCGTGATGATCAGCGGGAACAGGCCCAGCGACCAGGGGCGCTGCGGGCCGTTCTTGTCGGCGTAGACGTTGTAGGTGACGCCGTTGTCGCGGATCTGGCGCGCCAGCGTGTCGGTGCGCAGGTTCATGTCACCCAGGCCATCTGCCTCGGCCAGTGCAAAGAATTGGTGCCAAGCCCCCGTGATGCTTGCGTCTTCAGCTATGGATTTGCTAGCACCCTCGGGTGGCAGCGCACCGGTGGACATGCGCTCGCGCAGCTCGTCGAAATGACCGGGCGCCGCGTTCAAAGACGCCAGGGCATGGTCTAACGCGGACGGGGACGGGGCGGCCACAGCGGAGGCGAGGGCGGAAAATTCGGATGGATTGCTCACTGCCCTCAAGTATGCCGTAAACCGTTTACGCTATTGCCAGCGGACCTCGGTGAACGCTTCTGCAGCGGGGCCAAACTTGGTCGGGTTCGACCTACGGCTTGCGCGCCGTCAGCAACAAAGCCACCCCGCCCACAATCGCCCCAATGCCCACCCATAGTGGGATATTGACGCGCTCGCGTTCGTTGACCTGCAGGTGGATCGGACCGATGTCGGCGCGGCTGGTTTCCTTGGTGTAGCTGAAGCCACCGTAGAGCAGGCCCAGGGCGCCGCCGACGATCAGAAAAACGGCGACCAATTTGATGGCGTTCATGGGAGTATCCTTAAAGAAGAACCCATTGTGCGCAGCACCCGCGCCCCCGTCGGTGCGCAAGCCCACAGACCCTGTTCCGTGCACAGTCCACACTCGCCCCACCATGATCCGCATCGAATTACAACTTGCACTGAACTACCAGATCGACGCCCAGGGCGCGGACTTTGTGTTCAACATCCATGCCGCGCAAACGGCCTGTCAACGTGTCGTGTTTGAGAACCTGTGGGTGAGCCAGCCGGTGGAGTCGCAGATATACACCGATCCCGTCAACGGCAATCGCTACCTGCGCCTGCACGCACAGCCGGGCGAGCTCAATGTGACCTATGCCGCGACCGTCGACTTGACGCACTACTTTGCCGACCCCAGCCAGATTGCCGAGGTCCCGGTGCGCGCGCTGCCGCCCGAGGTGATGGGCTATATCTACCCCAGCCGCTACTGCCAGTCGGACCGTTTGCTCAAACTGGCCAACAACGAATTCGGCCATGCTCCGCAAGGCTATATGCGGGTGCAGGCCATTCGCGACTGGGTGCACAGCCATGTGGCGTTCACGTCCAACAGCTCGACCAGCAACACCTCAGCCGTGGATACCTTGATTGGCCAGGTTGGCATCTGCCGCGACTTTGCCCATTTAATGGTCGCGTTGTGCCGCGCGCTCAATATTCCGGCCCGCTTTACGACCGGCACGGACTATGGCGCGGACCCGATCCTGGGCCCGCCCGACTTCCATGCCTATGTGGAAGCCTATGTGGGCGACCGCTGGTACATCTTCGACCCCTCCGGCACCGCCATTCCCATGGGCTTGGTGCGCTTTGGCACTGGGCGTGATGCGGCTGACGTGGCCTTTGCCACCATCTTTGGCACCGTGGTGGCGCATGCGCCGGTGATGCAGGCGCGGGCGGTTGTCGATGCAGGCCTGGGCACGGTGCTGCCGCACCATTGCTTTGATGCGCTATCCACCGACGCCAACCACAGCAATTTTTACGCTTCGGCCTTGGCAACCTCGTCGTAGGCGTTTTGCATCCACATCGAGAGGCGCTGGCGCTCCATCAGGCGCAGGCTGGATTCGCCCGCTGTTGATTCGTTTTTGGCGGCCCAGAAGCTGCTGTTATTGGCATCAATCTTTTGCGCCACGGCGTCGTGCAGATGCTTCAGCGACATGACCTTGGCGCCAAAGCCCAGCGCCCGTTCCAACTGGCCCGAGCGCTCCAGTTGGCCAAAGTCGTCACCGCGTAATTGGTTGCGCACCAGCACATAGTTCAACTGGTCGCCATAGCGGTCCAACAGCCGCGTCAGCAAGTCCACCGAGTCGCGGCCGGAGTCCATGACGTGCCAGTAGTGCAGCGTGAAGCCAGTGTCGTCTGCCATGTTCAATATGCCCGAATCATCCATCCAGCGCACCAGCGGCTCGTGGGTCTGCGCGGCCAGATCGACCAGCACGCGCACGCCAGGCAACTCAACCGCCGCCTCAACAATATGGTCCAAAGCCTCGTAGCGGTCAATCAGCACGGGTGACGCGTAATCCGCATAGAAGCGCAGCAAGGCGCCATGCGAGCGGTCGGTGTCGAAGCCGACAAAGGGGATGTCCTTGTCGATGAAATACTGGGCCAACAAGCGGGCCACCATGGACTTGCCCACGCCGCCTTTTTCGCCGCCGATGAGGTGGATTTTGGAGAGGGGTGGGGTTTCGGTGGAGGGGGTTTGCATAGGGGTGTTGAGTGTTTGGAATGGGCTAAGGATGAGCCTAACCCCGTGCAGTCAACAGCAGAGACAAGTGCGCGGACGCAATGGCCCCGAGCGCATCAAACAGCAGCTTGGGAACTTTGTCGGTCATAGACAAGGGTGCGGCTCTGGTTAACAGTCTGCTGAAAATACGGATTGCGAATGTAGTTGGGGTTTACCAAATCAACATGGCGCCCCAGCAGCTTCTCTAGCGCTTCGGCCAGATCGATCCAGCGCCGCGCGAGGGAGCCGGGCGCCTGCTTGTCGAGTTCGACCAGAAAGTCATAGTCGCTGGAATTGGAGTTGAAATCATGTCCAGTAGCCGATCCAAACAACTCCATGTGCGCCACTCCAAACCGCTCGCACAGAGCGGCAATAGAAGGGAGCTGGCTGGCTAGTGAAGCTTGCATGGGGCGATTATCCTGCTTTGGCGCAAAGCTCGACGGTTGCGGACTTGTTGATCAGTACGTCATCGGCCATGGATCTTCCCCGTGCGTTGAATGTCCGCTATCAATGGCGCGCGAGCCTCATCCAAGGCTGTCTTCTCGCTCAACACAAAAGTTTCAAACAATCCCACAGGAAGGCCGACCGACCACAAACGTTGGCCCGTGGTGATGACCTGGTACTGCATGACCGTGGAGGCGGCGCGCAGGTCCAGCAAGTCCACCGGGCAACCGACCACATTGGCCAGACTTCCCGCCGCCACATCCCACAATGCCAGCGGATCGGCATAACCGGGGACCAATACCGCCAGATCCAAGTCACTCTGCGCGCCGGCCGTGCCCTGTACTTGGCTGCCAAAGGCATAGACGGCCATTGCATTGGGAAAGCGTGTCCGAACCGCCGACACAACGGGGCCTTGCGGGGCGAGCAGTTGGGTGATGGGGGAGGGCATGTTGGGATTATGCCGTCAGGGTGGCGTCAAAACAGTGATCAGCTCGGTCGCCCGGCGGTGCGTGCACGCCAATGGTGGGCTACGCGCTGCGTTGAACAGCGGGCGCGTACCAAGTGCCACGGCCAATGCCGTGCTGCTTCAGGTGACCGGCAGCAAGCAGCTTGCTAATGTGCAGTTTGATGGTGTGACGGTTCGCCCGGGTTTGGGCTTGGGCGCCAGCGACCGTCAAGCGCCCATGCTCACGCGCAATCGTCAGCAGTTGAATAGAGAGTTCTGGCAACGTAGCCAGCAGCAGGTGTTCGCGTTCAATTTTTGCTTCCAGACGTTTGACTTGGCTTACGAGCGAACTCAGAAAAAAGGTGATCCACGGTTGCCAGTTGGGGGCCTCTGTTCGTATCGTGCCTTGCGTTTGCCTGAGGGCAACGTAATAACCCTGCTTGTTTTGTTCGATGACGCTTTCCAGCGAACTGTAGGGGACGTAAACGTAGCCCGCCTGCATCAACAGCAGTGTTGTCAGTATGCGCGAGAGCCGTCCATTACCATCCTCGAACGGGTGAATTTCCAAAAAGACCACGACGAAAACCGCCACGATCAATAGAGGATGCAATGCCTGGCTGCCTCGCATGTGGCGTACCCATTCGACCAACTCGCGCATCAACCGTGGCGTGTCAAATGGGGATGCTGTTTGGAAAATGGTCGCAATTTCATTGCCCGCTTCATCGAACGCCGCAACACGGTTTTCATGCGTCTTGTAATGACCGCGGTGACGCTCATCCTTGCTGCTGTAGGCAAGTAAGTCTCGGTGAATTTGCAGGATGTGGTTTTCGTTGAATGCAATATGTTCCCAAGAGCTGAACAGCAGTTCCATCACATCGGCATAACCAGCCACTTCTTGTTCATCGCGGGAGGCAAAGGACTTCATTGCTATCTTGTCCAGTAGCGCTTCAACGGCTTGATCAGAGAGCTTGCTGCCTTCAATGCGGGTGGACGATCCAATGCTTTCGATGGTCGCCACGTGACGCAGGGCCAGCAACCGATCCGGTGCCAAGGTACCAAGGGCACGCCAAGCACCTTTGAATTCATCCAGCCGGGAAATGAGTGCCAGAATTTCTGGTGTGATCTGAATGGTGTTGGTGATCAGCATAGCTGCAAATATAGCCGTAAATAGCCATAAATTACCCTGGACAGGCTAAGAACGCGCTTCTCCGCTATGGCAGGAAGTTCTTGACGAACTCGTAATAGCTTCTCTTTCCATCTTTCGAGTGCCGGGCGACGGAGCCCTTGATCTTATCGAGGCAGGAGACGTATTCCTTGAGGGTAAGGTCGTTGATCTTGCCAATGCGTTCGAGTCCGACGGTGACGCACCAATCAATGACAGCTTGTGCATCCTCGGCGCGGGTGACTTGTTCGTTCTTGGCAAACCCGAACTGATGCTTGATGGCAATCTTTGCGTTGTCGATGGCGAAGGCACAGAGGGTGTCGGTCAGGCGCGGATTGATCTCGTAGCAGTGCGTGAGTCCGGCCTCGATGTTTTGGCAGACATCGAGATGCTTGTCGTCGTTGAAACTCATGGGTTAGGAATGATTGGTGATTGAAATTGGCAGACTGTCGTCGGTCTCAATGTCCAAAAACTGGTGAAGTCTCTTCTCCCAGTGCTCGTACGCGATCTGTAATTTCGGTCTACCGCTGCGAATTTTGCAACCGATTGCCAATCGGCTCCAGTGCAAGCAGCTGCGCCGTTCGCAGCGCACCGGCATGTGGAACTCGTACATCGGGTTCAATGCCGGCGCCCTCCCAGTTGGACTGCGTGAGTGGATTCGTTGTTCGCGCCCTTGAGCAATGCAGTTGTTGGGTCAATGTCCATTTTTGCGAGAGAGAGGCTCAGCTCTGGGCGATTGAAGATTCGATTGCCGGCCAGATGATCGCTTGAGCGACGATTACGCTGTGACCATTGAACGTGGCGGACGGTGAGCCATATAGCTTGTAGCCCAAGGCAATTGCCTCACTGACGCGCTTGCAGAACGCGGCATCATCCACGCCGGTGAGGATGCGATAGGTTGGGAGACCGTCTGGAGGGGGGTGCATGTGAATCGATTCCTTGTTTCTACGGCAAGGCATGATAACGATTTGCTGTTGTCCGCCGCGCGGCCGCAGTGCGTGACGAGATTTCACCATGTTTCTGCTGCTGCGGTGCCTTGGTGGTAGCGCAGTTGCCAACCTGCGTTCGTCTTGACCCAGACGGATGACCGCAGGGTGTGGTTCACCAAGTTATTGCCGCGTTCAAGGTGTGCCGAGCGATAGGTGAGAAGGGCAACCCCAGGCCCCAGTTCCGCGACAGCAAATGATTCTGAGACCACCGTGGGCTGAGATTCTTGCGTGGCCAAGAAGCTGACGATGGTTTCTCTGTCGTATGACCGACCGGAGCGGCCGATCTCATGAAACTGAGGGTGCAGCAGTTGATTCAGTCGCTCACGACTGCACCGAACGCCGGGGTGGTGGAGTTCGACTTCGAGCGTTTGGAGTTCTTGAAGGAGGGTTGTCACGGAAAGTGTGTTTTGTGCGGTCTAGCGTTGGCGCTGTCCGGCACGCAGCTATAGCCTAGAGAAAGAGGAGTTGTTTGACGAGGCAAATTATTCATCTTTTCCCGTGGTCTCGTCTTGCCCTGCATTCCTCCTGCCCCTTGTTGCTAGATTCACGCCAAATGCCGTTATGGCACAACCGAAAGCAATGCCCGGAAGGAATTGCCCCCACGTTGCACCATGATTCCCTGTCAGAGGCCACACAACCATGGACAACGTCATGAACCCGCCAAAAAGTGCGATGACAATGCCCCGGAGTTTTCGCATGCTATTTTTCCGTCGGGCAAGTACAGGTTCAACGTAGAAATGAGCGGCGCCCAGGAATGGGTGCGACCGAAGGTAGCG
>Ga0066464_1000800_pt1 | contig 10292 bp, 10 predicted proteins | sample LakWasMe94_HOW11_2_FD_59583 | JGI IMG/M metagenome (GOLD analysis project Ga0066464, IMG submission 59583) | Freshwater sediment methanotrophic microbial communities from Lake Washington under simulated oxygen tension - Sediment Metagenome 94_HOW11 | ecosystem: Environmental > Aquatic >...
GGCTACACCAATTTCTCCGCCTGTTTGCCCAATCAAACCATAGGCAACTGCGCGACCTTTTTGACCAACGGAGTGCATTCCAACGTGACGGATGGACGGTTCTACTACGATGGCGGACATATGCAGGCCCATGCCAGCCTGATCGGTTTGGGCCCTCTTGACAATGCGGGCTTTGCAGCAGAAGTGGGCTCGCAGATCGGAACCGACATTGGCCTGCATTATTCGCAGCCGCAGCCGGCTGGCGGTGGTGTGAGCACGGCGAGCGACTATGCGCGCTTTCTGCGCAAGCTGCTGGACGGAAGTCTGGCGATGGCAAATCTTCTAGGTACCAACGCCGTGTGCACCAATCCAACGACTTGCCCCACAGGTGATGCACTGAGCACGCCCATCCCGACGAATGAAAGCTGGCACTACTCGATTGGGCATTGGGTGGAGGATGACCCGGTGGTGGGTGACGGCGCGTTCAGCAGCCCCGGTGCCTTTGGCTTTTACCCCTGGATCGATGCGGGCCGCAGCACCTACGGCATTCTGGCTCGCAGGGTTGACTCGGGAGGCGGGTACGACTCTGCCCAATGCGGGCGGCAGATTCGCAAGGCCTGGGCGACGGCCGTGCCGCAGTAGTGGCTGCCATTCCCACGCAAGCTTTCGAGACATCCATCCTGCGCTCGTCCCCGCACCGTGCTCCATTTATACCCAAAACAGGTATTGTGATAATGAATTCTGCGCTGTTCGCCAGGCTAATGTGCCACTAGCCCTCGTGGAATATGCGCATGCAGCTATCAATAATGTAGCGCTCGGTGGTTATCGGTCCAAGCCACTGCGTACCGCCAAAAAGCCGAGAATGCAGGCTGGCATAAGCATTGCTTGCCAACAGGGGAGGCCGCGTCGCGGTTCACCCGTTTTCTCTTTCATTTCAATCCCATACCCAGGAGTCCGCATGAACCGCATGGAAGTAACCGAAAAGATCATCAGCGCCAAGGTCGCCAAAAGCATCAAGTGGGAGGATGTTGCCAAGAAGGTCGGTCTGTCCAAGGAGTGGGTCACCGCCGCCTGCCTGGGTCAGATGACGCTGGACGAGAAGCAGGCCAAGATCGTCGGCAAGATCTTTGGCCTGACTGCTGAGGAGCAGAAGTGGCTGCAAGTGGTGCCCTACAAGGGTTCGCTGCCCACCCCCGTGCCCACCGACCCGCTGATCTATCGCTGGTACGAGATCGTCAGCGTGTACGGCACCACCATCAAGGAACTGATCCACGAAGAGTTTGGCGATGGCATCATGAGTGCCATCGATTTTTCCATGGACATCGTGCGCCAGCCTGATCCCAAGGGCGACCGTGTCAATGTGGTGCTGTCGGGCAAGTTTTTGCCGTACAAGCAGTATTGAGTGGGGCCCCTGTCACAGAATGGTGGTGTCAAACGTCTATACGGAAATGAACCACACCACCGACACATTCAACCGCCTGCGCCCGCGCTTGCAGGGTATTGCCTACCGCATGCTGGGCTCGTCTGCCGAGGCCGAAGACATCGTCCAGGATGTGTGGCTGCGCTGGTACGATGCCGACTCTGATCGCGTGGACAACACCGAGGCCTGGCTGGTTTCCGTTACCACGCGCCTGTCCATCGACAAACTGCGCTCGGCCAAGGTTCAGCGCGCACACTATGTTGGTACCTGGTTGCCGGAGCCGCTGTTGTCGGACGCGGCGGTCTCGCCCGAGCAGATATTGGAGCGTGCCGACGACGTGTCGGTGGCTTTTCTCACGCTGCTGGAGCGCTTGGCCCCCGAGGCCCGTGCGGCCTATTTGCTGCGCGAAGTGTTCGATGCCGACTATGGCGAGGTGGCCGAGGCATTGGGGAAGACTGAGCCTGCCTGCAGGCAGCTTGTTCACCGCGCCAAGGTGCAGCTACAAGACCAGCGGCCTCGCTGCGCGGTGGCCCGAGAAACCCATCTCAGGCTGCTGCGCGGGTTTGCCGATGCGGCGGTGCGCGGGGAGTTTGCCACGCTGAAAACCATGCTGGCGCACGACGCGCGACTGGTAAGCGATGGCGGCGGCAAAGTACCCAGCTTTGGGGTGCCTCTGGTGGGCGGGCAGCGCATCGCGCAGTTGTATCTCGCCACGGGCTTGCGCTACCCCCAGCAAGTGCGCTACGAAGTGGTGGTGCTCAACGGGCAGTGGGGCTTGCTGCGCCTTATCGGCGGCGCCTTGGAGTCGGCGCAGGCCCTGGAGACCGATGGAGAACGTATCGTGCGCATCCACGTGCAGCGCAACCCGGACAAGCTCGGGCGCATCGCCAAAGCCCTGTGCCGCAGTCTCGATGTCACAAGCCTGCTACCCCAAACGTCTTGAGTGAGTGCATTTCGCACCAACATGACTCCAAGGTAAAACTCACCATGAACACCCCCCGCCTCAATTGGACCGACATCTCTCCCAAGGCCTACCAGGCCATGGCCAGCGTCGGCACCGCTACCGCCCCATCTTCGCTGGGGCCCGCATTGATGGAACTGGTGAAGACGCGCGTGTCCCAGCTCAATGGCTGCGCCTTCTGCCAGGATATGCACGCGCGCGATCTGCGCAAACTGGGTGAGACCTGGCAGCGCATCAACAGCCTGTCGACCTGGCGCGAAACCGGCCTGTACTGCCAGCGTGAGCGCGCCGCGCTGAACTGGGCCGAGACCCTGACCAAGCTGGTCGAATACCACGGCAGCCGAGACGCAGACTTCGATGCGTTGAAAGGCCAATTCAGTGACCAGGAAATCGTCGAACTGTGCTGGACCATCGCACAGATCAACGCCTGGAACCGCATGGCCATCGGCATGCAGATGCCGGTGATTGAAAAATCTATGGAATAGGCTTTGGGGCCTGCGTTGACGCCAGCAGCGCCTCAATCTGACCATCCTTCTCCCGCCACAACTGCTGCACCCATTGCGAAAACGCCTCGCGAAAAGCGGGGTCTTGCGCATAGTCGCCCGCCATCAAGTGTTGGGGGATGGGCAGGCTGCGTACCCGCACGATCACGCGGTGCAGCTTGCCCAGTAGAAAGTCGGTAAAGGTGGGGGCGCCGTCGGGGTAGACGATGGTGATGTCCAGGATCGCCTGGAACTTGTCGCCCATGGCATTGAGCGCCATGGCCATGCCGCCGGCCTTGGGTTTCAGCAGGTGGCGATAGGGGGACTGCTGCTTGGCGTGCTTGGCCTTGGTGAAGCGGGTGCCTTCTAAAAAGTTCATGACGCTGGTGGGGATCAGTGCGTATTTCTCGCAGGCCTTGCGCGTGGTTTCCTGGTCCTTGCCGCGCATCTCGGGGTGTTTCTTCAGGTAGTCCTCGGTGTGGCGGCGCATGAAGGGGAATTCGAGTGCCCACCAAGCCAGGCCCATGACTGGCACCCAGATCAGCTGTTGCTTGAGGAAAAATTTGAGCAGCGGGATGCGCCGGTTCAGCAGGTGTTGCAGCACCAGAATGTCGACCCAGGACTGGTGGTTGCTGTTGACCATGTACCAGCTATGTGAGTCCAGTCCGTCCAGGCCTTGCACATCCCACGTGGTTTTTTGCGTGAGCGCCATCCAGGCGCTATTGCCCCAGATCCAGTTCTCGGCAATGCGCAGCAGTATGGGGTCTATCAGCAGCCGTACCGGCTTGAACGGCAGTACCAGCTTGAGCGATGAAAACAGCAGCAGTATCGGTACCCAGAACAGCGCGTTGAGCGCCATCAGTAGCGTGGCGATAACGGCTGTCACAGGGGATGGCAGGAAGGTGAGCATGGTGGTCGAGCTTGGCCCGTTGGTAATGGGTTGTGAAGGGTGCTATCAAGTTGGTAGCTGCTTACGCAATATTGACGGGGGCTAGGGGCTTGTTTTGCTATAGAAGCACATGGTGTTGCGGCCCAGGGCCTTGGCCTCGTACATGGCCAGATCGGCTTGCTTGAGTAGATCGGCACCGGCCACCCCGTGGCCCAGGAACAGGGTGGCGCCTATGCTGGGGGTGATGGTGTGGGCGATGCCGCGCAGCAGGTAGGGATCGTTCAGGCTGGACAAGATCTTGTGCCCCACGGTGGTGGTATGCAGCCTGGCGTCATCCACATCGGCGCTCTGGTTTTGGATCAGCACGACAAATTCATCGCCGCCCAGCCGGGCCACCGTGTCGACGGCGCGTATGCATTGCAGCAGGCGCTGCGCCACCTCTTGCAGCATCAGGTCGCCGACGTCATGGCCATGGTTGTCGTTCAAGTCCTTGAATTTGTCCAGGTCCAGGAACAGCAGGGCACCGTGGGTGCTATTGCGTTGGCTGGCCGCCAGCGCGGTTTCCAAGCGGTCGCCAAGCAGGCGCCGGTTCGGCAGCCCGGTGAGCGCGTCGTGGAACGCCAGGTGGGCAATGGCCTGCTCGGCCAGCTTGCGTTCGGTGATATTGCGGGCAATGGCAATCAGCCGTTCTTCTTCGCCGGGCAATGTGGGCTTGCGCACCACCGACAACTCAAACCATTGCTGGCCATGCGCCAGTTGCAGGCTGTAGTGTTTGCCGACCGAGCGTCCGGTGTCCAATGCTTCGCGCAGCGCGGCCATGAAGATCTCGGCCGCCTCATGGGGCAACACTTCGGAGACCAGTTTGTTGATTTGCAGGCTGGCCGGTTGGATCAGCTCTTGCGTGTCATGGCTGTGGACCACGCGGTAGCGTCCATCGCTGCTGAACTCAAACACCAGGTCCGGCAGGGCCTTCAGCGTGGCCTGCAATTCAGCCTGCGTGGCCAGCAGTTCGTTCTCGACCAGTTTGCGCTTGGAAATGTCCATCAGCGTGCCGACCATGCGCAGCGGCTTGCCTGCCTCGCTGACTTGCACCACCTTGCCGCGGTTGCCCATCCACACCCAGTGGCCGTCGGTATGGCGGGCGCGGTATTCAGCCTCATAGGCGGGCAGGGCGCCGCTGAGGTGCGCGCGCATCGCCTCCAACGTGCCTGGCAGGTCGTCTGGGTGGATCAGATGACCCCAGGCCCGGCCGTGGTTGCTCTCCGCCGGGTCGCGCCCCAGCATGGCGCAAGAGCGGGCATCCAGGTAGTAGCCTTTTTCCACCCGCAGGTCATGGTCCCAGCGCCCCAGGTCGGCGCCCATCATGGCCAGTTCCAGTTGCTCGGTGGTGTCGCGCAGCAAGGCCTCGGCATTCTTGCGGGCCTGGATGTCGCGCGCCATGCCGAGTACGCCGATGATCTGCCCCTGTTCGCCTCGCATCGGGGTCTTGATGACCTCGTAGATGGTCGGATCGTTTTGCACCGGCGACGGCATCGGCCCTTCCAGGCTCAGCGATTGCCCCGTCTGGATGACGATGCGATCGGCCTTGACAAATTCACGGGCCAGTTCTTCACCCACCCATTGCGCATCGGCGGTACCGATGATCTGCTCAGTCGTGGCACCCAGGTGTTCGGCAAAGGCCGTGTTGCAGGTCAGGTGGACGCCGTGGATGTCCTTGAGCCAGACGCGGTCGGGTATGGTCTCCAGCACGTTGCGCAGCAGGGTTTCGCTCTGCTGCAAGGACAGCGTGGCCCGGCGCTCCACGGTAATGTCTTCGATCGTGCCTTCGACGTAGAGCGTGCGACCCTGGGCGTCGCGCACCAGGTGGGCGTGTTCGCGCACCCAGATGCGCTCGCCGGTCTTGAGTCGGTAGGTTTCGGAAACAAAATCGGACACGTGGCCATTGGCTTCCAATATCTCGCGGAATTGTTGGCGTCGGCCAGCTTGCACATACGAGTCAGCGCCGATGGTACGCACATCGGCAAAGCACTCGGCCTCAGTCGTGTAACCATTGAGTCTGAGCAGCGCGGCATTCATCCGCACGATTTTTCCATCGGGGTTGGACCGGTAGGCGCCTATGGGCAGCAGGTCAAACAGCGTGGATAAATCGTGGATAGCCATGCCGCAAACTCCGGGCCGGTCTATTTGAGGCTGCCCGATAAAAACTGTTGCAGGCGTTCGCTCTTGGGCGCGGCCAATACGGTGGCCGGGTGGCCTTGCTCTTCAATGCGGCCCTGGTGCAAAAAGATCAAATGCTTGGAGACTTCGCGGGCAAAGCCCATTTCGTGGGTCACCACCACCATGGTGCGGCCCTCTTGTGCCAGGTTTTGCATGACCCGCAGCACCTCGGACACCAGCTCGGGGTCCAGCGCACTCGTTGGCTCGTCGAACAGCATGACTTCGGGCTCCATGGCCAGCGCCCGGGCGATGGCCACGCGCTGCTGCTGGCCGCCACTCAGGTGGGCAGGGTAGCTGTCTTCCTTGCCTTCCAGACCCACCTTGGCCAGGTATTTGCGCGCAGTTTCAATGGCCTGGTCCTTGGGCACACCGAGCACGTGCACCGGCGCTTCGACGATGTTTTGCAGCACCGTCATGTGCGCCCATAAATTGAAGTGCTGGAACACCATGGCCAGCTTGGTGCGCATGCGGGCCAGTTGTTTGGGGTCCGCAGCGTTCAGTTCGCCATTGGATTGCTTGACCAGGTTCAGCGCTTCACCGGCCACCGCAATGCTGCCCTCATGCGGTTTTTCCAGCAGGTTGATGCAACGCAAGAACGTACTTTTGCCGGAACCCGAGCTGCCAATGATGCTGATGACGTCGCCCGCATGGGCGGCGAGCGACACGCCCTTGAGCACTTCGTTGGAACCAAAGCGCTTGTGGATGTTGTCGACCTGGAGTTTGAGCGGCTGTGGCGTCATACGGAAATGGGTTGGTAAGGGGCGGACCGGTGCAGGTGTCAAGCACCCAGCAGCTCACCGGTTCTAAAGGGTGTGGCACCGGCGATCTTGCACAACTCGCCACCCGCGGTGACATAGCGGTCGCGGATGCGGGCATACAGCGTGCCGGCTACACCGGCCAGCACGCGGTGGGTGGCGTTGGCCAGCGGGTCTATGACTTCGGCAACCACGTCGCCGACCTGCACGATGTGCCCGACCTGGGCTACAAAGACGACCAGGCCCGGACCAGGCGCGTGCAGGGTCTCGGAGCCCGCGAGCGGAGTCGCCTGGCACAGGGCGGGTGGCAGGGCTGGCGGTTCTTTGGCTCGAATCACCTTGACATGCTGCAAGTAGGCGAACAGGGCCTGCGCATCCTGCTGCGCCAGCGCGTGGCCGACATCGGCCTCGCCGCGGAATTCAATCGTGGTGCTGCAGCAGCCCTGGGGTAGTGGTGCCGGGTTGCCCGCAGCGGCCAGTGCTTCGGCCAACTGCCACCAGACACCGGACAGGCACTCATCAAACGGGCCCCCGCCTGAATTCTTGGCCAGCAAAATGGCTTGGCACTGCAAGAGCCGCGTCAACGGCTCGAACTGTGGCCAGCACCCTTCCTCGGTGTAGAAATGCATGACGGCCTCGCAGTCGCAGTGCAGGTCCAACACATAATCGGCGTCGTGCGACAACGTCAGCAGGTGTCGGCGCAGGCTTTGCAGTTCCGTGTCGGGCACCCAGGCTTGCAGGTACTGGCCGATGGCATGGCGCACGGCGGCCACATTGGTCTGCGGGTTTGAGCCCAGCGACTCCTGTACCGCCGGCCAAATGGCTTTTGCCAGATCCGGGTACTGGCGGTTAAAGTTTTCCGAGGTATCCAGATCAAAGCGGCCCATGGGTTTGTGGTCCACGCGCTGGGCCAAGCCGATTGGGTTGGCCACCGGCACCAGGACCACCTCACCTTGAATATGCCCGGCCAGGTCGGCCGCATCCAACAGCGCACGCAGGTGGTGTGCCACCAGCATGCCGGGCAGTTCCTCGGCATGCAGGCTGGCCTGGATGTAGACCTTGGGGCCTTGCCCCTTTGATCCGAAATGGAAACTGGTCAGCGTCTTTTGGCTGCCCAGGCTGGGAGATAGCAGGGAATGGTCTATGCGTTGCATGTCAGTGGGTGCGCGGCGCCAGATAGGCCAGCAGACGCTTTTCGCTGAGCTTGAAAAATCCAATCAGGCAGAACGAGGCGGTGAGGTAGATCGCTGCCGCTCCCAAATAGGCTTCAAACGGCAGGTAATAGGTGGCATAAATGCTGCTGGCCGCACCCGTGATGTCGACCAGTGACGGCACGGCGCTGGCCAGGCTGGTGGCGTGCAGCATCATGACGACCTCATTGCTGTAGGCGGGCAGCGTGCGGCGCATGGCGCTGGGCAACACGATGTGCAGCATCACCTGGAAGCGGCTCATGCCATAGGCTTGCGCAGCTTCGATCTCGCCGGCGCTGGTCTCACGGATGGCACCGGCCAGCATTTCGGCGGTATAGCCTGCGGTGTTGAGGCTAAAGGCCAGCAGCGCGCAGAAGAACGGTTCCTTGAAGTACGTCCAAGGCCACACGCTATCCCAGCGTGCCTGAATCCATTCCAGTTGGCCTAGCCCGTAGTAGATCAGGTAGACCTGTATCAAACACGGTGTGCCGCGGATGACATAGGTATAGGCGCCCACCAACCAGCGCAGGGCGGGCCAGGGGCCGGTCAGCAGCAGCGCAAAAACCAGCGCCAGCACCGCGCCCACGGCCAGCGACGCGAACAGCAAGCCCAGTGTGGTGACGATGCCGGTGCCAAACAGCGCCAGGTTTTGTGGCTCCAACAGGACGGCAAAATTCATTTACAGCGTACCCCGTTTGGCGCCCAGGCTGAAGCGGGCGTTCAGTCGGCGCAAGACCAGCAGCGAAACCGTGGTGTAGACCAGGAACAGCCCGGCCGCGAACAGAAAGTAGAAGAGCGTGGAGCGGGTCGCCGCGCCAGCCTGTTTGGCGGCAAAGGTCATCTCCTGCAGGCCGATGATGCTGACCAGCGCCGTGGCCTTGATCAGCACCAGCCAGTTATTGGTAAAGCCGGGCAGGGCGTAGCGCACCATTTGCGGTGCGGTGATGCGGATAAAGGTTTGCGTGCGGCCCATGCCAAAGGCCCAGGCGGCCTCGGCCTGGCCTTTGGGTATGGACAGCATGGCGCCCCTAAAGGTCTCGGTCATGTAGGCACCGTAGATAAAGCCCAGCGTCAGCACGCCGGCCACAAAGGGGTTGATGTCGACGGTGGCTTCGCTGCCCATCCACTCCAGCAGATTGTTCAGGCCAATCGTGCCGCCGTAAAAGATCAGCAGCATCAGCACTAGGTCCGGTATGCCGCGGATGATGGTGGTATAGGCCGTGGCCAGCCCCACCCAGACCGGGCGGCCCGAAAGCTTGGCACCGGCGCCCAGCAGCCCCAACACAATGGAAACCAGCAAGGCCGATACGGACACTCCGACGGTCAGTAGCGCGCCCTGCAGAATGGCGGAGACGTAAGCATTCATAGTGCGCTGTGCAACCCGAGCATAGGCTGCGGGCGCTTATTTGCCGTAGACGTCAAACGTGAAATATTTGTCGTTGATCTTCTTGTACACGCCGTTGGCACGGATGGCCTTGATGGCGGCGCTCAACTCATTCTTCAACGCGTCCTGCCCCTTGCGCAAGCCAATGCCGGCACCGTAGCCAAAGTATTTGGGCATGGTCAGCTCCTCACCCTTCAACTCGTAGTCCTTGCCCTCGGGCTTGCTCAAGAAGCCACCGGTCACCTCCACATGGTCGGCCACGGTGCCGTCCAGGCGGCCGGCGCGGATGTCCAGGTAGACCTGGTCTTGCGCATCGTAGGACACCACGTCCACGCCCACGGTCTTCAGCTCACCCAAGGCATATTTTTCCTGGACGCTGGCTTTCAGCACGCCGATCTTCTTGCCCTTCAGCGAAGCGGGGCCGGTGTACTTGAAGTCCTTCTTGGTGACGATGCGGGTGGGGGTGTTGTAGTACTTGTCGGTGAAGTCGATCTGCTTCATGCGGTCGTCGGTGATGGACATGGAGCTGATGATGACGTCGTACTTGCGCGCCATCAGGCCCGGGATCATGCTGTCCCAGCCTTGTTCCACAAACACGCACTTGCGCTTGATCTGCTCACACAGGGCGCTGGCAATATCCACATCAAAGCCCGTGGGCTTGCCATCTTTCTTGAAAGTGAACGGCTCGTACGTGGCATCAATCGCGACCTTCAGGTCCTTGCCCTGGGCAAAAGCTGTGGCACTCAAGGCCCCTAAAACGACGGCCAATAGTAGTTTCTTCATGGATACATCCTCGGAAAAGCCAAAATTTCATTCTACGGGCTGCACCTGGGCAAAACGGCTTGGGTTTACACCAAGTACCCCTCAAATGTGCGTTGCACGGTATAAAACCTTAAAATAGAGGGTTACCCGAAAGCACCATGAACGCCCCAGTCGACGTCTCCTTTTTTGCGCGCGCCGCAAAGCCACTGTCCAGCTACCGCAAGTACTGGGCCGCGCGCTTCGGCACGGCACC
>Ga0066464_1000803_pt1 | contig 10287 bp, 12 predicted proteins | sample LakWasMe94_HOW11_2_FD_59583 | JGI IMG/M metagenome (GOLD analysis project Ga0066464, IMG submission 59583) | Freshwater sediment methanotrophic microbial communities from Lake Washington under simulated oxygen tension - Sediment Metagenome 94_HOW11 | ecosystem: Environmental > Aquatic >...
TCGGCCTCCACATTGCGTCCCAACATCTTGTAGGAGCGTGCCAGCATCGCCCAACCCTGCAAATTGCCAGGATCACTTTCGAGTTTCTTGGCTAGGCCCTCCACCAGGCGGTCCATATCCTGCGCCGTGGCCGCGTGTTGCGGACCATTGGGCTCCAAGGTCGCCGGGCTGCCCAGAAAAACATACAACCCGATAGCCGCAACGGGCACCATCAGTGCGACGGCCAGCATGGTTTTCTTGGGCGCGCGCATATTGACCGCGTCGTCATCTTCCCGCGTATCGTCAATGACCCGCCGCTGCAGCTCGGCATGGGCTTGCACATAGTCCGCCTCGGCGATCATGTTCTCCGCACGGTCTTTGTCCAGCCGCGCGACCTGGTCGCGGTAGATGGCCGCATTCAGTTGGCGGCGTGACACGGCTGCGCCCGACGTTTTCCACCAGAACGGCCTGAACAGCAAGGCCAGAACCAGCAGCACGGCCAGTGCGCCGGCAACCCAAAATCCCGTCATTTTTCGCCTTCCTGGAGCAGCGCGTCGGCGCGCTTGCGTTCTTCATCCGTCAAACCACTGGACACGATCGCGGCGTTGCGCCGCCGCAGGTACACGAACAATGCGGCCACGCCAACCGCCATCAGACCGAACGGCCCCGCCCACAGAATCCAGGTGGTCGGTTTGACGGGTGGCCGGTAAAGCACAAAGTCACCATAGCGGCTAACCATGAACTCCTTGATTTCCTCATCGGTCTTACCCTGTTTGATCAAAGCCCGCAGCTCACGACGCAAGTCATTTGCCAGATCGGCGCGCGACCCGGCCAGCGATTCGTTCTGGCACACCAGGCAACGCATTTCCTCCGAAATGGCAATCAGGCGCTGCTCGACCACCGGGTCGTCCGCCAACTGGACGGCATCCTTGGCGGCCACCCCACCGCAGGTCAGCAGAACCAGCATCAGTGCGTACAAATATTTCACGATTTTTTCAACTCGTTGATGAGGGGAATGATGGTCTTTTGCAGCGCTTCCATCGTGATCGGCCCGATGTGCTTGTAGCGGATCACGCCGGCCTTGTCGATGACATAGCTCTCGGGCACACCGTACACACCGTAGTCGATGCCGACACGTCCATCCGCATCAAAGGCGGTGATGTCGTAAGGATTGCCTGCGCGCTTGAGCACGCCCATGGCGTCCTTGCGCTGGTCCTTGTAGTCCAGGCCAATCAAGGGCGCCACCTGCGCGCGCGCGAACTCCATCAACACCGGGTGCTCCTGGCGGCAGGCCACGCACCACGATGCCCACACATTGAACAGCCAGACCTTGCCTTTGAGGTCTTCCGGAGAGAACTGTGCGTCGGCTTGCTCCAACTGAGCCACCTTGAACGCAGGCGCCGGCTTGTTTACCAAGGGCGACGGTACTTCATGCGGGTCGAGCCGCAAGCCCACGGCCAAAAAACCCACCAGCACACTGAACAGCGCCAGCGGAATCAGTGTCTTCGCGTTCATGCGGTCGCCCCTTTTGTCAGACCCGTGTCCATGGCCCCGGCCTTGACCCGCAAGCGGTAGCGTTTATCGGACATGGCAAACAGCCCGCCCAGAGCCATTAACACACAGCCACCCCAGATCCAGTCCACAAAGGGCTTGAAGTACACCCGCACGGCCCAGGCCTTGCCTTCGAGCGGCTCACCCAGGGACACATACACATCACGTATAAAGCCGGCATCAATGGCCGCCTCGGTCATTGGCATCGTGGACGAAAAATAATTGCGCTTTTCGGGGTACAGCATATGGACCGCGCCACCGTTGTGGCTGACTTCAAAGGCGCCCCGTGCGGCGCTGTAGTTGGGGCCGGGAACGTCTTGGACACCGACCATTTTGAACAGATGCCCCCCCACCAGTACGGTGTCGCCCGGCTCCATGCGCACATCTTGTTCTTCCTGGTAGCCACCGACCATGGTGACGCCAAACACAAACACGGCAATGCCCATATGGCCCAGGTGCATGCCCCAGAAAGAGGACGGGGGCAGGCCGGACTTAAGACGCCGCGCGATCTGGATCACGCCAGACACCGCAATCCATACGGACAGCGCTACACCCAAGCCGGTCAGCACCGTCCACCCGCCCATCAGGCGCGGCACCAGCGCGCCTGCCAGCAACGCCAAGACACCGGGAATCCACATGCGCAACGCAATGTCACGAGCTTCGGCATGCTTCCAGCGCGCCAGCGGAACCGCTGCGAGCAGGAACAGTACCGGCGCCATGACGGGAACGAAGACCGCATTGAAATACGGTGGCCCAACCGAGATTTTTCCCAAGTGCAGGGCATCGATGATCAGCGGGTACAGCGTGCCCAGCAACACCGAAGCGCAGGCCACCACCAGTAGGACATTGCCCGCCAACATCAGCGACTCGCGCGACATCAGGCCAAAGGATCCACCCAGCGCCACTTTGGGGGCGCGCCAGGCAAACAGCGCGAGCGACGAGCCCACCACCAACACCAGCAAAACCAGGATAAAAATACCGCGCCGTGGATCGGTAGCAAAGGCGTGCACCGATGTCAACACGCCGGAGCGCACCAGGAAGGTCCCCAGCAAGGACAGCGAGAAGGCGCCAATGGCCAACAACACCGTCCAGCTCTTAAAACTACCGCGTTTCTCGGTGACCGCCAGTGAGTGCAACAAGGCGGTACCCAGCAACCAGGGCAGGAACGATGCATTCTCCACCGGGTCCCAAAACCACCAGCCACCCCAACCCAATTCGTAGTAGGCCCACCACGAGCCCAGCGCAATGCCCAGCGTCAAAAAGACCCAGGCCGCCGTGGTCCAGGGCCGCGACCAGCGCGCCCATGCGGCATCCAGTCGGCCCGACAGCAAGGCCGCGATGGCAAATGCAAAGGCCACCGAAAAACCTACATATCCCATGTACAACATCGGCGGATGGAACACCAGCCCCGGGTCTTGCAGCAGAGGGTTGAGGTCGCGCCCGTTCTCGGCCGCCGGTAGCAGGCGGGTGAAGGGGTTGGAGGTGAACAGCACAAACATCAACAAGCCCGTCGTCACCAGCCCCAGCACGCCGATCACGCGCGCCACCATGGTGTCGTCCAGCGTGCGGGAGTTTTGTGCCACGGCAACCGTCCAGCCCGACAGCATCAACACCCACAGGAGCAGGGAACCCTCATGACCACCCCACACCGCGCCAAAGCGGTAAAGAGTTGGCAACTGCGCATTGGAATGCTCGGCCACATATTGCACAGAGAAATCGTTGGTGTAGAAGCTCCACGCCAACGCGGCAAATGAACAGGCCATCAACAGAAACAGGGCCTGCGCTGCGGGGCGCGCCAGCAATATCCATTCACGCCGTCCGTACTGGGCGCCCGCAATAGGAAGAATGCCCTGTACCAGGGACACACACAGGGCGAGGATGAGAGCAAAGTGCCCGAGTTCTGCGGTCATGGTGTGCCCTTGTTTTTTTGCGCTTGATCCAGCGCATCTTTGGCCGCCGGCGGCATGTAGTTTTCGTCGTGCTTGGCCAGCACTTCGGTGGCAATGTATTCGCCGCCGGCGTTTTCTTTGACCTGCACCACGGCGCCCTTGCCCTCTTTGAACAGGTCCGGCAGTATGCCGGTATAGGCCACCGGTATGTCCTTGACCAGATCGGTCATGATGAAGTGCACCGTCAGGTTGTCGCGTCGCAAGGACCCATCCTTGACCATGCCGCCAATCCGAAAGGCCTGGAACTTCGGGGCTTTGCCGGCCAGCACATCGCTGGGTGTGACATAGAGCGCAATATTGCTATTGAGCGCATTGAGGACCAGTGCCGCGGCGATGCCTACCGCTGCCAGTCCACCGCCGATGATGGCGGCGCGTTTTTTCCAACGTTTCACGGGTGTTCCATTTCCATTTTTTCGGCTGCCGCCTGCCGGCGCAGGGTTCGAACAATCTGGGTATGACGCTGGCGAATCAGCAAAGGTTCCACTACCAGGGCCAGCGCACAGACGCCAAAGCTACCCCACACGTACAGGGCGTAACCGCCCATCGCAAAAAAATCGGCCGCGGAATTCCAATTCATGGTGTTACCTCACGCAAATGTTTGACCCATTCGGTGTGCGACTCACGCTCCAGGATGATGGCGCGCACGCGCGTCAAGGCCACGGCAATGGAATACATCCACAGGCACAACGCCATCAGCAACATGCCCCACAGCATGGTCATCGCCATCGACGGCGACTTGTTGATGGCTACCGACGCGCCCTGGTGCAAGGTGTTCCACCACGTCACCGAGAAGTAAATGATGGGCACATTGACCACGCCGACCAGGGCCACAATGGCCCCCGCTTTGTCGGCCCGCCGTGGATCGTCAATGGACGCCTGCAAGGCCATAAAGCCCAGGTACAAAAAGAACAGTATCAGTTCCGAGGTCAAACGCGCATCCCACACCCACCAGGTGCCCCACATGGGTTTGCCCCAAAAGGCTCCGGTCCACAGCGACAAAAAGGCCATCAGCGCGCCGGTCGGTGCCAGGGCCTGGGCCATCATGCTCGACAGCCGCGCGTTGAGCGACAGGCCCATCGCGGCCCAGCCGGCCATGACCATGTAGATGAACATCGACATCCAAGACGTGGGCACATGGACAAAGATGATGCGGTAGCCCTCGCCCTGTGTGGCGTCGGTGGGTGCCACAAAAAAACTCAACCACAGACCTGCGGCGCCAAACAGGGCGGCCAGCGTCCAGAACACCGGGATCATCTTGCCCGCCAACGGGTAAAACGTATGCGGGCTGGCAAATCTGAACCAGTTGATCAGTCGGTTGCTCATTCCAATGCGATCCTCAAAGCGGCCGTGGCTGCCCACGGCGCAAAAAATACGGCCAACACCAGCAGGGCCGCCAACAAGGACAAATGCCCGCCAGCGCCCAGCCCCGAAATATGCGACTCCACGGCCCCCGCCCCAAATATCAAGGCCGGAACATACAGCGGCAGCACCAGCAGGCTGAGCAACACGCCGCCACCGCGCACACCCAAGGTGAGTGCCGCGCCAATGGCGCCAATCAATGACAGCAAGGGCGTACCCAGCAGCAGGGCCAGCATCAGCACGCCCAAGGCGCTGGCGTCCAGATCAAACTGGATGCCCAACACCGGTGCCATCAGCACCAACGGCAGGCCGCTGACCAGCCAGTGCGCGGCGATTTTGCCGACAACCAACCATACCAGAGGCGTGGGCGATATGGCCATTTGCTCCAGCGTGCCATCGGCATGGTCGGCCGCAAACATGCGTTGCAGACCCAGCATCGTGGCCAACAGCGCTCCCACCCACAGCACGCCCGGCGCTATCTTGCGCAACAACACGGGTTCGGGTCCGATGCCCAGCGGGAACAGGCTGCTGACGATGACAAAGAAAAACAGCGCGGTCAGGACCTCGCTCTTGCGCCGCATCACCATCAACAGGTCGCGCCGCACGATGGCCAGCAGCGCGGTCACAATTGCACCACCCGTCCGCCGGGAAGCGGCATGGCCTGGTGGCTGGTGAGCACGGCCATGCCGCCCTGGGCCAGGTGTTCGCCAATCAGGGTTGCCAACAATTCAACGGCCTTGACGTCCAACGCGGTAAAGGGCTCATCCAACACCCAAAGTTTGGCGGTGCGGGTCGCCAAACGGGCCAGCATGACGCGACGCTTTTGACCGGCCGACAGCACGCGGACCGGCAGGTCCTCGCGCCCTTTCAGGCCAAATCGGTACAGGGCGGTCAGAGCCGTGGTCTCCTGCAATTGCGCGCCATCCATGGCCGATGCGAAGGACAGGTTTTCGAGGGCGCTCAGGTCTTCCTTGAGCGCGCTGTGGTGTCCGAAAAACAGCAGATCGCGCCGGTACGGCGAATCGGCTTGAAGAATAGGCTGGCCACACCAGCGCACTTCGCCTTCGGCCGGATGGGATAGCCCCGCCAACAATCGGAGCAGACTGGTCTTGCCAGCGCCGTTTTCGCCCCGCACGTGCAGCCACTCCCCCGCGTCCACGGCGAGGTCCAGTTGGGCAAACAATCGACGTTCGCCGCGCACGCAGGCTAAACCGTGTGCACTCAACATGGAGCGAAATTGGAAGTCAAAATGAAAAAAGTCGCGCCCCGCCAAAGGAGCACGCCCTTCCTGTGTGAGGCGTCATGGGCCATTGTAGTCAGGCGCCCAGGGGCGACCATTGACGCAAGTCAAGACTTCGGCTGCCCATTGCCAAGGGTCGGGAGCCAGCTTCGCAACAGGCCCGCCCGCTATAATCGCCCGTTCTTTCCGCGCCAGCACCCCGACTATTTGAGGACCCCATGAGCAACAACAGCCACGACACTGTTCACGACGAGGCCCACACCGGCCCTATCAAAAACCCCAAGCAACTGTTGCTGGCCGTATTTTTTTCCTTTGTGATCCCTATTTTCGTGATTATTGGCCTGGTCTACTACGTCACCGCCGACAACAAGCCCGCCGCCGGCGCTGTGGAAGTCGAAAAAGCGCTGGCCCTGCGCATCCAAAAAGTGGGCACCGTGGAGATCCGCGACGCCAACCGCGAGATGAAAACCGGCGAAGCGGTGTTCAAGGCCCAGTGCACAACCTGCCATACCGCAGGCGTGGCAGGTGCCCCGAAATTTGGCGACGCATCCGCCTGGGGCCCCCGCATCAAGACCGGTTTTGATGCTCTGCTGAATTCCGCCATGAAGGGCAAGGGCGCCATGGGCGCCCAAGGCGGTGGTGATTTCGACAACTTTGAAATCGCCCGCGCCGTGGTCTACATGGCAAACGCCGGCGGCGGCAAGTTCCCGGAGCCGGTCAAGCCCGCGCCCGCCAAATAACAGCGCTTGCGCGCTAAACCACCCAGCCGGCCTTCGTGCCGGCTTTTTAACGTCTGCAGATCCTTGTCATCAAGGAATTCACTGGCTAGCCCCCGCCAGCGCTATATAGAATGCTATTGTTTTGGTAGCAACACGTGCTGTTGAGCAGGACTGGTCACGTAGCCGTAGCGACCGGGCAAATCGGCGCGCAACAGCGGCTGCACGCGCCACAATCCGGCGTCCACGGCCTGCGCCGCGACGCCCACGTCCTGTGTGTGTACCAGGCCAAATCCCAACGGCGTTTCCAGATACAGCCAGCCCTGTTCATCGGTGTGGCAGGCCGTGCATTGGGTGGGCAGGCCGGTGTGGCTTTGCAGCGAGAAGTCGGCCTGCACGCGCCAGATCCAGGGCGTGGCGGCCAACTCGATGTAGACCCGTTGCGGACCGTTTTGGAAAAACCAGCGCCCCTGGTCATCCGCCAGGTAGTTGCGGTGGATGAAGTCTATGAGTTTTTCATGAAGCAACAGCGAACCCTTGGCGGCGGGCGGCCCGCCGACAAAAGGGCCGAGCGACTGGACGCGGTCGTCGCGCATGTACCAGTTGCCGCGTGTATCCAGCCCGAGCCAGCCATAGCAAGCTGGCACGTTGGGCCACTTGGCCATGGCCTGGCGGACGATGTCATCCATGGGACGCTTTCATTGTGGTGGGGATCGCGTGTTGCAGCAACCAGCCACCCACCGCGTCCGGCATGGAGCGCACATGGCCCGGCAGACGCCCGCGGGCAAAGCCAACATGCCCCCCGTGCGCAGGCTGCCACAAGGTCACATGCGGGCCCACCTCCTGTTCGGTGGGCAGGCTCCAGGCCGGTACGAAGGGGTCGTTGCGGGCATTGACCACCAGCGCCGGGATCTTGATTTGCCGCAAGTGGGGTTTCGCTGAGGCGCGCCGCCAGTAGTCTTCGGTGTTCTTGAAGCCGTGGACCGGTGCGGTGAAGATGTTGTCGAATGCGTACAGGTCTTTGGCCTGCAGCATGGCGTCGCGGCTGAACAAGCCGGGGTGCTGGTCCAGTTTGCGCAAGGCCTTGGGTTTCATGCTGCTGAGGAACATGCGGGTGTAGACCAGGCGGTTAAAACCCCGCCCTATGGCATGGCCACCGGCCGCCAGATCGATAGGGGAGCTGACGGCCGCTACCGCCGACACCACAGCCCCAGCCGAGGCACCCATTTCCTGCGCCCAGCGCAGCAAGGCGTTGCCGCCCAATGACACGCCAACGGCCACGATGGGACCGGTGTGCTCCGTGCGAAAACGCTGCAGCACCCAGCCCACCTCGGCATGGTCGCCCGAGTGGTAGGCGCGTGGACCCAGATTGAGCTCGCCACTGCAGCCGCGGAAATGCGGCACGGCAAAGGCCATCTGGTGCTCGCGGGCGAAGTCGGCAAAGGCCTGTGCGTAGTGGCTGGCCGAAGAGCCCTCCAGCCCATGGAACAACACAATCAAGGTCCGCGCGTCCGCTAGATGCGTGGGGGCTATGTCATCCTCCAGCCAATCCACGTCAATGAAATCGGCGTCCGGTGTCGTCCAGCGCGCGCGGCGGTATTCCGGGGGTGGGCCGAGCACCCGGCGTGCATACAAGGCGGGCCAGATGGTCTGCAAGTTACCACCGGGGAGCCAGGCAGGTGCTACATAATTCATAGCTGTTGACGCAATCAATTCGGGGGCTAACAGGGTATTTACCTCAATGCAATACTTGGGGCGCTTGGTTGATCTCTTGCACTTCGTCTTGCGTTCCCGGGCTGGCATGGTGCACCACCAGGCGCCAGCCCTGGGGTGTCTGGTGGTAGACATTGGTGGCCAGCACATAGGCGTGCACCGGACCCTCGCTGGTCATCACCTCAATGCGTTCGAGCACATTGTGAACCGCGCTGGCCATGGAATCAATGCGACGTATCGCTTCCGGCTGCACCTGGATGGACCCCTCGTGCCCAAAGATAGCGTCAAACGCGGCCCGAATGGCCCCGGCACCGACAACGCGCGGACCGCCGGGGTGGATGCAAAGTATGTCTTCCTCGTCGGCCCAACAGGCCATCAGCTTTTCAATGTCCGCGGCCTGCAGCGCTTCGTAAAACGACGCCTCCACTTCATCGGGAGTGCCGCCCAGTGTGGCGGCTTGCGGGGGGGCTTTGGGCATGGAGTAGTGCTTAGGGACTGGTGGAGGCATTTTGCCGTGTTTATAAGGCCAATGCCTACCAACTTGATTCCGGGTGCGCGCAACCCCATGTATGCTCGGGTCACGACACGGATGGAGATTCGGATGAAAACTTGGGTTTTGATCTTGCTAACAGTGCTGGGCCTGACCGGCTGCGGGTACAACGATTTTCAGCGGTTGGACGAACAGACCAAATCCGCGTGGAGCGAAGTGTTGAACCAATACCAGCGGCGCGCCGACCTGGTGCCCAACATCGTCGCGACGGTGAAAGGCGAGGCCAGTTTCGAACAGGAGACGCTGACCAAGGTGGTGGAGGCACGCGCCAAGGCGACGGCCATCCAGGTCACACCGGAAACGCTGAACAACCCCGAGGCCTTCAAAAAGTTCCAGGCGGTGCAGGGCGAGCTCAGCGGCGCCTTGAGCCGGCTGATGGCGGTCAGCGAGCGCTACCCAGACCTGAAAGCCAACAAGGGTTTTAGCGATTTGCGCGTGCAATTGGAAGGCACCGAGAACCGCATCACGGTGGCGCGCAACCGCTACATCCAGGCCGTGCAGGCCTACAACGTGCTGGCCCGCAGCTTCCCCAGCAACCTCACTGCCATGGCCTTTAGCTACCAGCCCAAGCCCGCCTTCGCGGTGCAGAACGAAGCGGCCATTACCGCGCCGCCGGTCGTCGACTTCAACAAGAAATAGGCAGCACCCATGTTGCGCCGTTGGCTGTCCGCACTGCTGCTGTGCGCGGCCGCGTGTGGAGCCAGCGCGCAGGATGTGCAAGCGGTGCCCGCGTTGAGCGGGCATGTGGTCGACACCACCGGCACATTGGACGCCTCGCAGCGCCAGGCCCTGGACGGCAAGCTGGCGGCGTTTGAGGCCACGAACGGCTCCCAAGTCGTGGTGTTGGTGGTGGCTACCACGCAACCCGAAGACATTGCCAGTTACGCCAACCGCGTCGCCAATAGCTGGAAGATCGGCCGCAAGGGTATCGGTGATGGATTGTTGTTGGTCGTTGCCAAAAACGACCGCAAACTGCGCATTGAAGTGGCCAAGACCCTGGAAGGCACTATTCCCGATCTGGCCGCCAAGCAAATCATCGATTCCGCCATCGCGCCGCGCTTCAAGCAGGGTGACTACGCGGGTGGCATTGCCGCCGGCGCCGACGCCATCCTGGCACGGATCAAGGGTGAAGGTTTGCCCGCCGCAGAGCACGATGGTCCTGGGGACTCCGGGTTTGCCGCCGTTCCTTGGCAGCAGTTGTCCATCTTTTTATTCTTTGGCGCCGCGTTG
>Ga0066464_1000804_pt1 | contig 10275 bp, 10 predicted proteins | sample LakWasMe94_HOW11_2_FD_59583 | JGI IMG/M metagenome (GOLD analysis project Ga0066464, IMG submission 59583) | Freshwater sediment methanotrophic microbial communities from Lake Washington under simulated oxygen tension - Sediment Metagenome 94_HOW11 | ecosystem: Environmental > Aquatic >...
CGGGGTGGGCCAGCATATCGCGCCCGCCTGCCGCGAGCCACCGCGGCACATCCACGGCATGCACCGGCAAAAGTTCTTTCTTGGGCGCGTCGGACGGCGGTGCGACATACGGCTCAGGGGCCGGTATCGGTGCGGGACTGGGTTGGCTCATGGCAGCAGCCTAGTGGCTGCGCGCATGGACCGCAATGCAGGAAAACACTGAATCAGCGCAAAGCTTTTAACGCCTGCGCGATGTCTGCCTGGAGATCTTCGATTGCTTCCAACCCGGCGGAGAAGCGTACCAGGGTGCCTTGCGCAAGATGGGCGGGCCAAGGATTGCGCATCGAAGCCAGCGCATACGGCACGACCAGGCTGATGGGGCCGCCCCAGCTATAGCCCAGGCGGAACAGGCGCAGCGCGTCGCAAAACACATCCACCCGGTCCTGGCTGAAACGGGCATCGACCAACACGCTAAAGAGACCAGCGGCACCACCTGGGCCGTTCTTGCACAAGGCCTTCCAGTGCCCGTGCCCCGGAGAGTTCGGCAGTGCCGGATGCAGCACCTGCGCAAATTGTGCTTGTGTTTGGCACCACTGGGCCAGCGCGCGCGCCGTTGCATCGTGTGCGGCGTACCGCAACGCGATACTGGGCAGCGATCGCAGTACCGCTTCGGCGTCATTGGCGCCAACGCCCAGACCCAGGCGCATATGGGTTAGCTTGAGGCGCAGGTGCAGGCCCGCATCCCGTGTGATGACGCTGCCCATCAGGACATCGCCACCACCGCTGGGGTATTTGGTCAGGGCGTGAACCGAAATGTCCGCACCCAGAAGGCCGGGCTCGGTGTCTGGCAGCAGGTCAAAGGGCTTGAATGCCAGGCCGGCGCCCCAGGTGTTGTCCAATGCCACGCAAACGCCCTTGCGCTTGCAGATGCGCACCAACGCAACCAGATCGGGAAACTCCAGTGTGACCGAGCCGGCTGCTTCGACCCACACCAGGCGGGTCTTGTCCGTCATCCGGGATTCCAGATCGGCCGGATCCATGGGGTCGTAGTACTGGTGCGTGATGCCCCAGCCTTTGAGTTCGCCTTCGGCCAAGGTCTTGTTCGGTCCGTAGACGTTATCGGGCATCAGGACTTCATCGCCCGGCTTCAGCAATGACAGGGCTACCAGTGCAAGCGCCGCCAGCCCGCTGGGAGCAAGCAAGCATTGCAGCCCCCCTTCCAGCGTGCACAGGCGCTCCTCCAACGCATAGGTAGTCGGCGTGCCGTGCAAACCATAGGTGTATGCGGTCTTGTCCTTCCATTCGCGGCTGCGCATGGCGGCAACGCTGGGGAAAAAGACCGTGGAGGCCTTGAAGACGCCCGGCTGGGGTGCCTCAAAGCCTTCTGGTGGCACATAGGGGTGGTGAATCAAGCCGGTGATCTTGTCCTGCATCCCAATCCCTCAAAGCTATGAAACCAGAAAAGTGCTGAAAGCTACACACTCCACTTTTGAATCAACTGCTCGGGACGCATGGCGTCATAGCTCTCGAATGGTTGGTGGATCCACGGATTGGTGGGCAAAAACTCTACCGAGTAGTCGGGGGTAAAGGTTGACAAGGCCTTGGTCCAGATCACGGCACTGCGCAGTTCGCTGATGGGCTCGTAGTCATGCCGGAGTTGGTTGACGACCGCGTTCAAGGTATGACCCGAGTCGGCCAGGTCATCGACCAGCAACACGCGGCCTGCAATCTCGCCCTTGGGTGTGGTGATGTAGCGCGCAATGTCGAGTTTGCCCTGCACGGTGCCAGCGTCCGAACGGTAGGAGCTGGTCGACATGATGGCCAGCGGCTTGTCGAACACCCGGGACAAGATATCGCCCGGACGCATGCCACCGCGCGCCAGGCACAGAATAGTGTCGAAATCCCATCCCGACTGGTGGACCTTAATCGCCAGTTTTTCAATCAGGTTGTGGTATTCGTCGTAGCTTACATAGAGGTGCTTGCCGTCTTCGGTTAACATGGTTTGCTCCTATATTTATAGCTTAGTGCCCAATATTTACAGGGGCTACAGCTCAATTTATCTTATAAAGGTCCGGGAAAACTCAATCCGCCAGGTAGGGGTGGCGCATCATGATGGTGTGGTCCCGATCCGGGCTGGTGGACACCATGTGGATGGGCACACCGGTCACTTGCTCAATGCGTTGCAGGTACAGGCGCGCCGCCACGGGCAGCTTGTCATACTGTGTCACGCCCACCGTGCTGTCGCTCCAGCCTTCCATGATCTCGTACACCGGCGTGCAGCGCTCGATGTCGTCCGCGCCCATGGGCAGGATGTCAACGACTTCACCGTCCATCTCATAGCCAGTGCACAGCATCAGCTCCTTCAGCCCGTCCAACACATCCAGCTTGGTGATGCACAAACCGGACAGGCCATTGACCTGGGCCGAGCGCTTGAGCAAGGCGGCATCAAACCAGCCACAACGGCGCGAGCGGCCGGTGGTGACACCCTTCTCGAAACCGACCGTGCTCATGTGGTAGCCCGGTGTACCTGGGGTCTCCCAATCCAATTCGGTGGGGAATGGCCCGCCACCGACGCGGGTGCAATAGGCCTTGGTGATGCCCAGAATGTAGTGCAGCATGCCTGGGCCCACACCGGAACCAGCGGCCGCATTGCCGGCCACGCAATTGCTGGAGGTGACATAGGGGTAGGTGCCATGGTCCACGTCCAGCAAGGTGCCTTGTGCGCCTTCAAACAGCAGGTTGGCGCCATGGTGGTGTGCCTCGTTCAGTTCACGGGACACATCGGCCATCATGGGCTTGAGCAGCGCGGCATGGCGCATGGCCTCGGCGTAAACCGGTTCAAACAACACCTTGCCGTCGGCCATATAGGGGGCCAGCGTGGGACCGAAGTCAAAGGCGGCGGAGCCCAGGTAGCTGGTTAGCACGTGGTTGTGCAGGTCCAGCAGTTCGCGCAGTTTGGCGGCAAAGCGCTCGGGGTATTTCAGGTCTTGCACACGCAGGGCGCGGCGCGCAATCTTGTCCTCATAGGCCGGGCCAATGCCGCGGCCGGTGGTGCCGATCTTTGCGTTGCCGCCCTTCTCGCGCGCGGCCTCTCGGGCCACATCCAGCGCGGCGTGGAACGGCAATATCAGTGGGCAGGCCTCGCTGATGCGCAGGCGCGAACGCAGTTCCACGCCCACTTTTTCCAGACCTTCGATTTCTTCAAACAACTTGGCGCAGGACAGTACGACGCCATTGCCGATGTAGCACTTGACACCGGGGCGCATGATGCCACTGGGAATCAGGTGCAGGGCGGTCTTGACACCATTGATGACCAGGGTGTGGCCGGCATTGTGGCCCCCTTGGAAGCGGACTACGCCTTGCGCGCTTTCGGTCAGCCAGTCGACCAGCTTGCCTTTGCCTTCGTCGCCCCACTGCGTGCCGACGACGACGACGTTGCGTCCTTTGGTTGCGTTCATTTGGAAGTTTCTCAGATAGTGTGTACAACCCATTGACCAGCAGCTTCTACCAGCTCGCGATCGCAATGGAACTCATCAACTTGACTCTCGTGCCCCGGCAAAACACAGACCACGGTTTCACCTTGGCTGCGCAGCGCGGCAATGGCCGCGCGTAACGCAGCGCCCTCACCCCAGGGCGCGCGAATGGCGGCGCGCAGGGGCCGGTCGGGCGCCACTGCGCTGAGCGACTTGATATCCAGACTGAAGCCGACCGCGGGACGCTTGCGACCGAACACCTGGCCCACCTCGTCATAACGCCCACCGCGCGCCAACGCATCGCTGGCGCCGGGCGCATACATGGAAAACATGGCGCCGCTGTAGTAGGCCCAACCGCGCAAATCCGCCAGGTCGAAGGACACGCTGGCACCGTCCAGGTGGCTGGCCAGCCATTTCAGATGGGCCAATGCGGCCTGGATGTCCGGTGTAGCGGGTAGCACTTTGTGTGCCTCCTGCAGCACGGCCGCATCGCCGTATAACTGCAGTAAATCCACCAAGGGCTGCGACCTGGCCACCGGTGTATGGCGCAATAGCTGTTTGAGCTCGCTGGAGTCTTTGGCGGCCAGAGCCGCATGCACTTGCGCGAGTTGCACCGATTCCAGCGGCAGGTCTTTCAGGAGCGCATGCACGATGCGCGCATCGGCCATGTCCACCCCGATGGCATTGATCTGAGCGGCCTTGAGGCAGTCCAGCGCCAAGGTCAGGATTTCCAGATCGGCTTCGAGACCGCTGTGCCCATAAATCTCGGCACCAAACTGCAGGGGCTCGCGTGTCGCGTGGGGGCCGCCAGGGCGTGTGTGCAATACCGGGCCACAGTAACAAAGTCGGGTCACACCTTCGCGGTTGAGCAGGTGCGCATCAATGCGCGCGACCTGGGGCGTGCTGTCCGCACGCAGTCCCATCATGCGACCGGACAATTGATCCACCAACTTGAAGGTTTGCAGGTCCAGGGTCTCGCCGGTGCCGGAAAGCAGGGATTCCAGATGCTCCAGAAGTGGCGGCATGACCAACTCATAGCCATAGCATCTGGCCATGTCCATCAGGTCTCTACGTATTTCTTCGATGTGGCGCGCTTCAGAGGGCAGCACATCGGCAATGTGATCCGGTAAGACCCAGGCAGACATGTGAAAAGTGGGGGCTATTAAAACCTAGATTTTACCGGGCTTGGCGCCCGCTTTTCAGGGCGCGATCCACCAAATCATCGCCAAGCCGCCCAGGATGCTGAACACGGCGAAGAAACGGATCTGACCGTCACTGAGTAGCAACAACTGGGCGAACATCTTGCGCCAGCCGGCTGGCGAGACGAAAGGAAACAGCCCTTCAATGACCAGAACCAGAGCAATGGCCAACCAGATGGAGTCGCTGCTCAAGACTTACTTCTTCGCGCTTGTCGCAGGAGCGATGCCCCCCCGAAATACCTTGAAGAATTCGGAAGAGGATGGGTCCAGAACCATGACATCGCTTTTGTTCGTGAAGCTGGCCTTGTAGGCATCCAGACTTCTGTAGAACTGGGCAAACTGCGGATCGCGACCAAAAGCCTCGGCGTAAATGCGTGCGGCTTCGGCATCACCCTCACCCTTGATTTTTTGCGCGTCGCGGTAGGCGTTGGCCACAGTGACCTCACGCTGGCGGTCCGCGTCAGCGCGAATTTTTTCACCTTCGGCGGCGCCCGTTGAGCGCAGTTCATTGGCGACGCGCTTGCGCTCGGCCTCCATTCGGCGATAGACCGATTCGGTAATGGCTTCGACATAGTCCACGCGGGTAATGCGAACATCCACGACATCAAGGCCCCACGGTTTTTCGCCGCGCACCTTGGACAATACTTCCGTCTTGACATCGGCCATCAAGTCATCCCGCTTCAGCGACAACAACTCCTTGACGGTGCGCTTGTTGACGGCCTCCTGAAAGGCACTTCGCACCACACGATTGAGTTGGCTGGCCCCTGCACTTTCGTTGGGACCGACGTTGCGGATGTAGTCGGTAGGCTCAGAAATGCGCCAACGCACATACCAGTCGATCACCACCCGCTGCTTCTCGGCAGTCAGCATGGGCTCGGAGTCGGTGCTATTGAGGGTCAACAGGCGTTTGTCAATGTAGATGACGTTCTGAAACGGTGGCGGCAGCTTGAAATTCAGGCCCGGTTCCGTGATCACATCCTTGAACTTTCCAAGAGCATAGACCACACCGAACTGCCGCTGGTCCACTACAAACAAGGTCGAACTCGCGAGCGCAATCAACACTAATATCGACGAAAAAATCAATCCAATCCGATTCATGGGTAGCTCCTAGCGAGATTCGCGTTCACGTGTCCGGGCAGCTTCGCGGCTGCGTACTTCGTTGGCAACCGCGCCGGGCGGCACGACATGGACCGCCGTGGGTGCGCCAGTAGCACCCGCATCATTTGCAGAACCGCCCGCTTGCAAGATCTTGTCCAAGGGCAAATACAAGAGATTGGATCCTTGTTTCGAATCCACCAACACTTTGGTGACATTGGCATAGATTTGTTGCATGGCGTCGAGGTACATGCGGTCCCGTGTGACCTGCGGCGCTTTTTGGTACTCCACAAACACGGAGCGGAAGCGTTGCGCATCACCTTGGGCTTGCGCGACGACACGGGCTTTATAAGCTTCCGCCTCTTCCTTCAAGCGGGACGCGGATCCTACGGCACGTGGCACCACATCGTTCGCATAGGCTTGCGCTTCATTCTTGGTGCGCTCACGCTCTTGCCCGGCCTTCAAAACATCGTCAAAGGAAGCCTGCACCTGCTCGGGCGGACGAACACCGCCTTGTTGCAGATTGATGCCCACCACTTCAATACCGACTTTGTAGCGATCCAGAATGGATTGCATCATGGCCCGTACATGCGGTGCGATCTGGTCACGTTCCTCGGAGATGGCCGCGTCCATCTTCATCTTGCCCAGAACTTCGCGCACCGATGTTTCCGCCGCGTCAACGACTGCTTGCTCGGGGTTTTTGCTTTCGAACAAGAACGCACGTGCATCGTTCAAGCGGTATTGCACTGCAAATTTGATGTCCAAAATGTTTTCGTCCTGCGTCAGCATGGCGGATTCGCGCAAGCCAGTGGCTTTCAGCACGTTATCGCGGCCCACGTCGACGGATCGAATCTGCGTCACAAAGACCAGTTCATGGCGTTGAATGGGATAAGGCAAGCGCCAATTGAAACCGGCCGTTGCGATTCCCTTGAACTGACCAAACTGGGTTATCACGGCTTGCTGACCTTCTTGCACAATGAAAAATCCTGTGCCCAACCAAAGAATCACCATCAACGCTGCAATCAGTCCAGCGCCAATCCCAGCATTTTTCATGTCGGGCTGAAATCCCCCGCCGCCATTGCGCGGTGGTTGTGAAGGTTTGCCAAACAAACCACCCAGTTTTCGGTTGAAGTCGCGCCACAACTCATCCAGATCAGGGGGGCCACCATTGGGGGTGTTCTTGCGACCGTTCGATCCGTTGTTGTCCTGCAAAGGCTTGATAGGTTCGTTGTCTGGTGGAGGCGGGGTGCCTTCTGGCCGACTGGCGTCACTGGACTTGTCGTCACCACGGCCCCAACGGGAATCATTCAGATTGAACATGCGCTGTACCCACCGAGGCAAGGCCGTCACATTCAAAGCAAAAGCACGAACGGGATGTTTCATTTCGTCGTTTTTCATATATCAGGTTCCGATTGTGCCTACTTAGAGCGCGTCCCCAGAGGTCTCGGGGGAAAGCGACACGGAGGGTTCGACGGACTCAACTGGGCGCGCAATACTGGCCAAGCGTTGGCGCAACAACTGCAGTCCCGACGAATCTCTGGCGCTGACAAAGATGCGGGGGGTTTGCACGCCGTCAATTTCAAACTCATCTTCTACTTTTAGAGGTTGATGCTCCGCATCCAAGGCATCGATCTTGTTGAAGACCAGGAGTTGGGGTATCCCGTCGGCCCCAATCTCTTTCAATACGCTTTGCACTTGCACAATTTGCTCGGCAAACCGGGGATTGGCGGCATCCACGACGTGGACCAACAAGTCAGCATCAATCGCTTCCTGCAAGGTCGCCTGAAACGCGTCGACCAGTCCGTGTGGCAAGTCGCGGATGAAACCAACGGTATCAGACAGAGAAACTGATCGACCAGCCTCACCCAGGTAGAGCTGGCGGGTCGTAGTGTCCAATGTAGCAAATAGCTGGTCTGCGGCATAGGCACGCGCTTTGACCAGTGCATTGAACAACGTGGACTTGCCGGCGTTGGTATAGCCGATCAGGGAAATGTTGAAGGCGTCCCGCCGCTCGCGTTGGCGCCTCTGGGTCTGGCGTTGCTTCTTGACTTTAGACAGGCGCTCTTTGGTGCGCTTGATGGTCTCGCCGATCATGCGCCGGTCCAGCTCAATTTGTGCCTCACCAGGACCGCCTCGCATACCGATACCGCCGCTCTGGCGCTCCAGGTGCGACCAACGGCGCACCAAGCGCGTGCTCAAATACTGCAGGCGCGCCAGTTCTACCTGCAACTTGCCCTCGTGGCTCCTAGCACGTTGGGCGAAAATCTCCAGAATGAGGAAGGTTCGGTCGTTGACGGGGAGTTCCAACTGGCGCTCTAAATTGCGCTGTTGGCCGGGACTCAGGGTTTGGTCAAACAGAACCTCTTTGGCGCCAAGTTGCGTCGCCAACAGCTTGATTTCATCCGCTTTCCCCGAGCCAACGAAGAGCGCCGCATCGGGCGCCCTGCGTTTGCACGTGACGCGAGCGACGGGCAGCATACCGGCCGTTTGGGCCAACAACCCCAACTCCTCCAGTTCGCCGTCAAAATTAGGAGTGCCCAAATCCACACCGACCAAAATGGTCGGCGTATTTGCAGTTTGAAGCGCTGCGGTCAAATTGAATACGGAAAAACTAACTTTTCGGAATCAAGGCCTATAAGGCCCACTCGCTCACGCAGCGTCAGGAGTATCCCCGCCCGGTGCGGCGAAATTAACGGCGCGCCCCGGAACGATAGTGGAAATGGCATGTTTGTATACCATTTGGGTAACCGTGTTGCGAAGCAACACAACATATTGGTCGAACGATTCAACTTGCCCTTGCAGTTTGATGCCATTGACCAAATAAATGGAGACCGGAACATGTTCTCTGCGCAAAGCGTTGAGAAATGGGTCTTGCAGTAACTGCCCTTTGTTGCTCACGATATTCTCCGTGTTCAAGAATGAAGAAGAGTCGACGATACCACACGAAACGCATGGATTCGCAAACGGAACAATAAACCCGCGAATCAAACGGAGACTCTTCGCTCCAGCAAGATCAACTGTCGTCCTTGTCAGAATACGGATTGGAGGACGACTTCATCTGAATGCGCAGCGGTGTGCCAATGAGATTGAACTCCTTGCGGAATCGGCCTTCCAAAAACCGCTTGTAGGCGTCCGTAACGTGCTCCAGTGAGTTACCGTGGATCACGATAATGGGAGGATTCATACCCCCTTGGTGTGCGTAACGGAGTTTAGGGCGGTACATGCCCGATTTCTTGGGCGTCTGAAACTGAACCGCTTCCAGCAGCAGACGCGTCAGAACCGGTGTAGACATTTTGCAGTTGGCAGCCTTGTGGGCTTGCGCAATGGAGTCCCACAGAGGCCCGAGGCCCTGACGCTTTTGCGCGGATATTAAATGCAGGGCCGCAAATTTCAGGAAACCCAGGCGGGTTTCAATGGATCGCTTGACCAATTCGCGAGCGTACTCGTCGACTGCGTCCCACTTATTCACTGCAACTACGACGGCGCGCCCTGATTCCAATACGTAGCCCGCTATGTGGGCATCCTGGTCGGTCACCCCCTGCGTTGCATCGATCAGCAACAGCACAACGCTGGCGGACTCAATGGCCTGCAGGGTTTTGACGACCGAGAACTTTTCGATCGCCTCAAAGACCTGGCCCTTGCGTCGGAGCCCAGCCGTGTCGATGAGTTCAAAACGCTGTCCTTTGCGCTCAAACGGGACGGATATGGCGTCTCGGGTCGTGCCCGGCAGGTCAAAAGCAACCAGGCGCTCCTCACCCAGCCAGGTGTTGATCAAAGTCGACTTACCAACGTTGGGACGCCCTGCTACTGCCAGTTTGATGACACCAGGCTCGTCGACGGCCTCTTCTCCAGCACCCTCTGGCGGCACCAATGGCCCCAGTGCGAGATCCACCAACGGCCGAATGCCTTGGCCGTGCGCGGCTGAAATGGGAAACACTTCGCCCAAACCCAGCTCAAAGAACTCCACGAGTTGGGCACCGGCCGTCATGCCCTCGGATTTATTGGCCACCAGCACACAAGGCTTCCCCAACTTACGCAGGTATTTGCCGATCTCATGGTCTTGCGCGGACAATCCGGCCCGCGCATCCACCACGAATAGCACAACGTCCGCCTCGGCCACCGCCTGGCGAGTTTGTTTGGCCATTTCCTTATAAATACCAGCGGTCGCATCCGGCTCAAAACCGCCGGTGTCAATCACGATAAATTCGTGCTGACCCTGTTTTCCATTCCCATAGTGGCGGTCCCGCGTCAGCCCGGCAAAGTCAGCGACGATAGCGTCACGGGTCTTTGTCAAGCGGTTGAACAGGGTTGATTTGCCTACGTTGGGGCGACCAACCAATGCAATGACAGGTTTCATGTTGTATGGTTCAAACCATCACTCAGGTTTAAAGCCAAAAACACCACCCTGTTTGGTAACGGCAACAAGCGTTTGACCGACCAATATGGGTGACGACTGAATGGGGGACCCATCCGTGGAAATGCGATTCAAGGGCGCACCATCCTGGCGAGACAGGAAATGCAAGGTCCCA
>Ga0066464_1000808_pt1 | contig 10243 bp, 13 predicted proteins | sample LakWasMe94_HOW11_2_FD_59583 | JGI IMG/M metagenome (GOLD analysis project Ga0066464, IMG submission 59583) | Freshwater sediment methanotrophic microbial communities from Lake Washington under simulated oxygen tension - Sediment Metagenome 94_HOW11 | ecosystem: Environmental > Aquatic >...
CAGCACGCGTTGGGAAATGGTGGTGGCGTTTGCCTTCTATGGTCTGTTCTACGCCGTGGAAGACTCGCAAAGCAAGGCCATGATTGCAGACCTGGAGCACGAGCGGCGTGCGTCCGCCATGGGGATTTACAACGCGGTCACTGGGGTGCTGTATCTGCCCGCCTCACTCATTGCCGGGGCCTTGTGGACGCTGGCGCCAGGGCTGGCGTTTGGCCTGGCGGCGGGGCTGTCGGTGCTGGCCATCGTGGCCTTTGTCATGCTGCGGCCGGCGCGCCCATCCGCCTAAACAAGCCCCCACGCTAGTCGCCTTGGGGCGGCCCTGCGGCGACTAGTCGTTCCCGGGCGCGGAGGCGTCTGTGTCCACGCTGGGCTGACCGTCCAACGCCAGGATGTCGCCTGGCTGGCAGTCCAGGTATTCGCAAATTTTTTCCAGGGTCGAGAAACGGATGCCTTTGACCTTGCCGGATTTCAGCAAGGACAGGTTTTGCTCGGTGATGCCAACAAAGCTGGCCAGGTCTTTGGATTTGACCTTGCGCTTGACCAGCATCAGGTCCAGGTGCACCACGATGGCCATCAGACAAAGCCCTCGTTCTCTTCGGCAATGCGTCGGGCCTCGTGCATGAGGTTGGTCACCAGATAGAACACCGCGCACACCAGCAGCAACAGAAGCTGGTCAGACGACACACCGATATGGATGCGCTCTTGCAGGCTGCCACCCAGGTACCGAAACACCCAGCCGCGCAGCGGAACTTCCAGCATGGAGCACAGCGCAGACACCGCGGTTGCCCCCGCAAAGGCGCGCAGGTGGCCAATGCTGCGCACCGAGAACATGGTCTTGCTGTCGTTGGCCCGCAGCAGCAGGTCCAGACGCCACACACCAAACGCCAGCGCCAATACCGACGGCAGGGCCACCAGCGTGCCCCACACGCGGGGCAGGGTCAGCAGCCCCCGCGCTTCGTCAAAGCCCATGCCGCCCGGGGCCATTTGCACCGACAAGCCGGGGACGCTTGGCAGGGTCGGACTCCAGGACAGGGCGAAGAAAACGACTTGACCGGCCAGGAACAACCAAATGAGCACCCGCACCAGGCGTGATTTTTGAATCATGGTAGACTTTTATCGTAAAACAATAAAAATAACTTGTTTTATATGTATAAATTGTTGTTATAGGCTTATTTTAGTGGTCTTGGCCCTCGGCTTTTCATCTTCTTCCATTTTTCAAAAGGCACTTGCAATGCGGATCCTGTTAACACTTATTTTTTGCTGGCTGGTCTCGGCCTGCGGCACCCTGCAGATTGAGGAAAAGAACTTCATCCGCCCCGACAACCTGACGGGGGCGGTGACAAAAAGCCGGCTCGACCAGGCTGCCTTGCAGGCTGTCGTTCCCTCTGCCAGCCTGAGCGAGCTGTCGGTACCGGGTGAGGCCGACGTCACGCTGCGCGGCGTCTTGATGCGCCGCCCGGACGCCGTGGCCTCGGTGCTGTACTTTGGGGGGAACGCGTTCCATCTGGATGAGAGCGCCAAGGAACTGGCATCCAAGCTGTCGGCTTGCCCGGTCAACATCGTGCTGTTCGACTACCGGGGCTATGGCCGTAGCGGTGGCGCGCCGACGGTTGCCAACATGGAGCAAGACGCGCTTACCTTGTTCGACCACACCAACGCGCAATTCCCAGGGCGGGTATTTGTGCATGGCCATTCGCTGGGCAGCTTTGTGGCCGCCCACGTGGCGCAGCAGCGGCCGGTCAAAGGTTTGGTGTTGGAAGCCACGGCCAGCAATCCATTGGACTGGGCCAAGGCCAATGTGCCCTGGTATCTGAGTGCGTTCATCGAGGTGGAAGTTTCGGAGTCGTTGCGCAACATCGACAACACCAAGGCCTTGGCGCATTTCACGCAGCCCAGCCTGGTCCTGGCGGGCAGCTTGGACCGGGTGACGCCGGCACCGTTGGGCCGCAAGGTTTTTGATGCCATCCCCAGTTCGGCCAAGCAGATTCTGGTCGTCGAGGGCGGGCACCACAACGACTTGCTGGACCACCCCGAAGCCATGGCCGCCTACTGCAAGTTCATGCTGTAGACACTGCATGCGTGGGCGTCCGGCGCTGCGCCCTCTTGTCGCTCGCCGGGAACGGTCGAGGGGCTTTGCCGGTTCAGGCCGTAGCAACCGTGCCGTGTGCCGCGGCCTTGCCCAGCCGGGCGTCGATCGCCGCCTTGACTTCCTGGCGCAGGTGCAGCGCAAAGGCCACCTCTGCGACCAGGAACAGCGGCCCTACCAGCAAGCCCATCAGGTCATCGACAAAAGCCGGCTTCTTGCCCTCGTAGTAGTGGCCCAGGAACTGGATCGCCCAGCCCACGATGAAGAGCCCCAGCCCGGCCGTCAACCAGAGGGTGGTGGTCTGCGCCGCGAACCATTGCCCGGCCATCAGCGACAACACCGTCAGTACCGTCATGGTCGCGCCAAAGCGCAGGTCCAGGCGCAGGTAAAACAGGCAGCTAAACAGCGTCAGCACAGTGGCCATGCTGAGCGGCATATCGCCCACCAGCCAGGTGGGCCGGGCCAGCAAAGTGGCCACGGCCACCACAATCATTGGAATGCCCACAAAATGGGTGGCCATGTTGCGCCCGTCCTGGTGGTAGGCGGCGTACTGGCTGAGATGGTCGGTCAAGGTTTTCATGTGCGTCGACTCAGTTATATTGGTTGGTTGATGAAGGTGAAGGCCGCATCATCCCGCCGTCGCCCACTTGATGTCTGTCAACTTTCCGACATAAATAGCAAACATCGCCCCCACATTCGCTCACTGCGTGTAGCTCTCTGCCCCCCGGGGGTCCGCGTTTCACCTTGGGGCGGCCCGGCGGTAAAACCAGTGCACACCCTCATGTCCGACATTGCCCGCTACCTGCCCACCCTGCGCACGGGCCGTTGGTTTTCCCAATTGCCCGACGCGTTTGCCAGCGCCTTGCTGGACATGGCCAAGCTGCGACAGTTGCAGACCGGGGACACCTTGTTCCTGCGCGGTGGCCCACCCTGCGGCTTGTATGCCGTGGTGCGGGGCGCCATCCGCGTGTCAGGGTTGGTGGATGCGCACCACGACACCCGCGAAGCCTTGCTGATTCTGCTGACGCCGCCCACCTGGTTTGCCGAGATTTCGGTGTTTGACGATTCACCCCGCACCCATGACGCCCACGCTGCCGAGCCCAGCACCGTGCTGCACGTGCCGCATGACGCCCTGCAAACCTGGCTGCATGCGCACCCACTGCATTGGCGCGACCTGGCCCTGCTGATGGCCGACAAACTGCGCATGGCCTTCATCAACATGGAAGAGCAGGCCGTGTTGCCCGCATCGGTGCGCATGGTGCGCCGGCTGGTGCAGATGGCGCAGGGCTATGGCCAGGGTACAGCCGACGCTGGCTCGCGGCGCACGCTGGCCATCACGCAAGAGCAACTGGCTCTGATGCTGGGCGTGTCGCGCCAGACCACGAACCAGATACTGACTGATTTGAAGGAGCGCCAACTGATCCGCGTGCACCGCGGGGAGCTGGAGATTTTGGATCTGGCGGCGCTGCGTGCGCTGTGTTTGTAGCCCCCACGCTTCCCCACTGCGTGTGGGTCGCTGCCCCCCGAGGGGGCCGCGTTTCCCCTTGGGGCGGCCCGGCGGGGAAACCTAGCGCAGGCCTTTGCTCTCGCTGGAAACGCGAATCTGCGTCAGGCGTCGGCCCTCGCTGGAGCCTGTGCTGCTGTAGCTGCCCGCTTTAGTGCTGTTGCCGCTGCTGGCAATCGTGACCCACTTGCCCAGGGGCGCGCTGACCGTGGTGCTGTAGCGCTGGCGTGACGTGGCGGGCAGGTCCGAGCTGGTGCGTTCATCGACGGCCGAGGATTGCGCTTCGATCTCCAGCTTGACCGCCTGCTTGCCACCCGGCCAGTGGGGGGTGACGGTCAGGCTTTGTCCGGCCTCCATCCAGGTCACGGCTTGGGTGACGCCGCCCGAGTTGCTGCTGGCCGAGGTGCCTACCGCGCTGAGCGTGGCACTTTGCGACTCGATCTTTTGTACCCACTGCATGGGCATGGACTGGTTGATCTGCAGGCTGGCTTTCTCGCCATTGCGCACGCGCACCTGTTGCGGCGCAAAGTCGACCGCGCGGTTGGCCGTGCCCACGGTATAGGCGCCGCCGCTGGCGGCCTGCCCGTCGGCCGCGTCCTCTTGGCCGTCCTTCACCTGGCGTAACTCCACTGTCAAGTCGATCTTGGGCGGTGCCGCCTGTGCCGCCAATGGGGCAAGGCATAGCAAGACAACCGTGGCGAGGGCTTTGAAAGAATCACGGTGCATGGTGGGTCCTTCTGCGGTAGATCAAAGGGTAGGCGGTTCAGAGGGCCATTTCACCATGACTCTCGCCGATTGGTCCTATCATGGTGCAGCAACCGGAGTACACCACCATGCGTAGCCAAGTCAGCGTCAGCTTCAAAAACACCGTCCCCGTGCGCATCGAACTCGGCCCCGAGCAGGCCATGGACCGCGACGCAGCGCGCCAGTGGCTCGATGCCCAATTCACCGCCATGGAGTGCGAACCCCTGCGCCCCACCGGCAAGCTCTTGATGGCCGACCGCGTGGTGGTCGTGGCCCAGGCCGCCGGCCCCACCCAGTTTGCCGACACGCAGTGGGCGCAGGCCTTTGCCCAGGCGGCCAGCGCCGTGCTGGGCAAGCCGGTGATCAATGTGGACGCCGACGCCCTGAGCATTACCTATTGAGGAGCGCCCGCGCCGAAGGCAGGCATTCCAAGCGCAGTTAAAACTACCTATATTGGGTTTGTTTTCCAGGTTCTTCCGAAAATAAATGACGAATTGGCCTGTGGCCCTCGTGGAATAAGCTATTGGTGCTATCAAAATAGAAGCGTTTGATGCTCCTGCCCCCAGGTTAATGGCATTCCTCCGGGGCGCTTGACCGCCAGGGAACGCGGGCCATGGCCTCATTGAACGGATCAAGGGTCGCGATCCGCGGGCGCTGCATCATGACGCAGGTGTTGCCCCGGCGGAAGCGGATATGGTCGTTGTCAATGCGCTCTTCGGTCCAAGGCCCGGTCTCCGCTGCAGCGGTGGCGATTTGGCGTTCAACAGTGGCCGGCAAGCGCCCGCGAAAGGGGGACTGTTCCGCAAAGCTGGGCGGCGCCACCGACGTGATGGCCTTGCGCGACAGGTTCAGGTTCAAGGCTGGCCCGGTCGGGTTCGGCGACGGTGCATCTACCGGTCCGCCGGATTCCATGGGCACATAAACGCCGTTGCCTGCGGCAGGTGCGGTCGTGGCGTCAACCGTGCGGCTCGGCTCCACAGGGCTGCTGCTGTTGTCGTTGTGCGGGCGCAGCGGGCCGGAGGGGTCTTGCGGGCGTTGCTGGGGGGTAGCGGCTTGCAGGTGCTTGGCGTTGTCGGGTTCGGGGAGGGCTGGCAGCCACACCGCAATGGACGGCAGCCGTGCCTCATTGTTGCGCACCCATTGCATGCCGCGCTCCGCGGTCCACCAAGCCACTACGCCCGCCACATGCAGCCCCACCACCAACAAGCCAATGCTGGCTCGGCTCGTCCGTCGTCGCGCGCTCACGCCAGGGCCTTGGATTTTTTGAATGGAATCTGCTGAGGTCGCATCGTGCTAAACGTGACCCAGGGGAGTGGATGGATGCACTTCGCGCGTGATACGCGGCAGTATTTCCGGGATGTAGATGTCCTGAATGGCGGATAGCGCATCGTGTGCTTCCCAATGCTGGCGCGTTTGCCAGTGCTCGACCAGTACAAACTGGCCCGGGCTCTCATGGGATTGGTAGGCCTCCCAAGACATGCAGCCCGGCTCTGCCAGGCAAACGGGGCGCATACGGGCGAGGGCGGACGCGACAGGCGCTTCGTCGGCGCTGGTCTTTGCTTGTACGGTGACGATGAGATGGAACATGGATGGATTGGGTTAATTCAGCGCATTTTCGACGGTCAGCGTGAGCACATGGTCAGGTGCGTGGGCGACATTCTTCCCAGTGTTCACGTGTGTTGGCAGCAATCTCGCAGTCGCAAAAACCGCCATTGTCCTCGCACCATGAAAACACGCTTTGGGTCGTGCTGGGTGGTACGCCAAGCGTGGGCAACACCGCCTCGGCATGCCGTGTGTCGTGCGCGCAACCGTGTTTCGCACGCAGTGCCTCGACGCCACAGAAGAACGCGTTGAGTTGCTCATCCGGCAAGGGAAACGCCAGTCGGGCCTTCGCATGCTCTGCCTCGCGCCAGGCGCGCAGCTTTGCCTTTTTGTCAGCTTTGCTATGGTTTTCCATTGCGTATCTAATTTTGATTGCGGTCCGGTACGCGACCAGAACTCGGTTCGATTGCAGGCGGCGTCGGGCGCTGCTCCGCATGGGCCATGCGTTCCCAACTCTGCCATTCAATCTCTCGGCCGGGAAAGGCGACGGCCTGAAACGGCCAGGCATGCTCCAACCAACGCTTGAGCGCGACAAGCGTTTGAGCAGCGGTGACCTGACATTGAGACGATGACAACCAAAAGAAGGTTTGTGCCTGGAACTGCGCCTTGCGGAAATCGGGTTCGATCTTGGACTTGAGCGGCTTGATGTAGACGCACCCCAGGTACTGATGCTCCGACAGGTCGAGCATTGCATAGGCGAAAGCCTTGCGTTGGTGAAACTCATTCTCATGGCGCGTCAGGTCGGCCAGATTCTCCACGAACGAGAAGCGCTCGGGCGGCCAGTCATTGGCGGGTCCGAACACATGGCGGATCTGGGCAGCACTCTGCGATACGGCATCGAAGTCTTGCTGTGCGTACCTGGGCGATAGGACCCGCAATTGGAACGACGGCGATCTCCATTCTGTTGGTGGAACGAAGGATGTGGGCGTAAGAGACATATCGGGTGAGGGGTTTTGCTGTCGCGTTCCATTGCCAACGCCGAATCGGGTCTGACCAGGTACTGCTTGGGCGTCATGCCGGACGCTTGGCCAAGAGTGCCCAAACGCCGGCCATGGAGAGCAACGAACCACCCGCCAAATTGAATCTGCGTTGTGCTCGTGGTGACGCCAACAGCTGGCGTGCCGACGCCGCGAACACGGCATACAGCGTTGCGTTGAGCGTTGCCAGGGCCACAAAGGTGACGGCGAATACCCAGAGTTGCTGCGCCGCATTGATGCTCGGATCAATGAACTGCGGCAAGAACGCCACGAAAAACACGATGCCTTTTGGATTCAGCGCGGTAACGAGGTAGGTGTTTGCAAACAGCCTCCACCTGGATGCCGGAGCGGCCGGTGCGAGCATCTCCGCGGACGAGATGCCGGCGCGCAAAAGCTTGATGCCGAGGTAGAGCAGATACAGACCACCCGCGCACTTGACCACGGTGAACCAGAAGGCCGATGTTGCCAACAACGCACCCAAACCGAGGAGCGACACCACCAATGCGGTTGAGTCACCGAGCGCGACCGCTGCTACAAGCGGAACGTTCGCCCGGCGGCCTTGCGCCATGGAGTAGCTGATGACCGTCAGAATGGTCGGGCCAGGAATGATGAGAAGGATCGCGGATGCTGCAACAAACGCGAGCCAGATTTCGATGGACATGGAAGGCACTCCTTAAAGCGGGATGCCGAAATGTACACCGCCATATCGGTGCGGGAGTCAGGGCCCTGTCATAGGCCCTTCTTTGACCTACCCAGTCCTTTAAACCGGCATCACCCGCGCCAACAAGGCCCCTGCATACCGCCCGTCCAACGGAATGCGCACCTGCAGCGGGCTGCCCGGCGCCACGGTGATCGCATCACCGTCCAGGTTGCGCATCTGCTCCAGCGTGACGGTGTGGTTACCGCTGGGATGGATGACTTCAATCTGATCGCCCACCAAGAATTTGTTCTTCACCTCCACCTCGGCCCAGCCGTCGACCACGCTGCGCACCTCGCCGACGAAATGGCTGTGGCCGATATCCGAGTGGCCGGTTTCGTAGTTCTGGTAATCCTGCGACGGGCGGCGCTCCAGAAAGCCGCTGGTAAAGCCGCGGTTGGCCAGGCCTTCCAGCTCGGTGATCAGCGTGGGGTTGAAGGGCCGGCCGGCCACCGCGTCATCGATCGCGCGGCGGTAGGTCTGGGCCGTGCGGGCCACGTAATACAGGCTCTTGGTGCGGCCCTCGATCTTCAACGAGTCCACGCCGATCTTGACCAGGCGCTCCACGTGCTCCACGGCGCGCAGGTCCTTGCTGTTCATGATGTAGGTGCCGTGTTCGTCTTCCATGATGGGCATCAATTGGCCGGGGCGGCCGGCTTCTTCCAACAGGTAGACTTGGTCGGCTGCGGGGTGGCGCGCGCTGCCACCGCAGGCCGCAAAGGATTGTTCGGCCTCCTGCTGCGCGGCGTTGAAATCGAAGCCGCTGTCCATCGCAAGGGCAATCGCCTCGCCGGTGTTGGGGTCCACGGCGCTGGCCTGGGTGCTGTAATTCCAGCGGCAGGCGTTGGTACAGGTGCCCTGGTTGGAGTCACGCCGGTTGAAGTAGCCTGACAGCAGGCAGCGGCCAGAGTAGGCAATGCACAAGGCACCGTGCACGAACACTTCCAGTTCCATGTCGGGGCATTCTTGTCGGATCTTTTCAATCTCGTCCAGGCTCAGTTCGCGCGACAGGATGATGCGTTGCACGCCCACCTTTTGCCAGAACTTGACGGCCATGTAGTTGACGGTGTTGGCCTGCACGGACAGGTGGATGTGCACATCGTTGTAGTTACCCGTGTCCATGCCCTCGCGCACCATCATGATCAGGCCTGGGTCGGCCATGATCAGGGCGTCCGGGCGCAGGGCGATCACCGGTTCGATGTCGCGCAAATAGGTACGCACCTTGTCGTTGTGCGGCAGCAGGTTGCTGGTGACGAAAAATTTCTTGCCCCGAGCGTGCGCTTCTGCAATACCGATTTCGATTTGCTCCAGCTTGAATTCGTTGTTGCGGGCGCGTAGGCTGTAGCGCGGCTGGCCGGCATAGACGGCGTCGGCGCCAAAGTCAAACGCGGCGCGCATTTTGTCCAGGGAACCGGCGGGCAACAGGAGTTCGGGGGATCGGATGGGGCTCATCGTTGGGATTGTCCCGCGCCCGTACGCATGGTCGGGCGTATCGCCAGTGCGGCCCCCGCTGCAATGACGATACCTTGATGTAGGACAAACAATTCAGCGCCGCGCAGTCTCCATGATCAGGCGCGTGAGCAGGTAGAGCCGTGGCGCAATCGAATCGAGTTCTACGAATTCTTCGTTCGACGAGTGGTAGCCGTAACCCAACAGACCGAAGTTTTCGACAACGGCTGCCTTGCCCGACAAGCCCGCGAACGCGGCATCGGTGCCGCCGCCCCCGCCGCTTTCGTCAACGTCGATTTTCTTGCCCAATTCAGCATAGACGGTCTGCGCCCTTTGGGCCAACGCGCGGGAGGCGGCGTTGACTTCCAGCGGCGGACGGCGGCGCTCGAAGCTGGGCTCGAGCTTGGTGTCGGCAATCAGATGGCCTTGTTGCATGCGATCAAGAAAGGCTTTCTCAATCAGATCGTAGTCGGCCACACGTTGCACGCGCACGTCTGCCGCGGCGCTGGCCGTGTCGGGAATGACGTTGCGGGTGGTCCCGGCGTTGGCCATGGTCCAGTTGAACTTGATGCTGCGTGCCGGGTCACCCAAGTCGCCGGAGCGCAACACCTGATGCGCCAGCTCCATCAGCGCGTTGCGGCCGTCCTGCGGATTGACCCCCGCGTGCGAGGCCTTGCCGCGCACGGTGAGCATGGCTGCGCCGATACCCGAAGTGGCAAGTGCCAGCACGTCCTTGGGTGCCGGCGAGGGTTCGCAGGAAAACACATAGTCGTGTTCAGAGCCCAGGCGTTCGATCAGCTTGCGCGCGCCGGGTGTGCTGATTTCTTCGTCGCCGTTGATCGCTACGGTGATCGTGCCGTAGTCGCGGTAATTGATGTGTTTGAGAATGGACAGGGTATGCAGGATCACGGCAATGCCGCCCTTGTCGTCGGCAATGCCCGGCCCGTAGGCGCGGCTGTTTTCAATGCGAAACGGGCGCTTGGCCAAGGTCCCACGCGGGTACACGGTGTCCATGTGGGCAATGATCAAAATCTTCTGGGTGCCCTGTCCGTGCAAGTGGCCCACCACCACTTTGCCAAGCGTGGCCGGTGTGTCGTGCATGCGAACGGCGTCGGCACCGGGGTCAATGAGCTGGACTTCAGCGCCCAGCTTTTGCAGGCGTTCGGCCAAGACGTCGGCGATGC
>Ga0066464_1000820_pt1 | contig 10104 bp, 8 predicted proteins | sample LakWasMe94_HOW11_2_FD_59583 | JGI IMG/M metagenome (GOLD analysis project Ga0066464, IMG submission 59583) | Freshwater sediment methanotrophic microbial communities from Lake Washington under simulated oxygen tension - Sediment Metagenome 94_HOW11 | ecosystem: Environmental > Aquatic >...
CCTCGGCGCTGGCGTTTTCCCAGCTGCCCCAGATGCCGGTCAGGGGACCGCGCGTGATGCCCATGCCCAGCACGTCGAACAGCTGGCGGGTGAGCTTGAGCATCTCCGGCGACAGATGGTCGAGGCTGTGATCCAGGCTTTTCAGGGCGGCGTCGAGCGCCGTCGGCAGCTTCTCGACGGCCACGGCGCCGTCGAGCATGACCGGGATCAGCGCCCGCAGCACCGGCAGGTCGCTGCTGCGCAACACGGCAAAGCCGCTGGCCGCGGTGCTGGACGAGCAGCCGCTGAGGCTGGCGCCGAGGCCGGCGGTGGTCAGGAACGCACTGGCGCACAGGCCGATTTTCAACAGGCCACGGCGCGACAGTACGGGTGCTGCAGGCAGGCTGGGAGTCATTATTGTTATTACCCGGCAATGGTCTGGTTAGCGGATGAACAGCTTCTGGATCAGCTTCTGGATCGGTTTGCCATAGGGCGGGTAGATCAGCCGCGCGGCATTCAGGCGCTGTTTGCTCAGCACGCCCTTGGCCTTGCTGAAGGTCAGGAAGCCTTCGTGACCGTGGTAATGGCCCATGCCCGAGTGACCGATGCCGCCGAACGGCATGTCGTCCTGGGCGACGTGCAGCAGGGTGTCGTTGAGGCAGACTCCGCCCGAGTGGGTTTCGTTGAGTACCCGGCTCTGTTCGGCCTTGTCGTAGCCGAAGTAGTAGAGCGCCAGGGGGCGAGGGCGCTGGTTGATGTAGGCGAAGGCCTGGTCCAGCCCGGTGTAGGGCACGATCGGCAGGATCGGGCCGAAGATCTCATCCTGCATCACCGTCATGTCGTCGCTGACATTCAGCATCAGGCTGTGGCCCATGCGCCGCTCCTGGTTCTCCTCGAACAGCGGGATCAGCAGTGCGCCCTTGCTGGTGGCGTCGCTGATGTAGCTGTTCAGGCGCGCCAGTTGTCGCGGGTTGATGATCGCCGTGTAGTCGGGGTTGTCGACCAGGGTCGGGAAGAAACCACGGACCACCTGGCGATAGGCATCTACGAAGGCGCCGACACGGTGTTCCGGGACCAGCACGTAGTCCGGGGCGACGCAGGTCTGGCCGGCATTCATGGTCTTGCCGAAGGCGATGCGTTCGGCGGCGTCCTTGAGCGGTACGTCGTCGGAAACGATGGCCGGGGACTTGCCGCCCAGCTCCAGGGTCACCGGGGTCAGGTTTTCCGCGGCGGCGCGCATCACGTGCTTGCCGATGCTGGTGGCGCCGGTGAACAGCAGGTGATCGAAGGGCAGCCGGGAGAAGGCCACGCCCACGTCGGCTTCGCCCAGCACCACGGCGACCAGGTCCTCGGGGAACGCCTTGGCCAGCAGGCGCTTGAGCAGCAGGCCGGTAGCGGGGGTCGATTCGCTGAGCTTGAGCAGTACCCGGTTGCCGGCGGCGAGCGCGCCCACCAGCGGGCCGATGGCCAGGTACAGCGGGTAGTTCCACGGCACGATCACCCCGACCACGCCCAATGGCTGGTAGACGACCTTGGCCGAGGCCGGTTGGAAGGCTACGCCGACCTTGCGCCGCGAAGGTTTCATCCAGCCCTTGAGGTGTTTGCTGGCGTAGTGGATGCCATGCAGGCTGGGCATGATTTCGGCGAGCAGGGTTTCGTCGGCGCTGCGATGGCTGAAATCTTCGCTGATGGCATCGATCAGGGCCTGGCGTTCGCTGTCGAGCAGGTCGCGCAGGCTCTTGAGCCATTGCTGGCGCTGGCCGGCCGGCGGCATGGGGTTGGCCGCGAAGGCCTGGCGCTGGGCGGCGAACAGACGGTGGAGCTCATCCAGCTGCTGGTGGGCTTCCGGCAAGTAGGCGATTTCGGCAGACATGGGCGGCTCCGGTTTTTATGGGGTGGAGGATTTTTAGAGTTTATGCTCTAAAATGTCAAATGACATCCCGGGCCAGCTTTGATTTATCCCGTTGGGGATAGGTCGTAAGATGCCGGGCAACGCCTTCTCGATTAAAGCCCACACTCATGGCCCCACGCATAAAAACCCGCGAACGTATCGTCCAGAACAGCCTGGAGCTGTTCAACCAGCAAGGCGAACGCAGTGTCAGCACCAACCACATTGCCGCCCACATGGAGATTTCGCCGGGCAACCTGTATTACCACTTCCCCAACAAGCAGGCGATCATCGCCGTGCTGTTCTGCGAGTACGAAGCCCTGGTCGACAGCTTCCTGCGCCTGCCCCAGGGCCGCACCGTGACTGTGGAGGACAAGCGCTATTACCTGCAGGAGCTGCTGGCCGCCATGTGGCGCTATCGCTTCCTGCACCGCGACCTGGAACACCTGCTCGACAGCGACGCCGAACTGGCCGCCCGTTACCGGCGCTTCTCCCAGCGCTGCCTGATCCACGGCACGGCGATCTACGCCGGTTTCGTCGAGGCCGGCATCCTCAGGATGGACAAGGTGCAGATCGAGTCCCTTACCCTCAATGCCTGGATCATCCTCACCTCCTGGGTGCGTTTTTTGTGCACCACCCGGGAAAACTCCGCGCACCTGAGCGAAGAAGCCATCAAGCGCGGCGTGTATCAGGTGCTGGTGCTGGAAGCCGGATTCGTCACCGACCACGCCCGGGAGGCGGTCGACGCGCTGTACGACGAGTTTTACGTGCCCCTGGCGCAAGCCCTGGAAGAAGTGCAGTAGGATCTGGATCAAGTCATCGTTCAATTACTGGAGCCCGTCATGCCCATCGCGCAACTGATCAGTCCACAGCAATTGGCCGCTCGCCTGGAGCAGCCCGGGCTGGTGATTCTCGATTGTCGTTTTGCCCTGGAAGACCCGGATTACGGCCAGCGCAGTTATGCCGGTGGGCATCTGGCCGGCGCGCATTTTGCCGACCTGGAGCGCGATCTCAGTGGCCCGGTGGTCAAGGGCATGACCGGGCGCCATCCGCTGCCCGAACCGGCGACGCTGATCGCCCGCCTGCAGGCCTGGGGCATCGATGCCGACAGTGACATCGTGCTCTACGACGACGGCCCCGGTGCCTATGCCGCCCGGGCCTGGTGGCTGCTGGCCTGGCTGGGCAAGCGCGACGGTGTGTTCATTCTCGATGGCGGCCTGAAAGCCTGGCACGCCGCGGGCTTGCCGTTGAGCCTTGATCCGCCGACCAATGTTCTCGGCCACTTCACTGGCCAGCCCGACAAATCCCTGCTGCTGAGTGCCGAGCAACTGCAAAAACGCCTCGGCCAGCCGACCCTGACCCTGCTCGACGCCCGCGGCCAGCCACGCTTTCGCGGCGAAGTGGAACCGATCGATCCGGTGGCCGGGCATATCCCCGGCGCGCAATGCGCGGCCTTCACCGACAACCTGGGCAGCGACGGCCGTTTTCTGCCGACCGATCAGCTCAAGAAGCGTTTTGCCGCGAAGCTGGGCGAGCGTTCGCCGACCGAGCTGGTGGCGTACTGCGGCTCGGGCGTGACCGCCTGCCACAACCTGTTCGCCCTGTGCCTGGCTGGTTATCCCCTGGGCAGCCTGTATGCCGGCTCCTGGAGCGAATGGATCACCGATCCGCAGCGTGCGGTCGCCACGGGCGACTGAACCCCCTTACCGTAGGAGCGAAGCTTGCTCGCGATCCAGGTGCTGCGTTGTTTCTGCTGGATTGCGTCGGCTGAGATATTTTTCGCGAGCAAGCTTCGCTCCTACAGAAGACAGGCGTTGTTTCAGAAGGACTGGCGGGCGCTGCGATAGGCCGCCGGCCCCACGCCGTAGACCTGCTTGAACTGCCGGCTCAGATGGCTCTGGTCGGCGAACCCCAGTTGCGTCGCCACTTCCAGCGGTAGGCAGCCGTCGCGTAGCAATGCCCGGGCCTGGGCGATGCGTTGCTGCATCAGCCAGGTGTGCGGCGGCATGCCGGTGGCACGACGGAATACCCGGGCGAAATGGAAAGGCGAGAGATTCACCGCCGCGGCCAGCTCTTCCAGGGAGGGCGGGGCGGCCAGCTGCGCTTGCAGCAGCTCCTTGGCCTGGACGATCGCCCGGTGTTCCCGCCCGGGTTCGCCCGGCGCCTTGACCCCGGCATGACGCCGCAGCAGCAAGAGCATCATTTCCCGCCACAGGGTCTGTTGTTGCAGGGCGGTGGCCGGGCTTTCCAACAATTGATGCAGTTGGCAGAAGCCGCTGACCAGATCGGGGTCGCGATACAAGGTGGCGCCGAAGGCCGGCAGGCTGTCGGTGGGCAATTCCAGTTCGCCCAGCATGGCGAGGATCTGCGCGTTGTCCGGATAAAACGCCCGGTACAGCCAGCCATCCTCGGTGCCCTTGTGGCCGGTGTGCAACTCGTCCGGGTTGATCAGCACCAGGGTGCCACGCCCCGCCAGGTGCTCGGCGCCGCGATAACGGTAGCGCTGGGCGCCATCCATGATCATGCCGATCACATAGCCGTCATGCACATGGGGCACGAAACGATGTTCGATATAACGCGCGGCCAGCAACTCCACGCCGGCCAGGGGCGCGGTCTGCCAGAAACGGATCGATTCGCCCTGGCCGCTGTTCATCGCGGCTCGTCCCCCAGGTCGGACAACCACTGGGGAATGCGCCGTTCCAGGTAATAACCCGGAGTCTTCACCGAGCCATCGACAAAGCCGACGTGCCCACCCTTGGCCTGCAGCTCGAAGTGGATGCTGCCGGACAGCTCGCGGGCTTCAGGCAGGCTGTGGGGGAACACGAAAGGATCGTCCGCGGCCTGGATGATCAGGGTGCTGGTGCGGATTTCCCCGAGGAAATAACGGCTCGAGGCGCGCCGGTAATAGTCCTGGGCATCGGCAAAGCCATTCAGCGGCGCGGTGACCTGGCCGTCGAAGTCCCAGAAGGTGCGCATCTTTTCCAGCGGACCGAGCCGCTCCAGCACCGCCAGGCCCTCATGGCGCCCGTCGTGCTGGAACTGGCGCTGCTTGTCCTTGATGTAGGCCAGCATCTCGCGCATGAAATGCGCCTGGTAGACCTTGGAAAACCCCTGGCCGATGCGGTCGGCGCACTGGTCCAGGCGAAACGGCACCGACACCGCGACGGCGCCTTGCAACTGGCTGGCGCTGCCGCTTTCCCCCAGGTGCTTGAGCAATACATTGCCGCCCAGCGAGTAGCCCACCGCGAACAGCGGGGCCAGCGGGCGTTTGCTGCGCAGGTGGTCGATGGCGGCGGCCAGATCTTCACTGGCCCCCGAATGGTAGCTGCGCGGCAGCAGGTTGGGTTCGCCCGAGCAGCCGCGCCAGTTCAGCGCCGCGCTGGCCCAGCCCTGGCTTGCCAGGGCCTTTTGCAGGCCGGCCACATAAGGCGAGTTGGAGGAGCCGGTCAGGCCGTGCAGCACCAGCACCAGGGGAGCGGTGGCGGAGTGCGGGCCATGCCAGTCGAGATCGAGAAAGTCGCCGTCGTCGAGCCACAGGCGTTCGCGTTGGCGCTCGAGGTGAGTGGTCTTGCGCCACAGCGGGCCCCACAGGGTTTGCAGGTGCGGGTTGCCGAGGCCGAAGGCGGGAATGAAACGATCTGACGGAGTAGGCACGGTGAGTCTCGTAGCAGCGGTGCGCATCCCCCGGCGGGCTGCGCACCTTTTTCAGGCCGGTGGGTCAGCCGGCGATCTCTGCCATACGTTGCCACAAGGCGTAGTACACCTGCCCGGATTTTTGCTCGCGGTGCAGGCGCCAGTTGGCCGGCAGGCCGAGGGTCGAAGGCGCGCTTTCACTTTCGGTATAGACCCAGGCGTCGTCGGCCAGCCAGTCGCGTTCTTCCAGCAGGGCACAGGCGGCCGACAGCAGGTTTTGATGGAACGGTGGGTCGAGGAACACCAGGTCGAAACGGCTGGCCGGCTGGGTTTCCAGATAACGCAGGGCGTCGGCGGTCTGCACCTGGCCGACGGTGCAGCGCAGGGTGCCCAGGTGCTCGCGCAGGCGCGACACGGCCAGGTTGCTGGCATCCAGCGCCTGGCCCATGGCGGCGCCACGGGACAGGGCTTCGAGAAACAGCGCGCCGCTGCCGGCGAACAGGTCGAGCACCTTGGCCCCTGCGACATAAGGCGCCAGCCAGTTGAACAGGGTTTCGCGCACCCGGTCCGGGGTCGGGCGCAGGCCCGGCACATCGGGGAAGCTCAAGCGACGGCTGCGCCACTCGCCGCCGATGATGCGCAGTTGGCCCACGCCGTTGTGCTGGTTATGGACGGGTTTCTTGCTGGGACGCGATGGGCTGGCCATTAGTGCTCCGGAACCCCGAGCGGCTGCTCGGCGGGTTTGTCAGTAGGGGCCGGCAACGGCTTTTGCGGCACGGTCGGGCCGGCGGTGACGATAACCGTCTTGTCCGCGCTCAGGTGCTTGTTCAGTACGTCCCGGACCTGCTCCACGGTCAGGCTCTGGGACTGCTGCATGAAGTCTTCAAGATAGCTCAGCGGCAGGTTGTAGAAGCCGATGGCGCCCAACTGGCCGACGATGTCGGCGTTGCTGGCGGTGGACAGCGGGAAGCTGCCGGCCAGCTCGCGCTTGGCGTCGTCGAGTTCCTTCTGGGTCGGGCCGGTCTTGAGGTAGTCGGCGAGCACGTCCTGCACCAGCTTGAGGGTGCCCTCGCTCATTTCGGCGCGGGTCTGCAGGTTGATCATGAACGGGCCACGGGCCTGCATCGGGCTGAAGCCGGAGTAGACGCCGTAGGTCAGGCCGCGCTTCTCGCGCACTTCGCTCATCAGCCGGGTGCCAAAACCGCCGCCGCCAAGGATCTGGTTGCCCAGGGACAGCGCGGCGTAATCCGGGTCGTCACGATCGATGCCCAGTTGCGCCAGCAGCAGGCTGGTCTGGCTGGACGGGTATTCGATATGGCCGATGCTGGCCTGTGGTTCGCTCGGTTGCGGGATTTTCGCCAGCGCCGGGCCTTTGGGCAGGGCGGCGGAGATCTGCGCGGCAATCGCCTCGGCATCGCCGCGCGACAGGTCGCCCACCAGGGCGATCACCACGTTGCCGGCGGCATAGGCCTTGGCGTGGAACGCTCGCAGCTGGGCCAGGCTGATCGGCGGCACGCTCTGCGCGGTGCCATCGCTGGAATGGGCATACGGATGGCTGCCGTACAGGCGCTTCATCAGCTCCAGGCTCGCCAGCTTGCCGGGGTTCTGCTTCTGGTACTCGAAGCCGGCGAGCACCTGGTTCTTGATGCGCGCCAGGGAGTCGGCCGGGAAGGTCGGCTTGCCGACGACATCGGCGAACAGTTGCAGGGCTGGCGTGCGTTTGTCCGGCGCGCTCAGGCTGCGCAGGGATGCGATGGCCATGTCCTTGTAGGCACCGTTGCCGAAATCGGCACCCAGGCCTTCGAAACCTTCGGCGATCGCACCGACATCCTTGCCGGCCACGCCTTCGTTGAGCATGGCGTTGGTCAGCATCGCCAGGCCCGGCGCGTCGCCATCCTGGCTGCTGCCGGCGGCGAAGGTCAGGCGCATGTCGAACATCGGCAGCTCATGGGCTTCGACGAACAGCACCTTGGCGCCTTCGGCAGTGCTCCAGGTCTTGATGTCGAGGCTGCGGCGGCTCGGGGCCTTGCCGTCGAGCTCGGCCAGGGATTGCAGCTTCTGGCTGCTCTTGGCCTTGTCCAGCGCCTGGCTGGCGTTGGATTCGTTCGCTCGCAGCAGGTAAAGGCCGGCAGCGATGATCAGGGCCACGAGTGCCAGGCCGAGCAGGACCGGGCTGGCGCTTTTGCGCTTACTCATGAGCGGACTCCTCAGGCAATACGTGGGCAACGCTCAGGCGTTCGCGAGTGAAATAGGTACGAGCGGCCTTCTGGATGTCTTCAGGGGTCACGCTTTGCAGTTCGGCGAGTTCGGTGTCCATGAGTTTCCAGGACAGGCCGACGGTTTCCAGCTGGCCGATGGCGGTGGCCTGGCTGGTGATGGAGTCACGCTCGTAGACCAGACCGGCGATCACCTGGGCGCGCACGCGCTCCAGCTCTTCGGCGGTCGGCGGGGTGGTTTTCAGCTCTTCGAGCAAGCGCCACAACCCGGCTTCGGCCTGGGCGATGGTTTTTTTCTTCTGGCTGTTGGGCATGGCCGAAAGCAGGAACAGGCTGTCGCCGCGGGTGTAGGCGTCGAAGCTCGACGAGCCGCCGGACACCAGCTCTTCGCCGCGCTCCAGGCGGGTCGGGATGCGGGCGCTGTAGCCGCCGTCGAGCAGCGCGGCGATCAGGCGCAGGGCGTGCACCGAATGCTTGTCTTCGGCGGTGGCGATGCTCGGCACGTTGAAGGCCAGCATCACGCTCGGCAGTTGGGTCTTCACCCGCAGGGTGATCTGCCGTTCGCCGGGCTCGGCCAGTTCCAGGGGAATCTTCGCCGCGGGGACGGCACGCTTGGGAATGGCGCTGAAATAACGTTGGGCCAGGGTTTTGACTTCGTCCGGGGTGACGTCGCCGACCACCACCAGGGTGGCGTTGTTCGGCACATACCAGGATTCATACCAGTGGCGCAGTTCCTCGACCTTCATCCGGTTGAGGTCGGCCATCCAGCCGATGGTCGGCGTGTGGTAGCCGCTGGCCGGGTAGGCCATGGCCTTGAAGCGCTCGAAGGCCTTGGACATTGGCTTGTCGTCGGTGCGCAGGCGGCGCTCTTCCTTGATCACTTCGATTTCACGGCTGAATTCGTCCGGCGGCAGGCGCAGGCTGGCCATGCGATCGGCTTCCAGCTCGAAGGCCACGCCCAGTCGGTCACGGGCCAGCACCTGGTAATAGGCGGTGAAATCGTCGCTGGTGAAGGCGTTCTCTTCGGCGCCCAGGTCGCGCAGGATCAGCGAGGCTTCGCCGGGGCCGACCTTTTCGCTGCCCTTGAACATCATGTGTTCCAGGGCGTGGGACAAACCGGTCTGGCCCGGGGTTTCGTAGCTGGAACCGACTTTGTACCAGACCTGGGAAACCACGACCGGGGCCCGATGGTCTTCCCGGACCACGACCTTGAGGCCGTTGTCGAGGCTGAATTCGTGGGTGGGTTGTGGGTCGGCAGCCAAGGCCGAAAGGGGCAGACAAACCGTACTGAGCAGCAGGCCTGCGGCGTGGCGGGCTAGAGCATTCATTCGTTTTTTAAACCTGTTGGACTGCCCGCTTGGTCTTAGCCTACGGGCGAGGAGGTGCTAGGATACTGATCCGTTTTACTGGCGGCCACGCCTATCAGGCTCGCATGGATCAACGTGTGCTTGAGCAGGTTGTATGGGTTCCCGGCAAGAAGCGCTGTTTTATCGACTAGACTTCGACTTTTCGCCGATTTTGCCGTTTCAGTCCTTTAGTAAAATCGATCCTTGAGATGCCATTGGGCACCTCGACAAAATGTTGCGCGTGAACAAGCCGGCGGAAACGCAGTCTGTTCTGCATCGAATATTTATTTGCCGGTGCGCCTTAATGGCGCGTCGCTACCTTGAGATAGCCGTCCTCCATGTTTGGTTCCAACGACGACAAGAAGACCCCAGCTGCGGCTGGCGAGAAGAAAGGCCTGTTCGGATGGCTGCGCAAAAAGCCGCAGGAAACCGTCGTTGAACAGCCACAAGTCCCTGTCGAGCCTGCCCCGGCTCCCGCTCCCGTTATAGAACAAGCAGCTCCGGTTGCCGAAGTCGCGGCGCCTGTGGTGTCGCCGATCGCCGAACCGATCCTGCAGCCAGAACAGCCCGCGGCAGCGGTCGAACCTGCTCCCGCGCCGGAACTGCCGCTGACCCCCGATCCCGAGCACAAGCCCTGGCTGACCCTGCCGGTGGCGGAAGAGCCGGTGGCGCTGGTGGAAGACGAGCAGGCGCCGCACATCACCCCGCCGATTCCGGTCGCGACCGATGTGCAGCAAGCCGCCGAGCTGTTGGTGGCCGAGTTGGCCCACGGCAGCGAGCCAGCTGAGGCCCAGGCGCTGATCGAAGAGGAAGACCTGCCACAACCGGTGATCGCGGCCTTCGTGACGCCCGAACCTGTTCGAGCGCCGGAGCCTGCACCTGTTGTCGTTGCTCCAGTTGCTCCAGTTGCTCCAGTTGCTCCAGTCGCGGCGGTCGAAGCGCCCGCTGCCGTCGAGCCGCCCCGTGCCGAGGAAAACAAGGTCGGTTTCTTCGCCCGCCTCAAGCAAGGCCTGTCCAAGACCAGCGCCAGCATCGGCGAAGG
>Ga0066464_1000821_pt1 | contig 10095 bp, 11 predicted proteins | sample LakWasMe94_HOW11_2_FD_59583 | JGI IMG/M metagenome (GOLD analysis project Ga0066464, IMG submission 59583) | Freshwater sediment methanotrophic microbial communities from Lake Washington under simulated oxygen tension - Sediment Metagenome 94_HOW11 | ecosystem: Environmental > Aquatic >...
CATGCTCGCCGGGAAATCAAGAAGCATGGTCACGACTGGGAGCCAAAGTAAGTGCCATTCACCTTAATACGGATAGACGTTTTAAGCATAGGGCCAATCATATGCTATTAAGTTGCTAGCAACCTACGCATATTTCACGGTGGGGCTAGCGGCTGTTTTTGTTCTGACCAATCCCCAGGTAGCGCAATACCAGCGTGCAGATTTCCCGCTCCAGCACATCCGTCGCAAAGTCCGTGTGGCCATCCACCACCGCCGCATGCACCAAGGACTCGACCGTATGAAAAAGGATCAGGCTGGCCAGATCCAGATCGGTAGGCAGAATGTCCGCATGGTGGATCTGGAGTAGGTGCTTGGCGAACGCGCGCATGTCGGCTTCGATGTCGGTGCGCTCCTCGGTCGCATAGGGGCGCGGCACCTCCTGGCCCAGGACGCGGTGCAGTTGCGGATCGACCATGTGCGCCGCAATCACGGCATGCACCAGGATTTTGACCGCATCCGCCACGCCAGCCTGCGCCGCACCCTGGCCCATTTGCATCAGCATGGCCAACATCTGCTCGGCATGGCGGCGGCGCAAGGCGGTGACCAGCGCCTGCTTGCTCGGAAAGTACTGGTACAGCGATCCAATGCTGACACCGGCCTTGTCCGCGATGCGGTTGGTGCTGGCGCCGGCGTAGCCGACGCTGACCAAAACGCGAGCGGTCGCGTCCAAAATCGCGTCGACCGTGGCCTTGGAGCGCGCCTGGCGCGGTGATTTACGGGGTTTTGCGGGGGCAAGCGTGGCCATGGGTGAATGCGAGTATTAAAAGCGAGTAAATACTCATAATATTGCCACAAGTCCTTTGTTTGTGAAAGCTTGTGCCCATGTCCACGCCCTCCCCCTCGCCTGCGCCCGCTGATGCCTTGACGCCACCACCCGGGCGCTTTGTTCCGTTTGACTTCCCAACGGGCGCCGCCTACGCCTTGGGGCTGACCTATGCCGACCATATCCACGAGACCGGCGAAAAGCCGGGTCAACCCGTCGTCTTCTTGAAACAGTGCAAGCCCAAGCCCACCGACACGGCCACATTGGCCATGCCGTCGCCCACGGTCCTGCATGCCATGCTGCACACGCTAGATCCGGCATTGGCAACCTGGCTAGCCCAACCTGTGGGCCACCTCCCGGCGCTGCTGGATTACGAGGCGGAGATCGGAGTCGTGCTGTTCGACGACGTGAGCGAGGCAGCCTTGGCCTCTGGTGCACCTATGCCGCGCCTGGGTTTTTTTGTCGCAAATGATCTCACCGCACGCAGCATTCAAATCGCCGGCGAAGGCACGGCGAATCGACTCGACTTCTGGTCCGTCGCGAAGAGCCTGCCAGGCTTTCTGCCCGTCAGCCCGTGCGTCTGGTGTCCTGACGGCCCCAGCCCCGAGACGCTGCCCGAGCTGGTGTTGAAAACCCACGTGGACGGCATACTGCGCCAATCGGCGTCCACACGGTCCGTGATTTACTCGCTGCGCCAAATGCTGCAAGTTGCGGCCGCGACGGCCCCCGGACGGATATTGCGCCAACACGATCTGGTGCTGACCGGCACGCCCGCTGGTATCGCCTTGTCGGTACCCCAGTGGAAGCGCCGCCTGGGCCTGTTGTTGCCACGCCGGCAACGCATACGCGCCGCCTTGCGCAGCGCCCAGGGCAATCCACGCTTTCTGCAGCCCGGCGACGTGGTGCGCGTCAGCGCGGGCTGGCTCGGGGGTTTTGAATGTACGATCACCCTCAGTGGGGAGCGACCGGCTGCGCGCGACCATGTCGGCCAAGACCTGTCGCTGGGCCGCCCCAAGGCGAATTGCGCCCCCTGGTGGGCAGCCCAGAACGCGAAGCGCTCTCAAAAAGTCGGCTAAGCGCACGCATTGCGCAACCTACATCGGATCCGTCTAGCCATGCCAGCACTGAACATCATCATGCCTTTGCCCAGCCACGACTTCGACCCCAGCGAGGTCGCAGTCACCTGGAATATCCTGCGCACCGCCGGCCACGCCGTGCACTTCGCCACGCCCGACGGCCGGCGCGCGCACACCGACCCGCGCATGATCAGCGGCGAGGGGCTGGACCCCTGGGGCTGGATCCCCCTGTTGAAGAAGATCCGCCTGATTGGCCTGCTGCTGCGGGCAGAAGGTGGCGCCCGCAAAGCCTACCGAGCGCTGGAACAAGACCCGAATTTCTTGCATCCCAAGCGTTTTGAAGAATTGCGCGCGCAGGACTACGACGGTCTGGTATTGCCCGGCGGCCATGCGCGCGGCATGCGGCCCTACCTGGAGAACCGCAGCCTGCAGTCCTTTGTCGCGGAATTTTTCGAATCGCGCGACGCCACGGGCCAACACAAACCGATTGCCGCCATTTGCCACGGTGTGCTGCTGGCCGCGCGCTCCATCTCACCCACCACCGGTAAATCGGTGCTGTATGGCCGCAAGACCACGGCCCTGACCTGGAAACTGGAGCGCTCGGCCTGGCTCCTGACCAAGTACTTGGCACGCTTTTGGGACTCCACCTATTACCGCACCTACGACGAAGCCCCTGGCGAGCCAGCGGGCCATTGGAGCGTGGAAGCGGAAGTCAAACGCGCCTTGGCACATGACAGCGATTTTTGCGATGTGCCGCCTGATGCGCCGCACCATGGCCGCAAGACCAGTGGCATGGCACGTGACACGCTGGACGACAGCCGCGCCGCCTGGGTGGTGCAGGACGGCAACTACCTGTCCGCCCGCTGGCCGGGCGATGTGCACACCTTTGCCACGGCGTATGCCAAACTGCTGCACACCCACTACGGCACGGCGAAGGCCATTCGATGAACACCGCACCGGCCATGGACAAGGCCATCAACATCGCCGACTTGCGACGCCTGGCGAAGCGGCGTCTGCCGCGCCTGGTCTTTGACTACATCGACGGCGGCGCGGAAGACGAGACCGGGCTGGCCCGCAACACGGGCGCCTTCCAAGACCACCAGCTGCTGCCGCGCTACCTGGTCGACGTGTCCCAGCGCGACCAGACCACCACGCTGCTGGGCCGCAGCTATGGCGCACCCTTTGGCGTGGGCCCCACCGGCCTGGCGGCCTTTGCACGGCCGGGCGCCGACCTGATGCTGGCCGATGCCGCGGTGGCCGCCAACATCCCCTTCGTGCTCTCCGGTGCTGGCACCGCATCGATAGAAGCGGCGGTGCAACGGGCGCCCGAGCACACCTGGTACCAGTTGTATGTGTCGCGCGACGCGCAGATCACCGCCGACCTGGTACGCCGCGGCCGCGATGCCGGTGTCCAGACGCTGATGCTGACCGTGGACGTACCGGTGCATGGCAAACGCGAACGCGACATCCGCAACGGCTTTGTGCCACCCGTCAAACCCACGCCGTCGGCGTTGCTGAACATGCTGGGCCACCCGCGTTGGTTGCTGGACATGCTGCGCCAGGGCTTGCCGCGCTTTGAAAACTGGGCACCGTATGCGGGCGAAGGCGCCAGCGCCAAGGAGCTCGGTGCCTTCTTCGCATCGCAGATCCCCTTCACGCAGACCTGGCGCGATCTGGACACGCTGCGCCAACTGTGGCCGGGCAAGTTGGTCATCAAGGGCATCCTGCACCCGGCGGACGCGCAGCGCGCGCTGGACGCGGGCGTGGACGGCATCATCGTGTCCAACCACGGTGGCCGCCAGTTGGACTCGGCGCCGACAGCGCTCGATGTGTTTCCTGCCATCCGCGCCAAGCTCGGGCAGCGCGTGGCGCTGATGCTCGACGGCGGCGTGCGCCGTGGCGCGGACATCGTCAAGGCCCGGGCACTGGGCGCCGACTTTGTGTGGGTCGGGCGTGCCACGTTGTATGGCGTGGCCGCCGGTGGCCTGCCCGGCGCCCAGCGTGCCATTGCGATTCTGCGGGACGAGATCGACATGACGATGGCCCAGATGGGGATCACACGCATGGCGGATGTGAACGCAGACTGCCTGCGGTGACTACGGACCGGTGCCCACCTGAACGACTCCCGACAGGGTCCCCAAAAACGCCACCAGGTCTTTCGCCTCGTGCTCCGACAGCCGCAAGGGCGCCCGCTCGGTGTGCCCCACGGCTGCGGCCGGGGCTTTGGCATAGTGCTGGATGACGTCATTGAGCGACGCAAATTGCCCCGCGTGCATATAGGGCGCGCGCTCTGCGACGTTGCGCAGACTCGGCGTCTTGAACGCCCCTTCCAATGCCGGATCGTGGGTCGCCATGAAGCGCAGCTCCTGGCATTGCGCGGGCTTGGCATCGCTAAAGCGGCCCAGGCAATTGAATGCGTCTTGCTGCACCCGCGCGACGGCGGCGGCGCGCCCCCGGTCCAACTGGGCCGGGCCGCGCGGTGGCACGCCGGTGTTGTGGAAGTGCTGGTCCGTCAGCAGCGGGCCGTTGTGGCAGGTCACGCACTGACCCTTGCCGATAAACAGGCGCAGGCCGTCGACTTCAGAGGCGTTGAGCAGGGGCTGCGCGGGCTTGTCATCACGGACCAGCCCCTCCACATAAAGGTCAAAGCGCGACGTGCCGTGTGTCAGCGTCTTCTCAAAGGCCGCAACGGCTTTGCCCATGTTGGCAAACACCTGGCTGACCGCAAACTGGGTCTTGGCGTCGAGTGCGCGCCACGCCTGCTGCTCGGCTGGCGCGCCCAAGGGGCCGGCATCGGGCGGCACCTGCGACAAGTCGGGCAGGGCCTGGAACACGGCTTCGTACTCGGCTCGGTAGTGGGCCGCGATCAAATGGGCATAGCGCGAACGGTTGCCGCCATGCTCAACCGCATCCTCCCAGGGCCCCAGTGCCTGCGCCCACAGGCTGTCCTTGCGCCCGTCCCAAAACAGCCACGGACTGTGCGCCGCCCCCGCCAGCGGCATGGCACGCCGTGTGCCCTGCCCTACGCCACGGGCCATGGGCAGGCCGTCCTGGAACTGCTTCTGTGGATCGTGGCAAGTGGCGCAGGACACGGCCTGGTTGGCACTGAAGCGCGCATCGTTGAACAGGCGTTTGCCCAGTGCAGCCGCTGCGGGGACATCCTCCACCGCGTTGGACGGGTCATGCGGCGCGGCGGGCAGTTGACTTAAGCGCATCGACGCCAGCACGCTGAGGTCGGCACGGCTCCAACCATCGGGCGCAGGCGGTGTGGACTCCGAAGAACTGGCCGCCACGCCACTGACCAACGGCAGCGCCAGCGCCACGGCTGCGCCCAGGGCGATGAGCCAGTATCTGAACGCTTGCATGGAATGCCCGCGCAGGTGTCGCACCACGGGTCCCTAGCGGGCCGCCACCGGCGTGGTGACCATGGTGTTGAAGGTCACGGTATCCGATGCCTGCGGGGTCTGGATGGCGAGCTTGATTTCCCACCAACCCGTCATGCTGAATTTCATGCCTTCCAACAGGTATACGCCGTCTTCCAACTCCTGCGTGACCTGCGGCTGCGTGGGCAAACCATGGCCATGCTGCGGCATGCCACCGTCGACCGCGATGTGCGCATGCGCCACCGGCTGGCCAGCGGGCGACGCCAGCTTGATCTTCCACGCGTGGATCTGGTTGATGGCGGCGGGTGTGGCCGGTGGCTGCAGCGCCACCACGAACTTCTTGTCGACGCTGGTGCGCGTCAGCGACAGGTCCAGGTCCGCGGGGGCCGTGGAGCAGCCCGCCATGCAGGCGAGTGTGGCCAGGCCCAAATTCCAAACGATTGATCGGTACACGAGAAATACTCCACAAGATGCATGCCGCAGCAATATCGGGCACCTGGAGAAGATATGGCAAAGGGACTTGGCAAAATGGACAGACTTGTCGCATTATTCGCCAAAGCGAATGGGGCGCCATGGATTGCAGCAGGGCCCAGTCCGCTTCACCCTCCAGCGAAAACGCTGGCTGGCTTTTTTCACTTCCGATGGACATCCATCATCAGACTGCGAGGGGTTATGCACACGGTCAAGGTATTGGCATTCGATGTATTTGGAACCGTGGTGGACTGGCACACGTCCGTGGCGCGTGCGGTTCAGGCGGTATGTCCCGGCGTCGACGGGAACGCATTCGCGCTGGCGTGGCGGGACGGCTACAAACCCGCCATGCAGCGCGTGATGTCCGGCGAGTTGGGGTGGACCTTGATCGACGATCTGCACCGCATGATCCTGGTCGATGTGCTGCGGGCCTTCAACGTGACGCACTTATCCGATGAACAGATTGGCCACCTGAACAAGGTCTGGCATCGCCTGACGCCCTGGCCCGACACGGTGGCGGGGCTGACGCGTTTGAAGGCGCGGTTCACCATCTGCACGCTGTCCAACGGCAACCTCGGCCTGCTCGCCGATATGGCCAAGTTTGCGGGCTTGCCGTGGGACTGCATTCTGTCTGCGGAAGTCTTCCGAAAGTACAAACCCGACCCCGCCACCTATCTCGGCGTGGCCCGTGTCTTTGACGTGCAGCCGTCACAGGTCATGTTGGTTGCCGCGCACCAGGACGACCTGGCAGGGGCCCGCGCGTGCGGACTCCGAACGGCGTATATCGAACGCCCGCTGGAATATGGCCCCACCCGCGCCAAGGATGTTTCGGACAACGGCTTGAACGATGTCCACGCCAAGGATTTGGTGGAACTGGCCACGCTGCTCGGCGCATAGGGCTACCGCCATGGCCACTGCCACCCCAAGCCCCCGTACCACCGCCACACGCGACATCGCCGTCCTGGGTCTCGACGGCGTGCAGACGCTGGACGTGGTCGGCCCCATGGAGGTCTTTGCCTTGGCCAACCGCTACGTGGCGGTAGGCCCCCAGCCGTACCGGGTTTCGTTGGTGTCTCTCACCGGTGGATCGATCCAGACCAACGCCGGGCTGGAGTTGGCCGGATCGCTTGCGCTGGCCGATGTTCCTAAAAAAATCGACACGCTGGTCATCGCCGGAGGCAGCGAAGTCGCGCTGCGTGCTGCGGTCGTCGATCCGGTACTGATGGCCTGGTTGACCGCGCGCGCCCAGCACACGCGCCGCGTGGCCAGCGTTTGCGTGGGTGCCATGGTGCTGGCGGCGTCCGGGCTACTCAATGGCCGGCGCGCCACCACGCACTGGGAATACTGCGCGCTGATGCAGAACCTGTTTCCACAGGTGCAGGTGGAGCCCGACGCCATCTTTGTGGCCGCGCCGCCGTTTTACACCTCGGCCGGCGTCACGGCAGGGATCGACCTGTGCCTGTCCTTGGTCGAAGCCGATTGCGGCTCGGCCGTGGCCCTGGCGGTGGCCCGCAACCTGGTGCTCTTCATGCGCCGCCCCGGCGGCCAGTCGCAGTACAGCGCGGGCTTGCAATTGCAGACCAGCGCCACACCGCGCCTGCGCAAGCTGGTGACGGCCATTGTGGAAGACCCCCGCGGTGACTTGCGCGGCCCGGTGCTGGCCGATCGCATGGGCATGAGCGAGCGCACCTTCCAACGCGTGTTTCGCAAGGAGACCGGCCTGACCCCGGCCCAATTCGTGGAAGCAGCGCGGGTGGACCGCGCCAAGGCCTTGCTGGAGACCTCGCACTGGCCGTTGGCGCGCGTCGCGCAGCGGGCGGGCTTTGGCAGCATGGACGCCCTGCACCGCGCCTTCCAGAAACGCGTGGGGGTCACCCCGGGCTTGTACCGGGAACGCTTTGGCCCGGTCCCGCTCCAGGCAGGATTTGCCTAAAGCAATGGAGGCGACACCCTATTTATGTTCTTGAACATAGGATGGAATCGTCTAGTGTCTGCTCAAACCCCAGGAGCCCCCCATGCCCTACAGCAAAGAACACAAGAACCGCACCCGCCAAAAGATTTTGCAAGCCGCCGGCCGCCTGTTCCAGGCCAAGGGGTTTGACGCGACATCCATCGAAGCCGTGATGCAGGCCTGTGGTCTGACACGGGGTGGTTTTTATGCCCACTTCACAAGCAAGGCGCACCTGTACCGCGAGGCCCTGGCCAACACGGCACCGGCAGCGCAACTCCCAGCGTCCGGCGCGGGCGCGTGCGAAGACGACTGGTTGGATGCGCTGCTGCAGGCCAGCCTGCGGGAGTTGGACGCAACGGATCCTGACAGCGAAGGGCCGTGGGCCTTTCTGGCCACCGACGTGGCCAGCACGCAGCGCGAGGTGCGCCATGCCTATTCACATGCCGTCAAACGCATGGGCGAGCGCCTGCAGGTTGACCTGGGCAAGGCAGCGCACGACAACGCCACGGGCCTGGTGACCCTGGCGATGCTGGTGGGTGCCATGGCCATTGCCAAGACCGTGGACGACCAGCGCCTGAAGACCACCCTCATCGAAGCCTGCCGCAATGCCGCGCAGGATTTGCGCCAGGACGATACCGTGATCACGCGCCCAGTGTTCTTTTGGACGCCGGACGCAACACAGGCCGCAGTATGTTCTTGAACATATGGTCAATGCCGGTAGTCTTGTGCAAAAGCTACGCACACAAGGCAATCTTCCATGGTCCTGCAACTCACCCGATTTCTGCTGCGCCTGTCCCCTGACTGGCTGGGTATTCGCCTGATCCGTACCCTGGCGGCCCGCACGCAGCGCCCACGCATCACCGAGGTCCAGCAGCACGCCATGGCGCGGGCGGATAGGCTGCACTACGGCCCCGATGGCCAGCACGCCGCCTGGGTCTGGGGCCACGGCCCCTTGGTCGTCCTGGTACATGGGTGGAACGGGCGCGCGGCCCAGTTGGCGCCGCTGGCCCTGGACATTGCCCAGCGCGGCTTTCGCTGCGTGGCCATCGACATCACCGGCCATGGCAGCTCGCCGGGCCAGCGCACCGCCTGGGCCTGCTTCATAGACGATATCGCAGCGCTGTCGCAGTCGCTGGGACAGGAGGTCTACGCCTACGTCGGCCACTCCGCCGGTGGTTTGGCGATGATGGCCACGCGTGCGCTCAAAGGCATACGGGCGCAGCGCTATGTGTGCATTTGCGCGCCGTCGCACCCATTTCCCCCAATCGACGTGATCCGCGCGCGGCTGCGCCCCCGCACCAGTTTGCTCGACCTCTACAAGCGCCATATCGCGCGGCAGTTCCAGGCCAGTTGGGAAGAGTTGGAGCGCGGACGCGCCTACATGGAAGCCGGCTCCGACCTGCTACTGTTTTACGATGAAGCGGATCGCTTGGTGGCCCATGGCGAAGGGGACCGCATCCAGAGGCTTGCGCCTGGCGCCCGTTTGACCAAGACCACGCCCTATGGCCACACCAAGGTGTTATCTGCACCGGAGTTGGCGGAGGCCGTGGGCGCGTTCTTGCTGCCGCACGCCGGTTTGGCGCGGGCCGCCTAAGCCTGGGTGGTCTGAGTGGAACGCGATGGTTGCTGCGTATTTGGTAGCAGCATGCGTATATTTCACGAGGGCTATCGGCCTATTTCGTTATGAATAGCATACGAAGCGGTCAAAAAAACCCCATTTTGGGTAGAAGCGGCTGGTTTTGAGACCCACCGCATGGGAGAGCCAGTGCGGGCTGCCCCTACGGCACACCGGCCAAACTGAACGCGGGTCTAACGCGCGCCGGGTCGTGCAAATCCGGCATCGACCCATGCCACCGCGCTGCTGCGGTTCAGTTTGAAGGAGGGCGCCACGCGCACTTCGGCCAAGGGCTCGCCGCCATCATCCACCGCGCGCAGCGTGGCAAGGGGGTTGTCTTCATCGGGCACGATGTCCAGCGACACGGTGATGCGCGCCTCGCCCACGGTGATGGCAATGCTTTGGTGCAGCGTGGCATGCAATTGCTGCTCGCTGCGGCGCACGAACTCGCTGGCGGTCTTGACCAACGTGTTGAAGGCGGCGCTGTCCAGCGGCTTGGGGTTCTTCTTGTCGCGACCCATGGTCCAGGGCCCGACCAGGGCGGGCTCGGGCTCGCCGTCCTTGACCATGGCCACGGCCCAGCCGTCATCGTCTTCGTTCTTGATGACCTGGGCGGTCCAGCCGTTGTCGCGCCACAGGCGGGGTTCGTGGATTTTTTCAGATGCGTCGGTCACGGGTAGTTCGTCGTAAAAGTGGGGTCGTGGGGGTCGGGCGTGGCGAGAGCGGACTTGCACAGGCTACGCGGATGGCAGGCAAGGCGCGCACGCCGCGACTTGAAAGGAAAAGGGGCTGCAGCC
>Ga0066464_1000826_pt1 | contig 10032 bp, 11 predicted proteins | sample LakWasMe94_HOW11_2_FD_59583 | JGI IMG/M metagenome (GOLD analysis project Ga0066464, IMG submission 59583) | Freshwater sediment methanotrophic microbial communities from Lake Washington under simulated oxygen tension - Sediment Metagenome 94_HOW11 | ecosystem: Environmental > Aquatic >...
GCCCCGGATGAGATGGCCCCCGGTCATTGATGCGCACAATCACCTCTTCCCCGCTGGCAACCCGGCGCACCCGCACGTAGCTGGAAATGGGCAGGGTGCGGTGCGCAGCGGTAAAGCCCGATGCACTGAAACGCTCGCCACTGGCCGTGCGTCGGCCATTGAATTTCTTACCGTACCAGGACGCCAGTCCCCGCTGCTTCCAGGGCACACCGGCCACCAGAGGCGACTGCGTCGGATCGAGCAGTGGACCGACCGGGTCGCTGGCCGCGGGTGCAATGGCTTGCACTGGGGCTTGCGGCGCGGCCGGTGGGGCGTCGACCGGGGAAGTCGGCGCAAGGCTCGCGGGCGGTCGCACGGGGGTCGGCAGGGGTGTCGCACACCCCACCAGAATGGCCGCACCCAACCCCATGACCACCTTACAGTACCAAGATGTCATTTTGAAACCACTCGTTTTGGGGCCAGCGGCAAACAACACCCTTGTTCCTCGATTGCATATCCGTGGTTGCGCATGTGTGTACAGACGATGAGGGTTTGAAAGCTCACCCCACTTGTTATTGGATCGGATTATGACCAGGCTTGCGAAAACTCCAACCGGTCGCCAGTGAGGAAGTTCACGGTGGAGCGTGGCGCTGTTCGTGGAGATAGGGGCACTGCGCACGGGGCTGCAAGACAAATTCGACCGTAGCCCTCGTGGAATATGTGCGATACGCTTTCATTTTTATAGCAAACGAAGTTCTTGGAATCCCCAAATAACTCTTCATAAAAGGCAGCTACAGGCTGACTGCACACACGCATGCGCATCGGCAACTACGAGCAGCAAAAGGGATACCTTGAGCGCCGGTTCAAGGCAGAGGGGCATGGGACGTCGCGGTCGGATACTTGGCGCCGCGGATGATTGAAGTGCCCGGGGCAGTGCCGGTGCGCTACCACGTCACCGACTTTCCGGACGCCCCGATGCTGTAAGTGCTGAGGTCGCATCAAACGACCATGGGCACTTAGCACCCGAGGTGCTTCAGCTTCACGCGCCTTCCACTTCCGGGAAGTCCAGTATGGCCACTTTGCCCCACATGCTGCGCAGCCTTTGGCCCGATACGTGCCACACCAAAGGTAACATATGTGTTACTATAACTCATGGTCATCAAAGTACGAAGAGTACATCCGCGAGGATGCATCAAACCCATACAAACAATGGTTTGACGGTCTATCCGCGCAGGCTGCTGCCAAAGTGACGGTTGCCAAACTTCGAATGGAGTTGGGCAATACGTCAAGCATCAAGTGGTTCGATGGCATGGGTGAATACGTCATCGACTGGGGGCCTGGTTATCGGCTCTACCTCGCCAAAGATGGCGACACGCTGATAGTCCTGTTTGGCGGTGGCACCAAACGCGGCCAGCAACGGGACATGGATAAAGCCAAGAAATTATTGGCTGAGTACAAGGCCCGCAAAAAGGCAATAGCTACCAAATCAGGCAGCAAGCACAAGGGGTAAATGCAATGGCACTGACCAGAAATTTCAAAGAAACCGTCATTCAGCGCGTGCAGAGCGATTCATTATTTGCGCAGGCTCTCTTGGATGAGGCCGCCACACTGTTTCTCAACGGTGAACCAGAGACTGCTCGGTTGATTCTGCGTGACTTAGTGAATGCCACCATAGGCTTCGAGCAACTTGCAACGCTGACGGCCAAGCCAAGCAAGAGTTTGCACAGGATGTTGTCGCCTACTGGAAATCCCAGTATGGATAACTTGGCTGCCATTTTTCAAGCAGTGCGCGAGCGGCTGCATGTCAGTCTGTCCGCACACTCCGTAGCGGCCTAGAACTGTACACACATCAGACTGGCGGGCGACCGCCGCAGGTACGGGTATCTGCGCATGGTCGCCCCAAGCAAAGCGGTGCCTCCCCGGGGGGGGGCCGCGCACAACGCGAAGCGACCAGCTTAGGGCCTAGCCCATCACAGCACCAGCTCCCACTCATACTTCAGCAAATAACTCGCCGATGGATGGGTCAGGTTCTCCGAGCGCTTGCCGCTCCTGCGTTGCCCCGACGGGAAAACGCTTTGTGCGTTGGGCAGCAACAGGGTGACGGTTGCGGGCTCGAATACATCGTCTTCCAGGGACGCGAACAAGAAGTGCGCGATAAGGCCCACGGCCACCCCGACCACGGCGCCGATGATCATGCCGACGGGACCACCAGGCGAGCCCACGGCAATGCCAATGGCGCCGGCCCCCGCCACAACGGCCGCCACCACCAGCTCTTCCACCACTTCACCCACGGCCGCCCACAAGGCGCGCAGCGCCTCCATGAACGCGCCGGACCCATCGGATTCGGCCATTAGAAACGTGGTGCTGAATGCGCGCGGCCACGTGCCGGAGCGGGTCATCGGCTTCAAGCGCGGCACGGGAGGCACCGGTGGCGTGAGCTATTTGCGCAAGATGCTGGATGTGGTGCTGTTCCCGGAGATCTGGTCGCTACGGACGGAGTTATAAGAAAAATGGCCGTAGCCCCCGTAAACATTGCGCTGGAAGCTACACAATATATAGCACCTTGACACGTCGTGCCCCATGCTTTGGCAAGCATGAAGGCCCACCACGCAACTATGGAAGAATGCTGAGCTGTCAGTGGGCACTTTAGACCCATCGCACAGCAATATCGCGTTCAGGGAGTGAGCAATGAAATTTTTGACAGCACTTTTGTCAGTGTTGATGTTGACCGCGTGCGGTGGAGGTGGCAGTAGTAGTGTCAGCCCAGGAACCACGCAGTCCTTTAGCCTGGGGGGCAGCATCACCGGCTTGGGAGACGCCAGATGGTTCACCCTGGTCAACGGTTCTGAAACATTGGCCATTGCCCCCAATGCAACGACCTTTGTCTTTGCCAACAAGCTGCCGCAAAACACCGCCTACAACGTCACGGTTGGCACCCAACCCGCGGGCACGGTCTGCACAGTCAGCGGTGGCTCCGCGACCATGGGCAAAGCCGACATCACTTCCCTCACCGTAGGCTGCGCACCCCGCGCAAACGTTGGCTCGTTGAAGGTCAGCACGTTGGCCGGTGATGACGGGCAAACATTGATCGACGGCACCGGTGGCGCGGTACGTTTCGGTGCTCCCCATGGGATTGCGATGGACAGCGCGGGCAACATATACGTTGCCGACACCAGCAGCCACTCCATTCGCAAGGTGTCGCCGTTGGGCGCGGTCACCACCTTGGCCGGCAATGGCCTGGCGGGCTTTGTGGATGGCACCGGTGCTGCTGCACGTTTTAACAACCCCGCGGGCGTAGCGGTGGACAACGCTGGCAATGTGTATGTGGCGGATTCCTACAACAGCGCCATCCGCAAGATATCTCCCTCCGGCGTGGTAACAACCTTGGCTGGCAACGGACAGTCGGGATTGGTCGATGGAGTCGGGTCCGCCGCACGCTTCGACTGGCCACATGGGATCGCATTGGACGGGGCTGGTGACCTTGTTGTTTCTGACTTTGGCAACAACACAATCCGCAAGGTTTCACTCTCGGGAGCGGTCACCACGTTGGCCGGTAACGCCCAAGGTTTTGCCGATGGCCTGGGTGGCGCAGCGAGTTTTAATCGCCCGGCCGGCGTCGCGGTAGACATCAATGGCAACGTATATGTTGCGGACAGCAGCAACGCAGCTATTCGCAAGATATCTCCAACTGGACTGGTCAGCACACTGGCTGGTGGAACCTTTGGCGACGCCGATGGCGTTGGGTCCGCCGCGCAGTTCGGTGGTCCACAAGGAATTACGCTGGACAACGCTGGCAACCTTTACGTGTCAGACAACAATTCAATCCGCAAAGTATCTCCCGCCGGAGTGGTCACGACATGGGTTGGTAGCGGCACTGGTATCACTTTCGGCCTAGCAGATGGCACCGGTACTGCCGCGCGCTTCAATGGCCCCACGGGATTGGTCATTGACGGTGTCGGCAACCTCAACGTGGCCGACGAAGGCAACCGCGCCATTCGCCAGGTATCCCCTGCGGGCGTTGTAACTACCCTGGTTGGCCAAGGACCAGTTGTCGGGCTTATCAATGGCACCGGCGTTGCCGCGCGTTTTGCTAGCCCAGTTGGAGTGGCCATGGACAGTGCTGGGAATCTATATGTTGCTGACTCAAGCAACCTCGCGATACGCAAAATCGCGCCCTCGGGCCTGGTCACAACACTGGCCGGTGGAACCTATGGAAATGTGGACGGCGTCGGGCCCGCCGCAAGCTTTTTGGGTACGGCCGGTGTCGCCGCAGATGGCGAAGGCAATGTGTATGTTGCCGACGGTGTTCGTTCAATCCGCAAGATCACCGGCGCCGGCCTGGTCACCACCCTGGCTGGCGACCCAGACACCGACGGATTCGCCGATGGCGTGGGCACTAGCGCACGTTTCACAAACCCCAGCGGAGTTGCGGTAGATAAAAATGGCTACGTGTATGTAGCGGATACTGCCAACAATGCGATCCGCAAAATATCGCCCTCCGGAGTTGTAACCACACTAGCGGGCGACAAGAGCGGGGGCTTTGTCGATGGCACCGGTTCTGCGGCGCGCTTCCAATCTCCACGGGGAGTCGCCGTGGACGGCGCTGGTAATGTCTATGTAGCGGATGACTTCAATAGCGCGATCCGCAAGATATCTCCTGCCGGAGTGGTCACTACCTTGGCGGGCGGCAGTTATGGCTTTGTAGACGGTACGGGCGCCGCCGCGCGGTTTAGACGCCCTACCGGAGTCGCAGTAGATAGCGCGGGCAATGTCTATGTTGCGGGTGACGAGTTGCCGACCATCAGGCTTGACCCATTGGGTGGTGGAGCCATTCGCAAAATATCGGGTGCGGGTGTAGTCACCACGCTGGCGGGCGATGGAACCGGGGGCTTTATCGACGGCACAGGGGCCGCTGCCCGCTTTAACCACCCGCGCGGGGTTGCAGTGGACAGCGCCGGCAATTTGTATGTTGCGGACCGCCTCAACAATGCCATCCGAAAAATAGTGCCGTAGACCGATCAGCTGCCGGAGTATTGCGGGGCGATAGTCGCGATAAACTGGCCCACCATGCACACCCATTCACTCGAAGCCATCCCCAAGTCCCGCGCGTTTCGCATCGAGGTGTGTGAGTCCTTGTCCCATTCACCGCTGTTCAAGGACTGGACGTGGGATGAACTCGACACCCTCAGTTCCTACATGGCGGGCTACCGCGCCAAGGCCGGTGACTTGCTGTTCGAAGAAGGTGACGACGGCGACGCCATGGGGCTGCTGTTGGCGGGCCAGATCGAGGTGCGCAAGCGGGATGCCGCGGGCGTTGCCCAGTTCGTGACCCACATCGTGGCCGGGCGCACGTTCGGAGAGATGGCGGCGATTGACGGTGAAAAGCGTTCCGCCACCTGTGTGGCGACCGAGCCCTGCGTGCTGGCCTTGTTGCCCAAGACCCAGTTTGAACGCATCCTGGTGGTCAACGAGGCCCTGGGGATCAAGTTGCTGTTGCGTGTCACCCGACTACTCAGCGAGCGCCTGCGCAAGGTGAATGGCGCGCTGGTGGATTTCCTCAGCAAAGACACCCCATGACCGATACAACTATGAGAAGAAATGACTCATGCAAGCATATTTAGACCTTTGTCGCCGAGTCGTCAACGAGGGCGAGTGGATTTACAGTGAACGGACCGGCAAGCGATGCCTCACCGTCATCAACGCGGATTTGGTGTACGACGTTTCGGACGGGACCTGCCCTGTCGTCACGACAAAAAAAGTGTTTTACAAACCTGCCATTGCCGAAATGCTGGGATATCTGCGGGGGTACAACAGCGCAGCCCAATTTCGGTCCATCGGCTGCAACACCTGGAATGCAAACGCTAACGAAAACGCGGCGTGGCGAGCCAATAAGTTCCGCACGGGCGAGGACGATTTGGGCCGAGCCTACGGCGTCCAAGGACGCTCCTGGATGAATCCGGAAGGCCGCCCCATCGATCAATTGGCAAAAATCGTGGATGACCTCACCCAAGGCATAGACGACCGTCGTGAAATCTTGACCTTCTGGAATCCTGGTGAGACCGATCGCATGTGCCTTGCCGCCTGCATGCACACGCACACATTCAGCCTGGTGAATGGCGCTTTGTATTTGACCAGCTACCAGAGGTCAGACGACCTGCCGCTGGGACATTGCTTCAACCAAATTCAGGTGGCCTGGCTTCTGATGATCGTGGCCCAAATTGTTGGCGCCCGACCGGCCAAAGCCTTCCACAAAATTGTCAACTGCCACATCTACGAAGACCAGTTGGATCTGATGAAAAATGTGCAACTGCGCAGGGAACCGTTGCCATTGCCAAAGCTGAAAATCAATCCAGACATCAAGACGCTCAAGGACCTGGACACCTGGGTAAGCATGGATGATTTTGAGCTGGTGGATTACCAGCACCACGAAGCCATCAAATACCCTTTTAGCGTTTGACCAATACCTAAGCCCCATGCACTACACCGTATTACTCCTGTTCGTACCCGCCTGCTTCGCGCTCAATATGGCACCAGGGCCCAATAACTTGCTGTCCATCAGCAACGCTACACGCTATGGTTTTCGCATTGCCTGTCTTGCGGGCATCGGGCGTTTGCTTGCCTTCCTCGGCATGCTGACTCTGGCGTCGACGGGTCTCGCAGTAGTGCTGCACACCTCGGAGCTATTGTTTTACGCCATCAAAGTGGCAGGCGCTGCCTATCTGTTGTATCTGGCCGTCCAGCTTTGGAGGGCTGACCCCACGCCCACGGCAGAAGACAACCAGCCATCCGCAAGCCTGATGGCGCTGGCCCGGCAGGAGTTTTTTGTCGCGGCCGGCAACCCCAAGGCGATATTGATCTTTACCGCCTTCTTGCCCCAGTTCGTAAACCCTGCCGAACCCATCACGCCGCAGTTTGCACTGCTGGGCGCCACCTTCCTGGTGCTGGAGTGGGTCGCCATGGCCGCCTATGCCTACATCGGTCTGCACATGCGCCACTGGTTTGCCACCGCGCGTGGCAAACGCATCTTCAACCGCAGTTGTTCGGCGCTACTGGCCAGTGCAGGGCTTGGTCTGTTGACGATGCGCCGGGCTTGAGAACGACAGCACTTTATAGACCCGTGGGCGGCGGAGTACAAAGACCCGCTAGCCGCACATCCACGCGATGGCAAGATTACGCTGAGGCCTTTGCGCCCTCATGCGCGTGTGAGACAGCCACCTTGCCATCGCCGGAAAAAGCAAAGAACTCCGCGCAGAGCTTGCCGCCTAGGCCTCGGTAGTGGATGACCATGCTTTGCACCCCATGGAGCGAGGCGATGTGCTCGAAGTGAAGATCAGGCCGCATGGCCAGGCCCTTGGACCAGTATGCCCGCGCGGCCTCCTTGCCAATGAGCTTGCCGCCGGAAGCCGGGCTCACCCCGGCAAGGACGGGCGAGGAAAACTCAAACGCATCCTCATACAACGCCAGGATGCGCTCAATGTCGTGCGCATTCCAGGCGGCTAGCCACAGCGTGGTGAACTCTTTGTAAAACGATTCAGTAAACACTGTGCTTCCTTCCAAAAATGCGCACGAATCGCTTTGAATCCATCACAAATAGCCAAGCCAAATACAAGAGTGGCAATCCGGCCAAACTACGTACCCAATAGATGTTTTCCCCGAGCCTGATATACAGAAATGCCTGCACCAATGTATACCCAGCCACTACGATGCAACAGATAGTGAAGACTTTGAGAAACGCAACGCGCCTGTCGTTGACCTTGTACGCCAACACCGCGGCAACAATGCCAACCGCCAGCACCACCAGCATGCCCAGACCATAGGGCAAGAACGCAAGTGGTGGTCGCGAGCCAATCAACATCGTGGCCAGCATGTACACAATCAAGTAGCCAAGGAGCAGCCACCCCTTGAAGTCAATGTTTCTCATAGTTCCTAGACATTCCCAGGTTTGACCTTTGCGTAACTGTCGACCGATGGACGTGGATTTGGTGGTTTGCAAAGTTCATCGACCGCCCCATCTTCACCATCATCTTTCCATCGGGAGTCCTCGTAAAGCTGAATGGCGCGACGCAGTTCAGCTACAGACTGCGCTCGTCGCAGGGCGTCTTCAAAGGACAACTCGCCCGCAATATACGTCCTGAGCAGTTCTGCGTCCGATGGAGTAAGGCTCATGGTAAATAGTTTCTCGGTGATATCTCGGCGCACAAGCTAGCGAGCATCGCGAGAGGACTGAAGGGTCAGGCGCCGCCATGCCCTCCGGATTCCACGATCACGCAGTGCATTTCCCGGATGCACGCAAAGCAAACATTCACAGTTCCCTTCGAATACATGCCATCTGTCTCTGCGGGGAGCTTGCGGCACATTGAACACGCTTGGCTAGTTTGCTCTGTTCGAAGCCATCTTTGTGCAGCCTTCTTCGTCATATTAGTTTTGACCCAACGTTTCGACAGGCCCTCGTACCAAAGCTCGGATCGCAGCTTGCACTCGCGCAAGGTCGGCGCGCCCGCCACTCCTAGAACGTTCCAACGGGTGTCGCAATGGAATAGGAGGAAGTCCTTCAACTCACCAAAGAGGTTCTTGCAGATGGCCAATCGGGGCACCGGCCCGAGCGATTTGCCACCCACGACTAGCACTTGACGCCCGGTCCACCGGACGGTTCGGTCAACGACTGCGTACGCTATGACCTGCGCAGAATCAATGACGGGAGGTGGAAGATTGCCGGTCCGCATGACGCCTCAACATGGTGTAACTGGGTGATGTTCTTTGAGGGCAAGGATAGCCGACGCGGCTTACACGAATTTGGACCACCGCCGCCCATGCCACTTCCGGCGATCCCACCGCATCGCCTACCCAAGGAGTCGCCTCTTGGCCAAAAGCGCCATCCCAATCCCCAAAGCAACAAACGGCACACTCAGCCACTGCCCCACGGTCAAGACTTGTCCCACCTCATACGCGGCCTGCGGCACCTTGAAAAACTCGGCGGCAATGCGCGCCGCGAACACCAGCACCATGAACCAGCCGAACAGCAGCCCCTGCGGCGTGCGTTTGCCCAGCCGTCGATAGACCGCCAGCAACACAGCACTGATGGCCAGATAGCCAACGGCCTCGTACAACTGCACCGGATGGCGCGGCAACGCGTCCACCGGCTCGAACACAACGCCCCATCCACCCGATGTGGGAACACCCACGATCTCTGAATTCAAGAAGTTGGCCACGCGCACAAACACGGCCCCCAGCGCGGCGGGAATGGCCACCCGGTCGACCGACCAAAGAAAAGGCAACCGGGGCCGCGCAGTGCGGCTACCCAACCACAAGCCGAGCAACATGCCTAGGGCGCCCCCGTGGCTGGCAAGGCCGCCTTCCCAAATGCGCAGGATCGCCCCTGGATTGGCCCAGTAGTACTGCGGATCGTAGAACAGACAATGCACCAAACGCGCGCCAATGATGGTGCCCAACAAGGCAAACATCAGCAGGCGCTGCGCGTGCTCGGGCGGCACGCCTTCATGTTTGAAGATGCGGGCCAACACCGCCTGCCCGGTGACGAACGCACCGACAAACAGCAGGCCGTACCAACGGATCGTCAGTGGCCCAAGGGCGAACAGGATGGGATCAAAATTCCAGCGGAGGATCACGGTGTGGTTGCGCGCGACAGAAGGTCGGCGCGCACCGCATTATCGTGAGGAATGACTACGCAAGCTTGCCGCTATTTGCTCGCGACCTGGTTGATGTTGGCAACCTGCTCCTTGTCAAACACGGCGATGATGCGCGTGTGCTGGTAGCGCTGGTGCTCTTTCATCTTCACATCCTTCGGGCTGTTCAGATCACCATTGCCGAACACTTTGTAAAACTCGTGCGGCACATTGACCAGGTACTTGTCCATGATGTCCAGTGGTACCTCGGAGCGCTTCTTGGCCAGGTCCAGGTTGACCTTCTGGTTGCCGAAAGCCGACGCACTGCCGATGGACAACAGAATCACCTTGCGACCTCGGCTCTCGCGCGCCAAAAAGTCGGCGAACCGGACCAGTCGATCATGTTCCATGGCCCCGCGCTCCAGGTGGG
>Ga0066464_1000827_pt1 | contig 10029 bp, 6 predicted proteins | sample LakWasMe94_HOW11_2_FD_59583 | JGI IMG/M metagenome (GOLD analysis project Ga0066464, IMG submission 59583) | Freshwater sediment methanotrophic microbial communities from Lake Washington under simulated oxygen tension - Sediment Metagenome 94_HOW11 | ecosystem: Environmental > Aquatic >...
ATCGGCACGACGCTGGGTGAATGGACCAGCGGCGCCTGGTCCAACGCGGTACTGAACCAACGCCTGGTGCATATCGACTCGTCGGAGGACCACTTGCTGCGCTCCCCGATGGCACGCCTGCATGTGCGCGGGCGCATTCGCTCAGTGTGCGAGCGCCTGATCGAAATGCTGTCCGAAGCCAAGATCTCCAACGTAACCCAAATTGGCTTAAAGAACCCGGACTACATGCTGCACGAGCCGGCCAAGTTTGTGTCCAACGACACCCCCATCAAACCCCAGCGCCTGATGCGCGAACTGTCGCGCCTGTGCCCGTCCAGAACGCGCTTCTTTGCCGATGCGGGCAATAGCACTGCCTGGGCCATCCACTACCTGCAACCGCACGACCGGCGTGTGGCGCGGCAGCATGACTATGCCGCACGCAACGACGGTGGCAAACGCCGCAAGGGCGACGCAGGCTGGCTGCGCGTGCTGATGGACTTTGCGCCCATGGGCTGGGCCATTGGCGCGGCCATCGGGTGCGCCCGCGGCAACCCCAAGTGCCCTGTGGTGTGCATCACCGGCGACGGCAGTTATCTGATGAACGGCCAAGAGATCTCGGTGGCGGCCGCGGAGCGACTCACCGTGGTGTTTGTCGTATTGAACGACGGCGCCCTGGGCATGGTCAAGCACGGCCAGCGCCTGGCCGGCGCCGAGCCCACCGCGTTCGAACTGCCAACGGTTGACTTTCGCATGCAGGCCGAATCGATGGGCATTCCGGGCCACATCATCCGCTCGCCCGAAGATTTTGAAGCCTTGGACATGGAGGCCATCTTTGCGCGCAAGGGGCCCACGATGCTCGATGTGCGCATTGATGGCGAAGAGGTGCCGCCGATGAGCTTGCGGATGAAAACACTAGGTACTGAAAAATAGGAAAGATGATGAAGAAACTTGAAGGAAAGACGGCGCTTATCACGGGTGGCAGCAGCGGTATTGGCTTGGCGACGGCCAAGTTGTTTATCGAGAGCGGCGCCCGAGTGGTCATCACAGGGCGCGATCCTGTGGCGTTGGAACAGGCTCGCGAATCCTTGGGTCATGACACCCCGGCTATTCAGAGTGATGCGGGGAACCTGGGAGACATTGAACAACTGACCCGCACGGTCCAGGATCGTTTGGGTCGACTGGACGTCCTGTTTGTGAACGCGGCGATTGCCGCGCCGGCACCCTTCGAGTTTGTGACAGAGGCACAGTTTGATGCCCAAGCAGGTGCAAACTTCAAAGGGGTGTTTTTTCTCATTCAGAAAACGTTGCCACTATTGACCAAAAATTCATCGGTCATCGTCACCACGTCCATTTCCAACCAGGTTGGCGCACCGGCGTTTAGCGTCTACGCGGCCTGCAAAGCGGCACAGCGGTCCCTGGTTCAATCGCTCGCACGGGAACTGATTGACCGCGGCATTCGCGTCAACGCCGTCAGTCCTGGACCCACCGACACACCCGGTTTTGGACGTTGGGATGTACCGAAAGAAGTGGCGGAAGCCGCACGGGCGGACTTCACGCTCAGGTCGCCAATGAAGCGGTTTGCATCGTCGGAAGAGGTTGCCAAGGTTGCATTGTTTTTGGCATCCGACGATGCCTCCTATGTAGTCGGCACCGAACTAGTGGTCGACGGTGGCATGACTCTGCTTCTATAGCGTGGACGATATGAGCAAGACAGAAAAAACGGACTTGATCCACACCAGTATCTGGTTGGAAGAACCAGAAGCCGACAATCCTTTTTCCGCCAGAGCTGCGTATTGCAACGGTTACGACGTATACGGAGAAGTTTTGCAGCAAGCGACGTACTTGGAGTATTTGTTTTTGCTGTTTCGGGGCGAGCGCCCCTCTGCCCCTGTATTGCGGTCGCTGGAAATCCTGGCCATTGCCATCGCCAATCCTGGCCCGCGCGACCCATCCGTGCATGCGGCCATGTCCGCCAGTGTCGGTGGGTCACCTGCGGCGGCCGCACTGATGGCTGCATTGGCCGCCGGTGCCGGAGTGTCGGGCGGATCGCGCGAGGTCTACCAAGCCATGCAACTTTGGGAGCAATGCGGGTGCGCGTTTGAGGCATGGCAAACCGCTCTGGATGCCCCTTCCGGGGGCGGCAAGATGCAAGTGTGGCCCGAGGCGGAGCATCCACCCGGTTTTGCTCCCTATGGAAGGCAATGCGCGCAGCCGGTTCTTCAAACCCTGGCGGCACTGTCGGCAAATGTGGGCAACGGATGCACGCGATGGTTGGCTGACAACAGAGATCGCCTTGAAGCCGTAGCGGATCACCCATTGGCAATGCCGGGCGTCATTGCGGCGGCTTTGACCGATGTGGGCTTCACCCCGACCGCCGGCGAAATGTTGAGCCTGTTGCTGCGTCTGCCTGGAGCCGCAGCACACGCCCTTGAGCAAGGGGAAAACGGATATCGTCGGTTTCCTTTCTTCTCGTTGGAAATAAGCAACGACCCCGGCCCGGTGCAAAAGAAAGTGGCGGAGGCAACATGAAAGAAGCGTCATTACTGGCGGCGTTTGAAGGCCCGCTGAAGACCGATATGGGCGGCTGCTTTCCCGGTGAGCGGGCGGTTTTTCGTGGCCACGATTTACATGCCGAATTCAGTCACGCGGACTGGATGGATCTTTACGTTTTTGGCATCACCGGGCGGCGACATAGCGTTGCGCAATTGAAAGTCTTGCACGCCATTTGGGTCAATACCAGCTACCCCGATCCTCGGCTGTGGAACAACCGGGTCGCAGCTTTGGCGGGTAGCGCCAGAAGCACAGGGACGTTGGCGATGAGCGCAGCCTTGGCAACCTCAGAAGCGGCCATTTATGGGCGCCAGATCGATATTGGAATTGCCGATTTTTTGGTGCGAGCCAGAGGCAGAGCCGAAGCGGGTTGGTCGGTGCCAGATATTGTCAGCGACGAGCTGCGTGATCGTCGCAGCATTGGCGGTTACGGCCGGCCGGTTGCCAAGTCTGCGCCTGACGAGCGCAATGCCACCATCTTTGCCCTGGCAGAGGAGTACGGTTGTGGCAATGGTGTCTATTTGAATCTGGCAAAGGAAATCGAGGCCGTGCTATTGGCCGGACGTTGGCGCATGCGCATGAACTATGCCGCCGCCGCCGCCGCACTGGCGTTGGACATGGGGTTGTCGCCACGCGAGTATTACCTGTACCTACTCCCCGCTTTTTTGGCTGGCATGTCACCGTGTTTTGTCGATGCAACCAGCCGTCCGGAACTAGCCACCTTTCCCCAGCGTTGTGCGTCGCTTGTCTATGAGGGAGTGCCCCGCAGAAGCTGGACAGCCTAGCCAATTTGCTGTTACCGTCGGTGTAACTTTGGAGGCCTATCATGCATGGATTGCGGTTGTTGTCGGTAGGGGTTGCTCTAGCGTGGTCCGGCGCCACCTGGGCGCAAGTGGACGCAGACAGCGAAGACTTGGTGCTCTCTTACGGTGACAAAAGCTTTGTCAGCATTTCAACCGGGACCAAACAGTTACTCAGAAAATCCCCTTCGACAGCCACCGTAATTACGGCGGAGGACATTGCCGCCATGGGCGCCACCACCGTGGACGAGGCTTTAGAGTCCGTGCCGGGTTTGCACGTCACTCGCGCTACTGTTTACAGTCCAAACTACGGGATTCGGGGCATCTTGACCGATTCCAATCCACATGTGCTGATGATGGTCAATGGCGTGCCCATGACCAGTGTATTTCAAGGAAACCGCAATGACATTCCGGTTTCATTGCCGACTGCCAATGTGGCGCGCATTGAAGTGATTCGTGGCCCCGGCTCGGCCTTGTATGGTGCGGACGCCTTTGCCGGGACGATCAATATCATCACCAAGACAGGGGATGAGTTGCAGGGGTCGTTCGTGGGGCTGCGTGCTGGTTCGTTCAATGGCTTGGACGCCTGGTTTCAGTACGGAGGCAAAGTCGGCGGTCTGGACGTTGCAGCTTACCTGAGTGCAGGACACACAAACGGCCAACGGCGCATCGTTCTGGAGGATGCGCAGACCGGAATCGATTCTTTAGGTTTTGCGCCTGCGGTATCGCTGGCGCCGGGTTCCGTCAACCTAGGGCACGACGATGTGGATGCACAAATCGACGTTGGGTTTGAAAAATTCAGATTGCGCGCAGGCTATACCTTGCGTGACAACGGTGGAGTCGGAGCGGGCGTCGCAGGTGCGTTGGATCCTGTTGGAAAGTATCGTACTGCGCGGTTCACCAGCGACCTGGCATGGACCGACGCCAATTTCGCGCCGGACCTGAGTCTCACGCTGCAAGCGGCCTATATGCATATGGCCAATGAAATCACGACCCCGCTCGTACTGTTTCCGAGTGGTGCTTTTTTCGGAAGCTTTCCCGTCGGCATGATTGGGGCGCCGAACAAGTGGGAGCGGCAGTTCCGCCTGTCTCTATCGACTGACTATTCCGGCTTTGTAGGCCATCGTGTACGCATGGGACTAGGTTCTGACACGATGGATATCTACAAGACCACGGAAACCAAGAACTTCACATTGTTGAATGGTGCGCTGCCATCGCCGTTACCCATGTATTCTGCCAGCGGTGCCAATCTCTATCTGTCGCCCCACGATAGAAACGTGAACTACCTGTACGTGCAAGACGAATGGAGTTTTGCGCGGGATTGGACCTTGACGGGAGGCGTGCGGCATGACCAGTATTCAGATTTTGGCAGTACCACCAACCCACGCCTCGCTTTAGTCTGGGAAGCCCGCCAAAACATGACCGCCAAACTCATGTATGGCACTGCTTTTCGGGCCCCGTCTTTTGTTGAGTTGTATGCAGCAGGCAATCCGGTGGCACTGGGCAGTTCCAACCTGAGCCCAGAAAAAATAAAGACCTTGGAAGGTGTCGTCTCTTGGCAGGTAGACCCCAACCTGGAAACGAGTTTGAGCCTATTTCGCCATGAAATTTCTGACTTGATTGGCGTCTCTGGAACGACGTATCAAAACACGGGAAAGCAAAACGGCAGTGGGGCTGAGCTGGAGGCCACGTGGGATCCATCCAAGAATATTCGTATCTCGGGTCATTACGCATTCCAGCAAAACATTGACCAAGTTACGCAGCAAGACTCGGGGTATGCGCCACATCGGCATGTGTACAGTCGGGCCGACTGGCGGTTCACGTCCAATTGGATGGTCAGTGGGCAAGTCAATTGGGTCGCTGAGCGCAAACGTGCTGCCGGTGACAGTCGTCCTGACGTACCCGACTACACCTCGGTGGATGTGAGCTTGCACGCGGACCGCATCAAGAAGGGCTGGGATTTCTCTGCATCCATCCGCAACCTCTTTGATGCCGATATCCGTGAACCCAGCAAACTTGGATCGGGCATTACCTTCGATTTGCCGATGCCGGGCCGCACGTTCTGGATTCAAGGACGAGTTTTCCTGTAGCAACTGGCGGTGGCGCGGCTATAGGTGGATAAAACCCAAAGTGGGTAAAGGCTCAGATTTTTACAAAATGCGGAATACAGAACACCCATTTGAAGCTGGTGTTCGGCTTGCTGCCCAAGGCTTCTTCGCTGACTGCTGGTTGCCTCCGCCCTCAAATTGAGGCAATATCCAGCCGGGAGTTTGAGTCAGCATTTGGGGGCGTGAACCATGACGCATCTTGGACAACTCACACTGCTGGCAGCCGGCGTGCTGTGTGCGCAGGCTGCCTTTGCGGAAAACTCTGCGGATGAGGACGACCTGCAGCTTGTCTATGGTGACAAGTCCACCGTGAGCATTGCGACTGGGAGCCCACAGACCTTGCGCCGAGCACCTGCCGTTGCTACCGTCATCAAGGCCGAAGACATTGCGGCCATGGGTGCCACGGATCTGGACGACGTACTGGAAACGGTGCCGGGCTTGCACGTCAACCGCGGTGCCAACGGGTACACGCCCTTATACGTCATCCGCGGCGTATTCAGCCAATACAACCCGCAGGTGTTGATGCTGCAAAACGGTGTTCCCATTACCACTTTGTTCATTGGCAACAAAGGCAATCTTTGGGGCGGTTACCCGGTGGAGCACATTGCCCGGATTGAGATCATTCGGGGCCCGGGCTCTGCGCTGTATGGTGCGGACGCCTTTTCGGGCGTCATCAACATCATCACCAAGTCTGCGGTGGAAACACGGGGAACCGAAATCGGACTGCGGGGCGGCTCCTTTGCCACCCGAAATGCGTGGATACAGCATGGCGGAAAGATCGGGTCTGTCGATGTAGCCGGCTATTTGCGCATTGGCAGCAGTGACGGCTATACCCAGACCATAGCGGCAGACGCGCAGACCCGGCTCGACAAGATTTTCGGGACACACGCCAGCCTCGCACCCGGCCCTGTGCGCACCGGCTACGACGCGGTCGACGGCAATCTGGACCTGGGGCTCGGCAAATGGCGAGCGCATGTTGGCTACAAGTTCCGAGACAACATCGGTTTGGGTGCCGGCGTCGCATCCGCGCTGGATCCCTTGGGGCGGGAACGCAGCGAGCGCATCACGGGGGATGTGTCGTGGTCAGACCCTCAGTTCGCCAAGGATTGGGGGCTGGGGTTGACCGCAAGTTATCTCTACTATGCCCAGATCCTCCCGGTGCCCCTTCAACTGTTTCCACCGGGTGCCAATCTTGGCGGTGGCGTGTCACCCAATGGCTTCTTGGGCGCTCCCGAGACCTGGGAGCGCCAGTTCCGACTATCCGCGTTTGCCACCTATTCAGGGTTTGCCGAACATAGCCTGCGTTTCGGTTCAGGGCATGACGACCTGGATCTGTACAAGACGGCGGAATTGCGCAATTTCAATTATTCGCCGGCCGGGGCGCTGGTTCCCATTCCTGGTGGTGGGCTGGTTGATTTTTCCAATAGCAATCCCTTCATGTTTCCCCACCGGCGCTGGATCGACTATGTCTACGCGCAAGACGAGTGGAGCTTTGCCAAAGATTGGGTTTTGACCACCGGTGTGCGGCATGACAGGTACTCGGACTTTGGCGGCACGACCAACCCACGTGTCGCCTTGGTTTGGGATGCGTCACTGGACATCACTGCCAAACTGATGGCGGGGCGGGCCTTCCGTGCGCCATCGTTCAACGAGGTCTACAGCATTACCAATCCGGTGGCGCTGGGCAATCCGAATTTGCTTCCCGAATTGGTGACCACGGTCGAGACCGCATTCTCATGGCAGGCGCGGCGTGATCTCCAGTTGAGCCTGAGCCTCTTTCGCTACGATATGAAGGACACCATTCGGCTGGTGGGAGGCAAGTACTTCAACACCGGGGCGGTGTATGGTGACGGTGGCGAATTGGAGGCCGTATGGGATACCAGTCGCAGTATGCGTTTGACCGGTAGCTACTCGTGGCAGGCTTCGATGGACGATGCGACGCACCAAGATGCCGGGTATGCACCGCACCACCATGTGTCCGGGCGTGCTGACTGGCGCTTCGTGGGCAACTGGATGCTGGGGGCAAAGTTGAACTGGGTGTCCGACCGTAGGCGCGCGGCCGGCGACACACGTCCCGCAATCGCCGACTACACCACGGTGGACCTGAACGTCAGCACTAGCGCCAAGCGCCAACAGTGGAGTTTTGCGTTGGGCCTGCGCAATATATTCAATGCGGACGTTCGGGAGCCCAGTGTTGCGCCGGGCACGGCGATTCCCAATGATTTGCCCATGGCACCGTTCTCTGCTTATCTGCAAGCCACCTACCGGATGTGACAGGTCGGTAAGAGCTTTATTAAAAAATACGCTCCTATTTTGATAGCTGTGCGATCTTGTTTCACGAGGGCTAGCGCCATATTTCATGGTGAATGTCGAAGTTTTGTCCAGAACAACCCCAAAATGGGGACAAACTCCCGCCCCCTTTACAGAAGGCTCATGCCGCCTTGTCACAAGCGGTAAGTCGCCTGCGCGTAGAGTACGCGCGGTGCCATTGGCAGATCGTAGGGGATAGCCGTTCCGGGTGCGACACTTGGCTCGCGTACATCGGCATTCAACAGGTTGCGCACACCACCCGACAATTCCCACTGTCTCTTTCGGCTCGATGTGCGCACCGTAATGTCCAGGGTGGCATAGTCCGCAATCTTGGGCCGAACGTCACCAGGAGGGCGATTGCGATCTGCAACCCAATTGATCTGCGTGCTGGTCATCCAACCTCCTGAAGCACGCCAGTCGGCGCGCGCATAAATATGGTGGTGGGGCGCGTATCCGGCATCTTGCTGGGTAGCCTCGTCAATGGATTGCTGCCAAGCATAGTTTCCGCTTACGCGCAAGCTGCGACTGAGATCCCACACGACTTCCAACTCGGCACCACGGCCGTTCTGGGCACCAGTATTGGCATATGTGCCAGCTACGTTGCGAATGAGGTCCTTCATGTCAAAGCGGAAAAGACTCAAATTAGCTTCCATGTCCGCGCGCACGCGCCATGCGATGGCAGCCTCCACCGTATTGATGGTCTCTGGTCGCAAATTGGGATTCCCCAGGGCCACGGGGTTGGTGATTCCATACACTTCGTTAAACGCTGGCGCGCGGAACGCACGCCCAGCCAGCAACTTGGCAGTGACGTCCAAGGTTGCATCCCACACCAGTGCGACCCGCGGGTTGGTGGTTCCCCCAAAGTCGGAGTAGCGGTCGTGGCGCACGCCCGTAGTTAACGTCAAATCTTTGGTGAAGTTCCATTCATCCTGTGCGTAAACATAATCCACCGTGCGCCGTTGGGGCTTGATGAATGGGGCAGTGTCGCTGAAGTCAAGAACAGGCGCTCCACCTGGAAGGGGTATGGGTGTGCCATTGGGTGAATAGGTGAAGTTTCTATACTCGGCGGTCTTGTACAGATTCAAGTCATCGTGGCCTAGCCCCAAGCGCAGGTTGTGGTTGGTGAAGCCAGCATAGGTCGCAAAGGCCGAGAGTCGTAGCTGCCGCTCCCAGGTTTCGGGCGCACCGACCATTCCATTGGGAAAGGTGCCAGTTGGGAGTGTGGTGCCGGGGCCAAGCAGTTGCAGATAGGTCGGTATCAATTGCGCATAGTGCAGATAGCTGCCCGTAAAACCCAAACCCCAATCGCGGGAGAGCTGCGGGTCGGTCCACGACAAGTCGGTCGTAATCCGCTCACTCTTTTCTTTGCCTACCGGGTCCAGCGCGGAAGCGATACCGGCGCCCGTTCCAACGTTGTCCCGCAACTTGTATCCAGCACGCAAGCGCCATTTCTCAAACCCAAGGTCGAAGTTGCCGTCAATCGCGTCGTAACCTACATTGGTGTTACCAGGGGCCAAGGACGCCCGGGTGCGAAAGAAGCCATCGGTGCGAGTTTGGGCGTCAGCGGCGATGGTCTGTTTGAAACCGTCGGTTTTTCCGATCCGTACATAGGCCGCCACATCCACAGGTCCCATCTTGCCGCCGTGCTGAAGCCAGGCACTTCCGGTATTGAAGGAACCTGCACGCAAGCCAAATTGGGTGTCCGGAGTATCGGCGGCAGTTTTGGTGATGATGTTGATCACCCCGGCATACGCGTCGGCTCCATACAGGGCAGAACCAGGGCCGCGAATGATCTCGATACGGGAGATGTGTTCCACAGGGTAACCGCCCCAGATGCCTCGGTTGCCGATGAAGATGGCGGTCATTGGAATACCGTTTTGCAGCACCAGCGTCTGTGGATTGAATTGGCTATAAATACCGCGAATGACATACAGCGGGTTGTACAAATTGGCGCTACGGGCGACGTGCATTCCTGGCACGGTCTCCAGCACCTCGTCCAAGTCGGTGGCGCCCATTGCAACAATATCCTCGGCAGTAATGACAGTAGCAACCGCAGGCGCACGGCGCAGGGCTTGCTGGCTGCCGGTGGCTATGCTAATTGTCGCTTTGTCACCGTAGACAAGCGCCAGTTCATCTTCGTCAGATGTTTCGGCAACTGCGCTCGGCGCATTGAGCAGGATGGACGAGGCGAGGACTGGTATGGCGTAACCAACGTACTTCATGATTCGTCTCCGTCAAGGTTTGGCAACTAGAGATTCGATTGTGAACTCACCGTTTGATAT
>Ga0066464_1000828_pt1 | contig 10027 bp, 9 predicted proteins | sample LakWasMe94_HOW11_2_FD_59583 | JGI IMG/M metagenome (GOLD analysis project Ga0066464, IMG submission 59583) | Freshwater sediment methanotrophic microbial communities from Lake Washington under simulated oxygen tension - Sediment Metagenome 94_HOW11 | ecosystem: Environmental > Aquatic >...
CAGAAAGCGGTGCGGGTCGCGCTCCAGGTAGGTGCGGTCCTTGAAGGTGCCGGGCTCGCCTTCGTCAATATTGACGGCCATCACGCGGGGTGCAGGCTGTTGGCGCACGATGCGCCACTTGCGCCCGGCCGGAAATCCTGCTCCGCCCAGGCCGCGCAGACCAGAGTCTTCCATCGCGGCCAGCACCTGCAACGGGTCGTATTCGCCCTGCACCACGGCTGCGGCCAGGCCATAGCCACCGTGGGCGCGGTAGGTCGCGTAGTCGGTATAGGCGGGCCTGATGTGCTGGTGCTTGGGCGGCGCAGTGACGCTTTGCTCGGCAAAATGGCTTGCTACAAAGTTGATAGTGCCATCCGCAGGTAATTCGAGGGCTAGCGGCCTATTTTTCATATGAGAAAGGGCCAGGTCGGTAATCTGGTCGCCCGTGGCATGGATCACCGGGCTCTGGTGCACGCTGGCCACCGGCGCCTGTTCGCAGCGGCCCAGACAAGGGGCGGCCACGACGCGAATGTCCGATGCGCCCAACAACGCAGGCAGGCGCGCCAGAATGTCCTGGGCGCCGGCCATCTCACAGGCCAGGCCGTCGCAGATGCGCACGGTCAGCGCGGGTGCGGCGGCATCGTCTTTCAAAATCTCGAAGTGGTGGTAGAAGCTGGCCACTTCAAAGACCTCGGCCATGGGGATATTCATCTCGCGTGCCAGGGCCACCAAATGGCGCTCAAACAGCGCGCGGTAGTGGTCGTTGAGCGTGTGCAGGTGCTCGATCAACAGATCGCGCCGGTGGCCGTCTGCGGGGCGCGCACCGATCAGCGCACGTACCTCTGCCAAGGAAATGTCGTCAGCTTGCCGGCCCTTGAGTTTGTTCTTGCTGCGGATGCGCTGGCGCATGTCGTCGGCAGTGGCCAGTGGAATGGGCTGGGTGTTGTCTAACGTGGGACCGGCAATTTTCATGGGATGGGGCAGCAATGCAATGCGCCACATTTTGCATGCATTGCGCGACCCCTCCACGTGCGGTTGTTAACGCCACAGCATGGACAGCCCACTACCCAGCGCGGCGAGCATGGCAAGCAGCACCACCGCGCCCAGTTCGGCGTCGCGGATCGGTGTGGCCGTGATAGCTGACGCGGGCGCTGAGAAGGGACTTAGACGCGCGCGGTTGGCGGGGGCGGGCGGGTTAGTCACGGCGTCGCCAGGCTACCACCCCTATAACCACGAGTGCGACCGCACTGAGGGCCACTGCTATACCCATCAGGCGTTGCAAGGGCCAGGCGTAAAAAAAGGCCCATGCACTCACCATCGAGAGTACGCCAGCCACGCGACTGAACCACAACAACGTGCGCGATTTGAATTCGGGCCAATGGGTATGCCAGGTCGCCGCCACTAAGCCAAAACCCACCGCCCATGTGCCAATACCGAACAGCGCCTCGAACAAGGCGCGCAGCCCGGTGTAGGCTGCCGCGCTGTCGGGCATGGCGGACACCGTCGGCAAGACCAGGCCCACCATGGCGTCGACGCTGACGAACAACAGGGAGGCAAGGGCAATTGCCAACCATCCCGCACCGGCCAGCGCGGCACCACGGCCACGTCGGGTGGTCGCCATCATCGCCGCGCCCACCGTCGCCAAGATGTCACTGGGTAGGCCAAATAGGCTAGCCGCGCGCATCCATCCGGCGCCTTGCGCCGTGGCGAGTTGCAGGGCGGAGTAGGACGGCCCGCCGGAGCCCGGTAATGCCGCCACTGGCCCGGCCATCGCGTAGCAGGCGCTGGTGGCAACAATGCCCAGCGCGCCAAGCGCCAGCAAAGCCGCCGCCACGCGGCCAAGGCTTGGATCATCGGTCATTGGCACATGGGCCATGGCACCATGGGCGGTGAGCGTTGCTGTCATGGCAATCCTTTCGGGGCGTTTCAATAAGTTGTTTAAGTTAACGGCGATAACTTTAACCACTAATGTTATCGTCGTCAACATCATGCAAAAACCTACCGCACTTGGCGCTGTCGAAAAAACTGCTTACCACCATGGCGACTTGAAGCGCGCGCTGGTTGATGCCGCTTGGCAGTTGGTCGAAACCGCTGGTTTGAGCAAACTGACCTTGCGCGAGGCCGCTCGCGTGGCGGGCGTGAGTGTTGCCGCGCCCTATCGCCACTTTGCCAACCACGAGGCCTTGCTGGCGGCCGTTCTGTCCAAAGGTTTTCTGGAACTGGCCCAACGGACCAGCGCGGCACGCGGCAGCGCGGCGCACGCATTGGCCGGGCTCGAAGCCGTGGGAGTCGCCTATGTTGACTTTGCGGCCGACCACCCCGCCATCTACCGATTGATGTTCGGACCGGGTTGCGACAAGGCTGCCCATCCAGAGTTGCTCCATGCCGGCCAGGAGGCGCTGGGCGTCTTGGTGCAAGCCGTGCAAGCCTGCCAGACCGCGGGCCTGGTCCCCAATCCCGACACAGAAACCGTGGCCTTGGCTGGTTGGTCACTGTGCCACGGCTTGGCCTCTTTGCACGCGGACGGCATTCTCGCTGCCACGCTACCGGGCAATGTGCGCGCGCGCGCGCGCGCGTTGGTGCGCATGTTGTTAGCGGGTATGTTGGTTCCAGGCGGGAAGCCTGAAGCCCACCCGCGGTCCATCACTCCTGACAGTGTCATCTCCGTACCCTGACACTATCGCTAATAGTGGCGGTAGAAGCGTTAACGCCACAGCATAGACAGCCCAATAACCAGCGCGGCGAGCATGGCCAGCAGCACCACGGCCCCCAGTTTGTGCTGCCAATGGTCGATGCGCTCAAAGGCCTCCCATTGCCCAGCCTGGGCCAGCGCATGGCGTTTGAACACCAGGTACACGCATACGGCATTGGCTACGATGGCCAGCAAACCGAATGCGATCTTGACGTGCAGCGCGGTGCTGGGGTGTGCTTGTTGCAGCAACAGACCACCTGTGATCAGCACCAAAGTAAAGGCAGGAATCTCGATGGCCAGGTCGACCCGAATGTGGAGCTTGGACAGTATCAGTTCGGCGGGCCGGCCCTGGCCCAGCAGCGCGCGCTCAAACAACGCCTCGGTCAGCACACAACCGAGCCACAGGCCGACAAATAACAAATGCAGGGGCAATACTACAGAAAGCATGGTTCTTCCTTGAATGAAACAGGCGACTAGTAAGCTGCTCAAAAAAAAAATGATTGTGCAAGACGTGGGAAATCAGTGCCAGTTGTGGACTTCCACAACTAGGGTTTTTTCGTAAAGTCTTGTGGTTTGTAGCGGTCCAGTTGCCCGATGCCCCAGTTGCGAACAGCGGGACGCGATTTGCTACTGAATCGCATTGTCGAGTGCCTGTTGACTTTTTGCCGCGCGTCGATGGTCAACTACCCAGCCAATTGCGCCATATACCACCGACCAAATAAGCGCGTTGAGTGCTTCTATCGGAACGCTCAATGTTTCTTCAATCACGGTGTGCGTTGGAACAAGACCGAGCGAAACTGCCAAGTCGTACCCGGGCGCTCCGTGGATCAAGTGTAGAACCAAGCCAATTATTCCGAGGACTGCGGCGATTGGCCCCAGGAAGAACAACGAATAGAGACCCAATGTGGCAGGTGAGATGACGAGCCCGAGCGCGAATCCTGAAGTACGCCACAGGTGCGCCGGTGCATAACGACGGGCAACAATGGCTACCGCGACGGGTATTAGCCATAGAGACAGGTTGAATAAGAACATGCTTGCTAACAAATGAAAGCGTCCTTGCCGTCCCGCGCGTGCTTTGCGTCGCAAGGGCCAGCAGGTAACACAGGCGTTGGTGTCGCATTGCCGATGGCGCGGCAAATATCGGCGTGGGACTGCATCCACTGCACTGCCAGCCCTCGGTTATCGTGCTTCCAGGGTGAAAACCGGGGTGAAAAATATGCCAGATACTGCGGCAATCCAAACCAGAATAAACCATTGCGTCCCCAGAAAAATCCCAGGGCGCTGCGCCAAGTCCGCCACTTGAACAACTGACCATCGCGGTACAGGCAATGCGCCGTCTGCAGCACGCTGTCCAAGGAAAATATCAGGCCCACGTATACATACCAGGCCACGCGCCGCGCGTAGCCGCCGCCAATGGCGTGGTAGACGTCAAAGGCCACGGACTTGTGCTCGGTTTCCTCGGCGGAATGCCAAGTCCAGAGGGTCTTCAATGGTTCCTGCGCGGCTTGAAGCCATTGGGGTTTTCCCAACACGCCGTCGGCTGCGATCGCCGTGAAGTGTTCATAGGCGGTCGTGATGGCCAGCTTGTTGCGGATGTGAAGCCCATGGGACATACGAATGCGCCAGGCGATGAGGGGTTCTATCCAGTGGTGCAGACCTTGTTTCACGAGATGCGCGTTGTACCGCGCATGCAGATGGCGGTGCGTGGCTTCCTGGCCAATAAAGCCTTTGGCCTGTTCTTTCAGCGCCGGATCGGCCAGCAGGGGCAGGGCCGCGCGCACGGTGTCAATAAAGTATTGTTCCCCCTGCGGAAAACTCATGGATTGCGCATTGAATAATTGCGTGCGAAACGCATCGCCACCCAGCCAGTGGCGGGCAAAGCCCCGCGACAAATCCATGCGCAAGTGGCGTATCTGCAAAGTGGGTGCGGCGGTCGCGTGGGGGAGTGAAGTTGTCATCGTCAATCGGTCCGTGGATGCAGAGACCGAGTGTAGGCAGAGCCTGGAAAACTACTTGCACGGAGCCGCCAAATTTGTACCGACGCGTCAATCCGATGGAATAAATAGTTTCTTGAAGTCGCTGCCGTCCAGGCGGTAGAGCCAAAATGCGGGGTCGTCGCTGGCAATTTTTTGCAAAAGTTGCAATGGCGGCAAGCCCACCATGTCGATGAACTCCCGGTGCATATGCGCCTGGTCGTAGTAGCCCGCGTCATGGGCGATGCGGGTCAAGTCTCCCCAGCCCACGTTTTGGTCCACGATCAGGGGCAGGCTCATGCCAAAGCGAGCGACCCGGCGCACATCGCGCAGGGTGACGCCAAAGGTTTCCAACACCCGGCGTTCCAATTGGCGTTGGCCGATACCAAAATGCTGCGACAACTCCACCATCGGGAAAAAGAGCTTTTGGCGCGCGGCCATGAACGCGGCCCCGATGGACGTGGTTCGGCTGGGGCGCAGGGTTTCCGTTAGAAATTGCTGGAACAGGTCTACACATGCGGGCAGATCGCGCGGCGTATCCATGCTGTGAAGGAAGCGCTCCACGGCCAGCGGATCCAGCACCTGCGCCAATGGCCGCACTTGCGCCAGAATGTCGCCGGGCCGAATGCCAAAGGCCTGCAGCAGTGCCCCGGCGCGCAAGCCCACGGACAAAAACACGGTCCCTGGTTGAAAGTCCACCCGTACCGGTGACATGAACGGGCCGCGCAAGAACATGCGATGGCTTGTGGTCTGGCTACCGTCGGGAAAGGTCACGCGCGCACCGCCACGTACATACAGGGTCAGTACCGGAAACAGGTTGGCGGCCAAGTGCGAGGCACCACCATCGGGCATGTCCACCGCCATTACATGCATCAACTGCCGCGCAAGCGCGGGGTGTGGCGGTAGAACCTGGATCTGCATGGGGCTATTGTGCTTGCGCGCGCAGGGCACATGTGTTGCATTCCAGAGCTACATGCGCAGGCCCTACTCCTGTCAGTATTCACCCGATCGGTAGTTGCCCAAGTACCAAAGGTGCCCCGCCAGGTTCTATGTCGCGAGCGGAATAAAGTGGGTACGGGGGGTATCTCCCGCGATATCCCAATCCGATTCTTGGGCGATCGCAAAGCGCGCCCGTCCGCTGGACTTGGCACGGTACATGGCAGCATCGGCGGCATTGACCAGTGTGTCGGGGGCCTGGTCCACCGCGGGTTGAACACTGGCCAGGCCAATGCTGCAGGTGAGTTGCGGAGCCGTGGGCGATGCCGCGTGGGCAATGGCTTCTTGTTGCAGGCGTTCCAGGCACTGCTGGGCCATGACGACTGCGTGGGCCAGGCTGGCACCGGGTAGCAGCATGACGAATTCCTCGCCACCGTAGCGCGCCACCAGTTCGCCCGCGCGGCGCACGCAATCGCCCAGCGACTGCGCCACGCGGCGCAAGGCTTCGTCTCCGGCGACGTGGCCATAGTAGTCGTTGTAGGGCTTGAAATGATCCACGTCGACCAATAGCAGGCTCAACTCGGTGCCATTGCGCACCGCGCGTTGCCACTCGGTCGCCAGGGTCTGGTCAAACAGACTGCGGTTGCCAATGCCGGTGACGCTGTCGGTAACGGATTGTTGGGCCAGCAGCCGGTTGGATTCTTCCAGGGCCCGGGTCTTGCGCACCAGGTCGGTCACGTCCACCCGCACGGCCACCAGGTAGCCTTCGGGCGTGCGGGTCTCGTAGGTATGGACCCATTGGTCACCGGCCAACTCTTGCAGCAGCGGCTCAGAACGGGTGCCGCGCGTGGCCATGCGCTGGGCCAGCCATTCTTCCTCGCGGCCCACGGCAGCCGGGATCAGCCCCTTTTCAATATTGCCGCGCACCAGTGGAATAAAGGTCTTGCCAATGTCGTCCGGGGTGTGCAAATTGGGGTGCATCAGGTTGATGCGCTTGTTGTACATGACCAGCCGGTCCTGCTCGTCGTAGATTTCCAGGCCGACGTCCAGTGTGTCCAGGCTGGAGGCCATCAGTTGGCGGGTGCGCACGGCCTCTTGTTGGGCGGCGTGCATGGCCAGTTGGTGCTTGGCAGCGGCGTCGGCCAGGTCCTGGACTCGGTCAAGGTCGCGCCGCGTGGCCTGCAAACGGTGCACTAGCCACAGGCCGCTGAGCAGCATTCCCAGCAGGCCAAGGGCCGCCAACCCCATGGGGCCGGACAGCGGTTGCTCGTGTGGCGCGGCGGCCAGCCAAGCCCAGGCGATGCCTTCGCATCCGATGGACAGGGCCGCCAAAAGCGCTGGCCCGACGGATCGGGTGTGATGCAGAGGAGTTGCCATGGTAGGGGCCGCACAAGCCCGGGAGTCGGTCAAATCCCGATTATCGACCTGAATCTGGCGTCGGTCTGACCCCGGCGCAGTCCATCGGCCACGCGGGGCCTTGCCGCCCCAGTGATCTATGGCAATACAAGCATCCAGCCCTCGCGGGCTGGACTTGGTGTGCTATCGAATAAGTAGCGGTTCTGGTTAGTTCACCATCACCAGTTTGCCCATGACGCCGCGCGAACCCATGTGGGCGTAGGCGGCCTTGAGCTCGCTCATGGGCATGGTGCGGTCGATGACCGGCTTGATCTTGCCCTGGCCGTACCACTGGGCCAACTCACCCATCATCGCGGCGTTGGCCTTGGGTTCTTTCTTGGCAAAGTCGCCCCAGAACACGCCGACGATGGAGGCACCCTTGAGCAGCGCCAGGTTGAAGGGCAGCGCGGGGATGGGGCCGGAGGCGAAACCCACCACCAGGTAGCGGCCACGCCAGGCGATGGAGCGGAATGCCGGCTCGGCAAAGTCGCCGCCCACGGGGTCGTAAATCACGTCCGGGCCCTTGCCGTCGGTCAGCGCCTTGATGGCATCGCGCAGGTTTTCGGTGGTGTAGTTGATAGTGGCGTCGGCACCAATCTTCTTGCACAGGTCGCATTTTTCTTGCGTGGACGCTGCGGCAATCACCTTGGCGCCCATGGCCTTGGCGATCTGGATGGCCGAGGTGCCCACACCACCGGCGGCGCCCAGCACCAGCACGGTTTCACCGGCCTTGAGCTGGGCCCGGTCCACCAGCGCGTGGTAGGAGGTGGCGTAGATCATGATGAAGGCCGCGGCGTCCACCATCGGAAAGCCCGGGGGCAGGGGCATGCACAGGGCTGCGGGGGCGATGGTGTGGGTGCCAAAGCCGCCCGTGCCACTCAGGCAGGCCACGGGTTGGCCGACCTTCAGATGGGTCACGCCTTCGCCCACCGCCTGCACGATGCCGGCGTATTCCGAGCCCGGCACAAAGGGCAGGGCGGGCTTCATCTGGTACTTGTTTTGCACGATCAGGATGTCGGGGAAGTTCAGGCTGGCGGCCTTGATTTCCAGCAGCACCTCGCCGGCCTTGGGCGCCGGTGTGGGCAGTTCTTTCCAGTTCAGGGCGTCGATACCGGTGGGGTTTTCGCAAAGCCAGGCGTGCATGAGGGTCCTTTTAATCAGTTGGGGACAGAGCTAAAGGTCTGTCCCACAAGGTTCACGATTGTTGGCGGCATCATAGGCCGAGGTCATTGCGAAAAATGTCTCTCGGGCGACCCGGCGCGGTTACATCCGGGGTTCTTTGCGGCCCCCTACAATGGTCCTTCAACCCCCCAAGACCTATGAAAATTCTGATTTCCAACGACGACGGATACCTGGCCCCTGGCTTGATGGCGCTGTACGAGGCGCTAAAGGATGTGGCCGAGGTCGAGGTGGTAGCGCCGGAGCAAAACAACAGCGCTAAATCCAACGCGCTGACGCTGCATTCACCGCTGTACGTCACCCGCGCCAGTAACGGGTTTCGTTTTGTGAATGGCACGCCGGCGGACTGCGTGCACGTCGCTCTGACCGGTTTGCTGGACTACCGGCCCGACCTGGTGGTCTCGGGTATCAACAACGGCGCCAATATGGGGGACGACACCATTTACTCGGGCACGGTGGGCGCGGCGATGGAGGGCTTTTTGTTTGGCATTCCGGCCATTGCGTTCTCGCAGGTGGACAAAGACTGGCACCACCTGGACAGCGCCGCACGCAAGGTGCGTGAGCTGGTGCAATCCATGGTGCAGCAGCAGTTGATCACCCACTCGCCGTTCCTGTTGAATGTGAATATTCCGAACAAGCCTTATGACGAGATCGGCAGCATGAAGCTGTGCCGCCTGGGCAAACGCCACGCGGCAGAAAAAGTCATCCAGCAAAAAAGCCCGCGCGGCGAGACCATGTACTGGATAGGCGCGGCCGGTCCGGTCAAGGACGATGCCGATGGCACCGATTTCCACGCCACGGCCCAGGGCCATATGTCGATAACACCGCTGAAAGTCGATTTGACCGACCACGACAACCTGGGTTACTGGGCGCAGACGGCATCGCGTTTGGCGGGCGCTGCGCCAAAAACCGCGCCATGAAGCAACGCCCGTCGTTTCCCGCACGGCTGGACACCACGCTGGCCAAGAATCGGCCCAATGCCCATGGCGTGCCTGCGCCCACGGCGGCTGCGGTCACGCCACCGCCCCTGAGAAGCGCGCCGACAGCGCCGAACAACAAGCCTGCTGCCGCGAAACCAGCGGCGCCGCAAGGCCACGGCATGGAGTCCAGCGCCGTGCGGGCACGCATGGTGCACAAGCTGGCGGCCGGGGGCATCAGCGATGCCCAGGTGCTGGCCGCCATGGGCACGATCGAGCGGCACCGCTTTGTCGACAGCGCGCTGATCAACCAGGCCTACGAAGACACCAGCCTGCCGATTGGCCTGGGCCAGACCATCTCCAAACCCGGCGTGGTGTCACGCATGCTGGAGCTGCTGCGCAATGGCCACAGCGGCAAGTTGGGCCGGGTGCTGGAGATTGGCACCGGCTGCGGCTACCAGGCCGCAGTGCTGAGCTGCCTGGCCACCGAGGTCTATAGCATCGAGCGTTTGCGTGGTCTGCACGACCGTGCCCGCGACAACCTGCGCCATCTGCGTCTGGCCAACTTGCACCTGCTGTTCGGCGATGGCATGGTGGGCTACCCCAAGGGCGCGCCCTATGCGGCCATCATCGCCGCGGCCGGGGGCGAGGCCGTGCCCCAGGCCTGGGTCGACCAATTGGCCGTGGGCGGGCGTTTGGTGGCGCCGGTGGTTACCGTGGGGGCGCCGGGCTCGGCCGGTGGTGCCCAGGCCCTGTTGGTGCTGGACAAAACGGCCCAGGGCGTGCGCCAGACTCTTTTGGAGGCCGTGCATTTTGTCCCCCTAAAATCGGGTGTTGCTTGAAGGAAGTGCTTATGTTTGGTTTTTCGCGTCCCGTGTTGTGTTGGCTGTCGGTGGCTGCGGCGTTGACCTTATCCGCCTGTGGCTCCACACCCATCAACCGCGCGCCGGTAGAAG
>Ga0066464_1000829_pt1 | contig 10026 bp, 6 predicted proteins | sample LakWasMe94_HOW11_2_FD_59583 | JGI IMG/M metagenome (GOLD analysis project Ga0066464, IMG submission 59583) | Freshwater sediment methanotrophic microbial communities from Lake Washington under simulated oxygen tension - Sediment Metagenome 94_HOW11 | ecosystem: Environmental > Aquatic >...
GACCCCGGCCCGCGGCGACCCATTGAGCCGTCGCGCGACTTGCTGGAGCAGCGCATCTCCCGTATGGCGTCCCAGCGCATCGTTGAGTTGCGCGAATCGGTCTATGTTGACGAGGACAACGCCGACCCGGTGCAAGTCAGTCTGCGTGGCTTGGATGAATTGGCTCAGCCTGTCCTCGAACAAGCTTGCGTTTGCCAAGCCAGTCAGCGCGTCGTAGTACGCCAGGTAACTGAGTCGCTCCTCGTTGTTGATGAATTGCAAGGCAAAGTTGAGATCGCCAACCAGTTCGTCGAGCAATTTGACCTCTTCGGCATCAAAGAAACCCTTGGTATCGGCAACCAGGACCATCACGGCAACGACACGCCCATCCGACATCAGCGGCAGCGCGGCCACCGCGCGATGGCCATTTTGCAGCAAGTCGATCACCAACGGGGCCAGCGCATCGTCTGCGGTGATGTCATTGCAGATGACCGCCCGCTTCTCGCGCACGGCGACACAGGCCGGCCGCGCGCTGTCGACTGTGCCGTCGCGTGCCGTCAGGTGAATGCGCTCTATCAAGCTGCGCTCGCGACCGCACCACGCCACGACTTCCCCGTCCAGGGTCTCGGGGTCAATGGTCCCGATCCAGGCCATTCCGAATGCACCCACTTGCACCGCGATTCGGCAGACCTCGTCAAACAGCGCGTCGCGCTTGTGGATGCGCGCGATGGCCGCGTTAATCCCACTCGAAAGAGAATAGATCCGGCTCAGGCGCAAGACCTTGTTCTGCGCCAGCAGGCGTTCGGTCACATCGTGCGCGAGAACGAATTTGCAGGCGTGTTCGCGAAACCAGAGCGGGTGGGAGCTTATTTCGACATCGATGATCGCGCCGTCCTTCTTGAGGTGACGCCACACCCCCGACTTTTCGATCTTTGGCTCTACGGGTTTTTGTAAATTCGCGTCGAGTCGTTCGAGCTCTTCGGGTGGCCGGATGTCACGGATGGTCATGCCCAGAAACTCGGCTTCGGTATAGCCGTAATGTGTCACCGCGGCCGTATTGACCGCCATGAACCGCAGTGTCTCCAGGTCATATACCCACATGGGAACGGGATGGGCCTGGAACAGGGCGGAAAACGACGCGTCGTCTTGACTAATCATGGCACCCCCCCCAGCAAGAACCTTGCTTGACTGCCATGCAGCATAGCGCAACGCAAGCTCGGGCGCTGGCATTTGTAGATCGCAGGAACGGATGGGCCCGCTTCGGCGTTTGCGTTACAAGAGAAAAATGCCGCTAGCCCCCGTGAGATAAGCGCAAGCAGCTACAATTTATGTAGCAAATTGAAAACTAGCTAACCTCGAACGCCACCAGCGGAGCCTTGTCCGCATCGATCTGGCAGCCCAGTGACAACTGGCCAAAGCCCACCAGAAAGCACTCGGTGCGACGCAGCGCCACCGCTTCGGCCTGGTTACCAAAATACACCCAGGTGCCAAAGCTGGACGCATCGGCCAGCACGATCTGCCCACCCCGGCTGCGGATAGTGGCGTGCACGCGGGAGACGCGTGGGTCCAGCACCGGCAGCGACGCCTCGGTGGAGCGGCCTATGGTGATGCCCGTGGTGGTCAACTGGAAGACCTGTGTGCGGCCCAGCAGTGTCAATGACAGGGTCTGGTGCACATTGGGTGTGTACATGGACATGCCCATGGCTGTGGCATCCAGATCGCGGTCAGTCTGCCACTCGACGCGGTAAATGTGGGAGGTCTGGGCCTTGCCGCGCAGGTGCATGGGGCCCAGGCTGCGCAGCAGCGGGCGTTGGGCGGCCACCAGTTCGTCCCACACGTGTTGGGTGGTCAGGATCTGGTCCGCCCCGGCCAGATCCGCAAGGCGGGATGCACTGTTGACCGCATCGCCAAAGCAGTCGCCGTCGATTTCGACCAACTCGCCGGACTCCACGCCCATTTGCATCTGGATGGGTGTGGTGCCGCCCGTTGGAATGACCGGGTCGCTCTGAAAGCGTGACTGCAGGGTGACACAGGCGGTGATGGCGCTACCGGCATCGGGGAAGACGGCAAACACGCCATCGCCCAGCAATTTGACGACGCGGCCACGGTGCTCTTCAAACACTTTGCCCAGCAGCCCGGTCAGGCGGTTCATCAGCAACGATGCGTTGGCGTCGCCCATTTGCTCAAACAAACCCGTGCTTCCAACGATATCGGCAAAGACAACGGTAGGCATCAATGGACTTTCGACAGGAATATGTAAGGCGCGCGCCGCCTACTGGACGGGGTTTGGGAGATCGTATCCGGTTCAACTAAGGCGCGCAATAGAACCTAAAGTGGAGCTGATTTTGCCGCAACGAGTAGGCTTTGGTCTGCTAGCATGCCCCTACCGGTGCATTTTTCCGATGTTTTTCCCTGGTTTTCGATTGGAACATGGCGGATATTGAAAAATTAGGTCGATACGAGATCATTCGCGTGCTGGGCAAAGGCGCGATGGGTGTCGTCTATGAAGGGCGCGATCCCAACCTGGACCGGCGTGTGGCGATCAAGACCATACGGGTGCAGAGTCTGACCCCGGAAGCCGCCGCGGAATACGAAGGGCGCTTTCGCACCGAGGCGCGCTCCGCGGCCCGCCTGCACCACCCCAATATCGTCAGTGTGTTTGACTCCGGCCAGGACGATGACGTTGCCTATTTGGTCATGGAGTTCATCCAGGGCCAGGATCTGAAGCACCACCTGGAAAACGGCGCACGGTTCTCGGTGCGCTCGGCGATCGTCATGGTGCACGAGCTGCTGATGGCCTTGGACCACGCCCACCGGCAAAACGTGGTGCACCGCGACATCAAGCCCGCCAATATGCTGATCGAGACCACCGGCCGCATCAAGCTGACCGACTTTGGCGTGGCCCGCATCCAGGAGCCCGACGAGACCAATCTGACGCAGGTGGGCGGCGCGGTGGGTACACCCAAATACATGTCGCCCGAGCAGGCCAAGGGGCTGCGTGGCGATTCCCGCTCTGACGTGTTCTCGGCCGGCGTGGTGCTGTACGAGCTGCTGACCGGCGCCTTGCCCTTTGACGGCGAAAACCAGTTCATCATCATCCACCAGATCGTGGGCCATGAGCCCAAGCGACCCAGTGAGCTCAACCCTGAAGTGCCCGTGACGATGGACGAGGTCATGGGCCGGGCCATGGCCAAGAACCCGGATGAGCGCTACGCGACGGCGCGCGAGTTTGCGTTGGCACTGCGGGGCGTGGCGCAGCAGATTGGAGCGGCCACGGGCACCCAGCCCGCGGATGTGGCGGGTGAATTGGGGCAATACCAGGCCAATCGCACGCCCATGGTGGTGGCGGCGCTGCGCGACGGCTCCAGCACCGGCATCTTTGGCCCCAGCGCCGATGTGGCCATGATGACCACGGTCAACCACGAGGCCGAGCTGGGTGCCTGGAACGAGATCAAAGATTCCACCAACACCCGGGATTTTGCGAACTACCTGCAGCGCTTTCCGTCCGGGGTCTATGCCCGCCGCGCCCAGACCAGGATGGACCAATTGGCGCTGGACGATACCTCGACGCGTGCCAAGACCGAGCCGCAGTTTCGGCCGCCCCCGCTCGACGAGGTGGACCTGGACTCGACCATAGGTCCGTTTGAGCACACGCTGCCCATGGAGGAGGGGACCACTCCGCAATCCCCGAGCAAACCGCCAGTGGCGCCACCGAAGGCCAGCAAGAAGCAGGACCCTGCGGCAAGCGAGCGCTCTAGCAATCCCAAAGCCCCCGCAGCGGCAGACAAGCCCAAGACCACGACGCCCCGGCGCAAGACCTGGCCGTTGCTGGCCGTCGGTGGTGTGTTGGTCGGGCTGTTGGCGTTGGGCTTCTTGTTCAGGCCCGGCCACCGGGTTGAGGCCGAACTGGACGTCAAACCCAGCCTGGCGCCGAACGAAGAACTGATCCCTTCGTCACCGGCGGCACAGCCAACGACTCCGGTACCGGGCGTGGCGGCGGCGCCTGCGTCGGCTGCGGCGTCTGCGCCCGGGCCTGCGGCCTCCAGCGCGGTAGCAGCCGCTTCCACCAGCGCGTCCAAACCGGCCGCGGCCGCCTCGCGGCCGGCGCATGGCGCGTCCAAACCCACAACGGCGGCATCCGCAGCGTCTGCAGCGTCGGCTGCTGCGTCGAATGCTTTGCGACCCGTCAAACCCAAGGCCAGTGCGCCGTCTGCGGGAAATGGGCCAGACGGTGCACACGAGTCCACACCGGTGGCACCCACGCCACCGCCCGCATCCAGCAATGGCGCGGGCCCGTCCGCAGCCGGTCAGGTCTGTGCGGACAAGGTGTTTATCTTCCGTATTGCGTGTATCGCCGAGCAGTGCAAGTCAGACCGTTTCCGGCAGACCAGCGAGTGCCTGCGTTTCAAGGAGATGGAGCGTAAGCGCGAAGAAGAGCGCAACGCCCACCAGCGCTGACCGTTTTCGTACCAGACTGCAGGCGGTCTGTTAGGCCCGGGTGCCGCCGCGCTGCTTGCCGAACTTCCACAGCGCCAGGCCACCGAACAAGACCGCAAAACCCAGTTGCGCCAGCATCGGCGCCCAGGCCGCGTCCAACGGCAGGCCGCGCCAGGTCATGGCGTCCAGCCCATCCACCGCCCAGCGGGTCGGCACCGCCAGGGTCAGGCTTTGCAGCCATTGCGGGAACAGAAAGGCCGGCACCCAGGCGCCGCCCAGCATCACCATGATCAGTGTGGCAAAGGTGGCCATGCCACGTGCCGCTTCCGGGGTTTTACCGAAGGCGGCAATCAGCAGTCCAAAGGTGGCGGTTACCAGCGCGAAGCACACGGCCACACCGAGAAAGCCCAGCATGCTGCCGGCCACCTGCACCTGGAAGAACAAGGCCGCCACGGTAAAGATAAACAGCAGCAGGCCCAAGGCAATCAGTGCGGCGGACGTGGCCCGGGCCGTCAGCACCGTGGTCACGGTGATCGGTGATGCCAATAACCGGTTCCACAAGCCTTGGCGCTGCGCCAGCAGCACGCCAATGCCGGCGTCTATGCCCATGAACAGGATGAACTGCACCGCCATGCCGGCAAACGCATGGGCGTAGCCATTGTATTTTTGGGGGCCCGCGCTCATGGCCTGGTCGGTGGTGGTGAAGGGCATGGACAGGCCAGCCGCACGCTCAGGTTGACCCTTGTCGGTGTCGGCGGTCTTGGCCGCTGCATTACGCGTCTGGAAGGTGCGCACGCTCTTCAAGAACTCTTGCAGTTCCGCACTGCGTGGGTTGTTGGACGCCTCTTTTTCCAGCTCGGCAATGTTCTCGTCCACCATCTTTTGGCCACCGGCGCCGCTGAACATTTCGGCACTGACGTTTTGCATCACGTGCTGGGTCAGCATGCCTTTGACCATGGCCAACACGGCTGACTGCGATGGGTCGTAATAGATGGTGATTTCGGGTTTGGCCTTGGTGCCAAACAGGGCCGCGCCTGCGGCGTCGCCAAAGCCTGCGGGTATCACAACGGCCGCATTGAGTTTGCCCTTCAGCACTTTTTCCTGCGCCTCGGCCAACGGCATTTCCAGCACGGTGAGGGCGGTGTCCGTCTTCAAACCGGCGACGATCTTTTGGCTGGTTGGGCTGTTGTCTTGCGACACGACGGCAACATTGATCTTGGCGTTCTCGGTCACGCCAGAGCCACCAAACAGGTAGCCAAAAAAGGCCCCCAACACAATCGGCATGATCAGGTTCAGCAGCAGGGCGCGGCGGTCGCCGAGGAACAGGATCAGGTCTTTGCGAACCAGTGCAATCAATGCGGTCATGGGCGTGGTCTCAGGAATGGAATCGATTGGCGGCGGGGTATCAGGCGTCGCGCAGCGAGCGGCCGGTCAGTGTCAGGAAGATGGCTTCCAGGCTGGTGCGCGCGGTGGAGAACTGCGCCGTGCGGCAACCTTGCTGGGTCAACCACAGCATCACGTCTTGTGCCTGGTCCGCCGTGCTCAGGCCAATCAACAAGTCTGAACCTTCGACAGTGACCTCCGCAACGGCCGCAAGGGACTTCAGTGCGTGCAAGGTGTGCTCGGGAACCGGTGCCAGCGGCGTGACGCGCAGTGCGGCCTGGGCTGGCAGGCGCTGGTACAGCGCGGCGGGCGACTCGTCGGCAATCACCACGCCATGGTCGATGATGACGATGTGGTCGGCGAGGCGTTCCACTTCTTCCATGTAGTGGCTGGTGTAGATCAGCGCGCAGCCTTGGCGTTTCAGGGCCTCCAGGCTGTCAAAGATCGCGTTGCGGCTTTGCGGGTCCACGCCCACGGTGGGCTCGTCCAGAATCAGCAGTTGCGGCGTGTGCAGTAGTGCGGCCGCGATATTGAGCCGACGCTTCATGCCGCCGGAAAACGTGGACGGTTTGTCGGCCAGGCGGTCGCTGAGCTGCACCAAGTCCAGCACTTCGGCGCAGCGCTTTTTGAGTGTGGCGCCGGTCAAGCCGTACAACGCACCAAAGATGCGCAGGTTTTCCCGCGCCGAGAGTTCGTCGTACAGGGCCAGGTCTTGCGGCACCAGGCCCATTATTTGCTTGGCAGCGTTATTGCCCTGCGCCATCCGTTGCCCGCCCAGCATCACCTCGCCCTGGTCGGGCTGGAGCAGGCCGCTGATCATGCCGACCGTGGTGGACTTGCCCGCGCCGTTGGGGCCCAGCAGGCCCAGGGTCTGCCCTTTGGCCAACTGAAACGACACGGCCTTGACCGCCTGTCGGTTGCCAAAGGACTTGTGCAGGTTGTTGACGCTGAGCAGGATGTCGGGCATGGGGCGGTAAGGGGTTTCTAAAGTGGGCGCAAGCGTAGCACAGCCCAACCACGTGCCGGCGCCTGGCCCCGGGCAGGGCGCCCCGGGGCTTTGTGGCACACTGGGCCGCTCAAAAAGTGCGACAGCGCTTGGACGTCAGGAGAATGCTTGAGTGAATATCAAAAGCCAAAAAGACTTTTTTTCCGGCCTCATGTTCATGGGGGTTGGAGTGGCCTTTGCCTGGGGGGCCAGCGGCTACAGCATAGGCAATGGTGCACGCATGGGGCCGGGCTACTTTCCGCTGGTATTGGGGGTACTGTTGGCCGTGTTGGGTGGTGTCATCACCTTCAAGGCGCTGGTCGTGGAAACCGTGGACGGTGACAAGGTCGGTGCCTTTGCCTGGAAGCCGCTGGTCTTCATCATCCTGGCCAACCTGGTGTTTGGCGCCATGATTGGTGGCCTGCCCATCATCCATTTGCCGCCCATGGGCCTGATTGCCGGCATCTATGCACTGACCTTTATCGCCTGCCTGGCCGGTGACGCATTCAAGTTCAAGGAAGCGGTTGTGCTGGCCACGGTTCTGGCCGTCATGAGCTACCTCGCCTTCATCAAACTGCTCAACCTGCAGTTCCCCGTTTGGCCCGCCTTCCTTGGCGTCTGATTAGGACTATTCTCAATGGACTTGTTCAACAATCTGGCGCTGGGTTTTGGTGTGGCGTTCACGCCCGTGAACCTGATGTATGCCTTCGTAGGCTGTTTCCTGGGCACCGTGATTGGCGTGTTGCCCGGCATCGGCCCGCTGGCCACCATTGCCATGCTGTTGCCCGCTACCTATGCGTTGCCGCCGGTTTCGGCCTTGATCATGCTGGCGGGCATTTACTACGGTGCGCAATACGGGGGGTCGACCACGGCCATTTTGGTCAATCTGCCGGGCGAGTCTTCTTCGGTGGTGACGGTGATTGACGGCTACCAGATGGCGCGCAATGGCCGGGCCGGGCCGGCCTTGGCGGCGGCTGGTTTGGGCTCGTTCTTTGCCGGGTGCGTGGGCACGCTGATTCTGGCGGCCTTCGCCGCACCGCTGACCGAACTGGCCTTCAAGTTTGGCCCGGCCGAATATTTTTCCTTGATGATTTTGGGCCTGATTGGTGCCGTGGTGCTGGCCTCGGGTTCGCTGCTCAAGGCGATTGCGATGATTGTGTTGGGCTTGTTGTTGGGCATGGTGGGCACCGATGTGAACTCCGGTGTGCCGCGCTTCAGCTTTGACATTCCCGAGCTCACCGATGGCATCGGTTTCATCGTCATTGCGATGGGCGTGTTTGGCTATGGCGAGATCATCAGCAACCTGGGCAAGCACGAAAGTGAACGCGAGGTGTTTACCGCCAATGTGACCGGCTTGTGGCCCACCAAGGAAGACTTCAAGAACATGGTGCCCGCCGTGTTGCGCGGCACGGCCTTGGGCTCTTTGCTGGGCATATTGCCCGGCGGCGGCGCGGTGATGGCGGCCTTTGCCGCCTACACATTGGAAAAGAAAACCCCCTTGCGTCCCGGTGAGGTGCCGTTTGGCAAAGGCAATATCCGCGGCGTGGCGGCTCCCGAGTCGGCCAACAATGCCGGTGCCCAAACATCGTTTATCCCCTTGTTGACGCTGGGCATTCCGCCCAATGCCGTGATGGCTTTGATGGTCGGGGCCATGACCATCCACAACATCCAACCCGGCCCGCAGGTCATGACCAACAACCCCGAACTGTTCTGGGGACTGATTGCGTCCATGTGGATCGGCAACCTGATGCTGATCGTGTTGAACCTGCCCCTGATCGGCATCTGGATCAAGCTGCTCAGCGTGCCCTACCGCTGGCTGTTTCCGTCCATCGTGTTGTTTTGTGCCATTGGCGTGTATTCCACCAACAACAGCACCTTTGATATCTGGATGGTGGGCCTGTTCGGCTTTATTGGCTACCTGTTCATCAAGCTCGGAGCCGAGCCGGCACCGTTATTGCTCGGCTTTATTTTGGGGCCGATGATGGAAGAATATTTGCGCCGCGCGCTGTTGCTGTCTCGGGGTGACTGGAGCGTGTTCATTACGCGCCCCTTGTCCGCCAGTCTGTTGGCAGCCGCCGCGCTGTTGCTGGTGGTGGTGCTGCTGCCATCGGTCAAATCCAAACGGGAAGAAGCTTTTGTCGAAGATTGAAGTGTTGCCACAGCATACGCAGCGGGTTGCGCTGCACAACGAAATCCACGCCCGGCCGCCCGAGGCCATGGAGGTGCCGCTCAGCATTTCGCATGTGGTCATGGTCTGCGACGCGGACCAGCGCGAGGCCAGTTGGGCGCATATGGCGGCCTTGGCGCGCGACCACCACCTGCCCGAACCCGTGGCCGGCTCCACCCATGTGCGCATGGACATGGGCCCCTACCGCGTGCGCTGGGAACTGCACACCGAGTTTGTGACCTGGACCTTTATGCGCAAGCTCGTTGATGCGCATTTTGGTGAGCGTGAGCCCGAGGCCGCCTTGGACGCCGTGCCACAGCGCTGGTTTGCCGCGCTGCCAGGCCAGTGCCTGGCCAATCTGCACCTGTGGGTGTTGCCGAGTGCGGCCTTTGAGTCGGGTTCACTGGTCAAGCACGTGTTGTACGAGGACACGTTGGTGGCCTCTACCGTGGCCGATGGCTTTGCCGAGGTCTACACCGACTTTGCCGTGCATGCCGACGGCTTTTCGCGCATGGTGCTGCTGGCCGGCGCCATGGCGCCGCGCAGGCTAGGGCGCCTGGTGCAGTGTTTGCTGGAGATTGAAACCTACCGCATGGCAGCGCTCTTGGGCCTGCCCGCCGCGCGCGAGGCTTCACTGGTGCTGGCCTCTGCCGAGCGCGAACTGGCTGAACTGGCGCAGGCCATACGTTCAGCCACCCGCAACGACGAGCCTCTGCTGCTGGACCGCCTGACCCGTCTGGCCGGCGAGGTGGAGAGCCAGCACGCGGCCACGCACTCGCGTTTTTCCGCCAGTGCCGCCTACTTCGAGCTGCTGGACAAGCGTATTGCCGACATCACCGAATCGCGCCTGGCCGGCATGCAAACCATTGGCGAGTTCATGGACCGGCGCTTGACCCCCGCACGCAGCACCTGCGCCTGGTCGGCGCGCCGGCAAGACGCGCTGTCGCAGCGCGTCTCGCGCATCAGCAACCTGCTGCGCACCCGGGTCGAAATCGAACAGCAGCAGAGCAGCCAAGCCCTGCTGGCCACGATGAACAGCCGCCAGGACATCCAGATCAAGCTGCAGGCCACGGTC
>Ga0066464_1000839_pt1 | contig 9900 bp, 8 predicted proteins | sample LakWasMe94_HOW11_2_FD_59583 | JGI IMG/M metagenome (GOLD analysis project Ga0066464, IMG submission 59583) | Freshwater sediment methanotrophic microbial communities from Lake Washington under simulated oxygen tension - Sediment Metagenome 94_HOW11 | ecosystem: Environmental > Aquatic > Freshwater...
TGTGCCGGACCGCAGCATTGGCATTTTCAACCTGCGTGGTCTCACGCTGTTCGTGCTCTATGTCGCCGGTGTCGTATCGGCGATGGCCGTGGCCTGGGTGTTCAAGCGCATCTGGATGAAGAGCCGCTACCAGCCGCTGATGCTGGAGTTGCCTCCCTACCGCATGCCCAGCCTGCGCAACCTGGCGCTGGGTTTGTGGGAACGCGCCCGCATCTTCTTGCAGCGCGTGGGCACCATCATCTTTTCACTGATGGTCGTGCTGTGGTTCTTGTCGACCTACCCGGGCCCACCGGAAGGTGCGACGGGGGCTGCCATCCAGTACAGCATGGCCGGCATGCTGGGCCACTTTCTGGAGCCCCTGTTTGCGCCCATTGGTTTCAACTGGCAGATTTCCATTGCGCTGGTGCCGGGCATGGCGGCGCGTGAAGTGGCCGTGGGCGCATTGGGCACGGTGTATGCGCTGTCGGCCGCCGGTGACGCGGTGGCCAGCTCCTTGGCTCCGGTGATCGCCCAGGGCTGGTCGCTGGCAACGGCATTCTCGCTGCTGGCCTGGTATGTGTTTGCGCCGCAGTGCATTTCCACCTTGGCGGTGGTGAAACGCGAAACCAACTCCTGGCGCTATCCCGTTGTGATGGCCACGTATATGTTTGCCTTGGCCTATCTCGCGTCTTTTGTGACCTACCGCCTGGCGCTGTGGCTGGGGAGTTGACCGCCATGACTGCGCAACAGGGAATCGTTTTCGTGCTGGTATTGGCCTGCAGCGGCTATGCCCTGTGGACGCTGATGCCCACCGCTGCCCGGCGTTTTCTGGCCGCTCGCCTGCAACACCTGCCGCTAGGGCCACGGCTGCGGGCAACTTTCACGCGGGCCGCCGCGGCAAAGTCCGGCTGCGACTGCAGTGGCTGCGACAAGGTCGTGGACCACACGCGCGAGGGCCAGCCGCAGGTCATTCGCTTTCAGGCAAAACCCAAAATCTGAAGCCGCGCGCGGGGGACGGGCACACCGGCCGCCACGCCCAATCGACAGCCCTTCCCATCCAGATGCAGCCCATCGCAAACCGATGGCAGCGGCAGTGTTGCGCTTTTACAGTTCGCTCATCGGGTCACCAAGGCCCCCTCAACCAACCGGAGCAACACCATGACATTCGCAAGCAACCACCGTTTCAGCATCACCGCCTTCGCCATCGCCGCCGTTGCGACGGCAGCGCTGAATGGCACCATGCTGGTCGGCTTCAACCAAGTTGCCAGTGCTGGTGAACAGGTCCGTATGGACACTGCGCGCCTGGAAAATGCCAATACCCGCATGCCCACCGTGGCACTGCAGCCCGTGGTAATTTCTGCACGCCGGGCCTAAGCGCTCCGCATCCATTCCACGACACTGCGCCGATGGCCAACGCCATCGCCGGCGACTCTTTTGACGACGACCCAGGGAGCAAGCCTTGAAAGATTTTCTGAAAAACAACCGCGGCTTCATAGCATTCTTGATCTGCTTTGGTTTCTTCCGGTTGGCCATTGCCGACTGGAACCCTATCCCATCGGGCTCCATGCGCCCCACGCTGCTCGAAGGCGATGTGGTACTGGTGAACAGGGTCGCCTACGACTTCAAGCTTCCGCTCAGCGACACCGCGCTGGTCCAGATTGCCGATCCCCAGCGCGGCGATGTGATCACCTTCATCTCGCCCAAGGACGGCGTGCGATTGATCAAGCGCCTGGTGGCCGTCCCGGGAGACGTGGTGGAGATGCGCAACGAAGCGCTCTACATCAATGGCCAGGCGGCGGAGTATGGAGGCCCGAGCATGGTCACCGAGCCCCTGGGCAAGGGTGTCACGACGTCGGCCCTGCAGGTCCAGGAACGCATAGCGGGCAGCGAGCGCACCGTGCAATTTTTGCCAGAGATCGCCGCCATGCGCAACTTTGGCCCCACCGTGATTCCTCCCGACCAGTATTTCTTTCTGGGTGACAACCGCGACAACAGCGGGGATTCCCGCTACATCGGATTGGTGCCACGCCACCTGCTGATTGGCCGTGCCCACCACGTGGTGCTGTCGGCCAATATCATCGGCGACTGGTTGCCACGCCTGGACCGCACGGGGCAGCGCATCCAATAGGAGTTTTCAATACCAAAAGTATTGCCATTCGCCACTTGAAAGCAATTTCATCCGATAAAAGACCCACATTTCTATACTCCATCCACACTGCAAAAACGGCCACCCGGCGGTACTTTGCGTGCAGGTTCAACCCACAATCAGGAGATAGTCATGGGTCGCTTTGGGAACGGATGGTGGATCGGTAAAGTGCTGTGGCTGGGCATCGTCGGCGCCGGCCTGTGGTTGCTGGCATCGTGGTTGCAGATGCCACTCACGCCCAGCCTGGACGCCCTTATCGGGCTGGTCACCCTGCTGTGGATGTTTTTCATCGTCACGGTGCCGTGGAATATGTACTTTCAGGCGCACCAGTTGCGGTTCGAGGCCAAGGTATCGGCAGCACGCGGCATCCGCATTGACCCGGACGCCTTGGCCTATGCCCAGCGTTGGAGCCGCATCGCGCTGGGCCTTGCCATTGGCTTGCATGCGCTGACGGCCTTGGCCTTCTGCGGTGTGGCCCTGAGCGGCATTGGCTTCATCGGTTGGTTCGGTGCCATCGCGTCGACGGTGTTGACGCTGCTGCGCCCCGGCGTGCGGGCCTATGCCCATGTGCGGGACCGCCTGAGCCGGCTGGGGCGCGAGATCGAGGTGCCGCGTGAGGACGCGGTGGAGTTGCGCCGCCGCCTTCACCAAGTCGAAGAACAATTGGCCGCGCTGGCGCTGCAGCAGCGCAACGCAGCCGAGCAAACGGCGCAGCACTTGCAGACCTTGGACCAACGGGCCACCGATGGCAGCGACCGCCACACCGACCTGGCCGAGCATGTGCGCCTGGAACTGGTGCGGGTGGAGCGCGAGGCCAAGAACAAAGTTGCGCAGGTGCTGGGCGACGCCGCCGTGGTGGGCCATGTGCGCGAGCTGGTGCGCTTCTTCAAACAGGCCTGAGGCGCTCGCGCCGATGCATGGCCCACTTCACGGCTTCAAACCAGAGCACGGCCAGCAAGGAGCAGCCCAGCCCCAGAGTCCACAACGCTGGCGATGGCGGTGCAAACGCGAACAGACGCTGCACCGCCGGAATGCCCAGCACACAGGCCAACAAGACCACGGTGGACGCGCTGATCCCCACAAACAGCGGATTGCCCAGCCCATGCCCGCGCCAACGCGTGGGGCCCCAGGCGCGGTTGACCTGGATCAGGCCCAGATTGGACAACACCAGCACCATGAAGACCATGGCCCGGGCGGCATTCTCTGACCCCGCGCCGCCGCGACTGACGGCGTATACCACCACCAGCAATACCAGCAGGCCCAAGCCCTGCCACAAACCGCGCACCAGCACCGTGGCGTCGAACAATTGCATGTCCGGGCTGCGCGGCTTTTCCTGCATGGCCTGTGCTTCCAGCGGTTCCGCTTCAAACACCATGGAGCAGGCCGGATCGATGATGAGCTGCAAGAACAAAATATGCACGGGCAGCAGCAGCAGGGGCCAGCCCAACAGCACCGGCAGAATGGACAGGCCTACGATGGGCACGTGCGCGGCAATGACAAACACAATGGCCTTGCGCAGGTTCGCAAACACGCGCCGGCCATAGCGCACCGCGACCAGCAGCGACGCAAAATCGTCATTCAGCAGCACCAGGGCCGCTGCCTCGCGCGCCACGTCGGTGCCGCGCGCACCCATCGCCACCCCAATGTCCGCGGCCTTCAGTGCCGGCGCATCGTTGACGCCGTCGCCGGTCATCGCGACCACATCGCCCCGGGCGCGAAAGGCCTGGACCAGGCGCAGTTTCTGCTCAGGCTGCACGCGGCAAAAGATGGAGGTGTCGGCCAGGCGCAGGCGCAACGCGGGCTCGTCGATGGCATCCAGCTCGGCGCCGGTCATGGCCTTGTCGCCTTCGCCCAAGCCCGCCTGCGCGGCGATGGCCAGGGCGGTGGCGGCATGGTCGCCGGTGATCATCACGACCCGGATCCCGGCGGCATGGCACTCGGCAATGGCCTGGGGCACGTCGGCCCGCACCGGGTCCTGCAGGGCCACCAGGCCAAGGAACTCAAAATCAAAATCATGCTGGTTGCCGGGCAGCGCATCCGCCTCGAACGTGGCCTGCGCCACGCCCAGCACCCGCAAACCGGCACTGGCCATGGCGGCGACGTGGGCGGCAATGGTGGCACTGCGCTGCGCGTCCAGATGGCACAAATCCACGATGGCCTCCGGCGCACCCTTGGCGGCAATCATGTATTCACGCCGGTCCGGTGATTGCCAGACGCGGGACATGGCCAGCATGTCCCGGGACAACGGGTAGTCATCGACCAGGGTCCAATCGGCGTGCAGGTGTTCGGTGTCGGCCAGCAAAGCCTGACCGGCATCGCTGATGGCGGCCTCCATCGGATCGAAGGCACGGCGGTGGCTGGCCAGCACGGCGTATTCGAGTACGCCATGCAAGGCCTCCTGCAGTGCGTGACCGGCGTCGCGCACCACGTCGTAACGGTCTATCGGTGACCACAGCTGGCGCACGGCCATGCGGTTGGCGGTCAGCGTGCCGGTCTTGTCCACGCACAGCACGGTGGTGGCACCCAACAACTCGACGGCCGGAATGCTGCGGGCCAGCACGTTTTCACGCGCCAACCGCCAGGCCCCCAGCCCCAGAAAAATGGTCAGCACCACCGGTAACTCTTCGGGCAGTATCGCCATCGCAAGCGTCAACCCGGCCAACAGGCCGTGCAGCCAGTCACCGCTGCGCACGCCGTGGACCACGGCCAAGCCCACTGCCAGTGCCAGCCCCACCACCGCCACCTTCCGAACCACGCGCCGCGTCTCCTGCTGGATCGGTGTGCGTTCACCGCCCACGGCGGTCATGGCCTGGGCGATGCGCCCCAGGGCACTGCGTGCGCCGGTGGCGATGACGCGCCCGCGCGCCGTACCCCGGGTCACCAGGGTCGCGGAGAACACGCGGTCCCTGCCGTGGGCGGCGGACGCATCGCCAAGGCCCTGCAAGTCGCCCACGGCCAGCTTGTCCACCGGTACCGATTCGCCGGTGAGCAGGGACTCATCCACCGCCAGGTTGGACGCCTGCAGCAACTCCAGATCGGCTGGCACCCGGTCGCCCTCGGCCAGTAGCACGGTGTCGCCACACACCAGCTCACGCCCCGGGATGCGCAACACCTGGCCATCCCGCAGGACTTGCGCACGCGGGCTGGACAGGTCGCGTAGCGCCTGCAGCGAATGCGCGGTGCGCTGTTGTTGCACAAAGCTGATGCCCATCACCACCACGACAAAGCCCAGCAGCATCAGCGCCTCGTTGCGGTCGCCCAGTACCAGGTAGATGGCGCCGCACGCCACCAACAGCAGGAACATGGGTTCGGCCACGACGTCAAACAGCAGGCGCAGGGCTCCGCGCTGTTGCGACTGCGGCAGTTCGTTGGGCCCATCTTGCGCCAGACGCTGGCGCGCCGTTTGCGCACTCAGCCCGCTGTCCACGCCGTCGGCGGCGGCGTCTGCTGGCGCGGGTGCGGCGGGCATGGGCGGTCGACTCAGGGTGTTGTTGCCGCGTCGGCCGCTGGCGTGTGGTCGCGGTCCGGACGCTTCCAGGGGTCCACATGGGTCATCAGATTGAGCACCCGGTGGCGTTGCAGCACGCGCTGGCGGGCCAGCACGGCAATATCGTGCCCGGCCTCCACGCTGATGGTGGCGTCCACCTCCAGATGCGCGTCCACCACGATCATGTCGCCCATCTTGCGGGTGCGCACATCGTGGACCCCCGCCACGCCGGGCGTGTCGACCAGGGTCTGGCGGATGGCGGCCACCTCCTGCTCATCCACCGCGCGGTCCATCAGGTCGTGCATGGCGGTCCAGCCAAACTCCCACCCCATCCGTGCCACCATGAAGCCGACGATCAGCGCGGCAATGGGGTCCAGAATCGGGTAGCCCGCCAGGTTGCCGATGATGCCGATGCCCACCACCAGCGACGAAGCCGCATCGGAGCGCGCATGCCAGGCATTGGCGACCAGCATGCTGGACTTGACCCGCTGGGCCACGGCCATCATGTAGCGAAACAGCAGCTCCTTGGACACCAGCGCCACACCGGCAACCCACAGTGCGGCCACATGGACCTGCTGCACGGTCTCGGGGGCTTCGAGCTTGTGCACCGCCGACCACAGCATGCCCACGCCCACGGCCAACAGCAGCAGGCCCAGCGCCAACGAGGCCGCCGTCTCGAAGCGCTGATGCCCATACGGGTGGTCGGTGTCGGCGTCCTTCTTGCTGTGGTGGCTGGCCAGCAGCACCACGCCATCGGCCACCAGGTCGGACAGGGAGTGGATGCCGTCGGCAATCAAACCCTGGGACTTGGCGAAGATGCCCACCGTGATCTGCGTGGCCGTCAGCACCAGGTTGACCGCCACGCTGACCCAGGTGCTGCGTGTGGCCGCACGCGTGCGCGCCGCGGCGCTTTGCGGCGTGTCTTCGGGGTCGTCAGTGGTGTCGGTCAGGTTCATCTGGGGGTCCACGCGGGCCAAGAAAACAAGGGGGTTCGCGCACCAGCGCGTGTGCATTGTGCGTGCATCTTAAGGAAATGCGCCTTGCGCTGGGACAAACACCACACACTTGGTGGCCCTGGGTAGTCGTTTGGGATGGCAGGGTGGCCTCAAAAAATGGAATTTCATTGCTATCCTAATGATAGCTATCAACACAATATCCACGGGGGCTATCGCCTATTTTTTCTTAGAAGATTTTACAAATACCCCAAAATAGGTTTTTTAACAACCACTCGAACCGCTTTGGGCCATCCGGCGCCGCGACGCTGGCCCGCCGGGGTGCCGCCAGGCCCTGTAACCTAGGTTCCACCTTTCCCGGTTGGCGGGTGTCCAGGTGCGCTACCATGGAGCGCCAGCCTTTGACGCTGGCCAACCCTGCCTAGACCTTCCGTTGGAGGTTTCATGTTGGACCCAAGAATGCGCGCCGTTTGCGCCGTCCTGCTCGGCACGGCCTTCGCATGCGCGTCGTTGGCACGGGCCGAAACGCTGAAGGTGTTGACGGAAGAGTTTCCGCCCTACAACTACACCGAGAACGGCAAGATCACCGGCTTCAGCACCGAAGTCGTGCGGGCCGCGTTGCAGGCCGCCAAGCTGGACGGCGACTTCCAGTCCCTGCCCTGGGCCCGCGCCTACGAGACGGCGCAAGCCACCGACAACGTCCTCATCTACTCCATTGGCCGCACCCCGCAGCGCGAGAAGCTGTTCAAGTGGGTAGGGGTCATCGCACCCACGCATTACTACCTGTTCTCGCTGCCCCAACGCCGGCTGAAATTCGACCGTCTTGAGCAGGCCATGGACTTTCAGGTGGCCACGGTCAACGAGGATGTGGGCGAGCAATTTCTGGTGGCCAAGGGGTTTGCCAAGGGCAAGAACCTGCAGTCCAGCATCAAGTACGAGCTCAACTACGAAAAGCTGAAACGGGGCCGTGTCGACCTGTGGATCATGACCGAGCTGGTCGCCGTGTACCTGGCCCGCCAGGCGGGCGACGACCCCGCCAAGAGCCTGGCACGCAGCTACGCCATCTCGGATCTGGGCAGCGAGGGCTACTACATGGCTTTTAGCCACAACACACCCAACGCCCTGGTCGAACGCCTGGGCAAGGGACTGGCCACCATCAAAAGCAATGGCACCTACGATGCGCTCAAGAAGAAATGGTTGTAGCGCTTCGCCGGTGCGCCGGACCGGCCTGGCAATGCCCGCAACATGGAGCGCCGGCGCATGATGCCCCCGTCCAGCCCTAAGCCACACGCCACCCGGTCCCTGGCGACCCGGCTGGTGCTGGCCACGCTGGGCTTTTGTTTTTTGTTCACGGTGTTGACGGTGGGCGTACGCACCTATTCCGCCTGGAACGAGGCCTGGGCCGCCATGGACGCGGACCTGATGCTGCTGGAACACGTCTATCGGCAAACCCTGAGCAAGGCGATCTGGGACATGGACCGCGATGCGCTGCGCACGCATGTCGAGGGCACCACCCAGGTGGCGGCCATCGGCCGCATCACGGTCAAGGTCCACGCCAGCAACCGCACGACCGAGGTGATATCCCATAGCGCCGAAGGCTGGCAGGCCTCGACGCTGGCGCCAACCCGGCACCTGGAGTTGGTGTACGAACCCTTTCCCGGTGGCGCCGAGAACGTCGGCGAATTGAAGCTGGACGGTGACGAGCGGGTGCTGTGGGCGCGGCTGCGCGGTGAGATCAGGACCATCGTCATCACCCAGTTGCTGCAGTCCCTGCTGCTGGCCGGGCTGATCATGCTGATGTTCAGCCGCACCGTCACCGCCCATGTGCGCCAGATCGCCCACCACCTGGGGCAGCTCACGCCCGACACCATGCGCCAGCCGCTGCGCCTGGTGCGCGACCCGCGGCACCAGGATGAGCTCACGCTGCTGGAGACCGGTGTCAACCAGTTGCAAGGCAAGTTGGCCGACCACCTGGCGCAGTTGCGCCAGTACGAAGACGAGCTGAGCGCCCACCGCGACCATCTGGCCGATCTGGTGCAGGCGCGCACGGTGGAACTGGAATCGCTCACCGAGGCTCAGCAATTGGTACTGGGCCTGTCCAACCGGTTGATCCACGCACCGCACGACGCCTTTGACGCCTGCCAGCGGGAGTGCCTGGTCGAGGTCGCGCAACGCTTGGGCGCCAACCACGCGCTGTGGCTGGTGCCAACGGGCACGCAGCCGGCGTTTCGCGTGTTCGCCGAATGGCGCGCCGACGGTATCGCGGCACCGATGCCCGACGGACTGCCCCTGGACGGGCTGACCCAGGTGCCCGCACGGTTGGCGCGCGAAGAACTGCTGTTCTTTTTCAGCCAGGCGGAAATGGGACGCAGCCTGAGCCCGACCGAGCTGGCGGTGTTCACCACCGAGCCGGTGGGGGCCAATGCCTTGGCGCTGCTGCGCAGTGACGGCGAGGACTACGGCATGTTGTTCATCGGTCGGCCGCTGGGCCAGGGTGACTGGCCACCCGAGGACCGCGCCCTGTTGGCCATGACGGCCCAAATGCTGCTGCACAGCGTGCGCCACCACGCGCAACTGCTGCATATCCTGGCGACGCAAGAGGCCCTGCGCTCCGCCAACCGCCAACTGGAAGAACTGTCACGCCATGATCCACTGACCGGCCTGTTCAACCGCCGCCATTTCGATGAAATGAAGGCCGACGAGTTTCAAAGGGCCTTGCGCAGCGGCAAGCCACTGAGCCTGTTGATCTGTGACATCGACTTCTTCAAGGCCTATAACGACCAGTATGGCCACGCCAGCGGGGACCAATGCTTGCGCGATGTGGCCCACGCCATGAACCGGGCCATCAGCCGCAGCGGCGACGCGCTGGCCCGCATCGGTGGCGAGGAGTTCGCCATTCTGCTGCCCGCCACCTCCGAGGCCGCGGCCATGCAGGTTGCCGAGCGCGTGCGCCTGGCGGTCAGCAACCTGAAGATCGTGCACGCGGGCTCGCAGGTCGGGCCCTGGGTCACCATCAGCATTGGCCTGGCCCAGCTCCGCTTTGGACGCATCACCCAGTTTGACGCGCTGTTCGAGGCCGCCGACCAGGCACTCTACCAGGCCAAGCGCAACGGGCGCAACCGGGCGGAAGCCAGCGTGGTGGCGGCGCCCCCCGCCAGCCCCCCCTAAACAGGCCGCGCGCCGCGCCCGTACCCAGCCACCCTGCACCGGAGAAGCACCATGACACGCACGACACACCGCATCCACCGACCTGCCATGGCCGCCATCTTGCTGCTCGGCGCGCTGGCCACCGCAGCGGCATACGGCCAGACCATCCGGGCGGTCACCGAGACCAC